>Ga0247730_1000822_pt1 | contig 19613 bp, 21 predicted proteins | sample UWRJL073202C2_FD_180959 | JGI IMG/M metagenome (GOLD analysis project Ga0247730, IMG submission 180959) | Plant litter microbial communities from Arlington Agricultural Research Station in Wisconsin, United States - UWRJ-L073-202C-2 | ecosystem: Environmental > Terrestrial > Plant litter >... | reverse complement strand
CGCCGACGACGGGGCGCACGCGGCCAGGGCGGCGATGTTCGCGCCGAAGGCGTCGAGGTCGATGACGGCCTCGATCTGCGGGGAGGACACCTCATCCCCTCCAGTCGCGGACGTCGTCGAGCTGTCCGTCGTGGAACGCCGCCAGCGTGCCGGGCAGGGCGGCCGCGACGGCCGAGGCCGTGACGGGCCCTCCACGGTTGGCCCGGACGCTCGCTGCGCCGTGCAGGAACGCGGCGATCGAGCCGGCGTCGTGGGGGTCGGCGCCGGACGCCAGCAGCGATCCCGCGAGGCCCGCGAGGACGTCGCCCGACCCGGCGGTGCCGAGCCACGGCGAGCCGGTCAGGTTGACCCGGGTCGTGCGTCCCGGGGTGGCCACGAGCGTGCGAGCGCCCTTCAGCAGCACCGTGGCACCCCACCGTCGAGCCGCCTCGGTGACGTGCCCGAGCGGCTCGGCCTCCACGGCGTCGCGGCGCACGCCGAGCATCGCGGCGAGCTCGCCGGCGTGCGGGGTGAGCAGCGCCGGGACGTCGAACGAGTCCGGCACGTGCTGCAGCGCGCTGGCGTCGACGACGACCGGCACGCCGTCGTCGAGGGCCGTCGCGAGCTGCGCCTCGGCGTCGTCGCCGCTGCCGGGCCCGACGACCCAGGCCTGGACGCGGCCCCGTCCGGCCACGACCTCGGGCGCGCGGTCGACGACGCGCCGGCTGAGCTCGGTGTCGCCGACGAAGCGGACCATGCCGGCCATGCCCGTCAGCGCCCCCGCGACGCACAGGTGCGCGGCGCCCGCGTACTGCGAGGAGCCGGCGGCGATGCCGACGACGCCGCGTGAGTACTTGTGGCTCGTGGGGGCCCGCAGCCAGCCGAACGTCTCGACGAGCAGGTGCCCGTCGGACGGCTCGATCGCCTCGATGCTCGGCTCCGGGAGGTGCGGACCGAGGCCGATGTCGACGAGTCGTGCGATCGCGGTGTCGGCCCAGCCCGCGGCGCCGGCGGCCGGGCTCACGAGCAGCGCGTTCTTGTACGTGCCGAAGGTGATCGTGGCGTCGGCCATGACGTGCACGGTGGGCAGCGTCGCCCCGTCGACGTCGACCCCCGACGGCACGTCGACCGCGACGGTGTGCGGACGGGTGCCGGCGATCCACTCCGACCACTCCGCGGCGCGCCCCGTCAGCCCGGGCCGCGCGCCGATGCCGAAGATCGCGTCGAGGCAGTAGCGCTGCTGCGTGGGACCGTCGACGATCTGCGCGCCGGACAGGATCGCGGCCGCGAGCCCGTCACCGTGGACCGACGACGGGTCGAGCAGGCACAGGTCGACCCGCACCCCACGATCCAGCAGGTGCGCCGCCGCGAACAGCGCGTCGCCCCCGTTGTTGCCGGGCCCGACCAGCACGAGCAGCACCTCGCCGGCCGGGACGTCGTCGAGCGCGTCGGCGAGCCCCCTGGCCGCGCGGCGCATCAGCTCGCCCGCGGGCAGTCCCGCCGCGAGCGCCTCCTCCGCGGCGCGGATGTCGTCGACGCGGTGGGCGCTCAGCACTCGGCCACCACGAAGGCCGTCGCGATGCTGACGTCGTGCGAGATCGACAGGTGCGCCGTCACGACGCCGAGCTCGCTCAGCCGGTCGAGCGCGGCGCCGTGCAGCCGGAACACCGGCGCGCCCTGCGGGTCGTTGACGACCTCGATGTCCTGCCACGACATGCCCGCCGGCGCGTGCAGCGCCTTGACGAAGGCCTCCTTGGCGGCGAAGCGTCCGGCGAGGGACTCCAGTGGGAGATCGGCCTCGGCCGGCGTGAACAGGCGGCTGCGCAGCGTCGGGGTGCGCTCGAGCGACGCCGCGAGCTTGGCGAGGTCGACCACGTCGACGCCGATCCCGAGGATGGTCATGGCGTTCAGCCTAACGTCGCGCCGCACCCACAGGCCGAGGGAGCGCCAGCGACCGAAGGCAGCCGCCCGGGCGAAGCCCGGCCGGCGCGAGGAACGAGCGACGGGAGCGGCGACGAAGGAGCCGCGGCCTACTCGACCGTGACGGACTTGGCCAGGTTGCGGGGCTGGTCGACGTCGTGGCCCAGCTGGCTCGCGAGCTCGCACGCGAAGATCTGCAGCGGGACCGTCGCGACGAGCGGCTGCAGCAGCGTCGGCACCTTCGGCAGCCGGATCAGGTGGTCGGCGAACGGGACGACGTCGAGGTCGCCGTCCTCCGCGAGCACGATCGTGCGCGCGCCGCGGGCGCGGATCTCCTGGATGTTGCTGACGATCTTCTCCTGCAGCTGGTCGCGGGCCTTGGGCGGCACGATGATGAAGACCGGCACGCCCTCCTCGATCAGCGCGATCGGACCGTGCTTGAGCTCGCCCGCGGCGAAGCCCTCCGCGTGGATGTACGCCAGCTCCTTGAGCTTGAGCGCCCCCTCCAGCGCCACGGGGTAGCCGACGTGGCGCCCGAGGAACAGGATCGAGCGGGAGTCGGCCAGGTCGGCGGCGAGCTTGCGCACCTGGTCGCCCTCGTCGAGCATCCGCTGGATGCCCGCCGGCGTCTTCTCGAGCTCCGCGACGATGCTGGCGATCTCGTCGCCGTACTTGGTGCCCTTGACCTGGGCGATGTAGAGCGCCAGCAGGTAGCAGGCCACGACCTGGGCGAGGAAGCCCTTGGTCGAGGCGACCGCGACCTCGGGCCCGGCGTGCGTGTAGATGACGGCGTCGGACTCGCGCGGGATCGTCGAGCCGTTGGTGTTGCAGATCGACAGCACCCGGGCGCGCTGCTGACGGGCGTACCGGATGGCCATCAGCGTGTCCATGGTCTCGCCGGACTGGCTGATCGTGACGACCAGGGTGCTGCGGTCGAGGATCGGATCGCGGTAGCGGAACTCCGAGGCCAGCTCGACCTCGCACGGGATGCGGGTCCAGTGCTCGATCGCGTACTTGGCGGTCATCCCGGCGTAGAACGAGGTGCCGGCCGCGACGATGATGACCTTGTCGACGTCGCGCAGCTCGCCGTCGGACAGTCGCATCTCGTCGAGCTGCAGGTGGCCGTCGATCGTGTGGCGGCCCAGAAGGGTGTCCGCGACGGCCTGCGGCTGCTCGTCGATCTCCTTGAGCATGAACCACTCGAAGCCGCCCTTCTCGGCCGCGGAGACGTCCCAGTCGACGTGGTACTCCGTGGTCTCGGCAGGGCGGCCGAAGAAGTCGGTGACGACGATCGCGTCGGGCGTGATCGTGACGACCTGGTCCTGGCCCAGCTCGACGGCGTCGCGGGTGTACTCGATGAACGCCGCGACGTCGGAGCCGAGGAAGTTCTCGCCGTCGCCGCGACCGACCACGAGCGGGGAGTTGCGACGGGCGCCGACGACGACGTCGGGCTGTGCGGCGTCGCAGATGACGAGCGTGAACGCACCCTCGAGGCGGCGGCACACGGCGCGAACGGCGTCGGACAGGTCGGGCGTGCGCTGCAGCTCGTCGTGCAGGAGGTGCGCGACGGTCTCGGTGTCGGTCTCGGAGACCAGCTCGTGACCCGCCGCCTCGAGCTCGGCGCGCAGCGCGGCGAAGTTCTCGATGATGCCGTTGTGCACCACCGCGACCCGGCCCGCCTCGTCGAGGTGCGGATGGGCGTTGACGTCGTTGGGTGCCCCGTGGGTGGCCCAGCGGGTGTGGCCGATGCCGGTGTGGGTCACGGGCAGGGGGCGGGCCGCGAGCTCGGCGTCGAGGTTGACCAGCTTGCCGGCCTTCTTGGCCGAGTGGATCGTGTCGTCGCCGACGAGGGCGACGCCGCCGGAGTCGTAGCCGCGGTACTCGAGCCGTCGCAGTCCGCCCATGACGACGTCGAGAGCGGACCGCTGACCGACGTATCCGACAATTCCGCACATGACTTCAGAGTACCGAGTGCACCACCCCGACGAGGGAGGCGCCAGAATGGAGTCATGACGCGCGAGCACTCACCGTATGTCGAGCTCGAACGGGCCGCGTGGGCCGAGCTCGCGGGTGACGCACCCCAGCCGCTCAAGCCGGCCGAGATCGAGCGGGTGCGGGGCATCGGCGACGAGCTCGACCTCGAGGAGGTCCGCCAGGTCTACCTGCCCATGACCCAGCTCATCAGCATGCGGGTCCGGCTGGCCGGCGCCCTGTACGAGGCGACCGAGGAGTTCCTGCACGCCCCGCAGTCGCGGCGCACGCCCTTCGTCATCGGCATCGCCGGATCGGTCGCGGTCGGCAAGTCGACGACGGCGCGGCTGCTGCGCGAGCTGCTGGCCCAGTCGCCCGACCACCCCGTCGTGGAGCTCGTGACGACCGACGGGTTCCTGTTCCCCAACCACGAGCTGGAGCGCCGGGGCATCCTCGACCGCAAGGGCTTCCCCGAGTCGTACGACCGCAAGGCGCTGCTCCGGTTCGTGATGGAGGTCAAGTCCGGCGTGGAGGTCGTGACGGCCCCGGTGTACTCGCACCTGACCTACGACCGCACCGACGAGGTCGTGACGGTCAAGGCCCCCGACATCGTCATCGTCGAGGGTCTCAACGTCCTGGCGCCCGCCCGTCCGCGTGGCGACGGCTCTCCCGGCCTCGCGGTCAGCGACTTCTTCGACTTCTCGATCTACGTCGACGCCTCCGGCAAGGACCTGCGCCGGTGGTACATCGACCGGTTCCTGACGCTGCGCAAGACCGCGTTCACGAGTCCGGACTCCTACTTCCGCCGGTACAGCTCGTACACCGACGAGCAGGCCATCGAGCGGGCCAGCGAGCTGTGGGACACGATCAACTGGCCCAATCTCAAGGAGAACATCGCCACGACCCGGGGACGGGCCTCCCTGGTGCTCCGCAAGGGCCCCGACCACGCCGTCGACTGGGTCCGCCTCCGCAAGATCTAACCCCCCCCGCGGATCCGCGAGTGGTGCGGTTCGGACCTTCTGGGACGGCGTGTTTGTCCGGAGTGCACCACTCGTGACCCGGGATGCACCACTCGCGATCAGATCGCGCGGACGTACTCCCCCGCCCACGCCGTCTGGCGGAAGCCGAGTCGCTCGTTGACGGCGATCATGAACGAGTTGCTCGCGGCGTTGAACGTCGTGACGCGACGCCGCCCGGCCAGCAGGTCCGCCGTCGCCTGCATCGCACGAACCTTGAGCGCGAGGCCCAGACCGTGCCCCCGATGGGACGGCCGCACGAGGGTGTCCCACTGGTAGACCTCGATGCCGTCCGACGGGAACGCGAGCTGCGTGTGCCCTGCGAGCTCCCCGTCAGGGGCCCGCGCGACGACGACCTGCATCTCCCGGCCGACGCGCACGAGGTCGGCCTCGTCCCGCCGGACCCGGGCGGCGTCCCAGTGCTCGTTCTCCAGACCGGCGTCGCCGCTCGGGGCCTCCGAGGTCAGGATGCGGCGCAGGTCGGCGTACCCGTCGACGAGCTCGTCGGGGCAGGGCCCGCGCCAGGTCTCGAGCGTGTAGGCGGGGTCGACGACCAACGGCGGCAGGTCGGCCGGCAGCCGCAGCTCCCGGACCGCGTCCAGCAGGTCGAGCGCGAAGCCGCGCGCCTCGGCGAACCAGCGGCCGGCATCACCGTCGACGTCCACGCCCCAGACGGGCTCGGCGAACGCCGTCGCCCGCCCGTTCGCCCGCCCGACCTCGAGCAGCGCGTCGAGCAGCATCGACCCGATGCCCTCGCGGCGGTGCTCCGGCGGCACGAAGACGTCGATGAAGGCGAACTCGGTGTTGTCCTGCAGCGGGAGGATCGCCGATCCCCCGCCGACCGCGGCACCGCGCTCGTCGCGGACGATCAGCGCGACCTTGGCGCCGTACTCGTCGTCCGTCAGGTTGACCAGCTTCTCCGCGGCCAGCCACGGGCCGTCGAACGGTCGCGGGTAGGACCGCAGGTAGACGTCGTGGAACTCGTCGAACGTCTCGCGGCTGGTCGTGCTGACCTTCTCGATCGACCTCATCCCCCGAGCCTAGGACGCGCGAGCGGTGCGAACCCAGCCCCGAGTGGTGCGCCCTGGACAGACGCGCCGTCCCGAAAGGTCCAGACCGCACCACTCGCGGGTCTGGTCGCGGGTAGGGCTTGGGGGATCAGCCGAGGGTCGTGCGGACGACGCCGGCGAGGTGCTGGGCGACCTCGGACGCCTCCTCGTGCGTGGCCGCCTCCACCATGACGCGAACGAGGGGCTCGGTGCCCGACTGGCGCAGCAGGACCCGACCGGAGTCGCCCAGCCTGGCCGTCGCGATGGCCACCTCGCCGAGCAGCGTGGGGTCGGTGTCGGCGCGGTGCTTGTCGACGTCGGGGACGTTGACCAGCACCTGCGGCAGACGCGTCATGACGGAGGCGAGCTCTGACAGCGTCGAGCCGGTGTCGCGCAGACGGGCGGCCAGGTGCGCGGCCGTCAGCACGCCGTCGCCGGTGGTGGCGTAGTCGCCCATGACGACGTGCCCCGACTGCTCACCGCCCATGTTGAACCCGCCGGCGCGCATCGCCTCGAGCACGTAGCGGTCGCCCACCGCGGTCTGGATGACGGTGATGCCCTCGGCCGTGAGCGCCTTCACGAACCCCAGGTTGCTCATGACCGTCGCGACGACGGTGTCGTCGGTCAGCCGTCCGGCGTCACGCGCGGCGAGCGCCAGGATCGCCAGGATGTGGTCGCCGTCGACGACCGCGCCCGTCTGGTCGACCGCCAGGCAGCGATCGGCGTCGCCGTCGAAGGCGAAGCCGGCGTCGGCGCCGTGCTCGACGACGGCCTTCTGCAGGTCGTCGAGGTGGGTCGACCCGCAGTTCTCGTTGATGTTGAGGCCGTCGGGCTCGGCGTGGATCGCGATGACCGTGGCGCCGAGCTGCTCGAACACCCGCGGCCCGACCTGGTGCGCCGCGCCGTTCGCGCAGTCGAGGACGATCGTCAGCCCGTCGAGCCGGCCGGGCGTCGATGCCACGAGGTGCTTGACGTACGCGGCGACGCCCGCGCGGCTGTCGCCGATCCGGCCGACGTCGGCGCCGGTCGGGCGGTCCCACGGCTCCTCGAGGCGCTGCTCGATCAGCAGCTCGAGGTCGTCGTCGAGCTTCAGACCGCCGCGCGCGAGGAACTTGATGCCGTTGTCGGGCATGGGGTTGTGGCTCGCCGAGATCATGACGCCCATGTCGGCCTCGAGGTACGCCGTCAAGAACGCAGCTCCCGGCGTCGGCACGACGCCGAGGCGATGGACGTCGACGCCGGCAGAAGCAAGGCCCGCGACCACCGCCGCCTCCAGGAACTCTCCGGAGGCGCGGGGGTCGCGGGCCACGACTGCTGTGGGGCGCTGGTCGGCGAAGGCACCGACCTCACCCAGGATGTGGGCCGCGGCGACCGCGAGGTCGACGGCGAGCTCGGCGGTCAGATCACGATTCGCGACTCCGCGAACGCCATCGGTGCCAAAGATCCGGCCCACGGTGGGATCAGCGCTTGCTGTACTGCGGCGCCTTACGTGCCTTCTTGAGACCAGCCTTCTTGCGCTCCTTGATGCGCGAGTCGCGCGTCAGGAGTCCGGCCTTCTTGAGGACCGGACGGTTGGCCTCTTCGTCGATCTGGTTGAGCGAGCGAGCCACACCGAGGCGCAGGGCGCCGGCCTGACCGGTCATGCCGCCACCGGTGACGCGGGCGATGACGTCGAAGCGGTCCTGCAGACCCGTCTCGGCGAAGGCCTCCTTGGCGATCTGCTGGTGCAGCTTGTTCGGGAGGTACTCCTCGAGCGGCTTGCCGTTGACGGTCCAGACGCCGGTGCCCGGGACGATCCGGACGCGCGCGATGGCCTCCTTGCGACGGCCCGTCGCAGCACCGGGCGCGATGGTCGCCGGCTTGCTGGACGTCTCGGACGAACCAGCCGTCTCGGAGGTGTAGGCAACACCCTCGGAGTTGGTCTGGAACTCGGTCTCTTCGGTGGTGGCGGTCTCAGCCATGGTGACGCTCGTCCTCTTCTACAGGTCTCTTAAGGGAAATGACTACTGGGAGATCTGCGTGATCTCGAACGGCTGGGGCTTCTGGGCGGTGTGCGGGTGCTCGGGGCCGGAGTAGACCTTGAGCTTGGTGATCAGCTGATCGCCCAGACGGTTCTTCGGGAGCATGCCGCGGACCGACTTCTCGATGGCCTTGCGGGCGTCGCGGTCGAGCAGGTCGCCGTACGCGATGGACTTGAGTCCACCCGGGTAGCCGCTGTGGCGGTAGGCGAGCTTGTCGGTGCGCTTGTTGCCCGACAGGGCGACCTTCTCGGCGTTGACGATGATGACGAAGTCGCCACCGTCCACGTGCGGAGCGTAGGTCGGCTTGTGCTTGCCGCGCAGCAGCGTCGCAGCCTGGACGGCGAGACGGCCCAGGACGATGTCCTCGGCGTCGATGACGTGCCACTGACGGGTGATGTCAGACGGCTTGGGGCTGAACGTGCGCACGGCGTGACCTTCTCGTTCTTGGTGGAAGTGTGTCGGGTGGTCGGCGCTCGTGGCAGAGCCTCTGAGCGCGACGACACACTAGGTTAACCGCCAGCCACGGCGAAGGTCAAAACGAGGTGTGATCCGACCCCGCTCTGTCATGAGGGTTCCCTCACGTCTAAGTTGAGTAGTGGTCGGCGCCACCTCAGCCGCGCCGCTTTGCCACGTCACAGGAGACCCATCGTGACCGAGAACCATACCCTGACAGTTCGCGACAACCGTACGGGCGAGGAGTACGAGCTCCCCATCACCGACGGCACCATCCGCGCCGGCGACCTCGGCAAGATCGGCAGGACCGAGGACGACCCCGGTCTGGCGGTGTACGACCCGGGCTTCACCAACACCGCGTCGACCCGCAGCGCCGTCACCTACATCGACGGTGACAAGGGAATCCTCGAGTACCGCGGATATCCCATCGAGCAGCTCGCCGAGAAGTCGACCTACCTCGAGGTGGCGTACCTCCTGATCCACGGAGAGCTGCCCACCAAGGAGCAGCACGAGCAGTGGGTCCACGAGATCACGTTCCACACCTTCGTGCACGAGAACCTCAAGTCGCAGCTGCAGGGCTTCCGCTACGACGCGCACCCCATGGGCATGCTGCTGTCGAGCGTCGGCGCGCTGTCGACGTTCTACCCCGAGGCGCGCGCGATCCACGATCCGCAGATCCGCCACGAGCAGGTCGTGCGGCTCATCGCCAAGATGCCGACGCTGGGCGCCTGGTCGTTCCGCCACGCGCAGGGCAAGCCGTACGTCTACCCCGACAACGACCTGACGTACACCGAGAACTTCCTGTCGATGCTGTTCAAGATGAGCGAGCAGAAGTACAACCCCGACCCGCGCCTCGCGCAGGCCCTCGAGGTGCTCTTCATCCTGCACGCCGACCACGAGCAGAACTGCTCGACCAACGCCGTCCGCTCCGTCGGTTCGAGCCAGGTCGACCCGTACTCCGCGGTCAGCGCCGGTATCGCGGCCCTCTACGGCCCCCTCCACGGTGGCGCCAACGAGGCCGTCCTCAAGATGCTCAAGCGCATCAAGGTGCCGGAGAACATCCCCGCGTTCATCGAGGGCGTCAAGAAGGGTGACGAGAAGCTCATGGGCTTCGGTCACCGTGTCTACAAGAACTTCGACCCCCGCGCGACGATCATCAAGAAGGCCGTCGACGACGTCTTCGAGGTCACCGGCGTGAACCCGCTGCTCGAGATCGCGCAGGAGCTCGAGCGCATCGCGCTGGAGGACGACTACTTCATCAGCCGCAAGCTGTACCCGAACGTCGACTTCTACTCCGGCCTGATCTACGAGGCGCTGCAGTTCCCGCCCGAGATGTTCACGGTCCTGTTCGCGATCCCCCGCACGTCCGGCTGGCTCGCCCAGTGGCTCGAGCTCGTGGACGACAAGGAGCAGAAGATCGCCCGCCCCAAGCAGATCTACACCGGCGACCGTCGTCTGGTCTTCCCCTCCGCCGAGGAGCGTTGGGCCAAGTAGGTCCCAGCAGCACGCACGTCGAAGCCCCCCACCTCGTCGGTGAGGGGCTTCGTCGTCGCTACCTGACCTTGACCTTGCGGACGACGGACTTCTTCGCGCTGAAGACGCCCTCGCCCAGGTAGACGACCCGCAGCTTGTGCGTGCCCTTCTTCTTCAGCCGCGGGGTCTTGATCGTGACGTTGCCCTTGCGCCACGACGCGACCGTGACCCGCTTGACGATCTTGTGGCCGTCGTAGACCCGGATGCGGCCCGACGGCCGTGCTCCCGTCGCGGCACGCAGCTTGACGCGCAGCACGGCCCGCTTGCCCTTCTTGACCTTCGAGGTCGTCTTGACCGACACCTTGGTCGCGATCCGTGGCCTGAGGTCCAGCACGCCCGGGGTGCCCGGCGTCGTGGCCGGGCTCACCTGGAGCGGCAGCCGTGCCTCGATCTGCTGACCCGACAGCCCGGTCGACGCCAGCAGCGCCGCGGCACCCGCGACGGCGGGCGCTGCCATGCTGGTGCCGGACTGGGTCGCCCAGCCGACCTCCACGCCGCCGTTCGCGGCACGGCGGGCGGCGGTCGACAGCACGTTGGTGCCCGGGGCCGAGATGTCGACGACGCTTCCGTAGTTGGAGAACGGCGCCCTGGCGCCACCCGCGTCCGTCGCACCGACCGCGATGACGCCCGGGCAGCTCGCGGGCGCGTAGCCCCTCGCATCGGCGCCATCGTTGCCCGCCGCCGCGATGACGACGATCCCGCGGCTCCTGGCCACGTTGATCGCGTTGGCGAGCGTGGGGCCGCACCCGCCGACCCCCGCGAGCGACATCGTGATGACCTGGACGGGCGCCGGGTTGGTCGCCGCCCAGAGGATGCCGGCGGCGATCGTCGAGTCGCTGCCGTTGCCCTGACCGTCGAGGACACGCACCGGCACGACCGTGACACCGGGAGCCACACCGGCCACGCCGATGCCGTTGTTGGCGCGCGCACCGACGGTCCCGGCGACGTGCGTGCCGTGGAAGTCGCCGAGGCGGCCGGTGCCGGCGGAGCCCGGATCGGTCGGGTCGTTGTCGCCGTCGACGACGTCGTACCCGTCCGCCCACACGAGGTCGGGGTGCGCGATCTTGCCGGTGTCGAGCACGGCGACCCGGATGTTCGGCGTCCCCATGGTCCTGGTCCAGAAGGCGGGCGCGCGGCTGCTGTAGCCACCGGCCGGCCGGCTGGGGTCCCAGATGCTCGTCTGCTGGGGGAAGTACTGGTCGTTGACCTGCACCGGCGGGGCCTCGGCGATCGTGCGGACGTAGTCCGGCTCGGCCGCGGTCACGTCCGACCGTGACTCCAGGTCGTCCGCCAGCCGCTCGGCGACGGCGGCGGGCACCGCCTCGTCGAAGCTGATGACCCGGGTGCGGCCGGGGCCGGCCGTCACGCCGTCGATCGAGGTGTCACCCGCGAGGTCGTCCGCTGCTGCCGATCTGAGGGCGGTTCCGCTCCCGGCGCTTGTGACGATCAGGCCCGTGGCCCGCGCGGAGCCGTCGGTGGTCGACAGCGGGGCCGCGGGAAGGGCTTCGGGTTCGTCGGCCCAGGTGGCCGGCGCGGCCAGCACACCGATGACCAGTGCCACGGCAGTGGCGGCGGACCAGGACGTGTACCTACGCATGCATGCTCCCCGAGCTCGACAGTCGCCTCACGATACTGGACACCCACCGGGTCGGCAGCGCGGGACGACGGCGCGAGCCCGCCCGATATCGTGGGACGGTGCGCCTGCGACTCGACCTCTCCTACGACGGGACGAACTTCCGCGGCTGGGCGACGCAGCCGGGACTCCGCACCGTCCAGGGCGAGGTGGAGGCGGCCATCGGGATGATCCTGCGCCTCGACTCCGTCCCCCAGCTGACGTGCGCGGGCCGCACCGACGCCGGCGTCCACGCACGGGGCCAGGTCGCGCACGTCGACCTGGACGACGTCGATCCGCCGGCCCTGCAGCGCAGGCTGCGGCGGCTGCTGCCGGACGACATCGGGCTGCGATCGCTCACTGTCGCACCCGACGGCTTCGACGCCCGGTTCGCCGCGCTGGAGCGCCGCTACGTGTACCGGATCTGCGACGCGCCCGCCGGCCCGGACCCGCTGGGACGAGGCTCCGTGGTGTCGTGGCACCGACCGCTCGACGTCGAGGCGATGAACGCCGCCGCGGGCCATCTCCTCGGCGAGCACGACTTCGCCGCGTTCTGCAAGAAGCGGGAGGGGGCCACGACGATCCGCACGCTGCTCGAGCTCACGTCCGTCCGGGTCGGCGACCTGGTCGAGACGACCGTGCGCGCGGACGCGTTCTGCCACTCGATGGTGCGGGCCCTCATGGGCGCTCTCGTCGCCGTAGGCGAGGGCCGGCACGAGCCCGCGTGGACGAGCGAGGTGCTCGGCGAGGCCGTGCGCAACGCCCGCGTGACGGTCATGCCGGCCCACGGGCTGGTGCTGGAGGAGGTCGTCTACCCCGACGACGAGGGGCTCGCGGCCCGTGCCGTGGAGTCGCGGAGACGGCGGGACGAGTGAGCGTCCGTCTCGTCACGCTGTCCCCGCAGGTCTTCGAGGCCCTGGCCGACGGCGACCGCGCCTCCGGTGAGAGGCTCACGGGTCTGTCGATGACACCGTGGTTCGCCGACCGCGTCGAGATCTGGCAGTACATGCTGACGTTGCTCGAGGGGCGTCCGCACAACGCCCCGTGGCTCATGCAGGCGGTCGTGCTGGGCGTCGACCAGGTGATCGGCAACGCCGGCTTCAAGGGCGTCCCTGTCGACGGTCAGACGGAGCTCGGCTACAGCATCGAGCCGGACCACCGACGGCAGGGCCACGCATCGACGGTGGTCCACCTCCTGCTCGACCGCGCACGGAGCGAGCCGACCGCGGATCGGGTCATCGCTCGCATCGATCCCGACAACGCCGCCTCGATCGGCGTGGTCACGAAGGCGGGCTTCGTGCCCGACGGCGAGTGGATGAGCCCTCGTGCGGGACGCCAGCTGCAGTTCGTCCACCCGACTCCCGGCACCGACGGATGAGACACTGGTCGGCATGTCGGTGACCTGGGAGGACGTCGTGGCGTTCGCCGTGACGCTGCCCGAGGTGGCCGAGTCGACGTCGTACGGGACCCCGGCCCTGAAGGTGGCCGGCACGCTCATGGGCCGGCTGCGCACCGACTCGGACGGCGGCCTCGCGCTGAAGTGCGGGGCGTCCGACAAGGAGTCGCTGCTCGCGGGCGACGACCCGGCGTTCTACACGACACCTCACTACGACGGCTACGACTACATCCTGGTCGACCTCGAACGCGTCGATCCCGACGAGCTGTTCGAGCTGGTCGACGACGCATGGCGCATCGCCGCACCGGCCAAGGTGCGCAACGAGCGACCCGCGTGATCCTCGGCAGCCTCGTCGCGTCCGTCGTCGCGACGATCGCGGTGGCGGCCCCCGTGGCCCTCCCCCCGACGGGAGGTGTGGCCGACTACCAGCTTGGCGGCGCCTACCCACCGGCCGCCGACGTCCAGATCGTGACCCGCGACCGGTCCGAGCCGGCCGTCCCCGGGCGCTACTCGATCTGTTACGTCAACTCCTTCCAGACCCAGCCGGGCACGCTCGGATGGTGGAGGAAGAACCATCCGTCCCTCCTCCTGCGCGATGCGGACGGACACCTCGTCCGCGATCCGGGGTGGCCCGACGAGGTCCTGCTCGACCTGCGCACGTCGCGCAAGCGGGCCGAGCTCGGCGCACTCAACCGCGCGTGGTTCGCGACGTGCGCGCGCGAGGGCTTCCAGGCCGTCGAGCCCGACAACCTCGACTCGTGGACGCGGTCGGGTGGGCGTCTCAAGAAGTCGCACGCCGTCAGCTTCGCCCAACGGCTGACCCGCGAGGCGCACCGGTACGGCGTCGCCATCGCGCAGAAGAACGCTCCGCAGCTCAGCCGGCTCGGGCTCGGCTTCGACTTCGCGGTGGCCGAGGAGTGCGAGGTCTACCGGGAGTGCGGGGCGTACACCCGGGCGTACGGGACACGCCTGATCGAGATCGAGTACACCGACAACGGCCGGTCCGCGTTCCGGCGGGCCTGCGCCGCTCGCGCCGGACGCGCCTCGATCCTGCTGCGCGATCGCGACGTCGTCCGTCCCTCGTCGAAGCGGTACGTGTCCCGCTCCTGCTGAGGGTCAGGACGGGATCGCACCGGCGATGACCTGGTCGCCGGCGGCGTCGACGACGCGGAAGCTCGCCGCGTCGCCGAGCAGGATCGACGAGCTCATGTCGCACACGATCTTGGTGCTCGCGACGCCGACGAACTCACCGGCGTCGTGCGACACGCCGTCCTTGCCGACGACCCAGACCTCGAACCGTTCCCCCGCGCGCAGACCCGTCGCCTCGAGCTTGATCTCGAGCCCCCACGTGTGGTCGACGAGACCCGCAGAGGCCGTCACGCCCTGTGCCACGTCGACTCGCGGGATGGCGATGACGGTGGGGCCGGGGGCTGGATCGTCACGCACGACGACCGCCGTGACCACAGCGGCGGCTGCGGCGGCCGCTGCCACGGCGATCGTGACCGGCGCCCACGGCCGGGCGTTGCGCGGAGGGCCCGGGATCGCCCGCCGGATGCGTTCGTCGAGCTCGGCCGGCGGGGTGGTGCCGACCGGCGGGAGCTGGTCGATCTCCAGACCGCGAAGCGCCTCGGCGACCGGAGCGATCTCCGCCAACGCCCGGCGACACCCCCCACAGGTCGACAGGTGCTCGTCGACCTCTCGGCGGAGCTCGTCATCGAGCTGGCCGAGGGCGTAGGCCCCGAGTGCCTCGCGCAGCTCCTCGTGGGGGCGGCTCACGAGTCGATCACCTTCGTGGCCATGGCCTGACGCAGCTGGCGGAGGCCGTGGAACACCCTGCTCCGCAGCGTGCTGACCGAGACGCCCAGCTCGGCCGCGACCTCGTCGTACGGCCGGTCACGCAGGTAGGTCTCGACGATCGCGGTGCGGTGGTCGTGGCTGATGAGGCCGAGGGCACGGGAGATGAGGTCGACGTCGGCCACGGCCATGGTCTGGTCGCTCATGTGATCCTCTCGGTGCTCGGCCACGACGCCGGCCAGCTGGGCTGCCCGATGTCGTGCGGTGATCTGATCGGCGATGACGTTGCGGCAGATCGCGTAGAGCCACGTCCGCAACGATGCCTTCGCCGGGTCGAACCTCTCCCCCGCGCGCCACGCCCGGACGATCGTCTCCTGGACGACGTCCTGGGCTGCGGCGTCGTCCGAGAGTCGTCCGAGAGCGTAGCGGTAGAGCTCGGCCCCGTGGCGGGCGTAGCCCTCCCGGGCCAGTGCGTCAGGTGTGAGTGCCACACCCTCGTCACCGGCCCGGGATCTCCTCCACGGTGCCACCAGTGCTGCTCCTGTGCGGTCGAGGTGCTGGGCGACACCGCCTGTCCGGGCGGTGTCCCTGGATCACGGCTGCGGGATGGCGATGTCAGCGATGTCCTTGGTGAACTTTGCCACCTTCGTGAACTTCCCGCTCAGCAGATCGACGGTGTACAGCGTCGCGAGACCGCCGGTCGACGGACGGATCGACGCGTAGCCGGTGTTCTCGACCGTCCGGCCCGTCTTCAGGGTGCTGACGATGTCGAATCCGGCGATCGGTCCCTGCTTGGGACCGAACGGACCGGAGGCGACGAGCGTCCCGGCGTTCGCGGGCACCTGCTGCACGACCTGGTCGAGGTTCATGTCGAGGTTGAACAGCGTCGTGCCGGTCCTGGCGTCGACGTCGTTGTTCGTGTACGCCGCAGCCGAGACGCCCTGCGCGGCCGGACCGGCGACCGGCGGGGTGCCGGTCGGGTAGTTCAGCGCGCCGTCGTTGGCCGTCGCGGGCACCGCGTTGGTCACGTCGTGGCGCAGGCTCTGGCCCGTGTCGCTGATGACCCGCAGGCGGTCGGCGGCGGGGTTGAAGTCGACACCGAAGTGGGTGCCCGACAGGGGGACCGTCAGCTGGGAGACCTTGCTGGTGAACCCGCTGCCGGGGCTGATGCGGTAGATGCCGCCCTGGTTGCCGACGCCGTAGAACTTGTGGTCCTGCGGACGCTGGTCGATGCCGACGAGCTTGGTGTCGCCGGTGAGCTTGACCTGGCCGAGCGCCTTGGTGCGCTTGGCGGTCCTGAGGTCGAAGACCGAGAGGTTCTTGCCGTTGGACGACAGGCCGAGCGCGGTCTTGGGGATCGTCGCGGCACTGGCCGAGCCGACGACGGCGACGGTGCCGCCGAGGGCGAGCGCAGCCGTTGCTCCGACAGCGATGAGATTGCGGGTTCGCAGTCGCATGAGTTCCTCCGATGGGTCCGGGCCGGCCACGGTGCCGACCTCACGAAGGGATACTGCGACCGACGCGTCCGCGTTGACGATCCGGCGAGATTCTTTTCCGGAGCCACTGGAAGACTGTCCCCGTGGCCGATCACTACTTCGACGCATCACCGACGAGCGACGACCGTCGCCGCGACGTGGCGGCCCACGTGTGGGGCCGCGAGATGGTGTTCACGACGTCCAGCGGGGTCTTCTCGCACGACGGGCTCGACAAGGCCACCGCGGTCCTCCTGCGACACAGCACTCCCCCGTCGACCGGCGTGGTGCTCGATCTCGGGTGCGGCTGGGGGCCGATCGCCTGCTCCGTCGCCACGACCGGCGCCACGGTGTGGGCCGTGGACGTCAACGAGCGCGCACTCGAGCTGACGCGGCTCAACGCCGAGCGGCTCGGCGTCACCGTCACGGCGGTGCTGCCCGACGACGTGCCGTCCGACCTCGTGGTCGACGAGATCTGGTCGAACCCGCCGATCCGCGTCGGCAAGCAGGCCCTGCACGACCTCCTCCTGCGCTGGCTGCCGCACCTGGCACCCGACGGCGTCGCCCGTCTCGTGGTCGGCAAGAACCTGGGCGCCGACTCGTTGCAGCGATGGCTCGTCGACCAGGGCTGGCCCACCGAACGGGCGGCCAGCGAGAAGGGCTTCCGCATCCTCGAGGTGCGCCGGTAGGACGCAGCGGCCCTGCCGGGGGCGGTGGCTGGGACACGTGTCGAACGCGTTCGCGACCGTCTCCGGTGTCCGAGACACCCATCCGGCTCCGGACAGGTGTCTCACGCACCGCCACGCACGGTCCCAGGCCTCGACAGGTGTCTCAGCCACCGCCCACCGTCAGGACGCACGAACGCCCGCCACCTCGCGGTGACGGGCGTTCGGACGAGCGGTGACTACTTGCTGTCGTCCTCGGTGGACGCAGCGTCGTCGGCCGGGGCCTCGGTGCCGGTCGAGGCCTCGACGGTCTCGGCCGCCTCGGGAGCGTCCTCGGTCGCCTCGACGACGTCGACCTCTGAACCGAGGTCGTCGGACGGAGCGTCCTCAGCCTCGACCACGGGGGTCTCGTCGACGGGAGCGGCGGCTGCGGGGGCCGCCTTCTTCTTCGGCGTCACGTTCTGGGCGCCGAACTCCTTGGCCTCCACGATCTCGATGACGGCCATGGGGGCGTTGTCGCCCTTGCGCGGCGCGACCTTCGTGATGCGCGTGTAGCCGCCGGGACGGGTCGCCATGGCGGGACCGATCTCGGTGAACAGCGTGTGCAGGATGCTCTTGTCACGGATGACCTTGACGACCACACGGCGGTTGGCCACCGTGTCGGTCTTGGCCTTCGTGATGAGCGACTCGGCGTAGGGGCGCAGACGGCGCGCCTTGGCCTCGGTCGTCGTGATCTTGCCGTGCTCGAACAGGTTCTGAGCGAGGTTGGCAAGGATCAGGCGCTGGTGCGCCGGGCTACCGCCGAGGCGGGGTCCCTTGGTGGGGGTGGGCATGGTTGGTCTCCAGAATCAATCGGGCAGGGGCCGGGGGTGGAGCAGTACTCAGTACTGCTCGTCCTCGGCGAAGCTGGCGTCGTCGTCGTACGCGTCGATGACGGCCGACGGGTCGAAACCGGCCGGGCTGTCCTTGAGTGCGAGGCCCATCTCGGCGAGCTTGGCCTTGACCTCGTCGATCGACTTCGAACCGAAGTTGCGAATGTCGAGCAGATCCTGCTCCGAGCGCGTGATGAGCTCACCCACGCTGTGGATGCCCTCGCGCTTGAGGCAGTTGTAGGAGCGCACCGTGAAGTTGAGGTCCTCGATCGGCAGCGCCAGGTCGGCAGCGAGCTGCTCGTCGACCGGCGACGGACCGATGTCGATGCCCTCGGCCTCGACGTTGAGCTCACGGGCCAGGCCGAACAGCTCGACCAGGGTCGAACCGGCCGACGCGATGGCGTCGCGCGGAAGGATCGACTTCTTGGTCTCGACGTCGATGACGAGCTTGTCGAAGTCGGTGCGCTGCTCGACGCGGGTGGCCTCGACCTTGTAGGTCACCTTCAGGACCGGCGAGTAGATCGAGTCGACCGGCATGCGGCCGATCTCTTCGTCACCGGACTTGTTCTGCACCGCCGAGACGTAGCCGCGGCCACGCTCCACGACGAGCTCGATCTCGATCTTGCCCTTGGCGTTGAGCGTCGCGATGTGCAGGTCGGGGTTGTGGACCTCGACACCGGCCGGAGGCTGGATGTCGGCGGCGGTGACGCTGCCGGCGCCCTCCTTGCGGAGGTACATGACGACGGGCTCGTCGTTCTCCGAGGAGACGACGAGACCCTTCAGGTTCAAGATGATCTCGGTGACGTCCTCGGTGACACCGGGGACCGTCGAGAACTCGTGCAGCACACCGTCGATCTTGATCGAGGTGACAGCCGCACCCGGGATCGACGACAGCAGCGTGCGACGCAGCGAGTTGCCGAGGGTGTAGCCGAAGCCGGGCTCGAGGGGCTCGATGACGAACCGCGAACGGAACTCGTCGACGACCTCTTCGGACAGGGCGGGGCGCTGGGCGATCAGCATGTGTTCTTCCTTTCCGGACCGACCTCTATTTGAAGGTCCGGGTTGACGCCCCGGTCGTCACGGCGACGACCGGGGTCGGGGGGATCAGATCTTGGAGTAGAACTCCACGATCAGCTGTTCCTGGATCGGAACCGTGATCTGCTCGCGGACGGGCTGGCTGTGGACGAGGATGCGACCGCGATCGGGCGCAACGTCGATCCAGGCCGGGACCGTGTCCTTGTCGTGGGTCTCACGCGCGACGATGAACGGCGTGGTCTCCAGCGACTTGGTCTTGACGTCGATGATGTCGTGCTTGCTCACCTGGAACGACGGGATGTCGGTCTTGACGCCGTTGACGATGAAGTGACCGTGGTTGACGAGCTGACGGGCGTGCCGACGCGTGCGGGCGAACCCGGCACGGTAGACGACGTTGTCGAGGCGCGACTCCAGGATCTGGAGCAGGTTGTCACCGGTCTTGCCGGGACGACGCGACGCGAGCTCGTAGTACTTGCGGAACTGCTTCTCGAGCACTCCGTAGGTGTAGCGCGCCTTCTGCTTCTCGAGCAGCTGGTTGCGGTACTCCGACTCCTTGACGCGCGCGCGGCCGTGCTGGCCGGGAGGGTAAGGACGCTTCTCGAATGCAGCGTCACCACCGACGAGGTCGATGCCGAGACGGCGCGACTTCTTGGTGAGAGGTCCGGTGTAACGGGCCATGGTTGATAACTCCTAGATCAGGCGGTCGTCAGAGACGACGGTGCTTGGGGGGACGGCAGCCGTTGTGGGGGCTGGGGGTCACGTCGGAGATGGTGCCGACCTCGAGGCCGACTCCGCTCAGCGACCGGATCGCCGTCTCGCGGCCCG
>Ga0247730_1000820_pt1 | contig 19632 bp, 24 predicted proteins | sample UWRJL073202C2_FD_180959 | JGI IMG/M metagenome (GOLD analysis project Ga0247730, IMG submission 180959) | Plant litter microbial communities from Arlington Agricultural Research Station in Wisconsin, United States - UWRJ-L073-202C-2 | ecosystem: Environmental > Terrestrial > Plant litter >... | reverse complement strand
AATGAACATTTCCTTTTTTGTTCAGATTGATCAGTCCGGATCTTTTAAGCGAATCCATGTGCACTGACACGGTCGATTGAGACAGGCTGCATCTGAGGGTTACCTGGCCAAAGCACACTCCGAAATCCTGACCGTACGTCTGGTCTGGAAAATACAGTTGTGGATCCTTTAGCCAGACCAGAATCTGACGTCTGAGGGGATGGGAAATTGCTCTGATGCAGGCATCGAATTGATGGGTTTGTGTCGAATTCTGCTCTGTATTGTGTGCCATGGGACGCTCTCGAAGGGTGAGGCTCTGGGTCTGGGAGAGGCTCGGTTATCAGTTGTCAGCGATCGATTCAGCGGCAATCTTGTAGGAAGTACAGCGTGCCGCACCGTCGTAGATCCGGGCATCAATGATTATTTCATCTGCCTGAGTCGTCGCGATGAACTCACGCAACCAACTGCCCACATCTTCTTGGTCGCCGACCGCAGTACATGACATCGCCTGTGCGAGGTTATGTCGTTCAAAATCAGAAAGTCCCTCCATGTAGCCTTCGACGGGCTTAGGCAGCGGGCCAGGTTTGCCAGCATAGAGCCTGCTCACCCATTGACGGTGAGAGCTGGCCAGATATTCAGCTTCGCCGCGGGTTGCTGCTGCGAACACGTTGGCACCGGCGATTACGTAAGGCTGCTTTAGCGTCGCTGACGGTTGGAAATTCGCCCGATAGTGCGCGATTGCGTCCATCAGAAAGCGCGGTGCGAAGTGTGAGGCAAACGCGTAGGGCATGCCCCGTCGGGCAGCCAGATCTGCGCTGTTGGGGCTGGAGCCCAATAGCCAGATCGGCAGACTGTGATTACCTGGTATCGCCCGGACCGGCTGGCGGCCTTCGTCGGCCAGATAATCTGCAAGCTCCTGGATGTCTTGTTCGAAATCCCGTTCGCTGGCATCGCCCCGCAATGCGCGAATGGCAGGACCTGCGGAGCCGGGCGCTCGGCCGACACCCAAGTCGATACGACCCGGGAACAGGGTGTCCAGAGTGCCGAATTGCTCGGCAATGCTCAGTATCGAATGGTTGGGTAACATGATGCCGCCTGAGCCTACGCGCAACGTGCTGGTCGCGGCGGCGAGGTGCTGGATCAACAACGTTGTGGCCGAAGAGGCAATGCCCGGCAGGTCGTGGTGCTCTGCTACCCAATACCGTTTATAGCCATGTTTTTCAACGTGCCGGGCCAAGGTAGCGGCTTCATCAACGGTGTGGGCGAAGGTTTTGCCGTCGCCAATCATCATGAGGTCAAGAACTGAAAGCGCCGTCATGGGCTGCTCCTGTATAAGGTGTTAGGGAAGGGCGAGCGCGTTATTTCAAAGGGAAGGCGGCCCAGCCCGGATGGGCGTCCAGGCGTCGGTCGATATCTTTGAGCGCGCTCAGGCACCGCTGCAGCTTCTGGTAGATGTCTCCACCGTAATCCCAGCCAAGCACGCCAATACTGCCGGCGTAACCAATGCGGTCCAGTGCGGCGATCAGCGCGAAGTTGTCCATTTCGCCGCGATCCAGCGGTTCCATGGTGGCTACGCCACCCCAGCCAAGCTGTGAGAGTGCGCTACCGGAAGTCACTACTTGCATGAGCCAGGGCTTCATCGCCTGCAGACGCTTTTCAAGTTCATCTTCCTGGCTCGCGTACCAGTGATAGCCGTTGAACGATGCGCCCAGTCGGGGATGGTTGAAGTGCTCGCAGATTTGTACAACCTCAGTGGTGGTCTGGGTCACGTGATGCAGGTGCGGATAGAGCGCAATGCGCAACCCGCGGCGCTCGGCAATGGGCAAAAGCGATTCGATAAAACCCAGGATCGCGGCACTGCCGTTGACTGACGTCTGCACCGCCAACTCGATAAGCTCTACGCCCTCGATGGTTTCCACGATGCGTCGCAGTACGGCGTCATTGCGTCCCTCGTGCAGCACGGTATAGAGCGCATCCACTTTCAGGCCGTGGCTGGCTTTCACGCTGGGCAGTAATGTCAGATCAGTGAGGGGGGTACCTCCCCAGGCTGAAACGGTGATTCCGTCATAGCCCAGTTCCGCCAGCATCTCGCATTGTGTCTGGAACTCGTAGACCCCCATGGATGAGTAGAAGAAGGAGTCCAGCGCATGGATTGGATGAGCCATCAATTGTCTCCGGTGCCTAGTAGGGCAAAGTATTCAAGACTGCCCATTCAGGGTGGGCGGCGAGCCGCTGCTCCATGGCCCGGAATGCAATCTTTGATCGGCGCAGGTTGCCGTAGACATCGCCGCCCATGCTTTCCCAGCCCAGAACACCTACACGCCCATCAAAACCACGACGCTCCAGTGCCCCGAGCAATACGAAGTTATCCATTTCCCCCTCATCCAGCGGTTCGATGGTTGCCAAGCCACCCCAGCCCAAAGGCGAGCGTCTGCAGCCGGCGATATTCACCTGATTGAGCCATGGCCAAAGCGCGTCGAGTCGTTGCTCCAGGTCTTTTTCCTGATTGGCGTACCAGTGGTAACCGTTGAACACGATACTCAGGCACGGGTGCTTGAACTCTTCACACAGCGCGACGGCTTCAGAGGTGGTTTGCATGCCGTATCGCGCATGGGGGTACAGGGCGATGTTCAGTCCGCGCCGTTCGCAAATGGGCAGCAAGTGTTCCAGCATCCTGCGGTCCCGGTCGGTGACTTTTTCACCTGAGTGCAGCGCCAGTTCAATGGTCGAGCATCCTTCAAGGGTTTCAAAGACATTGGTCACGAAAGACTCAAGCCCTGGGCGATAAATCAGGTAGACCGCGCCCACATCCAGCCCCCATTGGGGCTTGATCAGCGGGATCGATTTCAGATTCTCGCTCCACGCCGACATGGTCAGGCCTTGGTAGTCGAGTTCAGCCAGCATCTCGCATTGAGCCGCCAGCGGATAAGTGCCAAGGGCTGTCTGAAAAATGAAATCCATGTGATGGAGGGGCCGTTTCATCAGTGCATCTCCGGGTTTGATGAATTGGGTATCGACAGGCTTGGGAAGTGTGGCAAGAGGTATTCGCCTAACTCGTCGATGACCTCTGAAGCGTGGCGCCGCTGAGGCTTGAAATGCAGGGCAACGTGTCCAACACCCTGATCCTGCTGGCGTTTCCAGAGATCGATCAATGCGTTGCGACCTGCGCGCAATACCCGCCCTGGCTGGACGGGGCAGTCAGGATCACGATCAAGGTCGAACAGGGTGCCGTAGCCATAGGGCTTGTAGCCGTTTGTCCCGCACGCGGTACGCCAGCGCTCAATGGTCTGAGGCATGAGTGCCGGGTTTGAGATGTAGGACAAAATGCCGTCGGTGTGTTCGGCAATCCACTCCAGGGACTGCCCCGACTGACCGATGACAATGTTGGGAATTCGTGGGCCGACCGGTTTGGGGATCAGGTCGATGGATCCATCAAGCGCCCCATAAAACTGCGATGCATGCTTTACCCAGTGCTGCTCAGTCGCCGCGCGAATCAGCGCCAGCGCATCGCGAAAGCGGGCGGCGCGGCTTTCGAACTCAATGCCGAATGCCGGATATTCAATAGGGCGATCCCCGGTAGCCAGGCCAAGAATAAAACGGCCGCCCAGCAACTGATCAATACTGGCTGCCTGTTTGGCAACGATCAGTGGATCTCGCAATGGAAGAACAATACCGGCAGTACCGATAGTGATTTGTCGAGTGACGCCAGCAAGAAAACCGGCATAAATCAGCGGATCGAGAATTTGGCCGACATCACCGAAGGTGGGGTCCCAAAATGGCACATCACGCAGCCAGATGGCCGCGAATCCGGCCTCGTCGACTTTTCTGGCCATTGCAAGGTGATCCTGCAAGTTTGGACCCGGGGTATCGGGATAGCTTTCCAGCGGGGCGATAAAACCGAAGGTCAAATGACCGGGCTGGAATACCCGAGAGTAGCCGCGGTGTTGCTCAAGTTCCTGGGTAAGTCTGTCGAGCGGGTTTGTGGATGTCATTCAAAAAGGTCTCGTATAAATGGATGCGGTGATGCATCCAGATTCAACGGCGCTGATTCGCTATGACGAGGACTATAAGTGGGATGACTGCAAAGAAAAACAGGATAGAATTCCGATCATTCCGGAATTAAATGCTCGCATAGATATAGGTTGAACATGGATCACTTTGGCGCACTCAGCGCATTCGTTCAGGCTGCACAAACACGCAGTTTCACCGAGGCGGGTCGTCGGACGGGCGTGTCGTCATCGGCAGTAGGAAAAGCTGTCGCACGCTTGGAGCAGGACCTGGGGGTGAGACTGTTTCATCGCTCAACGCGGGCGATCACCCTGACTGCCGAGGGCAGTCTGTTTCTGGAACGCTGCAACCGGATTTTTGCCGAGTTCGAAGTCGCCAAGCGTGAGCTCACTCAGGCCGCTGGCAAACCCCAGGGGAAATTGAGAGTGGGCCTGCCGCAATTGGGCATGAGCCTGATGGGGCACTTGATTGCTTTTCAGCAGACTTATCCTGAGGTTGAACTTGAGCTGGAATTCAGTGACAGGCTGGTCAATGTCATCGAAGAGGGATTTGATGCGGTCATGCGCATCGGTGAGGTGGAGGATTCGCGACTCACCAGGCGTAGGCTCAATGGCTACAGCCATCGGTTGGTGGCTTCGCCGTCATACCTTTCGGAACGAGGCACTCCAACCCGACCGTCGGAACTCCCCATGCATTCTTGCCTGCGCTATCGATACCCCACCAGCGGAAAACTCGATCCTTGGCCGCTTGTTCTCAAAGGCGACCCCGTCAGCGTGGACGTACCCACTTCGGCAACAGCAAATGCGATCGAGGCGTTGCTGGGGATGGCCGAGGCCGGATTGGGCATTGCCTGCCTACCCGATTTTTTTGTAGAAGAGGCCGTCGCCCAAGGACCTTTGATCCCTGTTTTGGAGCGTTACGTTCACGACCATCGCAGCATCAGCCTTCTTTGGCCATCAAGCCGTCAGCAGCTACCCAAGATCAAGGCGTTCGTTGAGTTCATGGCTATGCGCTTGTCGTAGATCTGCTATCTGGCTGGTCCTTTTATCCGGATTGGCGCCGTTCTGTTGTGACTGAGCAAATGATTCAGGGTTTATCTATCCGGACCTGATCCCTATGGTGGTAATCACGGCTGTGTGCGCGGCAACGTGTTGCGCGACATCTCTGACACTCACTCAGTATGGAGGATCAGCATGTCGACCCTTGCTGGCAAAAAAGCGTTGATTACCCACTCAGGCGACGGGCTTGGATTTGCCATTGCCGTTGCGCTGGCTCAGCAGCAGGCAGAGCTTATCGTCCATGATCGCAGCCCTGCGGTAGCCGGGGTAGCGGTTGAGCGTTTGAAATTGGCAATTCCCGGTGTGACGGCGACCGCCATCACCGGTGATCTGGCGACTGAATCGGGAAGGCAGCAACTGCTGGACTCGGCTGGCTCGATAGACATCGTGGTCAGTGACGCAGTTGGGCAAGGTGCCACCGATTTCGCTCATGTGTCCGAGGCTCAAAAAGAGGGCGAGCAATCAGCTTCTTCACGGGACAGTGAGGCGCTGGCAGGACTGTTCGCCCAGGCCATGAGCGGGCGGGGCTGGGGCCGGATATTTCTGGTCACCTCGGTAGCTGCCGAAGCGGGTTTTACCTCGGCTGAACCCTCTGAACAAGCTCCCCGGTTACTGCCCTATAAACTTGCAGCTCCAGGCTCGGGCATCGGTGTAAAGGCTTTCCGTTTACACATTGCAAGCCTCATCCTGGAGCCCGTCGCGGACGTCATGAAATCCGAGGTGATGCGAACCGGTGATTCATTGAAGGAAGTAGCGGCGCAAATGGCGCGCGATCATCGACCGCTTGGTATTCAGAAGGCAGCACGCGACATTGCGGTGCTGACCCACCTCATCACGGATGCCTGTCTGACCTGAAACGCAAAAAGCCCTGGATCGAGATCCAGAGCTTTTTCATGTGTCAGGCTAGCGTTGATTACGCTCTGGATGGCTTGACAGCGAAAGCGCCATCACCCAGCAAAGCGACAACCAAAGCCGTTACGGACAAATAGATTGGATATTCCCAACCGCCGTTAGCATTGGTAAAGCTCCAGCCATTACCGAAGTCCACGGTCGCCGCAACAAACAATTGCACTACCGCGAGTGCAGCCACCCAGCGAGCGTAGACGCCCAGAACCAGCATCAAACCGCCAATCACTTCGAAGGCCATGACCGGATACGCCAGGAAGCCTGGAAACCCGATGGACTCGAAAAAGCCAGCGGTACCTGCCGGAGTGAAGACCAACACTTTGGTCAGGCCATGGGCGATGAACATGATGCCCAGTGCCAGACGCATAACGAGTGCGGCGTAAGGAGCGGTGCGAGAATCAATCATTGTGAATTCCTTTGTTAAATCAGTTTTTAGTTAGAAAGCGAAAGTGTCTGGTCCAGCCATTGCGAGAAATCAGCCAGTTCTTCAGGGATGATCTCGTGGGCCATGTCGTAAAAATGAGCCTGGTGTTCCACACCGATCCGGCTGAGCCAGGCGTCTGCTTCATGTGCCCAGTCGATGGGCAGCACGTTGTCGTGGCGACCATGAGCAATGAATGCTGAGACGCTTTTCAGCTGGTCCGGTGATGCAATCAGCGGTTCGATTTCCCGTAGCATCCGGCCGCTCAGCAGCGCAAAACCTGCTACCAGCTCAGGTTGCGTAACCCCAACACTGGAACTCATGATTCCGCCCTGGCTGAAGCCGGCGATCACGGTGGGAAGCGGCGGGAGTGCCTCGATGAACTGGATCAACAACCGGCGGCTGGCCTCAGCCTGTTCCTGGTTGAACGACGGCCCGTTGCTGGTGAAATTAACCTGGTACCAAGCGAAGCCTTGAGGGCCAACCTGTAGCGGCCCACGAAGCAACAGAACCTCGATTTCCTCTGGCAGGGACGCTGCCAGGCTGGCCAGATTCGCTTCGTTCGAACCTACGCCGTGCAGCAGCAGCAGCCGTGCTTTGGGGGTCGCAGTGTTGCACGCCTTACGGAAAAAAATACCTGACTCGGACTCGCGTGCAGGTTCAGAAAAATTGATGTTTTGCATGACGTTATTTCACACCTTCAACGGGTTGAACTGACTCGAACCCTTCGTTATCCATCGAGGTAAACAGGTAGCTGTCCATGGCCAGTACGCCGTGGGTGATGCCGCCGTCCAGGACCATCGTCTGATAGCTTTTACCGGCTGCGCCCAGCGCAATGAACAACGGTAAAAAATGCTCATCGGTCGGATGGGCGCGTTCGGCGGAAGGTGCGTACTGCTTATAGTCCAGCAACTGATCAATGTTTCCAGCCTGCAGGGTCTTGGCGGTCCAGGCTGCAAATTGTTTGACGTAGTCGGCACCGTGGGTCGTAGCACCGCGGAACTCGTACAGGTTATGGGTAAGGCTGCCGGACGCGACGATCAACACATTCATCTCTCGCAGTGGCTTGAGTGCCAGGCCAAGTTGCCACGCGCTGCGTGTATCAAGCGTTGCAGGCATGGATACCTGAACCACTGGGATATCTGCTTCGGGTGCCAGGTACAGAAGCGGCACCCATGCGCCGTGATCCAGGCCACGAACCGGATCAAGCCGGGATTTCCAGCCCGCCGTCTGCAGCAGGCCGACAATATGACTGGCTAACTCTGGCGCGCCCGGAGCCGGGTAGGACACTTGATACAAAGCGTCCGGAAAACCGCCAAAGTCATGAATGGTTTTAGGTGCGGTGCTCGCCGTAACACTGACTTCGCCACGGGTCATCCAGTGCGGCGAGAGGACCACGATGGCGTCAGGTTTTGGCAGTTCGCGACCGAGCTCGGCCAGTTTTGGACCAGCCTGACCAGGCTCGATTGCGAACGTAGGAGCACCATGAGACACAAACAGCAGGGGGAATGAAGTGTTCATGGTGACTATTCCTGTGTGATTACTTGCTCAGCCAGACCGGAGCGACCGAAGTGCCCAGACCTGCGCCGTAGCCAAGGTAGATGTTGAAACCAGCCAGCGGCTCCAGGTAGCGAGCATTCACCAGACCGCCAGCATCGACGGTGTTCCAGCCCAGGCTGCGGGCCAGTGCAATTGCAGTTTGCTTGGCGCGCTCACTGTCGCTGGCAACAAATACGCTGCCGGTCTGGTCGTTGGCGAACTTAGGACCATCAGCGAGCACTTGAGCGAACAGGGTGTTGAACGCTTTCACCACATTGGCTTGTGGTACAGCCTTGGCGATTTCTTCTGAGGCGCTGGTCACGTGGCCAATAGTCAGCGACATGTAGTCGGCGCTCAGCGGGTTGGTGATGTCGATGACCACTTTGCCGGTCAGATCACCCAGGCTTTTCAGCGCTGTGGCTGCATCGTCGTAGGCGGTAGCTACCACGATCGCGTCACTGTCGCCCAAGGCTTCGGCTGCCGCGTAAGCGTTGACATTCGTGTACTGGTCGGCCAAGGCTTGGGCCTTGCTAATGTCGCGGCCCGTGATGCGGACGCTGTGCCCTGCGGCGGAAAGCTGTTTCGCAAAAGCTGAACCCATATTGCCGGTACCAATTACTGTGATTTTCATAACTACCTCTTCTTGAGTTGAGTTGCGTTTCGATGGGCTCAGTTTATAGATTGCCTCGTAGGGATAAACCGGGCTAAATGTGATGAATAGTTCCACTAGGTGAGACAATCATGGATCGTGCTCTGGAAATGCAGGTCTTCTGCACCGTTGTCGATAAAGGCAGTTTCGTCGGAGCGGCCGAGCCACTCGATATGTCAAAAGCGGCCATATCGCGCTACGTGAGTGGGCTGGAGGAGCGGTTGGGGGCCCGGTTACTGCACCGCACCACTCGGCGGCTTTCCCTGACGGATGAGGGGCGTCAGTTCTATCACCAGGCCCGTGAAGTGCTGGCGATGATGGATGAGGCAGAGGAGGCCGTGTCGTCCGCGTCACCCGAGGCGAGTGGAGTCCTTCGGGTGAATGCCCCGGTCAGTTTTGGCGTGCTGCACCTGGCACCTATCTGGGCCGATTTTATGAGCGCCTACCCCAAGGTTGAGCTGGAGATCAGCTTGAGTGATCGCTTGGTAGACTTGGTGGATGAAGGGATTGATGTCGCCGTGCGCATTGCACGCATGGAAAACTCGTCGTTGGTGGGGCGACGCCTGGCCAGCACGCGGATGTGCCTGTGCGCATCGCCAGCGTATCTGGCCAGCCACGCACCCATCTGCAAACTGTCAGATGTGGAACAGCATGAGGTGATCGCCTACAGCAACTTCGCCAGTGGCAATGAATGGCATTTCGAGGGTCCACAAGGCAGCGAGAGTGTCAATACGCACTCAGTTGTTCGGTGCAACAACGGGGATACCTGCCGAGCCATTACGCTGGCCGGTGGCGGTATTTCGTTACAACCCAGTTTTATGGTGGCGCAGGATCTAAGTCGAGGCGATCTGGTCGAGATACTGCCTGAGTATCGTTCGGTCGAGCTGGGTATCTACGTGGTCTATCCGACCCGTAAACATCTGCCTGCGAAGGTGAGGGCGCTGATCAACTTTCTGGTGGAGCGATTCGCCCATCCAGTATGGGAGCGGTGACAAGGCTTCAGAAAAAACCGGCTGATCAAAGGGGAGATAAAGTCATCAGCCGGATAAAAGGAGCGCCTTATGAGAAGCGTCCGTACTCACAAAAATTCAGGAGTACGGTCACTCATCGAGTCACTGTCACTGCAAAAAAGTGCGCAGGTCGGCTGCAAATTTCTCCGGGTTCTTGAATGCCAGGAAATGGTCGCCTTGCTCGGCTTTTGAGTACACATGAAGTATGGAGTCCTGGATAACCGAACTCATCCAGCGCTGGCTCTCCAGCCAGTCGCTGTACTCACCGGTGAAGATCGCCGTCGGAACATTGATCTTTGACCGGATCACATCACGCCAGTCGTTGGTGGCGTGATCGAAAAGCACTTGTGCGGTGAATGCCATGTCATCTTTGACCACCTCTTGCACAAGGCTGATGACGTTATGGAAGTAGGGCGAGTCCATCGCCATTGCCCGCTCGACAACCCGGCTGCCTGAAACCAGCAGGTTGGTGGCGGTGCCTTGCGCATAGGACGCAATCATTCGCTCGGGTGACGTCGTAAAGGCGCCGGCCTCCAACCGCTCTTGCTCCGTCCAGTCGGCGTGGCAGTAAATCGATGGCGCCTGATCAATGATGGTCAGTGTGCGAATGCCTTGGGTGCCGAACAGGTCAATGTAGGCCCACATCACCGATGCGCCCATGGACCAGCCGCAGTAGTTGGCCTGGGACACGCCTAAATGGTCGGCAAACTCCTTCACGTCCATGGCGAAGCGGGCAATACGATTACCGAAGGTTACCCGTTCGGAAAGACCCTGATTCCTGACGTCCAGCACGTACACATGGTAGTGCTTGCTCAAGATGTGCATCAGGTGGAAGTACATTGCACCGTTGGCAGACCAGCCGGGGATGAAAATCAACGGTTGTCCAGCGCCTGCTTCCCAATAGCTGAGGTTGACGGCATCGCTGGTGATGAAGCTGCTTATCTTCAGATCAGCAAAGTCAGAGGTGCGAAAGGGCTGGCCAATGATCTCATGGGGGAAGTAAAAATCTTCATCAAGCAGTGTGTTGAGCGGTAAAGCTTTCATTGGGTATTTCAAGAAGGGGCGCCTGCAAAATTTAGACGGCGATTGACATGACTGGCACTACTTTGGCCTTGCCAAGCAGTGTGCTCCAGACCTTCGCCTGTGAGAGTCAATGATAGGGGGCCAGAATAGGGCTTGAACTCTATTAGGATAAATACTCAAAATGGGGCGACATTCGAAACGGATCATTTTTAATGGATCGGCTAAGCAGTATGGCGGCGTTCGTCAAGGCAGTTGAGATGGGCTCGTTCAGTGCGGCCGGGGACTCCATGCAGATGTCTGCGCAGTTGATTGGCAAGCATGTGCATCATCTGGAACAGCATCTGGGCGTGCGGTTGTTGAATCGAACCACCCGGCGACAGAGCCTCACCGACTTCGGACGCGAGTTTTATGAGCGTTGCAAGATCATCCTTGCGGAAGTTGAAACCGCTGAAAACATGGCGGCTGAGACACAAGCGACGCCTACCGGGCGACTCCGTGTGAACGCGCCAGTCAGTTTTGGGATGCAGTCCCTCGCCCCCAAATTGCCAGGGTTCATGAAAGCCAACCCCATGATCAGTGTTGAGCTGACCTTGGCTAACCGTGCCGTTGACGTTATCGATGAAGGTTTTGACGTGGTGTTCAGGGTCGGCCAGCTTTCCGACAGTGGCCTGGTGGCTCGTCCTCTGGCGCCTTATCAACTGGTGCTGTGCGCGTCGCCTTCTTATCTGCGTGACAAGCCGCCCATCAAGACCCCTTGGGACCTTCAGGATCACGAATGCCTTGGCTTTTCTCACACAGAATTACGGACTCATTGGACGTTCGATGGGCCCGAAGGCAAGGTAATCGTCCCCGTAAATAGCCGACTGATGGCTGATCACGGTGAGCCGCTTCTGTGCGCTGCGCTGGCGGGGTTGGGGATATTGCTGCAGCCAGTAGAACTGGTGCGTCAGTCACTGCTGGTGGGGGACCTTGTTCCGCTGCTACCAACGTATCCTATTCCTTCGCGGCCATTGCATGTCTTGTATGCGCCTGACCGCCGATTGACGCCCAAGCTGCGCAGCTTTTTGGATTTTGCACTGATGACATTTGGTCCTGAAGCCGTGAATCCTCTGGTGTTTTGAAACGCTGCGTTTTGAATGCATCTCCAGAACGGACATTTATCCAGCGGCTTCAACCCTCTAAGGTGGTTGATTGCTTCTATAGATGCTGTGGAAGCTCCAAATAGGGTGGGTTACGCCTACCCGATCATGATGGAGTGAAGATGAAAATTCAGTTGAATACCAAACGGGCGCTGGTCACCGCTTCGACTGGCGGTATAGGTTTCGCGATTGCCAAAGGGCTCGCCGAGGCCGGCGCAGACGTGGTGATCAATGGGCGTAGCGAAGGCTCTGTAAAAGATGCCGTCGCCAGACTCTCGAGCGCAGTACCCGGTGTAACCATTACCGGCGTAGCCGCAGACCTGAGCTCCGCACACGGCGTTGAAACTCTGCTCCAGGGTGCCGGGCATATTGATGTGCTAGTAAACAATGCCGGGATATATGGCACCCAGGATTTCTTTGAAACCGAAGACGACGTCTGGGACAGCTATTGGCAGACCAATGTCATGTCAGGTGTGCGCCTGAGCCGCGCACTGTTGCCAGCCATGGTGGAGAAGAACTGGGGCAGGGTAGTGTTCGTGGCTTCCGAGTCTGCACGCAATATCCCGGCAGACATGATCCACTATGGTGTCTCCAAAACCGCCCAGTTGGCATTGGCCCGTGGCCTGGCCAAGCGCGTTGCCGGTAGCGGCGTGACCGTCAATAGCGTCCTGCCAGGGCCGACCTTGTCCGATGGCGTGGCTGGCATGATGCAAAGCGAAGTCGAGCGTACGGGCAAATCCCTTGAGGAAGTTGCCAAGGCTTTCATCGCAGAGCATCGCCCAAGCTCGATCATCCAGCGGGCTGCAACTGTTGAAGAAGTCGCCAACATGATCGTTTACGTTTGCTCGCCTCAAGCGTCAGCCACCACGGGCGCGGCGCTCAGGGTTGATGGCGGCGTGGTCGATGACATCGTTTAACCTCATCGGTTGAAATGGCGAACCAGGGTCAATGGCAGAGTTGCCATCGATCCTGGTGCATGCTTACGAATTCGCGTTCAGGAAATCGACATGAAACTGAAGCCATTGCTTGCTCTAGCCACCTTGTCAGCGGCGTCTGGGCTTGCCGCTGCAGAGAGCCCCGCGAAATACTCGACCCCTGAAGAGTTCCTGCTTTCTGGCGTTTCGTTGGTTGAAGGGCGTTATAAGGGGGAGTCTGCACTCGAAATAAAAATGCCATCATCCTCCTATCAGGATCAAGACCGTGAGCGTTTACTCGATAGGGATTTCATGGCCTTGCTGCCGATGGATTTCAAGGACGGGACGATTGAAGTGGACGTTGCGAGTGATCTAGCGTCCGACGCGCCCGATTATGCTCGAGGTTTCATTGGCGTATCGTTCCGAATTGACGCCCAGTCGCGCTTCGAAAGCATCTACCTGCGTCCGACCAATAGTCAGGCGGATGATCAGGTGCGACGCAACCACAGCGTTCAATACGCGGGCTATCCTGACTTCAGATTTGATCAACTGCGCACAGAGAGCCCTGAGCAATATGAAACCTATGCTGATCTTGATCTTGGGCGGTGGATTCATATGAAAGTGGTCGTGGAGGGCGCAAAAGCCCGTTTATATCTTGATCACGCTGCGAAACCAGCATTCATTGTTAACGACCTGAAGTACGGCGCAGGACAGAAAGGTGGCATTGGCATCTGGATCGAGTCAGGGACGGTTGCACACTTCAAGAACTTGAAAGTGATCCACGACAACCCTTGATAAAGCCTGAGCGCGCTGCGCCTCTTTGAAGAGTACGAGCCATCCGGCGAGCTTCTGCGGCCATCTTGTTACGCCTGAACAGGTGACAGCTGATGGCCGCAGTTCCTCTTGATCCTGATTTCATTTGATAGATCGCGCTGAGTGCCCGTGAAAGTAGGCCCTTAAGTCGCGATTGAATCGTGCAGATCGATGCCGCTGCGTTCTGCCATTCGCTGACGATACGCCTCGACAGCAGGCGGGTACTGGATGCCACGCACGATCGACATGCTGCGCAAAGTCGCGAACAGGTGGACGTCATCTTCGGACAGCTCGCCGTTCACGGCATCGGACGATTGGATCAAGGGTTCAAGGTCCAGCAGATGACGATTAAGCGAAGCGATATAGTCTGAGCTTGCGGCCATATGACCCTCGAAACTGCCGATCATGCGTTCCTTGTTGCGAGTGAAATACTCGCGTGCAGAAGGCGTGGAGAATTCCTCAAGGTCTGCCGCCGCCCAGCGCGGAAGCGCCAGGGAATAAAGCGGACCGGTCGCGTCGCTGTTCCACTGCGCCAAGGCAGGATTGAGAGGGCCGGCCAAGATTTTGTCGCCGCTAAGGCCATCGACATACGCGACGATATCCATACTTTCCGCCAGGTAGCGCCCGCCATCCTCAAGAATGGGTGCCATTTTCTTGCCGATCATGCGAGTAGGGGTGGCCTCATCATCGTTCAACAGAATGACGAGGTCGAAGGCTGTGTTCTTGAAGCCGAAAATCGTCCGCGCTTTTACACAGAAAGGGCAGTGATCGTAAACGTAGAGTTTCATAAAGTTTGAATCCAATAGATGGGTGCGATGGGTTGGGGTGCGCTGCGCTCTGACTATGGCGAGCACGCATTCGGCGAATAAGCCGAACCGCCTCTGTGCAGTTTTTCAGCTTGAGTAAGCACCGAAGAACGTTATCTCGGGTTTGCCGACCATTAAGTGTTCGGCATCACGCTCGAAGGCGTGAAAGTGAGGTTGGGTGAGATGTAAATCAAAAGCTGCGCGGTCGCGATAGATCTCATAAAAAACCACAAAGCTTTCATCGTCTTCTGGAACCAGAACGTTGAAAGCAATACATCCTGCTTCTTTGGCCAGTGACTCGCGCGCATCTGCGGCTGCTACCGGAAGAAACGCGGTGCGTGTTCCGGGCTGCAGGGTGATCCTGGCGATAACGACAAAGGTAGCTAGCGACACGTTGGGCCTTCCTTACATAAGCGATGCGAGGCGCTACTGTATTGGGCACATGATTGAAACGGAATGCCCGCCAATGAGACTATCCGTTTCATAAATGAGAGGGGTGGAGCATGGATCTCAATGCAGTGCAGATGCTGGTAACGATCGTCCAGGCGGGAAGCATGACCGCAGGGGCTGAACGTCTGGGTGTCCCGCTGCCCACTGCAAGTCGAAGGATACGTGCCCTTGAGCAAGCACTGAAGGTTGAGTTGCTGGAGCGCTCAGCCAGGGGCGTGAAGCTGACTGAAGCTGGTGCGCGCCTGTTTGAGCTAGCCAGCCGTGGCCTGGAACTGCTGCAAGAGGGCCGTGATGCTGTCGTCAGCGATCAAGCCCACGTGAAAGGGAAGTTGCGTCTTTCCGTTCCTCCATCGTTCTCGCCTTGGTGGCAATTGATTTCGGACTTCCAGAAGGATCATCCCGATATCCGCGTTCATCTGCTTTCGACCGAGCGTCGTGTGCATCCGGTCGAGGACGGCATAGACGTGGCGCTTCGCGTTGGCAAGGTTGAGCACGAAGCCTTGATCGCCCGTCATTTACTCGACTATCGACATGTTCTGGTGGCCAGCCCGCAGTATCTTGCCCGCCATGGCACGCCCAATCATCCCGGTGATCTGAGTAACTTTCCCTGTGCCACGTGGAGCCTGGGCACCAATACCAGCGGGACCTGGCGCTTCCCGGAAGTATCAGTGGTGCCCAATACTGTGTTGTCGACAAATGACAGCATGCATCTTTTGCACAGTGTATTGGCCGGGGAAGTCATGACGGAACTTCCCCCCTTTATCGTCAAGGATGCCATCGACCGGGGCTTACTTGTACCGCAGCTAACGGACTGCCCATTGCCAGAGTATTCATTGAATCTTTTGTACCCTGCGCATCGCCATCGCTCAGCCGTTGTCCACACTTATCTTGAGTATTGCAGCCGACGTATTCCGTGGCTGGTAGAGGCTTGTACGGCTACCCCCGGTGCCGAGTAGGCGCAGGTGATATCGACATCCAAGATGGGAAGTGCAGCCGGGGTTTCAGGCAGGTCTTGATGCTCGAATGCCTGCCCCGGCGCGCATGGCACCGATCAATTTCACCCCTTGATCCAGTTCCCATCCTCTTGTGCATCAATGGTGATATCGAAGGTTTGGATATACCCCGACAACATCCGATAGTAACCAATCACGATGATTGCATCGCTCAACTCCTGAAGTGAGAAGTGCTCCTGAGCGTGTTTGAACAGCACGCCGGGTGCCTTACCTTTGTCGAGGATGGATTGGCCGAACCTTAGTAGCACACGCTCGTCTTCCTTGAACGCTTGGGTGTCTTCAAGACGACCCTCGGCGATTGCGACAAACTGGTCTGGGCGTACGCCCGCAGCCTGGGCGATGGAGACATGCTGCTCCCATTCGTAGGCAACATTTTCATTTGCGGCGAGGAGTAAAACCATTAGCTCCTTGTGATAGTCGGAGATGGTCAGGTCCCTGAAGATCGCATTGGTCAGGTCGATCATCGGATTGAAGGCACCTGGGCTGTAACCCAGCATTCGGAAGAAGTTGACCTTCGTCGGCAGCTTTTCGAACTTGTCCCGCACGTGATCAGGCAACTTCGTAAAGTCCGGGTAATCGATGTCTACCTTTGAACTGATGTTGTCATTGGAACCGCTTGGCTTGGCCATAAGGCACTCCTGTTAGCTCAGGTTGAGGGTTGAAAGGGAGATTGAAATCAGGTGCTGACGGGTTGCCGGGCTGTGCGCCCGACCCAATAATTCACAGCGATACAGACCAGTAGGACCACTGCCGAGACGATCATTGCCGTCGATAAGCCTTGGGAAAACGCGGCCGGTTCAGTGCTGGTAATCAAGGCCCCGAACACAGCGACACCAATCACACCTCCCAATTGTCGCGCCGATGCCATCAAGCCCGACGCCATGCCAGCGTCATGGGCAGACACCGACGACAGCATTGAATTGGTGATCGAGGGTACGGACGAAGCACTGCCGATGCCCACGACCATCAAGGCGATATTCAGGTACCAAAGTGACGTCTCTGGTGTGACACGGGCCAGCGCCAGGAAGCCAACGGCCTGAATCAAGAACCCGACAGTGATGATGCGTTGCGCACTGACGTGCCTGGCAATCCGAGAGGAGACCATTGTGGAGATCGTCAGCACTGCCGTCAGTGGTATGAACGCGAGGCCGGTTCTAAAGGCGTCGTAATGCAGAAACGACTGGAAGTAGATGCTGAATACAAACACAGTGCCGTAGAAGGTGAGGTTGATGGCCGCACCGGCCAATGCGGTGGTGGCCAAGGTTTTGTTTCGTGCCAATCGGCTTGGGAGCATGGGGTTCTTTACCCGTCGCTCGATCAGGATGAACGCAATTGCGCAAATCACGGCAACGGCCATGGTCGAGAGGGTTTCGGTGACCCAGCCTTTAGAGCTTGATTCAGTCAGGGCGTAGGTCAAAGACGCCAGGCAGATCCCAATACTGATTTGCCCCGGTACGTCCACTTGCTTATCGATGCGAGGGGAAGACGGGGCATAACGCATGATCAAGACGATGGCGAGAATGCCGATGGGTACGTTGAGTAAGAAAACACTCCGCCAGCCGAGCCACTCGATGAGCAGGCCGCCCATGACCGGCCCCGCAGCCAGAGCGATACCGCCACAAGCGCCCCACATCGCAACAGCTGACCGCCGCTTGGCAGGATCCTCGAATGCCAGTCTGATCAGCGTAAGGGAGGTGGGCACCAACAGGGCCGCGCCCACACCTTGCACAACCCGCATACCGATCAGCATGCTCATGCTGTTTGACAGGCCACAGCCTATGGACGCCAGGGTAAACAGAGCAAAGCCCGACGCGAACACGGTTCTGGCGCCGAACTTGTCACCGGCTGCGCCCCCCAGGATCAACAGCGCCGAGAACGCCAGTGCATAGCTGTTGATGACCCACTGAAGACCGGTCAGGTTTGTATCGAATGCGGTTTTTAAAGCGCCCAAGCCCACGTTGACCACGCTGACATCAAGTTGGACGACAAGAAAACCCAGGCATGCCGCGATCTGAATTGCGGCTAATGAAGAGGTTTTTTGGGTTGTGTTGGACATGATTTTAGGGTCGCACGTGTTAATCAATGGATAGACGGTAACTGTTGACAAGCTATGCGTAAATACTAGAATTCGCACACAATCACTGCATAAATGCATGGCTAATGGACTGGGAAGATCTGAGATTTTTTTTGGCAATTGCTACGACCGGCAGTCTGTCGGGAGCAGCGCGTGCGCTTGACGTTAACCAAGCCACAGTGAGCCGTCGACTGGCCGCCCTGGAAGCGCAACTCAATGTCCGCCTGGTTGATCGGCTCCCCCGTGAGTCGCGTCTGACCGCCGTTGGCCAGCAGATCATGCAGGACGTTTTGGACATTGAAGAAAGAGCGTTTGCCATTCAGCGCAAATGCTTGTCGTCCAGGACCGCGGTAAGGGCAAAGGTCACCATCACTGCGCCTCCTATTCTAGCCAGACACTTCCTGGCGCCAAACCTGGCTGAACTGACCAGGATGTCTCCCGCGGTGCAGCTTTCGATTTTGAGTGAGCCTCACTTCGTCTCCCTCTCGCGTCTGGAGGCAGACCTGGCACTGCGTCTTTCGCCACCGATTGAAGATACGGACATCGTCAAAAAGGTCGGCAAGATGCAGTTTGCTCTTTACGCGCAACGCGACTATGCGAATGCACGGGATGAACAAAAATGGGAGTTCGTCGGCTACACCGACCGGCAGGGCGACTTTGCCCACAAACGTTGGCTCTACGACGTCATAGGTTCGAGCCGGGTCGCCTGCGAGGTCACTGATTTGAGCCACCAATACGAAGCCGCTTGTTCGGGCGTTGGCGTTGCAGGGCTGCCTTGCTTTATCGGTGATCGTGACAATCGCCTGATCAAGCTCGACACCGATCTTCCTATGCTCTGCCTCGACATTTGGGTGGCCATGCATCCAGATCGTCGTAACGATACGGTAGTGCGCAAGACCGCCGATGACATTTTGCAGCTGCTTGAGCCCCTTGACCTGGGGTTGCCCTTGAACGCCAGTTGAACCCTGTCTGCCGGGAAGGCCGCAGGGATCTGGTTCTCGATCGGTTCGTTGTCGATAAGTTAGCGCCCTGATGACCACCTAGAGGGTCACGGGCCAGTCACGGCGCCATAAGCGCAGGCTCAATTTTTGCCATCGAGCCTGCGCAAATCAAATCAATCAGCGGCTGAAGCCGTCGAACGGCGTCATGTACACAGCACCGAACGGATCCAGGCGCTTGCGGATCTCTGCATCAGGTGTGCCATACACGACCAGGCTGGTGATGGTGCACAGTTCGAGAAAGCGTTTGCCAAACGGAGCAAAGGTTTCGTCCACGTGGCTGACCACGGATTCAACGTTGTAGCGCTCAAGAATATGCGCAACGCTTTGGTCTTCGTTAACGCTGTACTCGTAAACCAGGGTGCCCGGCTCAAGCTTGGTCGCGGGAACGATCTGGGCGATCAGCGCTTTGAATTCTGGAAAGTCGCCAGGTTTGATTGCAAGGGTGAACAGGCAGGAAATATGGGGGTGCATAGGATCTCTTCCATCGTAGGCGTCTTGGGGCGCCAGGTGAGGATGCATCGCTGACCAAGCCGATGCATTCGATACGGTCGATGCAGTCGCCGGGGTCAGGACTTCTCGGGTGCTTCGCCGAACAGCTTGCCCGAACCTGCCCAATCCGAAGGGGCTACGTCTTCGAAAATCACGTAGATGTATTCAGCAGGGGTGCCGGTGTTTTTAACGATGCTTTCAGTGATTTCAGCAGCAACAGTGGCTTTCTGAGCGTGCTCTTTACCTTCAAACCAGCTAACGCGTACTACGGGCATGATGTATTCCTCTTTGGGATAAAAACCCGGACTGAAGTGAGCAGTCCGCGACATAAAACAATCCT
>Ga0247730_1000818_pt1 | contig 19705 bp, 21 predicted proteins | sample UWRJL073202C2_FD_180959 | JGI IMG/M metagenome (GOLD analysis project Ga0247730, IMG submission 180959) | Plant litter microbial communities from Arlington Agricultural Research Station in Wisconsin, United States - UWRJ-L073-202C-2 | ecosystem: Environmental > Terrestrial > Plant litter >... | reverse complement strand
GCCGGGAGGTTCTGCACCTGACCGGCCTGGGCGAGCTCGGCCTGCAGCTCGGCGACCTTGGCCTGCAGGGCCAGCACCTGGTTCTCGAGCTCGATGACGCGCTTGACGCCCTCGAGGCCCAGGCCCTCCGCCGTCAGGCGGGCGACGGTGCGCAGCAGCTCGATGTCGCGCAGCGAGTAGCGACGCCCGCCACCTCCCGTGCGCCCCGGAGCCACGAGGCCCAGCCGGTCGTACGTGCGCAACGTCTGCGGGTGGAGACCGGAGAGCTCGGCCGCGACGCTGATGACGAACACCTTGGCCTCGGGGCCGGGAGGCTGGAAGCCGCCCGCCGGTCCGGACCCGGTGGGCCCGCTGGTCATGACGCGACCTCCTCGAACAGGTCGTCACGCGGCGTCGCCGACCCGCGTGCGTCCCGCAGCGCCTCGACGGCGGCGCGTTCCGCGTCGGACAGGTCGGTGGGCACCTGCACCTCGACCGTGACGAGCAGGTCGCCACGTCCGGTGGCGGTCGCGCCGCCCTTGCCGGTGGCCCGGAACGTGCGGCCGTTCGGCGTGCCGGCCGGGATCTTGATGCGCACGGGCGGACCGTCGAGCGTCGGCACCTGGATCTGCGCACCGAGCGCGGCCTCGTCGAACGCCACCGGGACCGTGATCGTCAGGTGACTGCCCTTGCGCCCGAACATCCGGTGCGGCTCGACGTGGACGACCAGGAACATGTCGCCGTTGGGACCGCCGTTGTCGCCCTTGCCGCCCTTGCCCTTGAGCCGGATGCGCTGGCCGTCCTTGACGCCCGCGGGCACCTTGACGTTGAGCGACCGGCTCGACGGAGCCCGACCGGACCCACGGCAGATGTCGCACGGGTGCTCGACGACGAGCCCCCGACCGCGGCACTGGTCGCACGGCTCGGTCATCGCGAACAGACCGCCCGCGGCACCCGTCTGCATGCCGCTGCCCTGGCACTTCGAGCACACCTTCGGCGTCGTACCGGGCCGTGCCCCCGTGCCGTGACACGTCGCACAGGCCTCGTCGCTCGTCGTGCGCAACGGCAGCGTCGCACCGTCGACGGCCTGCTGGAAGGTGATCGTGGCCTCGGTCTCGAGGTCGTCGCCCTTGCGGGCCTGCGGACGTCGCGGACGCCCTCGGCCGCCTCCGAAGAGGCCGCCGAGGAGGTCGCTGACGTCGAAGTCCTGCTGACCGCCACCCGGCGGGCGGAATCCCGTGGGTCCACCCCCGCCGCGGAACTGCCCGAACATGCTGCGCTGCTCGTCGTACTCCTTGCGCTTGTCCGCGGACGAGAGCACGGCGTACGCCTCGGAGACACCCTTGAAGCGCTCTTCGGCGGCCTTGTTGCCGGGGTTGGAGTCGGGGTGGTTCTCGCGCGCGAGCTTGCGGTAGGCCTTCTTGATCTCGTCGGCCGACGCGTCCTTCTTGACGCCGAGGACCTTGTAGAAGTCCTTGGTCGCCCAGTCACTGGCTGCCATGTGTCACCCCGATCCTTCCTCGGTTACTCGTCGGGTGCTTCGTCGGTGAGCGATGAGACGTCGTCGGGGACCTGGTCCGAGACGGCGTCGGGTGCGACCGCCGCGGCCGGGTCGACGACACCGACCGTCGCCGGCCGGAGCACCCGGTCGCCGTGCCGGTAGCCCGTGCGCATGACCGTGTCGACCGACGTGACCTCCACGTCGGCGGACTCGCCGGCGTGGAACACCGCCTCGTGCAGCGACGGGTCGAAGGCGTCGCCCTTGGCGCCGAACGCCTCGAGCTTGTGCTTCGTGACGGCCTGCTGGAGCGAGTCGGCGACGGCCTTGAAGCCGCCCTCGAGCTCGCCGTGCTCAGCCGCTCGGGCGATGTCGTCGAGCACCGTGAGCAGCGACTGCAGGACAGCCGCCTCTCCCTGCACCCGGACGACCTCGCGGTCGCGGTCGACGCGTCGCTTGTAGTTGACGTACTCCGCCTGGAGGCGCTGCAGGTCGAGCGTGCGCTCGGCCAGCTGCTCCTCCGCGGTCGGAGGTGTGGGCTCGGCGGGGGCCTCCGCCGGCTGAGTCTCCTCAGCCGGCGTCGGCTCCTGCTCGGCGGCCGTGCCCTCGTCGGGCTCGGTCACTTCTTGTCCTCGTCGGTGGGCTCGTCGTCGACGATCTCGGCCTCGACGACGTCATCGTCGTCGTCGGCCGCGTCGGCGGTCGGGGCGTCCGTGCCGGCGGCCTGTGCCTCGGCGGCGGCCGCCGCGTACATCGCCTCGCCCATCTTCGAGCTGGACTCGCCGAGCTTGGTCACGGCCGCCTGGACGGCGTCCGCGTCCTCGCCCTTGAGCGCCTCGTTGAGGGCGTCGAGATCGGCCTGCACCTCGGTCTTGACCTCGTCGCCGACCTTGTCACCGTTCTCCGCGAGGAACTTCTCGGTGGAGTGCGCCAGCGACTCGGCCTGGTTGCGGGTCTCGACCTGCTCACGCCTCTTCTTGTCGTCATCGGCGTACTGCTCGGCATCACGGACCATCTTGTCGATGTCGTCCTTGCTCAGCGCGGAGCCGCCGGTGATGGTCATCGACTGCTCCTTGCCCGTGCCACGATCCTTCGCCGAGACGTTGACGATGCCGTTGGCGTCGATGTCGAACGTGACCTCGATCTGCGGCACGCCGCGCGGCGCCGGCGGGAGGCCGGTCAGCTCGAACGTGGCCAGCAGCTGGTTGCCCGCCGCCATCTCGCGCTCGCCCTGGTACACCTGGATCGCGACGGACGGCTGGTTGTCGTCGGCCGTCGTGAAGACCTCGGACCGCTTGGTCGGGATCGTCGTGTTGCGCTCGATGAGCTTGGTCATGACGCCGCCCTTGGTCTCGATGCCGAGGCTCAGCGGGGTGACGTCGAGGAGCAGGACGTCCTTGACCTCGCCCTTGAGGACGCCGGCCTGCAGGCTCGCACCGATCGCGACGACCTCGTCGGGGTTGACGCCCTTGTTGGGCTCCTTGCCACCGGTGAGGCTCTTGACGAGCTCGGTGACGGCCGGCATGCGAGTCGAGCCGCCGACCAGCACGACGTGGTCGATCGCGCTGAGCTGGATGCCGGCGTCCTTGATGACGCTGTTGAACGGCGCCTTGGTCCGGTCGAGCAGGTCGGACGTGATCTTCTCGAACTCGGCGCGGGTCAGCGTCTCGTCGAGGAAGACCGGGTTGCCGTCCTGGACCGTGATGTACGGCAGGTTGATCGCGGTGCTGGACGAGCTGGAGAGCTCGATCTTGGCGCGCTCGGCGGCCTCGCGGATGCGGGGCATGGCCATCTTGTCCTTGGTCAGGTCGACGCCGGTGCTGCTCTTGAACCGGTTGACGACCCAGTCGACGATCGCCTGGTCCCAGTCGTCGCCGCCGAGGTGGTTGTCACCGCTCGTGGCCTTGACCTCGATGACGCCGTCGCCGATCTCAAGCAGGGACACGTCGAACGTGCCGCCGCCGAGGTCGAAGACCAGGATCGTCTGGTCGTCGGCCTTGTCGAGGCCGTAGGCCAGGGCGGCCGCCGTCGGCTCGTTGATGATGCGGCTGACGTTGAGGCCCGCGATCTCGCCGGCCTCCTTGGTGGCCTGGCGCTGGTGGTCGTTGAAGTACGCCGGCACCGTGATGACCGCGTCGGTGACCGTCTCGCCCAGGTACGCCTCGGCGTCCCGCTTGAGCTTCTGCAGGATGAACGCGGAGATCTGCTGGGGGTTGAAAGTCTTGCCGTCGATGTCGTCGGTCTTCCAGTCCGTGCCGACGTGGCGCTTGACCGAACGGATCGTGCGATCGACGTTGGTCACGCCCTGGCGCTTGGCGACCTCGCCGGCCAGGACCTCGCCGTCCTTCGCGAACGCGACGACGGACGGGGTCGTACGAGCGCCCTCGGCGTTCGCGATGACGGTGGGCTCGCCGCCCTCGAGCACGGCGACGACCGAGTTGGTCGTGCCCAGGTCAATTCCGACCGCTCTTGCCATGGTGTTTCCTCCTGCTGTGGTTGAACGCTGCTGTGGGGACCTCAAGAAGGTGTGTCAACTGACTTGAGTCTGATGTTATCAACCCTGCAGGACGCCCCCAAATTCCGCCCCTCGTCACAAATCGCGATAGTTTCTTCGCATGCGCACCCTGACCCGCCGTGTGGCGGCCCTGGCCATCGTCTCGACCCTCACGCTGGCCGGCTGCGGCGGCGGGGACGGCGAGAGCGACGACGCCGCCGAGTCCGACACCACGACGTCGGCGCCCGAGACGACCGACGCCCCCGACGACGACACCGACGTCGACGCCGCCGACGGCACGAGCGTCAAGGGCGACGGCTACTCGTACTCGGTCCCCGAGGGCTGGGAGGTCCCGACGCAGGACATCCCCGGCACGGAGCAGACCGACTCGTTCGCGGCCGACCTCACCGACGACGACGGCTTCACCGACAACATCAACGTCATTCGGCTCGATCCCGCACCCGTCAAGGACCTCGACGACCTCGAGGACGCGCTCGTCAAGGAGCTCGAGGGCGCCGGCTCGAAGGACGTCACCGCCCGCGACCGCCTGGACGTCGACGGCGACGAGGCCGTCCACATCGCCTCGGCCCTGAGCCAGCAGGGCTCGACGTACCTGGCCGAGCAGTACAACCCGATCCACGACGGCGTCTCGTACGTCGTGACGTTCTCGTTCAGCGACACGGTCTCCGAGGCCGATCGCGACGCCCTCGCCGAGTCGGTCCTGGCCACCTGGAAGTGGGCGTCGTGAGCGCGTCCGAGCAGTCGTCGCGCCAGGACGAGCTCGCCCGCGCGATCCTCGCACTCCTCTGGGAGACCACGGACCACCAGATCAGCCGGGAGATCGCCCATCTCGCCGACATCACGGTCGACACCGAGGACGACGGCTCGCACGTCGCCCCTCCGGGCCTCGTGATGCCGGCGTCGGGCTGCATCACGACCCGGGTCGTCGCGACGGCCCGCGACCACCAGGGCGTCGACGAGTCGATGCGGGTGGCCGTCTGGCCCACGGTCGAGGGCGACGACCCGGCGTTCGTCGTGACCCGCTCCGACTCCGACCGGACGCTCCCGGTGGCGCTGGCCGACATCGAGCCCGCTGCGAGCGACCACCTGCGCGGTCAGGTCAACGACTTCATCGCGGCGATCATCGCGCACATGGTGACCGAGCTGAACGTCAAGATGCAGCGCACGTACATCCGCGAGTCGCAGGGCAGCCTCGCCGAGTACACCGAGGACTGACCCACCCCTGGACGGCGTGCCCGGGCGGACCCCGTGAGGCCCGCCCGAGATGACGTCGGGCCTGCTCAGGCGACGGGGACGGGCTCCTTCTGGTCGTCCGTGTCCGCCTCCGCCGCGGTGTGACGCGCGAGCGACTCGCCCTCGATGTCGAGGTTCGGCAGGATCTTGTCGAGCCACGACGGCAGCCACCACATCCTCGCCCCGAGCAGCGCCATGAACGCCGGCACCAGCGTCATGCGCACCAGGAACGCATCGGCCAGGACGCCGACCGCGAGGCCGAAGCCGATCGACTTGACCACGACCTCGTCGCCGAGGGCGAAGCTGCCGAACACGCCGATCATGATCGCCGCCGCGGCCGTCACGACGCGGGCGCCGTACTGGAAGCCGTTGACGACGGCCTCGCCGGCGGGGGTGCCGTGGACGAACTCCTCACGCATGCGGGACACCAGGAAGACCTCGTAGTCCATCGCGAGGCCGAACAGGATGCCCGTCAGCAGCAGCGGCAGCATGAACAGCACGGGGCCCGACTTGTCGATGCCGATCAGGTCGGCGAGCCAGCCCCACTGGAACACCGCGACGGTGGCGCCGAGCGAGACACCGACCGACAGCAGGAAGCCCAGCACGGCCTTGAGCGGCACGAGCAGCGACCGGAACACGATCGTCAGCAGGATGAACGCGAAGCCGACGACCACGACGAGGTACTTCGGGAACGCCGTCGCGAGGCTCTCGGAGATGTCGACGCCCAGGGCGGTCTGACCCGTCACCAGGACGCGCGCGTCGCCACCGGCGACCGCGCCGCGGATGTCGTCGACGAGGTCCTGGGTCTTGGCGTCGGACGGACCGCTCTCGGGGATCACGTTGATCGTCGCGATGTTCGTCGCGGCGAGCTGCTCCTCGAAGCCCGTCAGCGCGGCGGGATCGGTCGGCACCGGCGACGCCACGTTCGCGACGTCGTCCTTGACCGACGCGACCTTGGCGACGGCGTCGCTGACGGCGGCCACCTTGGCCTCGTCGCCGTCGACACCGGCGGTGTCGACCACGACCAGGAGCGGACCGTTGGCGCCGGCGCCGAAGCCCTCGGCGATCAGGTCGTACGCGACGCGCGGACCGCTGCCGTCCGCGGCGGTGCCGTCGTCGGGCAGGGCCAGCTGCATCGAGGCCACGGGGATCGCGATGACGCCGGCGACCACGAGACCGGCGACGAACGTCGTGACCTTGTTCTTGGTGACGAAGTCGGCCCAGCGGCGGCCGGCGGTGCGCTTGCCGTCACGGGCCTCGGGATCGCGCGCCTTCAGGAACGGCAGCTTGCCGGACGTCACGCGGTGCTTGGCGAAGCCGAACAGGGCCGGCAGCATCGTCAGCGCGATGAGCACCGCGACGGCGACGGTCCCGGCGGCGGCCAGCCCCATCTCGGTCAGGAAGGAGATGTCGACGACCGACAGCCCGGCCAGCGCGATGATGACGGTCAGGCCGGCGAAGATCACCGCGGAACCGGCCGTGCCCACGGCCCGTCCGGCGGCCTCCTCGTACGACCGTCCGGTCTGCACCTCGTGCCGGTAGCGCGACACGATGAACAGCGCGTAGTCGATGCCGACCGCCAGGCCCAGCATCGTCGCCAGGATCGGGGTGGTCGAGCCGAGGTCGACGAAGCCCGTGAGGGTCGTGATCGCCGTGACGCCGATGCCGACGCCGATGAGCGCCGTCAGCAGGGGCATGCCCGCGACCAGCAGGGAGCCGAACGTGATGACCAGCACGATGATCGCGACGATGACGCCGAGCAGCTCCGTGGTCCCCGTCTCGGGCACCTCCTGCAGCGCGTCACCGCCGACCGCGACCGTGAGTCCGGCCTTCTCGGCCTCGGCCGCGGCGTCCTCCAACGTCGTGCGGTCGGCGTCGGTCAGCTCGACCGACGTCTTGGAGTACTGGACCGATGCGTAGCCGATCCGCCCGTCCTCGGACGTCTGCGCCAGCACCCGCTGGTCGGCCGGCGTCTGGACGTTCCTGGAGTCGATCGCGGCCAGCGAGTCGGCGACCACCTTCTGGTACTCCGGGTCGGACAGCGTGCTGCCCTTCGGCGCCTCGAACACGACGCGGGCCGTGGCGCCGTCGGCGGCGGTCTGCGTGCGGTCCTGGATCAGCTCGAAGGCCTGGGTCGACTCGATGCCCGGCAGGCTGAACTGGTCGGAGGTCTTGCCCGACAGGGTGGCCGAGCCGAGGCCCATCAGGAGCAGCAGGCCGATCCAGAACGAGACGACGATGCGGCGGTGCCGGAACGACCAGCGTCCGAGGCGGTAGAGGTGCCAGGCCATGAGTGTTCTCCGTGGTGTGAGGGGTGCGGGTCAGTGGATGCCGAGGGCGGGCAGCAGCGCGCCGTCGAAGTAGCGGCGCAGGAAGTCCGGGGCGGGCTCTGAGCCCTCGATCAGGTGGTGCAGCACGATCGGCGCGATGAAGACGTAGTCGACGAACGGCAGCGCGGGACAGTCGGCAGCGACCTCGCCGCGGTCGACGGCGCGGGCGATCACGGAGCGGATGCGGTCCCGGCCGGGCTCGAGGATCTCGGCGCGCACCGCCTCCGCCAGCTCGGGGTCCTGACGGACCGCGTGCATGATGGCGGCCAGGAGGTCGGAGTCCTTCTCGCGACCCTCGGCCCGATCGACCATCGTCATGAGGTCGCCGCGCAGGGTCCCGGTGTCGGGCGGCTCCTCCTCGTGGTCGCCCACGCACTTCATCGCCTCGACGACCAGGGCCGACTTGCTGCCCCACTGCCGGTACAGCGTGGCCTTGCTGCTCTTGGTCGCCTCGGCGATCTGGTCCATCGTGAGCCGGTCGTAGCCGCGCTCGGCGACGAGCTGGAGGGTGCCGGCGTACAGCTCCTGCAGCCTCTCGGCGGTCAACCGGCTCATGACACCTCCCCATCGGAACGAAACTGTTTCGTTTCGATGCTAGGCGCCCGTCGCCCCGACTCCAAACCATGACGGGATGACCTCGGTCACATCGTCGACCCGGGGACGTCGGAGGGTGCCGATAGCCTCGCGGCATGCAACGGTTCGACCCCGACGAGAGGCGCCGGCGCCTCGGCGTCCGCCACCGGCTGGCTGCCGGCACCCGCGACGGCGACGTCGTCGCAGCGGCCGCCTGCGTCGTCGCCCTGCACGGGACCGACCCCGGGTCGACGTTCCTCGCCGCGTGGGCCCGCACCGAGGGCGCCGGCGTGGCCGAGGTCGAACGGGCGCTCTACGACGACCGCTCGCTCGTGCGGGTCATGGCGATGCGTCGCACCGTGTTCGTCGCACCGACGGCCGACGTGCCGGTCCTCGTCGCCGGTGCCGGCGACGACGTCGCGCGCGACGAGCGGCGCAAGCTCGTGGCGCTGCTCGCCGCCGGCGGCGTCGCCGATCCCCTCGCATGGCTGGCGCAGGTCGAGCCGGTCGCGCTGGCGGTGTTCGCCGAGCTGGGCGACGTGACACCCGCCGATCTCGTGGCGGCCGACGAGCGACTCGCCGCCACGGTCGTGCTCGCTCCGGGCACCCGCAACGAGACCACCGTGCGACTCGCGAGCCGGCTGCTGACCGTCCTGGCGGCCGACGGCACGATCGTGCGCGGGCGGCCCCGGGGCTCGTGGACCTCGATGCAGTTCCGCTGGTCGACCCTCGACCGGTGGGCGCCGGCGGCTGCCGCCGTCCTGGACCCCCTGGAGGCGGAGGCGGCCCTGGCCCGCCGTTGGCTCGCGCGGTTCGGCCCGGCCGCCGAGGCCGACCTGACCTGGTGGACCCGATGGACCAAGACCCGCACCCGCCGCGCCCTCGCCGCAGCGGGTGCCGTCGAGGTCGACCTCGACGGGACGCCCGGTCTCGCACTGCCCGACGACCTCGAGCCGACGCCCGACGTCGAGCCGTGGGGCGTCCTCCTGCCGGCCCTCGACCCGACCACGATGGGCTGGAAGCAGCGCGACTGGTACCTCGGCGAGCACGGCAAGGCGCTGTTCGACGTCAACGGCAACGCCGGCCCCACCGTCTGGTGGGACGGGCGCGTCGTCGGAGGCTGGGCCCACCAGCCGAGCGGCGAGATCACGCTGAGGCTGCTCGACGACGTCGGCGCCGAGGCCGCAGCCGTCCTCCAGGCTCAGGCCCATCGTCTGGCCGACCGGATCGGCGACGTCCGGCTCACGGCCCGCGCCCGTGGCTACAGCCCCGTCGAGAAGCAGCTGCTCGGCCGCACCCACGGACGGGACTGACGCACGACGTCCGCGTCGGGGTCAGTCGAGGGCGTCCTCGGCGGTCAGTGGCTTGGCGATGTTCTCCAGCGACTGGCCCTCGGCCTTGACCCCGAGGAAGATCGCGACGATCCCGGCGCCGACCATCAGCGCGGCACCGATGAAGTAGCCGACCGCGATCTGCGTGATGTCCTTGGAGTCGGTCGCGTCGTCGATGAGCCGGCCGAAGAGCAGCGGCCCGGCGATCCCGCCGATCGCGGTGCCGACCGCGTAGAAGAAGGCGATGCACAGCGCCCGCGTCTCCATCGGGAAGACCTCGCTGGCCGTCAGGTAGGCCGAGCTGGCACCGGCCGAGGCGAAGAAGAAGATGACGGAGCCGAAGATCGTCAGCGTCAGCGCCGTGAGGTGGCCCAGCGACAGTCCCGCGGCGCCCAGCAGGACGCCCGACAGGATGTACGTGCCCGCGATCATCGGGATGCGGCCGACCCGGTCGAACAGCGGCCCCAGCGCCAGGGCACCCACGAAGTTGCTCAGCGCGAACGCCGCGATGTACCAACCGGTCTGCTTGACGTCGAGGAAGGTCGAGAGCGTGTCGCCGTACGTGAAGAAGAACGCGTTGTAGAGGAAGGCCTGACCGGCGAACAGGGCCAGGCACAGGACCGTGCGCTTGGGGTACAGCGCGAACACGGTGTGTGCGATGGTCCGGAACGGGATGACCTTGCGTTGCCGGATCGTGATCGACTCGTCGACGGGGTCGAGGGTCAGGTGATCCTCCTGCTCGACCGTCCGCTCGATCTCCTCGACGATCCGCCGACCCTCCTCCTCACGACCGTGGATGAACAGCCAGCGCGGGCTCTCGGGGACGTTGCGTCGCACCCACAGCACGCCGAAGCCGAGGATCGCGCCGAGACCGAACGCGAACCGCCAGCCGATGCCCTGGTCGATGATGTTCGGATCGGTCAGCGGGATCGTCAGCAGCGCCCCGGCCGAGGCGCCGATCCAGTAGGAGCCGTTGATCGCGATGTCGATGCGGCCGCGGTACTTGGCGGGGATAAGCTCGTCGATCGCGGAGTTGATCGCCGCGTACTCGCCGCCGATGCCGGTGCCGGTGATGAAGCGGCAGGCGAAGTACCAGGCGGGGTTCATCGAGAAGGCCGTCAGGACCGTGCCGGCCAGGTACACCAGCAGCGTGGCCATGAACAGCTTCTTGCGGCCGAAGCGGTCGGTCAGCTGGCCGAAGAACAGCGCTCCGACGCACGACCCGGCCACGTAGATGGCGCCGGCGAGCCCGATGTCGGAGCTGCTCAGCCCCAGCCCGTCGTCGGACTTCAGGATGTCCGACAGGTTGCCGACGATCGTGACCTCGAGGCCGTCGAGGATCCAGACCGTGCCGAGGCCGATGACGATCAGCCAGTGCCACCTGGCCCACGGCAGACGGTCGATCCGTGCCGGGATGTCAGTGGTGATGCGCCCGATCTCGGCGCTGGACGACGACTGCTCCGTGCTGCTCACGCCGGCCGGGGTACCCCCGACGTCGCCGTCTCAATCGCGGCGGTTCAGGGCCGCCAGGCGGGGTCGCGACCGATGAAGCCGAGCAGCCGGTCCTGGACCGGGGCGTCGTCCGGCACGGGGACCGCGGCGCCGTACTGCCCCGATGCGCGCAGCAGCTGCTCGATCGGGATCATGCCGGCGAGCAGCGCCGCGCAGCGCTCGGCGTCGAGCGTGTCGTCCTGTCCGGTCGCGCGGGCGAGGTCCCACGTGTGCATGAAGACGTCGGACACGTAGAAGGCGTCGACGACCTCGCCGAGGACCCGGGTGCCGGCGTGCGGGTGCGTGAACTCCTCCTCGGCGCGTGGGGACTCCAGCAGGTCCTGCACGGCGCCGGCGTGATGCCGCCAGGCCGCGACGGGATCGTCGGCGGCCGCGGGACCGGGCGCCAGCTCCACGCCGCCGCCGGAGAGGAATCCGGGCAGCCACGTGACGAGGTGGTCGACGACGTCGCGCGCCACCCACCCGGTGACCGGAGCCGGCGCGTCCCAGTCGTGCACGCCCTCGACCCGCTCGGTGAACGTCCCGGCGACCTGCCGGTGGGTCTCTGCAGTCGTCATGGTCCGGTCTCTTCCTGTGGCCCGAGGGCGGCCGCCCTCTGCAGCAGCATCGTCCGCTCCCGCCGGTTGTCGGTCAAGGACGCGGCCGCGGCGAGCTCGACGCGCGCCTCGTCGATCCGGCCGAGCCGGACGAGCAGGTCGCCCCGGACGCTGGGCAGCAGGTGGTAGCCGTGCAGCTCGTCGAGCTCGCCGGCGTCGAGCACGTCGAGCGCCGCCTGCGGCCCCTCGGCAAACGAGAGGGCCACGACCCGGTTGAGCTCGACCACGGCCGACCCGGTCGCCGCCGCCAGCACGGCGTAGACCGAGGCGATGCGCGCCCAGTCGGTCTCGTCGGCCGTGCGGGCCCGCGAGTGGCAGGCCGCGATCTCGGCCTGCAGGACGTACGGGCCGATCGCGCGGCCGAGCGACGTCGCCCGGTCGAGCGCCGCGAGTCCCCGGCGGATCAGCACACCGTCCCAGCGCGCCCGGTCCTGCTCCAGCAGCAGCACGGGCGTCCCGTCGTCGGTCGTGCGCGCCGCCGCGCGGGAGTGCTGCAGCTCCATCAGGGCCAGCAGGCCGTGGACCTCCGGCTCGCGCGGCGCGAGCCCTGCGAGCACCCGACCGAGCCGGACCGCCTCGGCGCACAGGTCGACCCGCAGCCAGTCGTCGCCCGCCGTCGCCGAGTACCCCTCGTTGAACAGCAGGTAGATCACGCGCATCACGGCCGTCAGCCGGTCGGCCCGCTCATCGCCGGCCGGCTCCTCCATGGGGGCGTCGACCCGCGCGAGGGTCTTCTTCGCCCGGGTGATGCGCGCCGCGACCGTCGACTCCGACGTCAGGAACGAGCGGGCGATCTCGGCGGTCGTGAGCCCCGCGAGGAGCCGAAGCGTCAGCGCGACCTGCGCGTCGGAGCCCAGCGCGGGATGACAGCACACGAACATCAGCCGCAGCACGTCGTCGTCAACGTGGTCCACGGCGTCCGCGATGTCGGCCACGACGTCCTCACCCCTGCGCCCGGACAGCTCGGCGTCGATCGCGTCCTGACGCTCCCGACGACGGAAGCCGTCGATCGCCCGCCGCTTCGCGACCGCCATCAGCCAGGCGCCGGGGTTGGCGGGCACCCCGGCGTCCGGCCACTGCGCGAGCGCCGCGACGAGCGCGTCCTGGGCGAGGTCCTCGGCCAGGGCCACGTCCCGCGTGATCCGCACGAGAGCTGCGATCAGGCGGGGCGACTCCAGACGCCAGACGGCCTCGACGGCTCGCTGCGGGTCGATCGTCATGTCAGGGCGTCGGGTCGACGATCTGACGCACCTGGGCGGTGTACGCCAGCCCGGGCCAGTGCTCGGCGTGCAGGTCGGCGAAGGCGGTCGCCCATCGAGCCATGTCGCCGACCGAGGGCGACTCGACGACGAAGAAGCCCCCGACGACCTCCTTGGACTCGGCGAACGGGCCGTCCGGGTGCGTCACGCGACCGGCGTCCGTCCGCAGCCACAACGCGTCCGTGGACGCGGCCAGCCCGCCGTCGTCGAGCCACCTGCCGTACGTCGTGTCGGCCCGGAAGGTCTCGATCGCCTCGACCAGCGAGTCCGGCGGCCCACCCGCATCGGCCGTCTCGTCGACGTGGATCAGCATCAGGAACCGCATGGCCGTCAGCTCGCGACGTCGTCGGGGCCGAAGACCTGGCGGACGACGCTCGTGCCCTCGAAGCCGGGCCACACGTCGAGGTGGATCTGCATGAAGCGGCGCGAGTACTCGACAGCCTCCTCGACGGAGCGCACGTCGTACATGCCGTACCCGCCGATGACCTCCTTGGACTCGGCGAACGGGCCGTCGCTGACGGTCAGCGTCCCGCCCGAGACGCGGATGTGCGGGCTGCTGGCGAGCGGCGCCAGTCCGCCCTGGTCGACCACGACGCCGAGGGCGGCCATCTCCGCGCCGAAGGCTCCGATCGCCTCGAACAGCTCGGGCGGTGGCGGGCCGAAGGGCTGGGCCGGGTCGGACTCGATGTAGCTCAGGAACCGCATGATGTCTCCTTCGTCGGCGGCGGCCGTCGTGGCCACCTTTCACCCCCACGTCGAGCGGCGTCCACCGGATTCGACACGCGCCCCGAGAAAAACCCGGAAAGATTTTCGACGTCGTTGAATTGAACATGTTCAGTTCTACCGCTATCGTCAGGACCAATAGTTGAACACGTTCAAGAATGGAGTCGTCATGACCTACACCGTCGCCGCCTACCTCGCCTACCTGCTGATCGCCGTACCCATCACGGTCTGGGTCGCCTCGACCCTGTCGCGCAACGGTCGCGTGTTCCTCGCGGACGTCTTCCACGGCGAGGACGGCCTCGCCGACGCCGTCAACCGGCTGCTCGTCGTCGGCTTCTACCTGATCAACCTGGGCTTCGTGATGCTGTACGTCCGCGGTGGCGGCGAGGTCGTCGACCTGACCGGGCTGACGGAGACCCTGAGCGTCAAGATCGGCGTCGTGATGCTGGTGCTGGGCGTCATCCACTTCATCAACGTCATGGTGTTCTCCTCGATGCGTCGCAAGGGCCGCGCCGACGCCGCCCGCGCCCAGCAGGTCGCCGCGTACGGCTACGCGCAGTACCCGGCTCAGCCGCAGCGATGACCGCCGGTGACTAGATTGGGCTCCGTGCCCGACACCCCGACCCGCTCGCCCAAGGCCGAGCAGACCCGGCAGTCGATCATCGACGCGGCGATGCGGCTGTTCCGCACCAAGGGCTACGACAAGGCCACGATGCGGGCGATCGCCGACGAGGCCGGAGTGTCGATCGGGAACGCGTACTACTACTTCGCGTCCAAGGAGCACCTGATCCAGGCGTACTACGACGGCATCAACGCCGAGCACGCCGAGGCCGCGGAGCGCACGCTGAGCACCGCGGCCACGTTCGGCGACCGGCTCACCGGGGTGCTGCTGGCCTGGGTCGACGTCGCCGAGCCGTACCACGAGTTCGCGGGCAAGTTCTTCAAGAACGCCGCCGAGCCGAGCAGTCCGCTGTCACCGTTCAGCGCCGACTCCGAGGCCACCCGGCTGGCCGCGATCGACCTGCACCGCCGGGTCGTCGACGGCTCCGACATCAAGCTCGCCAAGGGGCTGCGGGCCGAGCTGCCGGAGCTGCTGTGGCTCGTGCAGATGGGGGTCGTGCTGTTCTGGGTCCACGACACCAGCGACGGCCAGCAACGCACCCGGACGCTCGTGACGCAGGCGGTGCCCGTCATCGACCGCGCCCTGCGGCTGACCCGCCTTCCGGGCGTCCGCGGCCTCGTCGACGACGTCGTCGGCCTGGTCCGCACGATCAAGCCCTGATCACGCCCTCTCGCACCGACCCGACCGCGTCAGGCCGCTGCGTGGCGGTCGCACATCCGCTCGGCGCCGAGGCAGCCCTCGCACCGCACCATCTGTCGCACGCACGACACGTCGCCGCAGTCGGCGACGTGGTTGGTCGCCGTGCCGCACACGTCGCACGTGCCGACCAGCTCGGTGTGGTCGGAGAAGTCCATCGAGATGCGGTCGTCGAAGACGTACAGCGATCCCTTCCAGAGGCCGTCATCGCCGAAGGCCTCCCCGTACGTCGCGATGCCGCCGTCGAGCTGGTAGACCTCCTGGAAACCGCGGTTGCGCATGAGCGGCGTCAGCACCTCGCAGCGGATGCCGCCCGTGCAGTACGTGACGACGGGCTGGTCCTTGAGGTGGTCGTAGGCGCCGCTGTCGAGGGCCGCGATGAACTCGCGGGTCGTCTCGACGGGCGGCCGGACCGCCCCGTCGAAGTGGCCGATGGCCGACTCGATCTGGTTGCGACCGTCGAAGAACACGACGTCCTTGCGGGCGACGAGCTCGTGCAGCTCGGCCGGTGACAGGTGCGTGCCGCCGCCCGCGACACCGTGATCGTCGATGCGCAGCTCCTCGGGGGCCCCGAACGTCACGAGCTCGTCGCGCACCCGGACGCTGAGCCGCGGGAAGTCCGCCGTGGTGCCGTCCTCGCGCGCGCGGCCCTCGCTCCACTTGAAGTCGATGTCCTTGAACGGCGCGTACGCGCGGGTGCCGCGGACGTACTTCTTGAGCTGCACGACGTCGCCGCCGAGCGTCGCGTTGATGCCGTCCTTCGACACGATGATGCGACCGCGAACGTCCAGCGACTCGCACAGCGTGTGCTGCCACAACCGGATCGCGTCCGGATCGGACAGCGGCGCGAAGCCGTAGAAGAGGAGGACCTTGGGCGTTGCCACGACCTGATTCTAGGACGTGGCGACGAGGTCCCACGTCGCGCGGGCGTCGCCGTCCCAGCGGCGGGCGCCGCGGATCGTGCCGGCCAGCTCGCGCGGTCGGTCCGCCAGCAGCGCCACGGCTGCAGCGAGCTGGTCGGCGTCGAGGCGACGCGCGAGCGTCACGTGCGGCGTCCACCGGTCCGGCAGCGTCGTGTCGGGTCGTCCGGGCAGGCCGTCCATCGCGGCCTGAACGGCGTGGTGCGTCCGCAGCAGCGTGGGCGTCGCGACGACGGCGCGGGCCAGCACCGATCTGCGCCCGGGGAACACCAGCAGGCCACCGAGCCGCAGCTCCGCACCCGCCGCGACGTCGATCGCGGACAGAGCGCCCTCCGCGGTGGCGTCGACGCGATCGGCCACGCCCAGCGTGACGTGCGGGGCGTTCGACGCGCCCGTGTGGCGAGCCTGGCTCGGCAGGTCGGCGCCCAGCAGCAGCGCCCACTCCTCGCGGACGAGCCCGTCCAGGACCTCGTCGAGGACCAGCTCGACCGACTGCACCATGCGTCTATCGTCGTGGACATGACCGAGCTGCACGAGCTGGACGCCACCGATCTCGCCAGGCTGCTGCAGACCAAGGAGATCTCCGCGGTCGAGCTGGTCGGCCACCACCTCGACCGCGTCGACCGCTTCGCCGAGACGCTCGGCGCGTTCGTGACCGTCACGGCCGACCGGGCCCTCCAGCAGGCGGCTGACGCCGACCGGGCCCTCGAGGCCGGCGGAGCACCCCCGTTCACGGGCGTCCCGACCGCGATCAAGGACCTGACGATGACCGCCGGTGTGCCGACGTCCCTGGGCTCGGCCGCGATGCGCGACAACGTCCCGACGGTCGACGCCCACCTGGTCGACCTGATGCAGCAGGCCGGCTTCATCAGCCTCGGCAAGACCAACACCCCCGAGTTCGGGCTGTCGTCGTACACCGACAACGACGTCGTCGGGCCGGCCCGCACGCCCTGGGACCTGAGCCGCAACGCCGGCGGGTCCAGCGGTGGGGCCGCGGCCGCCGTCGCGGCCGGCCTCGTGCCGCTCGCACAGGGCAGCGACGGCGGCGGGTCGATCCGCATCCCGTCGAGCTCGTGCGGCGTCTTCGGGTTCAAGCCCAGCCGCGGGCGCGTCAGCGTCGGTCCTCTCGGCTCCGACTGGACGGGCCTCGGGGTGGACGGTCCGCTCGCCCGGACCGTGCGGGACGCCGCGGCGCTGCTCGACGTCATCGCGCACCCCATGCCCGGCGACATGCGCCCGCTGCCCGATCCCGACATCCCGTTCGTCGAGCGGGCCCGCCGGGCACCGCGCCGGCTGCGGATCGCCCGGTGGTCGGGCACCCACCTGGACGGCATCGCCCCGTCCCCGGAGGCCGTCGACGCCTGGGAGGGTGCGAGCCGGCTGCTGGAGTCGCTGGGCCACGAGGTCGTCGACATCGCCAACCCGTTCCCGGCCGAGCTCGAGCCGCAGTTCAACATCATCTGGTCCAGCGGCATCGCCGGGGCGCCGATCCCCGCGGAGGCCGAGCCGCTGCTGCGGCCGAACACGCGCTACTGGCGGGAGCGGGGTGCCCGGGCGTCGGCGGTCGAGCTGGCGCGGGCCATGCAGTTCCTGGAGGCGGCGACGCGCGACGTCGTCACGAGGCTCCTGCCGTTCGACGCGATGCTGACCCCGACGCTGGCGATGCCGCCCCAGCCCGTCGAGTGGTTCAACGAGTCCGGCGACCCGGCCGAGGACCACCACCGTGAGCTGCTCTACACGCCCTACACGGGGCTCTACAACATGAGCGGCCAACCGGCCGCGAGCCTGCCGCTGCACTGGAGCGACGACGGCCTGCCGATCGGCGTCATGCTCGCGACGCATCCGGGCCAGGACGGGCTGCTGTTCAGCCTGTGCGCGCAGGTCGAGGCAGCGGCACCCTGGACGGACCGCCGACCGCCCGGCTTCCAGGCCCCCTGACGCCGACGGGTCAGAGGCCCGCGGGGAGGTGCTCGCGGACCCGGTCGATGTCGTCCTCGGACGGCAGCGCGTCCGTGACCTTGGTGATGCTGGTGCCGATGTCGACCGAGTCGACCGGCACCTCGCCCGTCGCGACGAGCTCCCTCACGACGGCCGCGACCTCGTCGTCGGTCAGGCGCCGGCGCAGCAGCGCCAGCAGCGGCACGTAGTCCTGGGGCGGCACCCCCTGGGGGTATCCCTCGCGAAGCCAGCCGACGATCGAGTCGAGGAACGACGGGCGGCTCACTTCTCCTCCGCCCCGAGCAGGTACCAACCGGTGTGGTGGCCGATGAAGTCGCGCGCGACGAACAGCACGCCGACGACGACCGCCGCACCGACGAGCGCGAAGCACAGGTACCCCACTGCCGTGAGGGCCGGGCGACGATCGCCGGCCAGGTGCTGGCCACCGATCGTCCCGGCGCCGACGGCCTGGGCCCGCACCCCCATCGCGAACAGCGCGGGCAGCCCCGCCCCTGCGACGATCCCGAAGACCAGCACCTTGACGAGTGCTCCGACGTTCAGCCAGCCGTCCATGTCCGTCCCCCTCAGCTCGGGGCGCCGGCGGTCGCCGGTCGCCGGGTCGACACGTGGCCGTCCCACTCGTCGTTGACGTTGTCGTGGCTGACGACGTCGGCCCGCGACCGCAGCCAGATGAGCACGGCCACCGCGATCATCGCCACGAACACGACCAGGACCCCCGCCAGGCCTCCGACGCCGGCCGTGACGCCGTACGCCACGGCCCCGACCAGCGCGGCCGCCGGGAGCGTCACGACCCAGGCCGTCGCCATCCGCAGCGCCACCCGCCACCGCACCTCGCCGCCGGGCTTGCCCAGACCCGATCCGAGGATCGATCCCGTCGCGACGTGGGTCGTCGACAGCGAGAAGCCGAAGTGGCTGGCCAGCAGGATGATCGCCGCCGACGAGCTCTCGGCGGCCATGCCCTGCGGCGACCTGATCTCGACCAGGCCCTTGCCGAGCGTCCGGATGATGCGCCAGCCGCCCAGGTAGGTCCCCAGGGCGATGGCGGCGGCACAGGACGCGATGACCCAGACGGGCGGCAGCGTCTCGTCGGCGCCGACGCTGCCGTAGGAGATCAGCGCCAGGAAGATGATGCCCATCGTCTTCTGGGCGTCGTTGGTGCCGTGCGCGAGCGAGACGAGCGAGGCCGACCCGATCTGGCCGATGCGGAAGCCGCGGTCGGTCCGCTCCGCCGAGACGCCGCGGGTCGACCGGTACACCGACCACGTCCCGATCCCGGCGACCAGGCCGGCGATGACCGGTGACAGCACCGCCGGCAGGACGACGTTCGACACGACGCCCTTCCACTCGACCCCGCTGGAGCCGACCGCCGCCAGCATCGCGCCGATGACGCCGCCGATCAGGGCGTGCGAGGAGCTCGACGGGATGCCGAGCAGCCACGTCAGCAGGTTCCAGGTGATGCCGCCGACCAGGCCGGCGAAGACGATCTCAAGACTCACCAGCTCGGCGTCGACCAGGCCCTTGGCGATCGTCGCGGCGACCGCCGTCGACAAGAAGGCCCCGACCAGGTTCAGCACGGCGCTGAGCGTCACGGCCGTCTTCGGCCCGAGCGCACCGGTCGCGATCGACGTCGCCATCGCGTTGCCGGTGTCGTGGAACCCGTTGGTGAAGTCGAACGCCAGGGCGGTCGCCACCACGAGGATCAAGATGAGGAGGGACTCGTTCACCACTCCACGGTGCGCCTCGCGATGCGTGCCGTCGAGGGCCCGCGGTGGGTGTTCAACCGATGTTCACCCACCGCGGGGGCTACCTCCTGGCGACCTTCTTGGTGGGCTTCGACGCCTTCCACGTCGTCGCGTAGCCGGGCCTGGTCGCGGTCACGCGGACCGTGATCTTCTTGCCCCGCTGCTTCGCCGTGAGCTTCAGCGAGCTCTTGGTGCCCTTCGTGGTGATCTTCTTGCC
>Ga0247730_1000817_pt1 | contig 19753 bp, 19 predicted proteins | sample UWRJL073202C2_FD_180959 | JGI IMG/M metagenome (GOLD analysis project Ga0247730, IMG submission 180959) | Plant litter microbial communities from Arlington Agricultural Research Station in Wisconsin, United States - UWRJ-L073-202C-2 | ecosystem: Environmental > Terrestrial > Plant litter >... | reverse complement strand
TTCCCGTCCTGGCACCAGCGGTCGGCGTAGCCCGCCGACGCCGGCAGCACGAGGGTGCTGAGATCGGGCGCGAGGGAGGGATCCACGCCGTCGGCCGCGGCGAACCGCACCTCCCCGCCGGCATCGGCCTCGTCGTTCGTGAGGTACGCGTGCGTGGCGTACTCGACCGGCAGCCCGATCTCGTCGATCGTGACCGCCGCGAGCGAGCGGTCGGTCGCTGCGGGACCGTCCGCGCCGGCACCTCCCCCGCACGCGGTCAGCGCCGCGAGCGCGATGACGGTCAGAGCGGTGCTGCGGACGTCCGGCATGCCCCCACTAGAGCACAAGCGGCGTGACGGCCTCGCGGATCACCTCGGGCAGCGGGGTCACGGTGCGGGTGGCGGCGTCGACGTAGACGTGCACGAATCGGCCGATCGCCGCCGGCTCGTCGGTGTCGCCCTGGAAGATCGCGAGGCGGTAGACGATGCTCGACGTGCCGAGGCGTGCCACCGACACCCCCACCTGCACGTCCGCCGGGTAGCCCAGCTCGCGCAGGAACTCGCACTGCGTCTCGGCGACGAGCCCCACCGCGTCGAGGCGGCGCACGTCGGTGCCGGTGGCGTCGATCAGGAAGCCGTTGACCGCGGTGTCGAAGTACGAGTAGTAGACGACGTTGTTGACGTGCCCGTAGACGTCCTCGTCCTCCCAGCGCGTCGTGATGGTCCGCAGCGCCGGGAAGTCCGTGCGCAGGCGGGGCTCCAGGCTCACGCAGTGGCCTCGTCGCGCAGCCGCTGGCTGATGACGGCCGACACGCCGTCGCCACGCATCGAGACGCCGTACAGCGCATCGGCGACCTCCATGGTCCGCTTCTGGTGCGTGATGACGATGAGCTGGGAGTTGGCCCTGAGCTCCTCGTACAGCTCGAGGAGCCGGCCGAGGTTGGCGTCGTCGAGCGCGGCCTCGACCTCGTCGAGGATGTAGAACGGGCTGGGACGCGCCTTGAACAGGGCGACCAGGAACGCGACCGCGACGAGCGAGCGCTCGCCGCCGGACAGCAGCGACAGACGCTTGACCTTCTTGCCGGCCGGACGCGCCTCGACGTCGATGCCCGTCGTGAGCATGTTCTGCGGATCCGTGAGGATCAGTGCGCCCTCGCCGCCGGGGAACAGCCGGGTGAACACGTGCTGGAAGGCCGCCTCGACGTCGTACCAGGCCTCGGTGAAGACCTGCTCGACCTTGGCGTCGACCTCCTCGACGATCTCGAGCAGGTCCTTGCGCGTGCGGCGCAGGTCGTCGAGCTGCTCGGACAGGAACTGGTGACGCTCCTCGAGCGCCGTGAACTCCTCGAGCGCGAGCGGGTTGACCTTGCCGAGCATCGCCATCGAGCGCTCCGCCGCCCGCAGCCGCCGCACCTGCTCGTCGCGCTGGTACGGGACGGGATCGGTCGACGCCTGCTCGTCGTCGCCCTCGGCCGTGATGATCGGGACCAGCTGGTCGGGACCGTAGTCGGTGACGAGCGTCTCGACGTCGAGCCCGAGCTCGTCCAGTGCCCGGCTCTCCAGACCCTCGAGGCGCAGCCGCATCTCGGCTCGCGCCATCTCGTCCTTGTGCACGGAGTCGGTGAGCCGGTCGAGCTGGGTGATCAGGTCGCGCAGCTGCGTGCGGACGGCACGCAGCGTCTCCTCGCGGCCGGAGCGGGACTGCTCGATCTCGGCGCGGAGCGCCGATGCCTGCGCGATCGACGTCTCGAGCCGCTCCAGCACGCGGTCGCTCGCGGTGATGACGGCGCGGGCGACCTCGGCCTCGCGGAGCTGGCGGGCCCGACGCTCGGCAGCGCGGACACGCGCCTCCCGCTCGGAGGCGGCGGCCTCGAACAGCGCGGTGACCTGGCCCGCGAGGGCGCGGGCGCGCTCCTCGTTGGTGCGCAGGGCGAGACGGGCCTCGGTCTCGGCCTTGCGACGCGCCGACGCCGTCTCGGCCAGCTCCTCGAGCAGCGCCGTGTCGGGCTCCTCCTCGGGCGCCGACTCCGCCTGGCTCAGGCGGTCCTCCAGCTCGGCCAGACCCGAGCCGTCGGCGGCCATCGACTCCTCGGCCGTGGTGATCGCGACGGACAGCCGGTCGGCCTCGCCGCGAGCCGCTCGGGCCGTCGCGCCCAGGTGTCCGAGGTTCTCGGCGACCGCCGCCATCGTGGCGTCGGACTCGTGCAGCTCGGCGAGGGCCGCGTCGACCTCCTGCTGGGCGGTGGCGCGGCGCGTGCGACCCGTCTCCTGCTCGAACCGGAGCCGCTCGATCGTGTGCGTCGCCGCCTCGAGGTCGTCGTCGGCCTTGGTGATCGCGGCCTGCACCTCGATGAGGCTCTGCTTGGACGTCGATCCGCCGGCAGCGAAGTGCGCCCCGAGGACGTCGCCGTCGCGGGTCACGGCGGTGACGTCGGGCGCGGCACGGATGACCTCCTGCGACTGCTCGAGCGTGTCGACCACGGCGACCTTGAACAGCAGGCGGCGCAGCGCTCCCTGGAGGGCCGGGGGGCCGTCGACGACGTCGATCGCGTACGTCGCGACGTCCGGCAGGCCCGGCCATGCGGAGTCGTCGACCTCGCCCCCGCCGAGCAGCATGCCGGCCCGGCCGAGGTCCTCGGACTTGAGCTTCTCCATGGCCGAGACCGCGGTGTCGAGGTGATCGACCGCGACGGCGTCGGCGGCCGAGCCGAGTGCTGCGGCGATCGCGGTCTCGAAGCCGCTGCGCACCGTCAGCAGGGCCGCGACGGATCCGAGCAGGCCGCTGATCTCGTCGGTCGCGGCGAGCAGCGCACCCGCCCCGTCCTTGCGCGAGAGCCCCAGCTCGAGCGCCTCCTTGCGGGCCGCCAGCGCCGCCTGCTGCCGCTCGGCGTCCTGCAGCTGGGCGCCGAGCCCCGCCAGCACCGTCGTCACCTCGGCCAGATCGGCCTCCGCCGCCTCGAGCTTCTCGTCGAGGCCGGACTCGCCCGCGTTGAGGCCCGCGATCTCGTTCTCGAGCGCCGTGAACTGGCGCTGGGCGTCGACGGCCCGCGCCTGCGCCTCCTCGCGCGCGGCGGTGAGCCGTCCGATCTCCTCACCGGCGGCGGCGGCCCGGCTCTTGAGCGCGTTGACCTGGCCGTGCAGCCGGGCCAGGCCCTCGCGCTGGTCGGCTGCGGCCCGCAGCAGCCCGGCGACCCGGCGCTCCTCGGCGGTGTACGCGGTCTCGGCCTCGTTGCGCTCGGCGATGACGGCCTCGAGCGATGCCGTCGCCGCGGCCACGCCCGCGCTCAGCTGCTCGTGCTGCTCCTGCGCACGACGCGCATCGGCCTCCAGCTCCTCCGGATCGCGGCCCGCACGACGGTCGTCGGCCTCGACCGCGGCCAGCCGGACCCGCTCGTTGGCGAGTCCGGCCGTGCCGCGCAACCGCTCCCTGAGGCCCGACAGGCCGTACCAGGTCTCCTGCGCGGCGGACAGCCGTGGCGAGTCCTCCCGCAGCTGGTCCTCCAGCTCGGTCTCCTGCTCCCGGGCGGCGGCGATCGCCTGCTCGGCGACCTGCCGCCGCTCCTTCAGAGCCGTCTCGTCGGCCAGCTCGGTGGCGATCGTCGTGCGGGCCGTGACGATGTCGTCGGCCAGGAGCCGTGCACGGGCGTCGCGCACGTCGGCCTGGATGACGGCGGCCCGTCGCGCCACCTCGGCCTGGCGGCCCAGCGGCTTGAGCTGGCGACGCAGCTCGGTGAGCACGTCGTTGAGACGGGTCAGGTTGCCCTGCGTCGCATCGAGCTTGCGCAGCGCCTTCTCCTTGCGCTTGCGGTGCTTGAGGACGCCCGCGGCCTCCTCGATGAAGCCGCGGCGCTCCTCGGGCGTCGCCCGCAGGACGCTGTCGAGCTGGCCCTGCCCGACGATGACGTGCATCTCCCGCCCGATGCCGGAGTCGCTGAGCAGCTCCTGGACGTCGAGGAGCCGGCAGGTGTTGCCGTTGATGGCGTACTCCGAGCCGCCGTTGCGGAACATCGTGCGCGAGATCGTGACCTCGGTGTACTCGATCGGCAGGGCGCCGTCGGTGTTGTCGATCGTCAGGACGACCTCGGCGCGTCCGAGGGGCGGCCGACCCGACGTGCCGGCGAAGATGACGTCCTCCATCTTGCCGCCGCGCAACGACTTGGCGCCCTGCTCGCCCATGACCCACGAGAGGGCGTCGACGACATTGGACTTGCCGGAGCCGTTGGGGCCGACCACGGCGGTGATGCCGGGCTCGAGCTGAAGGGTCGTCGAGGAGGCGAACGACTTGAACCCACGTAGCGTGAGGCTCTTGAGGTACAACGTGGCTCCTACGGCGAACGGCGGTGTGGAGCCACCCTAGTGCTGGGGAGCGTCAGCGGGCGAGCGGCTCGGCGAGGTCGCCGGCCGTGACCTGGTCCATGCGCTCGCGCAGCGTCGCCAGCAAGCCGTCGTTCTCGACCTTCAGACGCAGGACCTCGTTCTCGAGGTCGGTGATGCGGCGCCGCATGGAGGCGGTCTGCTGCATCTGGTCGGACGTGGGTCCGCCGAGGTATCCGACAAGTGCTTTGGCCATGACTGTACTCCGCGAGCTGGGCTGTGGTGGGCGCTGTGGGGAAGGCAGAAATCGTCGATCTGCGTCTATCAGTCTCCCACCGCGGGCAGGCTCGGGTCAACTTCCGCCCCGCGTGGCTAGGGTGACGACGTGGACGATCTCTTCGCCCCGGTGTCCGGGGCCTGGCAGCCGGTCTCGCCGCGTCTGGCGACAGTGCGTCGCATCGTCGTCCTGGCGGTCGCCGCGGTCGCCGTCGCGGTGGGCGCGGCCCTGCTCCTCGTGCTGCCCGACCTGTGGTGGATCGGTGCCCTCGTCGTGGCGAGCGCCGTCGTCGGCGCCGCCGGGGGCTGGGTCTGGGCGGGGCGCAACCAGCGCAGCTGGGGCTACGTCGAGAACGCCGACGACCTGCTCGTCACCCGCGGCGTGATGTTCAAGCGACTCGTCGCGATCCCCTACGGCCGGATGCAGTTCGTCGACGTCCAGGCCGGGCCGGTCGACCGCGCGTTCGGCATCGCCACGGTCACGCTGCACACCGCCAGCTCCGAGACCGCGGCCGACATCCCGGGTCTCCTCGCCGACGAGGCGACCCGGCTGCGCAACCGGCTGACCGAGCTCGGTGAGTCGCGTGGCGCCGGCCTCTGACGGCGCCGTCGAGGCGATCGGGCACCGGACCCACCCGCTGACCGGGATCGTCCAGGGAGCCCTCTTCGCGGCGGCGGCCGCCGTCGGGCTCCTCGGCTCGGTCGTCACGGGCGACGGCTGGGGTGGTCTCGGTCCGCTGCTGAGCCTCCTCGTCGCCGTCGCGGGCGGTCTGGTGCTGGGCGTGCTGGCCGGCTACGTCATGTGGTGGTTCACGCGGTACGTCATCGACGGCACCGAGCTGCGCATCACGTCGGGCGTGCTGACGAAGTCGTCCCGGCGCATCCCGTACGAGCGGATCCAGTCCGTCGACATCGCCGAGCCGCTCGTCGCCCGAGCCTTCGGCCTGGCGGAGCTGCGGATCGAGATGGCGGGCGGCAAGGACTCACGCACGTCGCTGAAGTTCCTGCGCCTGGCCGACGCCCGCGACCTGCGAGGCGTCCTGCTCGGACGAGCGCACGGGGTCGCGCCCGGGCAGGACGACGACGAGCACCGCAGCATCATCACGACGGTCCCTCCCGAGCGCGTCATGATCGGCACGCTGCTGTCGTTGGACTTCCTGGTCGCGGCGGTCGGCTCGGTCGTCCTGGCGGTGCTGGCGATCTGGTTCGGCGGCGTCGTGGTGCTGCTCGGCGGCATCATCCCCCTGGCCACGTGGCTCGTGCAGATCGTCGCGCTGCGGGTCCTGCGGCAGTGGGACTTCACGCTGTCGCGCGGTGACCGCGGTCTGCGCATCGAGCGCGGCCTGCTGTCGAGGACGTCGCAGACCATCCCGTACGACCGGGTGCAGGGCATCGCGATCAAGGAGCCGTTCGTGTGGCGCCGACTGGGCTGGCAGCGCCTGGAGGTCGACGTCGCGGGGTACGCGGCGCAGGGGCAGGACGAGGGGGCCGGATCGTCGATCCTGCTGCCGATCGCCGACCCCGCCCTCGCCGCGGCGGTCATCGCCGAGCTGATGCCGGGGGTGTCGATCGACGTCGTCCGCACCCCGGCACCGCGGCGCTCCCGCGTCTTCGCCCCGGTCGGCTGGCGGTACCGGTGGATCGGCGCGGACGACGTCTCGTTCGTGGCCCACGAGGGCTGGGTCGAGCAGACCACGAGCATCGTCCCGCACCCGCGCACCCAGTCCGTCGAGCTCCGGCAGGGCCCGCTGCAGCGCCGGCGACGGGTCGCCACGATCGAGGTGCACACGCCCAAGGGGCCCGTCGACGCCGACGGTCGCCACCTGGACGAGCAGGACGCCCGCGACGCGCTGCTGGCGCAGCTGGATCGTGCCCGCGCCTCGCGCGCCTGAGCCTCAGCCTCAGCCGCCGGACGTGCCGTCCTCGGCCAGCGGGTCGAGCGGCGCCGTGACCTCGCGGCTGTCGAGCCAGCCGTCGGGCACCGAGACCTTCTTCGGGGTGCCCTGCCGGCCGCGTGGCGTCCCGAGCTCGGCCACGGGGTACGGCTCGGTGGGGTCGAGACGTCCCAGCAGGTCGTCGAGATCGGCGAACGACGACACCATGCCGAGCCGGCTGCGGACGTCCTTGCCGGCCGCGAAGCCCTTGAGGTACCAGGCGATGTGCTTGCGGAACTCGATGCAGCCACGCTCCTCGCCCATGATGCCGCCGAGCAGCTCGGCGTGGCGGCGCATCACACCGGCGACCTCGCCGAGGTTCGGCAGGCCGACGACGGTCTCACCCGCGAACGCCGCCGCGAGGTCGCGGAACAGCCAGGGACGTCCGAGGCAGCCACGGCCGACCACGACGCCGTCGACGCCGGTCTCCTCGACCATGCGGATCGCGTCGGCGGCCTCCCAGATGTCGCCGTTGCCGAGGACGGGGATGTCGACCGACGCCTTGAGCTCGGCGATCGAGCTCCAGTCGGCGCGGCCGGAGTAGTGCTGGACGGCGGTGCGTCCGTGCAGCGCGATCGCGGCGCAGCCGGTGTCCTGGGCGATGCGCCCGGCGTCGAGATAGGTCAGGTGGTCGTCGTCGATGCCCTTGCGGGTCTTCATCGTGACCGGGACGCCGTACGGCTCGGCCGCCGCGACGGCCGACGTGAGGATCTGGCCGAGCAGGACGTCCTTCCACGGCAGCGCCGCTCCCCCGCCCTTGCGGGTCACCTTGGGCACGGGGCAGCCGAAGTTGAGGTCGACGTGGTCGACGCCGTGCTCGGCGCAGAGGATCTCGACGGCACGGCCGATCGTGTCGGGATCGATGCCGTAGAGCTGCACCGACCGGTACTGCTCGTTGGGCGCGAAGGTCAGCATCGCCAGGCTGGTCCTGTCGCCCTCGACGATGCCGCGCGACGTGATCATCTCGCAGACGTACAGCCCGGCCCCCTGCTCCGCGCAGAGCTGGCGGAACGCCGCGTTGGTGACCCCGGCCATGGGGGCGAGGACGACGGGGGTCGCCACCTCGAGGTCACCGAGCCGGAGCGTGCTGGGCAGCGTGGCGGTGGACATGCCTTCATTGTCCCAGACCGCTCCGCCCCGAGCGGTGGATCCTCAACCTCATGGCGTCGGCCCCGCCCCGGGGCGGTGAGTTCTCAACCGCATTGCGCCGGCCCAGCCCCGGGGCGGTGAGTTCTCAACCCCATTGCGCTGGATGAGGTTGATGATCCACCGCCCCCCGGACTCGACGACCGGATGAGGTTGAGGATCCACCGCACTGGGGCTGGACCCGGAGCGTCAGAGCGGGAGCAGCCAGCCGTTGTCGACGGCGACGCGGACCGCCTCCGCGCGGGTCCGCGCACCGGTCTTGCCGATCGCACTCGAGAGGTGGTTGCGCACCGTGCCCTCCGAGAGGAACAGCGCACCGGCGATGTCGGCGACGGTCCCGCCATCGCGCGCCGCCTGCAGCACGTCGGCCTCGCGCCCGGTCAGGGGCGAGTCGCCCTGGGTCAACGACTCCGCGGCGAGCGTCGGATCGACGACCCGCAGGCCCTGGTTCACCCGTCGCACGGCATCGGCCAGCTGACGGGCCGGCGTGTCCTTGACGACGAATCCGCCCGCACCGGCCGCCATGGCCTGCTTGAGGTAGCCCGGACGCCCGAACGTCGTGACCATCAGGACCCGGCACCCGGGCACCGCCTCCCGCAGCGCCCGCGCCGCGGCGAGGCCGTCCATCCCGGGCATCTCGACGTCGAGCAGCGCCACGTCCGGGGCGGACGCCTGCGCCGCCGACACCACCTCGTCGCCCCGCGACACCTCCGCGACGACCTCCAGATCCTCCTCCATCTGCAGCAGGGCCGCCAGCGCGCCACGGACGAGCGCCTGGTCGTCGGCGATCAGCAGCCGGATCATGCCGGCACCGTGACGACGAGCGCGAAGCCCCGTCCGTCCGCGCCGGGGCCTGACGTGACCGTGGCCCCGGCCAGTCTGGCGCGCTGCCGCAGTCCTTCCAGGCCGTTGCCCGTGCCGTCGTCCGGGCACGGACCTCGACCGTCGTCACACACCTGGATACGACCGGCGTCCAGCCGCACCTCGCACCGCCCGGCCCGGCTGTGACGGATGACGTTCGTGACACCCTCGCGAAGGGTCCAGGCGAACAGCTCGCGCCACCGCGACGGCACGTCGTCCGCCACGGTCGGCAGCACCGGCTCGATGCCGGCCGACTCCAGCGCCATCCGCGCCGACGCGATCTCGCCGGGCAACGAGATGCCGCGGATCCCCGCCGCCGTCGACCGCACGTCGGCGAGCGCGTCGCGCGACAGTCGCTGGAGGTCCTCCAGCTCGGTCCGTGCGCGCGCCGGATCGGTGTCGAGGAGCCGCTCGGCCAGCTCGGCCTTGACCGAGATCACGGTCAGCGAGTGGCCCAGGATGTCGTGCAGGTCGCGGGCGATGCGGGCCCGCTCCTCCTCGACCGCCAGCTCCGACAGGTCCCGTTCGGCGAGCACGAGCCGCGCCTGTCGCTGGTGAGCGAGCCGGAACGAGAAGACGGCGGCGGCGGCGAGCAGGACAGCGAAGTTGTTGCCGTGCGCCGACCACCCGTCCACCCCGTACCCGGCCGCCGTGATGGCGCCGAACAGCACGACGACGACGGCTCCGGCCTGCCAGCTCGGCAGCGCCGCGACCGCCAGCGCCGCGACGAACACCAGGCACGTCATCGACTCGTCACCGGCGCCGGGGACGACCGCCGCGAAGCAGGCGAGGAGGACCGCGACGTACGTCCACGCCAGCAGGTACTGGCGGTGGACGTGGAACTCCGGGATGCGGCTGAGGGCGTGCAGGTAGACCGGAACGAAGATCGCCAGCGCGACGAGTCCGGTCGTCCGCTCGGCGACGGCGTCGTGTCGCAGCAGCGCGCCCATCGGGTTGCCGAGGAAGAACAGCCAGATGCCGGCTCCGAGGACGCGCCCGACGCGGGTGCGGTCCTGCGGGCCGGTGTCGCGGGTGCTCACGGCAGCAAGGCTAGTCACTCAGACCCGCTGCGTGTCGCGGCTCATCCGCCACGCCGCTCCGAGCACGAACACGGTCGCCCACGCGAGGACGTTGACGACCGCGAGCCAGATGCTGCCGTCCTCGCCGAACGGTGACCGGGCCAGCACTCCCACCCCGTAGGCCGGCGTGAACGTGGCGACCAACGCGAAGACGTCGCTCATCTGTTCCAGCGGGACGAACAGCCCGCCGGCGAACGACAGCAGCGCCAAGGCGGGGCCGAGGATCTGCATGACGTTCTCGCTCGGCAGCAGGTACCCCATGAAGAGGCCGAAGGCTGCGAACACCAGCGTGCAGACCCATGCGAGGACCCCGCAGAGCACCAGGCGTCCGAGGGCCAGGTCGGCCCCGACCAGGTGGCCGACGACGAACACCGCGACGATCGCGACCAGACCCATCGTCATCGCGACGGCGACCTTGACCGCGACGTACGCGACGGGCGTGAGCGGCGTCAGGCGCAGCTGGCGGCTCCAGCCGAGGGCCCGCTCGGTGGCGACCATCGCTCCCCCGCTGGTCGTGGCGATCATCGCCCCGTAGACCGCCATGCTGACCATCACGTAGGCCGTGACGTTGCCGTGACCCGCCCGCTCGGTCCTGTACGACGAGTCGGTGCCGAAGAGCAGGAAGAACGCGCTCGGCATGACGAGGGTGAAGATCACGGCCCGCTTGTTGCGCATCAGCCGGCGCAGCTCGAGCCGCAGGAAGGTCGGCGAGAAGCCGCCGAGCGGTGGGACCGTGCGCGTGGTCGTGGACGTGGTCATGCGAGTGCTCCTTGGGTGGCGGGGGCGTCGGCGGTGAGCGCGACGAAGGCGTCCTCGAGGTTGCGCGACGTGATCTCGAGATCGCGCGCGTCGGTGTGGTTGAGCAGGTGCCGGGCGATCGCATCGCTGTCGGAGCCATGGATCAGCACCGAGTCGCCGCGCAGGTCGACGGAGTCGACACCCGGGACGCGAGCCAGCGAGCCGGTGTCTGCGTGAGGCAGGGTCGCGCGGACCGTGCGACCCGCCGCCATCGACTTGATCTCGGCGGCCGTGCCGTCGGCGACGATGCGACCGTGCCGGACCAGCACGATGCGATCGGCATAGGCGTCGGCCTCCTCCAGGTAGTGCGTCGCGAACACCGTCGTGCGTCCTCGGGCGGCGTCCGAGCGGATCGCGGCCCAGAAGTCGCGACGTCCCTGCACGTCCATCCCGGTGGTCGGCTCGTCGAGGATCAGCAGGTCCGGATCGGGCAGCAGTGCGAGCGCGAACCGGAGTCGCTGCTGCTGGCCGCCGGACGCCTTGCCGACCAGGCGGTCCGAGATGTCGGCGATGCCTGCTCGTTCGAGCACCTCGTCGACGGGGCGCGACGGGCGGAACAGCGAGGCGGTGAGCTCGATCGTCTCGCGGACCGTGAAGTCCTTGAGCAGGCCGCCCGACTGCATGACGGCCGCGACCCGGCCGAGGGCGACGGCGCGACGCGGATCGCCGCCGAAGACCTCGACGACGCCTTCCGTGGGCTGCGACAGGCCAAGGACCATGTCGACGGTCGTGGTCTTGCCGGCTCCGTTGGGGCCGAGGAAGGCCACGACCTCGCCGGGATGGATGTCGAGGCTGAGGCCGTCGACCGCGGTGACCGCGCCGAACCTCTTGACGACGCCGTCGACGTGGACGGCGGGAGCGGAAGAGTTCATGCCTCCACCGTGCCGCCCGCTCGCCGGACGACCATCGCCTAGCCGTCATAAAGAGCCCATGACGGATGTCACCCCCGGTGGTTGAGGAGCGAGGAACGAGCGTCTCGAAACCACCTCATCCCCGCTTCGGCGGCAGCTTCCTCGCCCTGCTCGCCAGACCCGGCAAAGCGGCGTAGTCGCCCCTGATCAGGGCTTCACGCTTCTTCCGTGACCAGCCCTGGACACGCTTCTCCGCCGCGAAGGCGTCCGCGACTCGTGCGAACTCGTGAGCGAAGACCAGACGGACGGGCAGCCGGCGCTTGGTGTACTCAGCACCGAGCCCTTGCTGATGTTGCCAGAGCCGACTCTCGAGGTTCCTGGTGCTGCCGACGTAGTACGAGCCGTCGCCGCACTCGAGGATGTACATGTAGGCCATGCACGCAGTCGACTGCATCGTGCCCGGCGCGTCGAGCAGGCCGTCCACAGCCGTGATTTCGAGGCTTCGGCCGCAGGCGGCCTACACACCTCAATCACCGGAGTTCGAGGGCTCAGTCGCCGGACGTCCAGCGGATGGCGTCCTTCGTCGTGCCGGTCTGCAGGTTGACCGAGGTCAGCGTGCGGCCCTCGGGCAGGAGGTAGACGAGGCAGACGTCGGCGGTCCCCCCGGGCAGGAAGCTCTCCGGCAGCGTCGGCGTCGGACACGGCGCGAACGAGCCCACGATGTCGTTGGCCGGCAGGTTGGTGCCGGTCGAGTCGAAGGCGAAGATCGGCAGCGCCGCGCCGCCCAGACCTGCCGGGCCGTCGTTGCGGACGGAGACCTTGACGTAGTACGGGCTCGACTTCTTGGTCGCCTCGTCGAGCGAGAAGAACCGGAAGTCGTCGATCGTCCCCGGGTCGATCGCGGACACCGTGACGGTGACGGCGCTCGCGGCCCCGTCGGCCAGCTGGTACACGACCGTCGCCGGCGAGCCCACCGGAACGGACGACCCGCCCTGGGTCAGCGTGACGCCGCTGGGCAGCTCGAAGCCGTCGGGCACGGTGGCCGTCGGCGTCGTCGGTGCCGCGGTGGGCTCCGACGATCCGGAGCACCCGGCCAGCACCAGGGCGGCGGCCAGGACGCAGCCCGGCACGACAGCGGCGACGCGAGAAGTCCTCACGCGCCGATTGTCGTGCACCAGGGGCTCAGCAGCCGGGGAGGCGCGCCGCCAGGTAGCTCGTCACCTGGTCGAGCGCGATCCGCTCCTGGGCCATCGAGTCGCGCTCGCGGATCGTGACCGCCTGGTCGTCGAGCGTCTCGAAGTCGACCGTGATGCAGAACGGCGTCCCGATCTCGTCCTGACGCCGGTAGCGCTTGCCGATCGCCTGGGCGTCGTCGAAGTCGACGTTCCAGAATCCCCGCAGCTCGGCTGCGAGAGCCCGCGCCTTCGGCGACAGGTCCTCGTTGCGCGACAGCGGCAGGACGGCGGCCTTGACCGGCGCCAGCCGGTGGTCGAGCTTGAGGACCGTGCGGGTGTCGGTGCCGCCCTTGGCGTTGGGCACCTGCTCCTCGGTGTAGGCGTCGATCAGGAAGGCCATCATCGAGCGGTTGACGCCCGCGGCGGGCTCGATGACGTACGGCGTCCAGCGCTCGTTGTTGGCCTGGTCAAAGTACTGCAGGTCCTTGCCGGAGTGCTCGCTGTGCGTCTTCAGGTCGAAGTCCGTCCGGTTGGCGATGCCCTCGAGCTCGCCCCACGTCGACCCGGCGAACTCGAACCGGTACTCGATGTCGACGGTGCGCTTGGAGTAGTGCGACAGCTTCTCGGCGGGGTGCTCGAAGAAGCGCAGGTTCTCCGGTGCGATGCCGAGGCCGGTGTACCAGTCCATCCGGATCTGCATCCAGGTCTCCTGCCACTGTTCGTCGGTGCCGGGCTCGACGAAGAACTCCATCTCCATCTGCTCGAACTCGCGCGTGCGGAAGATGAAGTTGCCGGGCGTGATCTCGTTGCGGAAGCTCTTGCCGATCTGGCCGATGCCGAACGGCGGCTTGCGGCGCGACGTGCCCATGACGTTGGCGAAGTTGACGAAGATGCCCTGGGCGGTCTCGGGCCGCAGGTAGTGCAGCCCCTCCTCGGACTCGACCGGTCCGAGGTAGGTCTTCAGCAGGCCGTTGAACATGCGGGGCTCGGTCCACTGGCCGCGGGTGCCGCAGGCCTCGCAGACGATGAGCTCCATGCCGACGGCGTCGGGGTCGTCGAGGCCCTTCTTCTCCGCGTACGCCTCCTGCAGGTGGTCCTGGCGGTACCGCTTGTGGCAGTTCTGGCACTCCACGAGCGGGTCGACGAACGCGGCCAGGTGCCCGGACGCCTCCCACACGGCGGTCGGCAGGATGACCGACGAGTCGAGGCCGACGACGTCGTCGCGGCTCTGCACCATCGACCGCCACCACTGGCGCTTGATGTTGTCCTTGAGCTCGACGCCCAGCGGGCCGTAGTCCCAGGCGGACTTGGTGCCGCCGTAGATCTCACCGCACTGGTAGACGAATCCCCTGCGCTTGCTGAGGCTGATGACGTGGTCGACGGTCGTTGCCATGAGGGGATGGTCCAATCCGGCTGGGTGTCGGCGGGCCTGTGACCGGCATCGTGATGCCGGGCGCCCGAGGTGCACTCCAGCCTACCGGCGGGCCGCTGCCCGCTCGTCCTCGGGGCGGACGTCACACCGCACGGGTTTGACAATGATTCCCACCACCGTTGAGAATCATTGTCATGAAGAAGTCCCTGAGCCTCCTCGTCGCGCTGCCGCTCGTCGCCCTCCTTGCCGCGTGCGGCGGTCCGTCGCGGGCCGATGACGGCACGACCTCGGTCGCTGCCGCGTTCTACCCCTTCGCGTTCGTCGTCGAGGAGGTCGGGGGCTCCTTCGTCGACGTGCAGAACCTGACGTCGCCGGGCACCGAGCCGCACGACCTCGAGCTCAAGCCCAAGCAGGTCGCGGCGGTCCAGGACGCCGACCTGGTCGTCTACGAGCAGCACTTCCAGACCGCGGTCGACGAGGCCGTCGACCAGGCCGGCCGCGCCGCCGACGACACGATCGACGTCGCCTCGCTGGTCGACCTGCGGCCGGCGCAGGAGGGCGCCGAGGAGGAGCACGGCGACGACCACGACCACGCCGCGGATGACGACCACGACCACGGGGACGAGGACCCCCACACGTGGCTCGACCCGACCACGATGGTCGCGCTGACGAATGCCGTCGCCGATCAGCTGTCGCGCGTCGACCCGGACCACGCCGACACCTTCGCGGCCAACGCTGAGCGGCTCGTCGCCGAGCTCACCGACCTCGACACCGCCTTCACCGCCGGGCTGCAGACCTGCCGCACCCGGACCATCGTGACGAGCCACGCGGCGTTCCAGTACCTCGCGGCCCGGTACGACCTGACGCAGGTGCCGATCGCCGGCCTCGATCCCACCAACGAGCCGTCGCCCTCCCAGCTCGCCGACATCACCCGGCTCGTCCGCAAGGACGGCATCACGACGATCTTCACCGAGGAGCTCGTCAGCCCGGCGATCGCCGACACCATCGCCGACGAGACCGGGGCCGTGACCGCTACGCTCGATCCCATCGAGGGACTCTCCGACGACACCCGGGACGAGTCGTACCTGACGCTGATGCGCAAGAACCTCGCAACCCTGCAGAAGGCCAACGACTGCTCATGACGCTCCTCCCCCTGTCCGTGCGCGACCTCACCGTGTCACTCGACGGTCGACCCGTCCTGCGTGGCGTCGACCTCGACGTCGCCGCCGGTGAGTTCGTCGCGCTGCTCGGCTCCAACGGCTCCGGCAAGTCCACGCTCGTCCGTGCCGCGGTCGGCCTGACGCCGATCGACGCGGGCAGGGTCGAGCTGTTCGGCACCGCGCTCGACCGCTTCCGCGACCGGCAGCGGCTCGGCTACGTCCCGCAGCGCACGCGGGCCGTCGCGGGGGTGCCGGCGACCGTGCGCGAGGTCGTCATGAGCGGCCGGCTCGCCCGTCGGCGCTTCGCGGGCTGGCGCACCAAGGCCGATCTCGTGGCGGTCGACGCCGCGATCGACCGCGTCGGGCTGTCCGACCGCACCCGCTCGTCCGTCAGCGAGATGTCCGGCGGCCAGCAGCAGCGCGCCCTGATCGCGCGCGCCCTGGCGTCCGAGGCCGAGCTGCTGATCATGGACGAGCCCACCGCCGGCGTCGACCACGACAACCAGGAGACGCTGTCCGAGCTGCTCGGCAGCCTCGTGCACGACGGGACCTCCGTACTGCTCGTCGCCCATGAGCTCGGCCCGCTGCGGCCCCTGATCGACCGCGCCGTCGTGCTGGCCGACGGCGCGGTGGTGCACGACGGCCCGTGCGACGACATCCTCGACGCGCAGCACGTCCACGTCCACCGCCACGACGGCTCGCCCGACCAGCCCGACGGCTTCAGCGGCAACCCGATGAAGGTGTGAGGGCATGACGGAAGGATTCACGGCGTGATCGAGCTCCTCGGGTACGACTTCATGCGACGCGCGCTGATCGCCGCGGTGTTCACGGGCCTCGCGGCCCCGGCCATCGGGACGTTCCTGGTGCAGCGCCGCCTCGCCCTGCTCGGCGACGGCCTGGGCCACGTGGCCCTCACGGGGGTCGCGCTGGGACTGCTGACGGGCGTCGCCCCGATCCTGACGGCCGTCGTCGTCGCAGGTCTCGGCGCGGTGCTGATCGAGCTGCTGCGGATGTACGGCCGCACCAGTGCCGACGTCGCCCTGGCCATGCTGTTCTACGGCGGCATCGCCGGCGGCGTGCTGCTCACCAACCTGGCGGACGAGAGCGCGAACTCGCTCAACTCGTACCTGTTCGGGGCCATCACGACGGTCTCCGACGGCGACCTGGTGCTGGTCGGCGCCTTGGGCGTCCTGGTCGTCGTGCTGTCGATCGGCCTGTCGCCGCAGCTCTTCGCGGTCTGCCAGGACGAGGAGCACGCCAAGGTCAGCGGTGTCCCGGTCCGGTTGTACAGCATCCTGATCGCGGTGCTGGCCGCCGTCACGATCACGGTCGCGATGCGCACCGTCGGGCTGCTCCTGGTCTCGGCGCTGATGGTCGTCCCGGTGGCGGCGTCCCAGCAGGTGACCCGCAGCTTCCGGGCGACCCACCTCGCGGCGATGGTCGTCGGACTGTTCGCGGCCGTCGGCGGGCTCGTCACGAGCTATGAGATCGAGACCCAGCCCGGTCCCACGATCGTCCTGATCGCCCTGGTGATCTTCGGTGTCGCATCGCTCGTCGGAGCCGCCGCGAGACGTCGCCGCCCCCGTCGTCATCCCGTAGATTCCGCCTGAGGAGGAGCCATGGTCGAAGCACCCCGCAACACCCGTCAGCGTCGCGCCGTCGTCGCGATCCTGGAGGATCTCGACGGGTTCGCCAGCGCGCAGGAGATCCACGACATCCTTCGCACCCGCGGCGAGTCGGTCGGCCTGTCGACGGTCTACCGCAGCCTGCAGGTGCTGGCCGACGCCGCGGAGGTCGACGCGCTGCGCAACGACGACGGCGAGGTCATGTACCGCCAGTGCAGCGCGGGGCACCACCACCACCTGGTGTGCCGGGTGTGCGGTCGCGCCGTCGAGGTCGAGGGACCCACGGTCGAGCGCTGGGCCGACCGGATCGCCGAGGAGAACGGCTTCCGCGACGTCGAGCACACGCTCGAGATCTTCGGCACGTGCGCGACGTGCGCGTGAGCCCGCGCACCGTCGCCGGGCACGACCTCACGGCGCAGGACGTCTACGACATCTGGCGGATCCGTGACGCGGTCTTCGCGGTGGAGCAGCAGGTCCAGGAGGAGGACGTCGACGGCCGCGACCTGCTGGCGTCGACGACCCACCTGTGGCTCGCCGACGACGACGGCCCGACGAGCTATCTGCGGTCGTTCGTCGAGGACGGCGTCCGGCACGTCGGACGGGTCTGCACCCGCCGCGACCAGCGGGGCCGCGGCCTGTCCGGGCAGCTCGTCGCCGAGTGCACCCGGCTGTGGGGCGACGACGTCATCGTGCTCAACGCCCAGGCCTACCTCGAGGACTGGTACGGCCGGTTCGGCTACGTGCGCAGCGGTGAGAACTTCATGGAGGCCGGCATCGACCACGTGCCGATGACCCGCACGCCGTAGGACACGCTCACGCGTCGATGCGCGGCTCGACCCCGTGCAGCCGCAGGCCGTAGGTGAGGGCGTCGACGAGCGCCTCCCAGGAGGCCTCGATGATGTTGGCGCCGACCCCGACCGTGACCCATACGTCCTTGCCGTCGGACGTCTCGATCAGCACGCGGGTGATCGCGTCGGTGCCGTGCCCCTGGTCGAGGATGCGGACCCGGAAGTCGGTCAGGTGGAAGCGCGCCACGTCGGGGTACACCTGCTCGATGGCCTGTCGCAGGGCGTGGTCGAGCGCGTTGACGGGTCCGTTGCCCTCGCCGATCACGGCCAGGCGCACTCCCCCGGCCCGCAGCTTGACGGTCGCCTCCGACAGCGCGTCCTCGCCGCGGGAGGACTCCGCCAGGACGCGCCACGACTCGACCCGGAAGAAGCACGGGCGGGCGTCGTCCATCTCCTCGGCCAGCAGCAGCTCGAACGAGGCGTCGGCGGCCTCGAACGTGTAGCCCTGCTGCTCCATCGACTTGACCCGGTCGGTGACGCGGGCCAGGCGCGTGGGATCGCCGGCCAGGTCGTAGCCGAGCTCCTTGCCCTTGAGCTCGATCGTCGCCCGTCCGGCCATCTCCGAGACGAGCAGGCGCATGTCGTTGCCGACCAGGGCCGGGTCGATGTGCTGGTACAGGTCGGCATCGACCCGGATGGCGCTCGCGTGCAGCCCCGCCTTGTGGGCGAACGCCGAGACGCCCGTGTACGGCTGGCGGGCGTGCGGCGGGTAGTTCGTGATCTCGGAGATCGCGTGCGAGATGCGTGAGGCGTCCGCGAGCCGCCCCTCCGGCAGCAGCGACATGCCGAGCTTGAGCTCGAGGTTCGCGACGCACGTCACGAGGTCGGCGTTGCCGGTGCGCTCGCCGTACCCGTTGATGCAGCCCTGGACGTGGGTCACCCCCGCCTGCACCGCGGCCATCGAGTTGGCGACCGCGCACCCGGTGTCGTTGTGGGCGTGGATGCCCAGACGCACGCCCGTGGTCGCGACGTCGGCCACGATCTCGGTGACCCAGTGCGGGAGCATGCCGCCGTTGGTGTCGCACAGCACGGCGACCTCGGCCCCGGCGGCGGCCGCCGTGCGGACGACCTCGAGCGCGTAGTCCCGGTTGGCGCGGTAACCGTCGAAGAAGTGCTCCAGGTCGACGAAGACCCGCTGGCCCTCCTGTCGCAGGTGGGTCACCGAGTCGTGCACCATCGCGAGGTTCTCCGCGAGGGTCGTCCGCAGGGCCAGCTCGACGTGCCGGTCGTGGCTCTTGGCGACCAGCGTCACGACCGAGGCGCCGGAGTCGCGCAGCGCGGCCAGCTGCGCGTCGTCGGCAGCGGCGACCCCGGCCTTGCGCGTCGCGCCGAACGCAGCCAGCGTCGCATGCCTCAGGTCGAGCTCCTTGGCCGCGAGCTGGAAGAACTCGGTGTCCTTGGGGTTGGACCCCGGCCAGCCGCCCTCGATGTAGCCGACGCCCAGGTCGTCCAGGTGGCGCGAGATGTGCAGCTTGTCCTGCACCGAGAGGTTGAGGCCCTCCTGCTGGGCGCCGTCGCGCAGCGTCGTGTCGTAGACGTGGAAGTCGCCGACGGTCTGCTGTCCTGGGGTCACTGCACCTGCGCTCACTGCTTCGTCCTTCGTCCTGGTCGCATCTCGGCCGGTCCGGACATCCCGCGTCCGGCCATAAAAAAACCTCCCACGGGGATGGGAGGCAGCGCGTCGGGGGCTTGGTTCAGTGCCCGGCGCGCCCGTCAATGATGATCGAGATGCTCTGCATGGCGGCCAGTCTAGACTGATCGCTCCATGACCACCAGACCCGTCCCGCTCAGCGCGGAGCCCCAGGTCATGTACGCCGTGATGACCGCCGTCCCGCTCGGCGAGGACGACCTCGTCGCTCCCCCGTCGCCCGAGCTGCTGCGCCGCTACGGCACGTCGGAGGCCGCGCTCGAACGGCTGGTCTCGCGGCCGCACCTGACCTTGCTGCTGCACACGTCCGACGTCGAGAGCGCCGCGTTCGTGCAGCGCGACGTGCGGACCGACGCCCTGCGACTGGCCCGGCAGCACGACGGAGTCGTGATCGACCTGGGCGTCCCGCGGGTCGTCGAGGGCGACGCCGACGACGTGTCGCTGGCGCACGCCACGCAGTGGTACGTCGTCGACTACGCCGAGCTCGACGCCGGGCGGCTGACGACCGTCGGGCTGACGGCGTTCGGCCTGCCCGAGGTCGTGGTGGAGGACGTCGCCCCTTCCGGGCACGCCATGATCGGTGCGGTGCTCGCGGGCCTGGTCCACCGGCTCGTCGCGGAGTGGCCGGCCAACGACCCCGTGGGCACGGCCACCGTGACGCTGCGAGACATCGCCTACGGGCTGGGCG
>Ga0247730_1000816_pt1 | contig 19761 bp, 20 predicted proteins | sample UWRJL073202C2_FD_180959 | JGI IMG/M metagenome (GOLD analysis project Ga0247730, IMG submission 180959) | Plant litter microbial communities from Arlington Agricultural Research Station in Wisconsin, United States - UWRJ-L073-202C-2 | ecosystem: Environmental > Terrestrial > Plant litter >... | reverse complement strand
CCCGTAGGGCGCCAGTTCGGGCATGCCGCACGCCCGGACTGGCGCCCTTCCGGGGTCAGGCCGCGGCGAGCGCGTTCACGCTGAGGCTGAGCGCGGCGACGAGCGCCAGCGCCACCACGAAGATCAGCGCCTTGCCGACGAGGTTGTGGCGCAACCCGATCAGGAGCGCGCCGACGTACGCGAGCGGCGGGATGGCGATGCCGATCGAGATCAGCAGCCACGGCACCTCACCGGCGCCGAGGCCGACGGCCTCGAGCTGGGCGTAGAGCTTGGGCACCTCGATGGCGTTCTCGATCGCCTGCCAGAGGTCGTAGGCGAAGAACAGGCCGAACAGCACGGCGACGGCGAGGCCGAGCCAGCCGAAGGTGCGCTTCTGGTCGATCGGTGAATCGTTGTTCGAGACGGAATCGGTCATCTCACACCCCCAGAACGAACGGAACGGGAACCAGTAGCACAAGACCGAGCAGCAGCCAGAGCAGCCGCGCGATCGGCTTCGAGTCGCGGGTGAGCACAAAGACGGCGCCGAACCAGAGGGGCGCGGCGGCCACGGCGAGCACCTCGCCGAGGATCGACATCACCGTGCCGAGCGCGCTCGGGGCGATGTAGGCGCTGCTGCGCACGGTGGTGAACCAGCCGATCGCGTAGAGCACAAAGACGCCGGCGATGATGCCGTAGGTCACGAGCAGGATCGAGCTGACGGGGGCGTCGGGTGCGGGAGCTTCTGTGACCTCCGCTTCGGAATCGTCCGCTTCGACATGCTCAGCGACCGCGCGGGCCTTCTTCTCGCGAACCGGCTTCGGCCCCTCGACATAGCTCGCGTCGCGGATGCTGGTGTCCCAGTTCAGACCCTCTTCGTCGGCCGCGTCGAGGTCGTCGTCGTCGGGCCTCTCGCCCGAGGGCGGTTCGTTTCTGGGCGGCTCAGCGGTCATGCGCAAAACCCTACCCGGTTGAACCTGTCGGGCAGCCGTCAGCGGCCCGCCGCCGATGACCCTCGACGATTCGAGGTCAAGGGGCAGCGCGGCGTTACACGCGCGTCACATGAATGATGTTGACTCGTCTGAATCATGGACCTCATCACTGTGCGAGAAACCCGGGTCGCCCGCACCCGCGGCGACGTGGTTTTCGCGCCCGGCGAGCAGCCCCTCGGCGGCGGCACCTGGCTGTTCTCCGAGGAGCAGCCGGGCCTCACCGGGCTGGTCGACCTCACGTCGCTCGGCTGGGAGCCGATCGTCGAGAGCGACGCCGGGCTCAGCATCGCCGCGACCTGCACGATCGCCGAGCTGTCGCGCATACCCGAGCGCGAGGGCTGGGGGGCGCATCCGCTGTTCTGGCAGACGGCCAATTCGCTGCTCGCGAGCTTCAAGATCTGGAACATCGCCACGGTCGGCGGCAACATCTGCACCTCGCTGCCCGCGGGCCCGATGATCTCGCTCGCGAGCGCTCTGGATGCCACGGCTCTCGTCTGGGCGACGGACGGCACCGACCGGCGCATCCCCGTGGCCGACTTCGTCACCGCGTCGCGCGAGAACGACCTCGCCCACGGCGAGGTTCTTCGGGCGATCGAGATCCCGGCGTCGAGCCTCGAGGCGCGCACCGGGTTCCGCCGCATCGCGCTGTCGCCGCTCGGCCGCACCGGCACGCTCGTCATCGCCCGCGTCGATGCGAGCGGCGAGGTCGTCTTCACCGTGTCGGGTGGCACGACCCGCCCGCGCGTGCTGCGTTTCGACGAGCTGCCGTCCGCGGCCGCTCTGCATGACGCCGTCGACTCGATCACCGAGTGGTTCACCGACGCGCACGGGGCGGCCGACTGGCGCCGCGCGATGAGCCTGCTCTTCGCCGAAGAACTGCGACAGGAACTGGCAGCATGAGATTCGAGATCAACGGCGAGCAGGTCGACGCCCAGCCGCAGCCCGGCCAGGTGCTGCGCACGCTGCTGCGCGAACTCGACCACTTCGAGGTCAAGAAGGGCTGCGACGCCGGCGACTGCGGCGCGTGCTCCGTGCTGCTCGAGGGCGAGCCGATCCACTCCTGTATCTACCCGGCACACCGGCTCGAGGGCGCGCACGTCACGACGGTGCGCGGCCTCGGAACGCCCGACCACCCGCATCCGTTGCAGCAGAGCTTCGTCGACGCCGCCGGTTTCCAGTGCGGGTTCTGCACCGCCGGCATGATCGTCACCGCGTCCACCTTCACCGAGGAGGACAAGAACGACCTGCCGCGCCTGCTCAAGGGCAACCTGTGCCGCTGCACCGGCTACCGGTCGATCAAAGACGCCATCTGCGGGGTCAGCAACACCGAGACCGCCCCCGCCGGCGACGCGAGCGGCCGCTCGGTCAAGGCGCCGGCCGGCATGCGCGTCGCGACGGGCACCGAGGCGTACACGCTCGACGCCCCGACCCACGATGGCGAGACCTATGACGGCACCCCGACCGCCGTGCTGCACCTCGCCGTGCTGAAGAGCCCGCACGCCCACGCGCGCATCCTCTCGATCGACACCACGCGGGCCCTCGCCGCCGAGGGCGTGCACGCCGTGCTCACCCACCGCGACTCCCCCACCACGCTGTTCTCCACCGGTCGTCACGAGATGCGCACCGACGACCCCGACGACACGCTCGTCTTCGACACCGTGCTGCGCTTCCGCGGCCAGCGCGTCGCCGCGGTCGTCGCCGACACCGTCGCGATCGCCCAGCGCGCGCTCGATCTGGTCGACGTCGAGTACGAGATTCTGCCCGCGGTGTTCGATCCGGATGCGGCCCGCCGCCCCGGCGCGCCACTGCTGCACCCGGAGAAGGGTGTCGAGAGCCGCATCTCCGACCCCTGCCGCAACGTGGTGGCCCAGATGCACGACGAGATGGGCGACGTCGACACCGCGCTGGCCGAGGCCGATGCTGTGGTCGAGGGCAGCTGGCAGACCCAGCGCGTCAACCACGCGGCGCTCGAGACGCACGCGACGCGAGGCTGGATCTCGAGCGACGGCCGGCTCGTGCTGCGCACCAGCTCGCAGGTGCCGTTCCTCGTGCGCGACGAGCTGTGCCACATCTTCGGCATCGAACCCGAGCGGCTGCGCGTCTTCACCGCGCGCGTCGGCGGCGGCTTCGGCGGCAAGCAAGAGCTCATCACCGAAGACCTCGTGATGCTCGCGGTACTCATCACCAAGCGGCCGGTGCAGTACGAGTTCACGCGTGGCGACGAGTTCACCGTGGCGTCGCCGCGTCATCCGATGCGCGTGCGCGTCAAGCTCGGCGCGACGAGCGACGGAATGCTCACGGCCATGGCCGTCGACGAACTGATGGACACCGGCGCCTACGGCAACCACGGCGTCGGCGTGATGTTCCACAGTGTCGGCGAATCGCTCGCCGTCTACCGCTGTGCCAACAAGCGCGTCGACGCGGAATCGGTCTACACGAACAACCTGCCGTCGGGAGCATTCCGCGGCTACGGCCTCGGCCAGGTCATCTACGCCGTCGAGTCGGCAATGGACGAGCTCGCCCGCACACTCGACATCGACCCGTTCGAGCTGCGCCGCCGCAACGTGATCGTTCCGGGCGATGCGATGGTGGTCACCGACCCGCACGAGGAGAGCGACCTCGTGGTCGGCAGCTACGGCCTCGACCAGTGCCTCGACCTCGTCGAGGGTGCTCTCGAGCGCGGCAATGCAACGGTCGCTCCGACCGGCGCGACCTGGGCGTTCGGCACCGGCATGGGCATCGCGATGATCGCGACCATGCCCCCGCGCGGGCACTACGCCGACACCTCGGTCGCGCTGCGCGCCGACGGCGGCTACGAGATCGGCGTCGGCACCGCCGAGTTCGGCAACGGCACCACGACCGTGCACACCCAGCTCGTCGCGACCGCGCTCGGCACCACGCCCGACCGCGTGAGCATCCGGCAGTCGGACACCGACGTGGCACGCTACGACACCGGCGCCTTCGGCTCGGCCGGCGTCGTCGTCGCCGGCAAGGCCCTGCTCGCCGCGGCGATGAAACTCTCGGCGATGATGATCGAACGCGCGTCGGCACTGACCGACGCCGAGGGAGCCCGGACGGTGGTCGCGGGCGGTGTGCTCGTCGGGGATACGGTGGTCGCGGCATCCGACCTGCTCGTTGCAGGCCCGCTGATCGCGGACGGCAGCCACGACGGCACCCCGCGCTCGGTCGCGTTCAACGTGCACGGCTTCCGTGTCGCCGTCGACCGCGCGACCGGCGAGGTGCGCATCCTGCAGTCCGTGCAGGCGGCGGACGCCGGCACCGTGCTGAACCCCGAGCAGCTGCGCGGCCAGATCGAGGGCGGCACGGCCCAGGCGATCGGCACCTCGCTCTACGAGGAGGTGCAGATGGACGGCGAGGGACGCGTCACAACCACGGCCTTCCGCAACTACCACGTGCCGCAGTTCGCAGACATCCCCGAGACCGAGGTGTACTTCGCGAACACGCACGACGGCATGGGGCCGCTCGGTGCCAAGTCGATGAGCGAGGCGCCCTACAACCCGGTCGCCCCCGCGCTCGCGAACGCGGTACGGGATGCGATCGGCGTGCGTCCGATGGAGCTGCCGATGTCGCGCGACCGGCTCTGGCGGCTTATGCAGGTTGAGTAGCGCCGTCTACGGCGCGTATCGAAACCCCGCGCCGCACGGTTTCGATACGGGCGCTAGAGCGCCCTACTCAACCAACGCGCAGCGCGTGGATACTCCCGCTCGTCTCGCGCAGGGGCTCGGTCGTCGCGCCGGTGCGCGCGGCCAGCACCTCGGCGAGGATCGACACCGCGGTCTCCTCGGGCGTGGACGCTCCGAGGTCGAGACCGATCGGAGAGTGCAGCCGCGCGATGCGCTGCTCGCTCACCCCACGGTCGCGCAGCGAGGCGAGCCGGCGTTCGTGGGTGCGGCGCGATCCCATCGCACCGACGAAGGCAACGGGCAGGGCGAGCGACTGGGCGATGATCTCGGCGTCGAACCGGTCGTCGTGGGCGAGCACGCAGATGACCGTGCGCTCGTCGACTTTCGTGCGGGCGAGCCAGGTCGTCGGCCACTCGACCACGACCTCCGCGGTCGGAAAGCGGGCCGTCGTGTTGAACAGTCCGCGCGGATCGCAGACGGTCACGCGGTAGCCGAGCAGCGTCGCGGCCTTTGCGAGGGCGACCGAGAACTCCATCGCCCCGAAGATGATCATGCGCGCAGGCGGGGTCGCGACCTCGAAGAACACCTCGACGAGCTCGCCGTCGCAGTCGATGCTGGTGAGTGCGGTCTCGCCGAGCGCAACGCGGGCGTCGAGCTCGGCGGCGATGCGGCCGTCGAAGGCACCCGACGTCTCGTCGAGCACGGTCGCCAGGCCGGTCGGCTCGCCTGCCGCGGCGGCACGCAGGGCGGCCTCGACCTGCTCGGTGACCGCCGTCACCCTGATGCGCAGCTGACCGCCGCAGGTGAGTCCGACCGAGAACGCCGTCTCGTCGCTCACACCGTATTCGACCGTCCGAGCGACACCGTCGGCGAGCACGAGCTCGCAGACATCCACCACCGCTCCCTCGACGCAGCCGCCCGCGATCGACCCGATCACCGAGGTGCCGTCGAAGGCCATCGAGGTGCCCACGGTGCGCGGCGCGCTGCCCTCGATCGACACGGCGGTCGCGATGGCGAGCGTGCGGCCGTCGTCGATGGCAGCGACGAGCCGGTCGGCGATTTCGAACATGCATCCAGCGTCGCACATCCGCGTTTCATCAGTGTTACCGCGGGCACCCCTAGACTGACGCCGTGACCTACCCGCCCGAGCCCTGGTATCTGGGCGGAGGCCTGCTCGTCTCGGTATTCCGAGTGCCGACGGTCGACCTGCCGAGCGAATTCGCCGCGGGGCCGAAGCCGCGCACGGTGGGCCGCCACACGGTGGTGGGGGCCGCGTTCGCCCGTTACCGGCCGGGCGGAGTTCTCTCCTACGACGAACTGCTCGTGGCCACGCCGACTCTCGCCGGCGGCAGGCTCAGCGTCACCATCCCGCAGATCTGGGTCGACAGCCCCGAGTCGCTCGAGGGTGGCCGCGCACTCTGGGGCATACCGAAAGAGCTCGGCGCATTCAGACGTCGAGAGACCGCGGATGCGGCAGCCGTCTCGATGTCGACCGACTCAGGGCCCGTCGCGAGTCTGCGCGCGCGTTTGGGACGACCCCTCTTGCCCGGAATGCGCCAGCTTCCCCTGCCGATCCTGCAGCGCAACGACGCCCGCACGATCCTGTCGCACAAGCGGGTCATCGGCCGCGTCCGGTCGCTACGCACGCGCTGGGCATTCGACCCGCACGGCCCGCTCGGCTATCTCGCCGGTCACCGGCCGATCGCCAGCTTCGCCCTCGACGACGCCTCCATCGTTTTCGGCATGAACGTGACCCGGTCGTGAAGCCCGTCGCCGTCGTCACCGGGGCCGCGCGCGGCATCGGACGCACGATCGCGAGCGACCTGATCGCACGCGGGTACCGCGTCGTGATCGGCGATCTCGACCTCGCCGCGACCCGGCGCACGGCGTCCGAGCTCGGCGACGAGGCGACGGCAGTGCGGCTCGACGTCACCGACACCGCGCTCGTGTCGACCGTGGTCGACGGGATCGAGTCGACACTCGGTGAGATTGCCGTGTGGGTCAACAATGCCGGCATTATGCCCAGCGGGCCGTTCCGCGAGCAGAGCGTCGAGCTGATCGGGAAGGTGATCGACGTCGACTACCGCGGACTGGTCGAGGCGACGGCGGTAGTGCTGCCTCGAATGCTCGACCGCAGACACGGCCACGTCATCAACATCGCGAGCGCCACCGGTGTGAAACCGCTCGCCGGGCTCGCGGTGTACTCCGGCACGAAGGCCGCCGTCATCGGCTACAGCGATGCGTTGCGCCGTGAGCTGCGCGGCAGCGGCGTACGCGTCTCGGTGATCATGCCCAATCTGGTCGCCACCGCAATGGGCGCCGGAATCACACCACCGCACGGCTTCGGCGCGGTCTCGGCCGAGAGCGTCAGCCGCGCCGCGATGCGCGCGCTCGACCGTGGCACGTTCGCGTCGTACGTGCCCGGCTACCTCCGGCCGATCCTCAAGCTGTCACGCCTGCTGCCGACCCGCGCGCAGGACTTCCTCGACGACCGCATCGGCACCGACCGCATCGGGCTCGGCGGCGACCCGAAAGCTCGTGCTCAGTATCTCGAGGGCGTCGACGGCCTCAAGGCCACCGACGACCCTGAGCACACCACGCCCTGACCCGCGCTCCCGCCGCCGCCCGCGCACTCGGGCGGAGTTTCGATACGCGCGGTAGACCGCGCTACTCAACCGGCGGAAATGCCGACGAGAACCGCACTCTCGTCCCAGAGGCGGGCGGCGAGAGCCGTGTCATCCGCCTGTTTGTTTGTCCTGTCGATCTTTCGGCGCGTGTAGTAGCCGCCGCTCGTGAAGGTGGTGCCGGGTGTCGCGAGCCAGACGAGGGTGTCGGCGCCCTTCTTCGGCGAGATGAGGAAGCGCGACAGCACGGCGCCGTAGACGTGGCGCAGCATGCTCGTGGTGTTCGAGGCGAAGCTCGTGGCGACGAGTCCGGGGTGGAAAGCGGCAGTCGTGATGCCGCGGTCGCGGTAGCGCCGGTCGAGCTCGCGCGTGAACAGGATGTTCGCGAGCTTGCTGTCGCCGTAGGCCTTGTTGGGCGAGTAGCGCTTCTCGTTCTGCAGGTCGTCGATGTCGATCTTGCCGTAGAGGCTGTTGGCGACACTCGCGGTGTTGATGACGGATGCCTCGCTGGCGACGAGCCGCTCGGCCAGCAACGACGTGAGCAGGAACGGCGCGAGGTGGTTCACCTGCAGCGTCTTCTCGTTGCCGTCGACCGTGAGGCCGCGCTCGCCCATGATGCCGCCCGCGTTGTTGGCGAGCACGTCGATGCGCGGGTAGCGCTCGAGCAGGGCCGCGGCGAGCGCGCGCACCTCGTCCAGCTTCGCGAAGTCGGCGACGAACTAGTCGGCGCCCAGCTCGGCGGCGACCGCCGCGGTCTTCTCGCGCGACCGCCCGACGATGACGACGGTGTCGCCCGCCGCGCTGAGTGCCCTGGCTGCTTCCGCGCCGATGCCGTCGCTCGCTCCCGTGATGATGATGGTTCTGTTCACCCAGGCGGTTCGGAGCGAGCGACGGCGCGGATTGGCGCTACTTCTTGAGGAAGCCGAGCAGCACTTCGTTGACCTCGTCGGCGTGGGTCCAGAGGAAGCCGTGCGGGGCGCCCTCGATCTCGACATATTCGCTCTCGGGGAACGCGGCGTGGAACGGGCGTCCGCTCGAGTCGATCGGCAGGATGCGGTCTTCCGTGCCCTGCACGATGATGCTCGTGACTCCCGAGGCGCGCACCTTGGCGACGTCGTCGCGGAAGTCTTCGATCCAGGTCGGCACGACCGCGTAGGCGGCGATGGGGGCGCTCGCGGTGGCGGTGTTCCAGCTCGCGGTCACGGCCTCCTGGCTGATGCGGCTGCCGAGGTTCTGGTCGAGGTTGTAGAAGTTCTCGTAGAACCCGGTGAACCAGGCGAACCGGTCGCCCTTGGCCGCGGCGGCGATTCCGTCGAAGACGTCCTGCGGAACGCCGGTGGGGTTGTCGTCGGTGTGCAGCAGGAAGGGCTCGAGAGGCGCGAGGAAGGCGATCTTGGCGACGCGCTCGGTGCCGTAGGTCGCGACGTAGCGGCCGACTTCGCCGGTGCCCATCGAGAAGCCGACGAGAACCACGTCGGTGAGGTCGAGGGTGGTGAGAACGGTGTTGAGGTCGGCGGCGAAGGTGTCGTATTCGTAGCCGACGGTGGGCTGGCTCGACTTGCCGAATCCGCGACGGTCGTAGGTGATAACGCGGTAGCCGGCGTCGAGGATCTCGCGCTGCTGGCGCTCCCACGAGGTGCCGTCGAGCGGGTAGCCGTGGATGAGCACGACGGGCTGGCCACTTCCGTGGTCTTCGTAGTGAAGCTCGATCGCGGTCGAGTTCTCGGTTCCTACGGTGATGACTGACATTGTTTGTCCTCTCGCTCACGGCTGAGAACGGTCGTTCTCAGGTCGTGTTTGTTATAGTAGAGAACGTTGGTTCTCAACGCAAGTCGAATTCGAAACAAGGGCAAAAAACATGGATGACACAGAAGCGCGCGAAGCGGTGGTGAGCGCTGCCGACCGCCTGTTCTACGGGCGTGGCATCCAGTCCGTCGGCATGGACGAGATCCGCGAGGCCGCCGGCATCTCGCTCAAGCGCATGTACTCGCTCTTCCCCTCGAAGGAGACGATCCTCGCCGAGGTGCTGCGCCGCCGCAACGAGGTGTGGACCACGGGCATCCTGCTCAAGGCCCACGACGAGCCGACGGCCGACGCCAAGATCCTCTCCATCTTCGACTTCCTCTCCGACTGGTTCGCTGAAGACGACTTCCGCGGCTGCGCCTTCATTAACTCGTTCGGCGAACTCGGCGCGAGTGCGCCGCTCGTCGCCGACGCCGCCCGCTCGCACAAGGTCGGATTCCAGCAGTACGTAGCCGGCCTGACCGCCGAGGCAGGGGCTCCCCCGACGCTCGCGCCGCAGATCGCACTTCTCGCCGAGGGCGCGCAGACCACGGCCGCGATCTCGGGCACCCCCGACGCCGCATCGGACGCCAAGGCCGCAGCGGCAACTCTGCTCGACGCCGCGAAGCGCACCGCGTGAGCGCCCCCGTCGCCGCCCGTCGCAGCCACTTCGTCGATCTCAGCCCGTTCCGCCAGAGCCCCGCGTTCTTTAGGCTCTGGCTCGGCACGGGCATCGCTGCCATCGGCAGCCAAATGACCGTCGTCGCGGTCGGGCTGCACATCTACGACCTCACCCAGTCGACCGGCGCCGTAGCGCTCGTCGGCGTCATCGGCCTGCTGCCGATGATCGTCGCGGGACTCTACGGTGGCGTGCTCGCCGACACCTTCGACCGGCGCATCGTGGCGATCATCGCCGAGACCGTCGCCTGGATCTCCGTGCTCGGGCTCGCCTCGCTCGCCTGGTTGCACATCGACGTGCTCTGGTTCTACTACGTGCTCACGACCCTCACCGCGGTTTCGACCACGATCGTCGGGGCCACCCGTGCGGCGATCGTGCCGCGCCTGGTCGAGAAGAGGCTCCTGCCCGCGGCGTCCGCGCTCGGCGGCATCAGCCTGGGGCTCGCGATCACCGTCGGCCCGGCACTCGCCGGCGTGCTCGTCGCGACCGTCGGCATCCAGTGGACGTACACGATCGACGCTGTGCTCTTCCTTGCCGCGTTCACAGGAATCCTCACCCTGCCGGCCATCAAGCCAGAGGGCGGCAGCGCGACCCGCGGCATCCCCGCGCTAATCGAGGGCATCACCTTCCTGCGGCACGCCCCGAATATCCGCCTCGGCTTCCTCATCGACATCATCGCGATGACCTTCGGCATGGCGCGTGTGCTCTACCCGGCCGTCGGCGCGCTCGTGATCGGCGGCGGCGCGGTCACCGTCGGCATCCTGTTCGCGGCGGGCGCCGTCGGCACGCTGCTCAGCTCGTTGTTCTCGGGCCGGCTCGGGCACGTGCGCAGGCAGGGTCTCGCCATCCGCAACGCCGTGCTCGCCTACGGAGCGTCGATGCTCGCTTTCGGGCTCGTGCTGTTGCCGCTCGGCACGCAGCAGAGCGGGTCGATCACTGACTCCCTTGCCACGGCCAACCTGCCGGCGCTCGCACTCGCCGCGATCGCCCTAGCGGGGGCCGGCGCCGCCGACAACATCAGCGCCGTGTTCCGCAACACCATGATGCAGTCGGCCGTTCCCGACTCGATGCGCGGCCGCACGCAGGGCATCTACACGGTTGTCGTCACCGGCGGACCGCGCATCGGCGACGCCTTCGTCGGGCTGGTGGTCGCCACGACGCTGCTCTGGTTGCCCTCGGTGCTCGGCGGCGTGCTCATCATCGCGCTCGTGTCGGTGCTGGTGCGGCTCAGCGTGTCGTTCCGCGGGTACGACGCGCTCGACCCGAAGCCGTAACGTGTATTTATGACTTCCTTCGACCTCGTCGTGCGCGGCGCCTTCGTACTCATCGGCGACAACTGGCGGGCGGCCGAGATCGGCATCACCGACGGCGTGATCGCGGCGATCAGCGCGAGTCCGCTCGAGGGTGCCGAGGTCATCACCCTGGCTGACGACGAGGTGCTCGTACCGGGAATCGTCGACACCCACGTGCACGTCAACGAGCCGGGACGCACCGAGTGGGAGGGCTTCGCGAGCGCCACGCGCGCGGCCGCCGCCGGAGGCGTCACGACGATCATTGACATGCCGCTGAACAGCATCCCCGCCACGACCACGGTCGAGGCGCTCGAGATCAAGCGCGCCGTCGCGGCCGAGAAGGCCATGGTCAACGTCGGCTTCTGGGGAGGGGCCGTGCCCGAGAACCTCGGCACTCTCAAGCAGCTGCACGACGCCGGGGTTTTCGGCTTCAAGTCGTTCCTCGCCCCGAGCGGCGTCGACGAGTTCGGCCACCTCGACGCCGAGCAGCTCGAGACGGCGCTCGAAGAGATCGCGAGCTTCGACGGGCTGCTCATCGTGCACGCCGAAGACCCAGGGGTTCTCGACGCGCACAGCAACGAGGGCGGTGTGGATTACCACCGCTTCGTCGAGTCGCGTCCGGATGCAGCCGAGACCACGGCGATCGAACGCGTCATCGCCGGGGTGCGTCGCACCGGGGCTCGCGCCCACATCCTGCACCTCTCGTCTGCGGCGGCCCTGCCCGCACTGCGCGCCGCTCGCGCCGAGGGGCTGAGGATCACCGTGGAGACCTGCCCGCACTACCTGACCATCAGCGAGGAAGAGATCGCCGACGGGGCGACCCAGTTCAAGTGCTGCCCGCCGATCCGCGACGAAGCCAACCGCGACGCGCTCTGGCAGGCGCTCGTCGACGGCGACATCGACATCATCGTCACCGACCACTCGCCGTCGACCGCCGAGCTCAAGTACGCCCACGGCGGCGACTTCGCCCTGGCCTGGGGCGGCATCGCCGGCCTGCAGCTCGGCCTCGCCGCGGTCTGGACCGAGGCCGCCCGCCGCGAGATCCCGCTCGAGCGTGTGCTCGGCTGGATGTCGTCGGCCACCGCCCGCTTCGCCGGCCTCGAGTCGAAGGGCCGCATCGCCGTCGGCGCCGACGCCGACCTCGTGGTGCTCGCACCCGACGCCACGTTCACCGTGCACGCCGAGGAGCTGCAGCACAAGAACCCCGTGAGCGCGTTCGACGGACGCGAGTTGCGCGGCGTGGTGCGGCAGACGCTGCTCGCCGGCAAGAGCGTCGACATCGCGCCGGGCGCCACCCCTACCGGCGTGCTGCTCGCCGCATCACGTCCGTAACACCCCGGTCACATGGCGGTGGCACAATCGCGTCATGGCAATAATTTTGGGTGATATCCAGTACGGCAAGGCCGAGAACCGCGTCGTGCGCATCTACCGCGACACCGCTCGTCACGAGATCCGCGACCTCAACGTCTCGACCGCGATGCGCGGCCCGTTCCAGCCCGCGTACCTCGAGGGCGACCAGTCGAACGTTCTGCCCACCGACACCCAGAAGAACACCGCCTTCGCTTTCGCCAAGTCGAAGGGCGTCGAGGCGATCGAGAGCTTCGGGCTCGAGCTCGCCCGTCACTTCGTGCACAACGTCGACCCCATCGAGGGCGCCCGCATCGAGATCGAGGAGTACGCGTGGGAGCGCGCCATCGTCGACGGCGTCGAACACGACCACACCTGGCTGCGCAAGGGTCAGGAGATCCGTACGGCCGCGATCACGGTCGACGCCACCGGCGAGTACGTCATCGGCGGCTTCAAAGACCTCGTGCTGCTCAAGTCGACCGGCAGCGAGTTCGCCGGATTTCTCACCGACGAGTTCACGACGCTGCAGGAGACCCACGACCGCGTGATGGCCACCTCGCTCGTGGCCAAGTGGCGCTTCGCCCTGAGCGAGGCCGAACTGGCCGACCTCGACTGGGACGCGACCTACGCCGGCATCAAGCAGATCATGGTCAAGCAGTTCGCCACCCTGCACTCCCTCGCGCTGCAGCAGACGCTCTGGCACATGGGCCGCGCGGTGCTCGAGGCCTACCCGTTCATCGCCGAGGTCAAGCTCAAGGCGCCGAACAAGCACCACTTCGTCGTCGACCTCTCGCCGTTCGAGATCGAGAACGCGGGCGAGGTCTTCATCGCCGCCGACCGCCCCTACGGGCTCATCGAGGCGACCGTCGTGCGCGACGACGCTCCCGACGCCGGAGACGCCTGGAAGATCTCGGCGGGACTGGCATGACGTCTTTAATAGAACCCGCGGATGACGCGGCTCAGGCCACGACCGACGCGAAGTGGCTCGCCCGGGCCATCGAACTCGCCACCCTCAACGTCGCGAACGGGGGCGGGCCCTTCGGCGCCGTCATCGTACGCGACGGCGAGCTCGTCGCCGAAGGCCAGAACCGCGTGACCGCGACGCTCGACCCGACGGCGCACGCCGAGGTCACCGCGATCCGCGCCGCGTGTCAGGCGGTCGGCGACTTCTCGCTCGCCGGCATGACCCTCTACACCTCGTGCGAGCCGTGCCCGCTCTGCCTCTCGGCCTCGCTCTGGGCGCGCCTCGACCGCGTCGTCTTCGCCGCCGACCGTCACGACGCCGCTCGCGGCGGATTCGACGACAGCGAGTTCTACGAGCTCTTCGCGCGCGACCGCGCGACGTGGGGCATGGCCGTTGAGGCCGCGCGCCCCGCGAACGCGCCGGAGCCGTTCGACGCCTGGCTCGAGCAGGAGTCCCGCACCGCGTACTAGCGCTCTACAGAGCGGCCGCGACCTCCGCGTGCAGCGCCAGCAGCGGAGCCGTGCGCTCGACCGGGCCGCGGCCGAAGCCGCACTCGGTCGCGATGCCGAAGCCGGAGACGAACGGCGAGGCGGCTGCCGCGCGACGCAGGGCGCCGTCGAAACCGTCTTCGTGGTGCACGAGTCCGAGGTACAGCTCGGTCTCCTCGGGCCAGGTCACCTCGGCGAGCGGGGCGAAGTACGCCTCGTCGTTACGCTCGATGGGCACGGGCAGGTGGATCCACGTGATGGGCCTGGGCGAGCCGGCCAAGAGCCCGGCGGCGACCTCGGCGAGAGTCGTGGCATCCACTGGTTCGAAGAAGTGGGATTCTTCGACGTCGCCGTAACAGAGGTGGTAGCCGAGTTCGACGTCGACGGGCACCGCCGCGGCCTGACGGATGCCGCGCTCGATCACGCCGGCGAGAATCTCGGCGTGCTCGTCGCCGAACCAGGCCACCATTTTGTAGCCGAAGATCTCGGCCTTGTCGAGCAGGCCGAACTCGAGCGCGGTGTCCCACTGGATCGCGAGATCCTCGTGCGGCACGGCGTCGACGATGCGGTCGAGCTCGGCGAAGATCGCGCCCTCGTACACGGGCTCGATCGCGGTGCGCAGTGACGCCTCGAAGAAGCTGCCGACCACGCCGGCCGGGGTGGGCAGCGAGACCTGGAAGCGCACGCCGGCGGGGATGACTCCCTCGTCGCGCAGGCGGGCGAACGTGGCGTACGACTCGATCGCGGCGTCGGCGTAGCCGAGGCTCGGGAAGACGATCGACTCGGCGGTGTAGCCCTCGGCGAGGGTCACGGGGCGCATGTCGAACTCGCCGCGGAGTTTGAAACCGCCGGGCTCGCCGATGCGGGCGAGGCCGGGAACGGATTCGAAGAGCTTGTTCTGAAACTGGATCCAGTAGTAGCGGTTGCCGACTTCGCCGTCGGGGATGCGCTTGATGTGCTCGAGCTGTTCGCTCGCGACGCGGAAGGTGGACTCGGCATCCGGCTGGGAGACGCTGCCGACGAGGTGGGTATAGGTGGTCACGCCACTATTCTGGCTCGCCGACGGTCGCGGGAAGCAACCCCGCGACACCGGGCGTAACGAAGGTCATTTCTTGTTGTTTCCGTTGCCGGGTTTGTCGGGCTTTCCCGGTTTGTCGTTGCCAGAGTTGCCGTTACCAGAGTTGCCGGGCGTCGCCGGTTCGTCGACGACCGGTGCCGGGTCCGTGGTCGGCGCGGGGGTCGGGGTAGGAGTCGGTGTCTGCTCCGTCGGCGACTGCTCCGTCGGGGTCACGCTGGGCGTCGGGGCGACCACCGGGTCGGGGGCGACGGCGAGCCCGATGACGAGCGCCAGAGCGATCAACACGATCCCGGCGAGCGCGAGGTAGAACCTGCGTGGGAAAGTACGGCGCCCCGCGGCTTCGGCCGGTCCGTCCGGCGCGGCCAGGCGTTCGGTCGGACCCTCTGCCGCGGGCAGCACGCGCGTGGCGGCGAGCGGAGCGGTGACCCCGGGCGCATTCGGACCGCCCGGAAGCAGAACGGCGGTCGCCGCAAGACTCTCGGTCGCCGCAAGCGCCTCGGTCACCGCAAGACTCTCGGTCGCCGCAAGCGCCTCGGTCACCGCCTCCGGCTGCTGCGATCCGTACAGGGCGCGGTCGATGTCGCGGGCGGCCTCCGCCACCTCGATCGCGGTCGGCCGGTCGGCCGGCACCCTCGAGGTCATCCGGGTGAGCAGCGACTTCCAGCCCGAGCCCAGCTCCCCGGGAATGACGGGGTCGCTTGCGAGACGAGCCGCGAGCGACTCCATCAGCGAACCCGGGAACGCGCGCGTCGCCGTGAGGCTCTCCAGCGCGACCAGCCCGAGCGAGTAGATGTCGGATGCCGGGCCGGGGGCTACGCCCGTCGCCTGCTCCGGGCTCACGTACGCGGCCGTACCGACGATCGTGCCCGGTGTGGTGAGCCGGGTGGAGTCGGCGAGGTACGCGATGCCGAAGTCGGCGAGCTTGGCGCGAAACCCGATGCTCGGCGACGCCGATGGAGCGAGGAGGATGTTGCCCGGTTTGATGTCGCGGTGCACGACGCCGGCCTCGTGCACCACCTGCAGAGCGTCGGCGACGTCGACCAGCATGAGGGCCACATCGGTCTGGGCGATCGGGCCGGCCGCGATGCGCTCGCTCAGGCTGGAACCCTCGACGAGTTCCATCACGAAGTAGGCGCCGGTGTGGTCGTCGACCGCGGCATCGAACAGGGTGACGAGCCCGTGGTGGTTCAGCGACGCGAGCAGCCTGATTTCGGCCGTCTCGCGTTTCAGGTCGTTCTCGCCGAGACCGGCGTTCGCGAAGATCTTTATCGCCACGTCGCGACCGAGTGATCGGTCATGTGCGCGGTACACCGCCGCCATTCCGCCGCGTCCGAGCAGGGTACCGACCTCGTAGCGGTCGCCGATCACCCTGCCGGTGAGTTCGTCGCTCATCAGTCTTCGAGCGCCTTGCCGCGCAGGTCGGGCAGCGTGAGCGCCGCGATGGCCGCGACAGCGAACACGGCCGCGAAGACGCCGAACGGCAGCGCCACTCCCCCGGCGGAGAGCAGCAACGGCACGCAGAGCGGCGCGATGATCGAGGCGAGCCGGCCGAAGCCCGCCGCCCAGCCGGCGCCGGTTCCGCGCACCCGGGTCGGGTAGAGCTCGGGTGTCACGGCATACAGCGCGCCCCACGCGCCGAGGTTGAAGAACGAGAGCAGGGCGCCGAAGATCAGAATGGATGTCACGTTGTCGGCTGTTCCGAACAGGCCGGCCGAGACCGCCGAACCGGCGAGGAACACGGCGAGCGTGACCCGGCGGCCCCACTTCTCGACGAGCCAGGCGGATGCAGCGTAGCCGGGAAGCTGCGCGAGGGTGATGATCAGCGTGTACTCGAACGACCGCACGAGCGAGAATCCCTGCGCCACAAGCAGCGTCGGCAGCCAGATGAAAGCGCCGTAGTAGGCGAAGTTGACGCAGAACCAGACCAGCCAGAGCGAGATCGTGCGCCCTCGCAGGCGGGCGCCGAACAGCGTCGCGATCGGGCGCTCACCCGCCACAACCGGTTCGGGAGCCTCGGCCACCGCCGGCGGAGTGCTCACGCCCGCGGCATCCTCGAATTCGGAGACGATTTTCTCGGCCTCGGCGTGCCGTCCCTTTGCCTCGAGAAAGCGCACCGATTCGGGCAGGCGCAGACGCACGAAGATGGCCCAGACCGCGGGAACGGCACCGAGCGCGAGCGCCCAGCGCCAGCCGTCGTCGCTCGTCGGGATGACGAAGTAGCCGATGACCGCGGCGGCCGTCCAGCCGACGGCCCAGAAGGATTCGAGGATGACGATGATGCGTCCACGGATGCGCGCCGGCGCGAATTCGCTCACGAGTGTCGACGCGACGGGAAGCTCCGACCCCAGGCCGAGGCCGACGAGGAAGCGCAGCGCGATGAGCATCCCCACCGAGAGCGACAGCGCCGAGAGCCCGGTGAAGACGCCGTAGATCAGCAGGGTCAGGGCGAAGACCTGACGGCGGCCGAGACGGTCGGCGAGCAGACCGCCGAGGCTCGCGCCGATCGCCATGCCGAGAAACCCGGCCGAGGCGACGAAGCCGAGCGATCCCGCGTCGGCCTTCCAGACGACGGCGAGCTGGGCGATGACAAACGAGATGAGGCCGACGTCCATCGCGTCGAGCGCCCAGCCGATGCCGCTGCCGCCGAGCAGGCGCGAGTGTTTGCGCGTCCAGGGCAGCCGGTCGAGCCGCTGCGAACGCGTGAGGGGTGTGGTCATGATCAGCTTCCGCGGTAGGTGGAGAAGGCGAACGGGCTGAGCAGAACGGGCACGTGATAGTGCGCCGCGGCGTCCGTGATCTCGAAGTCGATGGAGACGCGCGGGTAGAACGTGGGCGTATCGGTGCGGGCGAAGTAGACGCCCGTCTCGAACACGATTCCGTACTCGCCGAGCGGCAGAGCGTCGGGACCGAGGTCGCCCACACGGCCATCTTCGTTGGTTACACCCTCGGCGATCAGGCTGCCCTCGATGTCGTAGAGCGCGACCTCGATGCCCGCCGCAGGGCGACCGAGCACGGAATCGAGAACGTGGGTGGTTACGTGGCTCATAGCTCTGCTCCGAACAGCTTCTCGAGACGCAGCAGGGCGATCTCGCGCAGCTGGTCGCCGACGATCTCGAGCTCTGACGCATTGGGCAGCTCGAGTCGGCGGGTGAGCTCCTCGAGGATTTCGGCGCGCGTGCGGCCGGCGGCGCGGATGATGAACACCCGCCCGAAGCGCTCCTCGTAGGCCTCGTTGCCGGCGGCGATCTGCGCCGCGACCTCTTCGTCGGCGTCGCCGAGACCGGCCTGCTCGCTGCGGCTGAAGTTCTGCGACGTGCCCTCGCCGACCGGCTTCTCGCCGATGCGCGGATGATGCGCGATAGCCTCGTCGATCTCGTGGGGGGCGAGCGGCGTCGCGGCTTCCGCTGCGACCGCGAGCAATTGCGCCACCGACTCGTACGGGTACCCGGAGGCCACCTCGTCGATCCAGCGGTTCACGGACAGGCTGGCGGCGAGACCCTCGCGCAGTTCGGCTTCGGTGACATCCATCATTGTCTGTCTAACATTACTCATGGCCGTTACCGGGGTGGTGCTCGCGGCGGGCGCCGGCACCCGCATGGGCATGCCCAAGGCGCTCGTTGTGCGCGACGGCGTGCCCTGGGTCGCGCAGGCCTGTCGCCTGCTTCTCGACGCCGGATGCGACCGGGTCGTCGTGGTGCTGGGCGCATCCGCTGACGAGGCGCGCGCTTTTGTACCGACGGATGTCGCGGTCTCGACGATCGTCAACGATGACTGGCCGAGCGGCATGGCATCGTCACTGCGCGCCGGGCTCTCTGCTCTGACAGCGTCCGGCGCCCCGGGAGACGCCGCGCTGATCACGCTCGTCGACACGCCGGGCCTGCCGCTCGAGGCCGTGCGGCGCGTGCTCGCCTCTGGATCGCCGCTGGCCCGCGCCTCGTTCGACGGTAGGCCGGGTCATCCGGTGCTCATCTCGTCGGCCCACTGGACGGCTGTCGCGGCGACCGTCTCGGGCGACCAGGGAGCGCGCGCCTACCTCGACGCGCACGGCGTCACCGACGTTGAGTGCGGCGACCTCTGGAACGGTCGCGACGAAGACACACCGCCGGTTGACGCCCCGCTGGTTGAGTAGGAGCGACAGCGACGTTTCGAAACCCTCGCTTGCTACATCGCATTCCAGTGCAGCTTGCCGTTTGCGTCCGGACCCTTGCCGCCACACGTGTACGACTTTCCGTTGTCCGCAGTGCCGACCGCTCCCGGCGAGCCACAGAAGCCGCCAGGGTTGATCCCGGCCGGGGCCGGGGCCGGCGCCGGGGCTGGTGCGGGAGCCGGTGCGGGCGCAGGTGCGGGTGCCGGGGCCGGTGCGGGTGCCGGGGCAGGAGCCGGAGCGGGCGCGGGAGCCACCGGCGCAGCGACCGGCGCGGGCTCAACCGGCGCGGCGACCGGCGCGGGATCCACCGGGGCCGCGACGTACAGCGTGATGGTCGCGCCGTCCGCCACCTTCGAGTCCTTCGCGGGCGACTGCCGGGCCACAATCCAGTCGTCACCGTACGCGATCGATTCACCCGTCTCGGACACGTACCTCACCCTGAAGCCGTTGGCGCTGAGTGAGTCGCCCGCTTCCGCCGAAGTCTGGCCGACGACGTCGTCGACGAGCAACGGGCTCGGGGTCTCCGCGGTCTCGACGAGCGCGTTGACCTTGATCGACTCGGGTACGGGCTGCGTCGCCGGCCCCACACCGGCACCGGCGCTCGCGATCAGCAGGATTACCGCCGCTGCCGCGGTGAAGCCTCCGACGCGACGCGACGTCATCACGCGCGCCCAGGTGCGACGTCCGGTGATCAGCGAGTACAGGCCGGTGAGCAGCGCGGTGATGCCGAGAACGATGAGGAAGCTCT
>Ga0247730_1000815_pt1 | contig 19785 bp, 14 predicted proteins | sample UWRJL073202C2_FD_180959 | JGI IMG/M metagenome (GOLD analysis project Ga0247730, IMG submission 180959) | Plant litter microbial communities from Arlington Agricultural Research Station in Wisconsin, United States - UWRJ-L073-202C-2 | ecosystem: Environmental > Terrestrial > Plant litter >... | reverse complement strand
AGCGCGATGTCGATGCCGGAGAGGTCGGCCGTCTCGGCGTCCTCGATGACGATCTCCTCGCCCCGGAAGGGCAGGGTCTTGCCGGCGGAGCGGGCGGACGCGAAGAAGCGCACGCGGTCGGCCGGGAAGCTTCGCTCCTCGAGGATGCTGCGCATGGCGACGCCGACCTGGCCGGTGGCGCCGACGACGGCGAGGGTGGTCATCAGGACTCCTGAGGCGCTGCGAGAACGCAGCCGATCGAGCAGCGTGGGCGAAGGTCCGTGCTCATCGGCCGGTACCTCCGTAGACGACGGCCTCGACCTCGTCGGTGCCGAGGTCGAAGGCGGTGTGGGCGGCGTTGACGGCCGAGTCGACCTGGTTCTCCATGACGATGACGGAGATGCGGATCTCCGACGTCGAGATCATCTCGATGTTGACCCCGGCGTCGGCGAGAGCCCGGAAGAACTTGGCCGTGATGCCCGGTGACGACCGCATGCCGGCGCCGACGATCGACACCTTGCCGACGCTGTCGTCGTACTGGAGGCGCTCGTAGCCGACCTCGTCCTTGAGCCGGGCCAGAGCCGTCATGGCGGTCTGGCCGTCGGCCCGGGGCAGGGTGAAGGAGATGTCGGTCAGGTTCGTCGCGGCGGCCGAGACGTTCTGGACGACCATGTCGATGTTGATCTGGGCGTCGGCGAGGGCCTGCAGGATCGCTGCGGCGAAGCCGACCTTGTCGGGCACGCCGACGACGGTGATCTTGGACTCGCTGCGATCGTGCGCGACGCCGCTGATGATGGCTTGTTCCATGGTGCTGGCTCCATTGTCTTCGGCTTCGAGGAGGACGACGTCTTCGCTGCGCACGACCCACGTGCCGACCTTGTCGGAGAAGGACGAGCGGACGTGGATCGGCATGTCGTTGCGGCGGGCGTACTCGACGCACCGCAGGTGGAGGATCTTGGCGCCGTTGGCCGCCATCTCGAGCATCTCCTCGTAGGAGATGCGCGGGATCTGCCGGGCGTTGGGCACGATGCGCGGATCGGCCGTGAAGATGCCGTCGACGTCGGTGTAGATCTCGCAGACGTCGGCGTGCAGCGCTGCGGCCAGGGCGACGGCGGTCGTGTCGGACCCGCCACGCCCGAGCGTCGTGATGTCCTTGGTGGTCTGCGAGACACCCTGGAAGCCGGCGACGATCGCGATGGCGCCCTCGGCCAGCGCGGCCTCGATGCGTCCGGGCGTGACGTCGATGATCTTGGCGCGGCCGTGCTCGGAGTCGGTGATGACGCCGGCCTGCGAGCCCGTGAAGGAGCGCGCCTCCTGGCCGAGGTTGCCGATCGCCATCGCGAGGACCGCCATGCTGATGCGCTCGCCGGCGGTGAGCAGCATGTCGAGCTCACGGGCCGACGGCAGCGGCGATACCTGGTTGGCGAGATCGATGAGGTCATCGGTGGTGTCGCCCATGGCCGAGACCACGACGACGACGTCGTGACCGGCCTTCTTGGTCGCGACGATGCGCTGGGCGACCCTCTTGACGCTGGTGGCGTCGGCAACCGAGGAGCCGCCGTACTTCTGGACGACAATGCCCACGGGTTCTGTCCTACCTGGTGGAGACGTACGGATGCGCGACGCTGCGCGCTGAGAAGTCTACCCGGTCACGATCCCGCAACTCAGTGGGATTCCGGCCATGAGACCGTGACGTCCTGCCATCCGCGCGGCACGATGGACCCATGAGTGGCAGCACCGATCGCAGCTGGTCCGCTGCGGCGAACCGCCTCGGAGCGGACGCCGCCCACGACGAGCGTCCGACGCGCTGGGTCGAGCAGCTCTGGTCGGCCGCGGAGCGCGACGAGCTCGACCTGCCGTGGGACCGCACCGACGTGTTCCCGGTCGTCGCCGACGAGCTGGGCGTCCTGGGCCCCGGTGACGGCCGCAGGGCCGTCGTCGTCGGTGCGGCGCTGGGAGCCGACGCCGAGGCGCTGGCACGTGCGGGCTGGCGGACCACGGCGTTCGACATCTCCGCGGCGGCCGTCCGGCTCGTGCGTCAGCGCCACCCCGACTCCCCCGTCGACTACCGGGAAGGCGATCTGCTCGACCTGTCGGACGACCTGGTCGGCGCGTTCGACCTCGTGGTCGAGATCTTCACCGTCCAGGCCATGCCACCCGGAGCCCGTCCGGGGGCGGTGGCGGGTGTCCGCCGGTTGCTGGCTCCCGGCGGGACGGCCTTGGTCGTCCAGTTCGTGCGCGGCGACGCGGACCCCGACGTCGGTCCGCCGTGGCTGCTCGACCGGACGGAGATGGAGTCGTTCGCCAGCGACGACGTCCACCTGGAGTCCCTCACGGTCGAGGGGCCCGTCCGCGACGACCGCGACGACACCGTCTGGCTCGCCCGCCTGCGCCGCGGCTGACCCGCCGGGGGACGAACAAGGACCCGGTCCCGTCCGCACCGTCGCGGACAGGACCAGGTCCTGGTGTCACCCACCCCGCGGGGTCAGCTCGTGACGAGTGACAGACCGTAGGCGTCCAGGATCTCGTTGACCGGCTGGAAGTACGTGGTGCCGCCGTAGGTGCAGTCGCCGGAGCCGCCCGACGTGACGCCCTGGGCCTGCGTGCCGGAGATCGCCGAGCCACCCGAGTCACCGGGCTCGGCGCACGCGCTGGTGCGGATGAGTCCTGTGATGGTGCCCTCGACGTACGTCACGGAGGCGTTGCGGGCCTGGATCGTCCCGCACTGCCAGCCCGTCGTGGAGCCGGAGCGGCAGATCGACGATCCCACCGGTGCCTCGGCCGATCCGGTCACCGGCACGGTGCCGCCGGCGTAGTCGTTGACCGCGCCGACCGGCGTGTCGCCGGTCTGGACGTACGAGTAGTCGTTGCCGGGGAAGCTGGAGCCGGCGAACGTGCCGTTCGGCGAGCTCGTGGTGTCGCCGGCGCTGCCGCAGTGGCCGGCCGAGACGAATCCGCCGTTGACGGAGAAGCCGACCGAGCAGCGCGAGCCGCCGATGTAGTACGCGTTGCCGCCGACGACGTCGAGTGCTCGCGGCGCCTCCGTCGACTCGGTGACCGTCACGGCGCCGGCCGGGACGCCGGCCGCCTCGACGAACGTCTTCGCGTCGGCGAGACCCGTGGACGCCGACTGGACGACGATCGTGTTGCTCGCGACGTCGACGTACCAACCGGGCACCGTGGCAGGGGCGCTGGCCCTGGCCGCGTCGAGCCTGGCCTGGTAGCCGCTCAGCTGCTGCTCGGAACGAGCCACCTGGCGTGGCTCGGCCCCTGCAGCGGTGACCTTGGCGGCCTGCGCGTCGCTCGTCACGCCGACGACCAGCGTGCTCGTGCCGGCGTCGAACCACGCACCGCCGAAGGACGTGCCCATCTCGCGGCGGAGCCGCTTCTCGGCGGAGGCGGCGGTCTTCTCCGCCGCCAGCCGGGTCGTCATCTCGGACGCGCTCAGGCCGAGGTCGCGCTGCATCGCCGATGCCATCGAGGTCCGGTCGACCTGCTTCGCGGACGCGGGCTGGGCCACTCCCGCCTGCTGGCCGAGCACCGTGACCAGTCCGACCACCGCCGCCGCTGATCCGGTGAGCACGCGCATTCGTCGTTCCATCGTGAATCTCCTTCGTCAGGCTCCGGTGGTTGCCAGAAACCTAGTGCGCGTCAGCGCGACGAGGGACATACCAATTGCGTCATACCGTCGGCGTGATCGCCGGCAGGGGCTGCACCCCGAATCCGGGATTCGCCTCCAACCACAGGGAGTACACAGGACTCTCCGCGATCAGGTCGGCGTACGCGTCGGTGGTCAGACGGACGATCTCGTCGGCGAATCCGGCCACCGCGGACTCCGGGTGCCACCCGATCACGTGGGTCCACCGCAGTGGCGTGTCCGCGATCGGGACGGTCACGAGACCCGGTTGGTCGCGGGTCGCCTGGCACAGCGCGACGGCGAGGCCGGACTCCACCAGGTCGATGCAGCTGGCGGCGTCGGCCTCGTAGAGGGAGCGCGGCGTGAAGCCCGCGCGGGCGCACGCTGCGGCGAAGCAGTCGGTGAAGCAGCCGTCGACCGGCAGGGCCGTCCACTGCTCGTCGGCGAGCTCGGCCAGGTCGACCTCGGAGCGACCGGCCAGCGCGTGTGTCTCCGGCAGGAGGACGAAGACCGGGTCGGACGTCACGGTGTGCCACGTCAGCCCGTGCTGGGTCGGCGGCGGGGCGTCCGCGCACACCCCCACGACCGCGAAGTCGATGCGGCCGTCGACGACCATCTCGGCCAGCTCGTCGGACGACCACGACGCGTGGGTCGAGACGTTCATGTCCTCGTGCGTGGCGGCCAGGGCCTTGACCAGCCGTCCCAGCACCGACCCCGTCGACGCCCCCAGGTTGACGTGGGTCGGGGTGCCGTCGTCGCGTCCCTCGTTGCTGTTGAGCCGCGCCGCCTCCTCGCGGAGGCCCGACATCGCGGGCAGCATGACGCGGGCGCGGGTGAGCACCAGGTCACCGAGCGGCGTCGACCGGACTCCCCGGTGGTCACGCTCGAACAGGGCACCGCCGAGCGACTTCTCGATACGGTTGAGCTGGGCGGTCAGGGCCGGCTGGGCCAGTCCGAGGCTCGCCGCCGCCTTGGTGACGCTGCCCTCCTCGTCGAGGGCGCACACGACCTTGAGATGACGCAGCTCCAGCTCCATCGACTCACGGTATCGCGAGTATGTGACCGGCTCGTCTCAGCCGATCGTCGTCCTGCCCTCGAACGCGCGACCGAGCGTCAGCTCGTCGGCGTACTCGAGGTCGCCGCCGACCGGCAGGCCGCTCGCGAGCTTGCTGACGCGCAGGCCGTACGGCGACAGCATCCGGATCAGGTAGGTCGCCGTCGCCTCGCCCTCGAGATTGGGATCGGTCGCGATGATGACCTCGGTGACGGCGTTGTCCTGCAGGCGTCCGAGGAGCTCCTTGATGCGCAGCTGGTCGGGCCCGACGCCGGCGATCGGCGAGATCGCACCGCCCAGCACGTGGTAACGGCCCCGGAACTCGCGGGTGCGCTCGATCGCGACGACGTCCTTGGACTCCTCCACGACGCACAGCACGCCCGGGTCGCGGCGCGGGTCGGCGCAGATGCGGCACTCGACGTCGACCGTGACGTTGCCGCAGATCGTGCAGAAGTGGACCTTCGACTTGACCTCGACGAGCGTCGCGGCGAATCGGCGGACGTCCTCGGGATCGGCGTCGAGGAGGTGGAAGGCGATGCGTTGCGCGCTCTTGGGACCGATGCCGGGCAGCTGCCCGAGCTCATCGATCAGATCCTGGATCACGCCGTCATACACAGGGATCAACCTATGCCGTCGGACCCAACGCGGCCTCCCCGACGCGCGGTTCGGACTCCGCCCTCAGAACAGCGGCCGGCCCGACAGGATGCGCACGAGCTGCTCGACCCGGACGTCCTCCTGCTCCGGGTGGGCGTGCACCGTCGCCATCAGCGCCTCGCCGTCGAGCATGTGGACGACCCCGAGGACGATCGTGTCGAGCTCGGACGTCGTCATGCTCGCGGCGATGGGGAGCGTGCGGCCGATCTCGATGATCTCGCGGTGGTACCGCTGCGCGAGGGGCTCGAGGCGTTCGCGCAGGTCGGCGTCCGTGCGGGCGGCGACGACCAGCTCGTACCAGGCGGCGTTGATCGGGGCACGGGTCGCGCGGCGCAGGAGCCGGACGACCTCGCCGAGGTCGAACTCGCCGAGCGAGCCGAGGCCCTCGCGGAAGACGTCGAACTGGCGGGCCCGGACGGCGTCCGCGGCGGCGAGGATCACGTCGAGGCGAGAGTCGAAGTGGCGGAACAGCCCGCCCTGCGAGACCCCCGCGCGACGCGCGATCTCGGCCGTCGTCGTCCGGGCGTACCCGATCTCGCCCAGCGCCTCGACCGCCGCGTCGACGATCGCGGCGATCGTGCCCTCGCGGCGCTCGGTCTGCGTGCGTCGGGGGGCCGTGGTCACGCTCCCTACTCTGCCACCACCGGATCGAGGTGCCGGACGGGTGCGACGGTGCCGCGGTCCTCGCCGGCGCGCAGGAAGCGTCCCGTGCCGAGCGAGCGTCCGTAGCCCTCCACGAACGTCCCTCGCTCGAAGACCAGCTCACCGCTGACCACCGTGGCGGTCACCGCGGCGTCGTTGCGGTTGACCATGCGGCTCATGTCCCCGAACTCCGGCATCAGCGCCTCGTGGTAGCTGTCGACCTCGTCACTGAGGCCGGCCGGGTCGACCACCACGAGGTCGGCGCGGTCGCCGACCTGGAGGCGTCCGGCGTCGATGCCGTAGAACTCCCCGAGCTCGCCGGTGAGCTTGAAGACCGCCTTCTCGACCGTCATGAACGGCGTGCCGGCCTCCTGCGCCTGGTGGACGCGGTTGAGCAGCCGGATGCCGAAGTTGTAGAACGCCATGTTGCGCAGGTGCGCGCCGGCGTCGGAGAAGCCGATCGTGATGCCGTACCGGTTGACCAGCTTGTCCTGGACCTGTGGACGGGTGTTGGCGATGTTGGTCTTCCAGCGCAGCTTCGTGCCGTGCTCGACGACGAGGTCGAGGTAGCAGTCGACGGCGTGCACGCCGCGATCGCGGGCGACCTGGCCGATGTGCCGGCCGATCAGGTCGGCGTCGGGGCACTCGGTGATCTCGGCGTCGTCGAAGTCGCGGTGCCACACCCGCGGCGAGAACCGCTTGTCGAAGTCGCGGCGGAACCAGCGACGGTACGCCTCGTCGCCGAGCAGCTCGTTGCGTCCCATCTCCTCGCGCAGGTGCAGTGCCTCACGACCGGAGCCGAACTCCTCGAAGACGACGAGGTCGATGCCGTCGGCCCACACCCGGAACGTCGTCGGCAGGTGCTGCCACGTGAAGCGACCGCGTCCGAGGCGGTTGGCGATGAACGCCAGCGGCGCGAAGATGTGCTGCACCCACGGCTCGGCCTTGGTGTCGGCCGCCGACAGCAGCGAGACCTTGAGCGGCTTGCGGAACAGTCCCATCGCCGTCGTCAGGTAGAACGCGACGTCGTACTTCTTGTTGAGGTTCGGGACGCCCTGCAGCACGCGGCCGCGGCGTCGCAGCACCCGGCTGAGGCCGCGGAACTCCTTCCAGCTCGAGTACGTCGAGGGCAGCGACCGGGACCGGTAGCGGTCGCCGTCGAGCTTGTCCCACGGGTTCGTCATGGTCGAGATGCCGAGGAAGCCGGCGTCGAGGGCGTCCTCGAGGCGGCGCTCGATCTCGGCCTGCTCGCCCCTGGTCGCCTTCTGCGCCGGATCGGTCGAGCGTCCCATCCCCATGACGCTCGCGCGGACGTCGGAGTGGCCGAGGAACGACGCGACGTGCGGGCCGAGCGGCAGCCGCTCGAGGGCGTCGACCCAGCCCTGCGGCGTCGACCACGTCTTGGCGTCCTCCAGGGCGCCGAGCACATGGGTGCGCGGAAGTGCCTCGACGCGGCTGAACAGGTCGGCGATGTCGAGCGGCGTCGAGTAGACGGTCGAGAGCGAGCAGTTGCCGACCAGCACCGTCGTCACGCCGTGGCGGACCGACTCGTTGAGGCCGGGCGCGACCTGCAGCTCGGCGTCGTAGTGCGTGTGGGCGTCGACGAAGCCGGGCACGACCCACTGGCCGGTGGCGTCGATGACCCGCGTGGCCGCGCCGAGCGGGGCGACGCTGACGACGGCGACACGTCCGTCCTTGATGCCGACGTTCGTCACGACGCCGGGCGCGCCGGTGCCGTCGAAGTACGTGCCGCCGTTGATGACCAGATCGAGCATGGTGACCTCCGTCACATCCGTGGTGCCCGACAACTTAGCGAGTAACCACTCGCTATGTCTAGGGCGCGGTCTCTCGAGTGGTGCGAACTGGGCTCCGAGCGGCGCGGGCTGGACAGACTCGCCGTCTCAGAACGTCCAAGCCGCACCACTCGCGGGTCCGGATCGCGGGGTGGGGTGGGTCAGGTGGCGAGGAAGGTCTGGAGCATGTCGTGGCCGCGGGACGTGAGGATCGACTCGGGGTGCATCTGGACGCCCTCGACCGGGAGGGTGCGGTGACGGACGCCCATGACGATGCCGGACGCCGTGTGGGCCGTCGCCTCGAGCTCGGCGGGCAGGGTCGCGGGGTCGATGACGAGCGAGTGGTACCGCGCGCAGACCAGCGGCGTCGGCAGCCCGGCGTAGACGCCGAGGCCGTCATGGTGGACCAGCGACGGCTTGCCGTGGACGACCTCCGGCGCGCGGACGACCGTCGCCCCGTAGACCTCGGCGATCGCCTGGTGCCCGAGGCACACCCCGAGCGTCGGGGTGGTCGGTCCGAGCCGGCGGATCGCCTCGACGCTGATGCCGGCGTCGGACGGTGTGCCGGGGCCGGGTGACACGACGAGGTGCGTGAAGTCGCCGCGCTCGCGGGCCGCGACGAGCTCGTCGACCGTGACGGCGTCGTTGCGCACGACCTGCGCCGACGCACCGAGCTCGCCCGCGTACTGCACGAGGTTGTAGACGAACGAGTCGTAGTTGTCGATGAACAGCACCTTCGCCGGGGTGGGCGGTGCCTCAGCGACGTGTCCCGGCGGTGGATGGGTCGCTGAGGCACCGCCCACGGGGTCGAGCCAGAGCCGGTTCAGCTCGTCGCGGAGCCAGGACGTCGTGCGGCCGACGGGCCAGTCGCCGATGCCGTCACAGGCCACGACCGGCACCACACCCCGGAGGGCGTTGGTCACGAACACCTCGGTCGCCGAGGCGACGTCGTCCACCGTGAGCCGCCGCTGGAAGACCGGCACCGCGGCGTCGCGCAGGATCTCGATGACGCGAGCCCGCGCCGTCCCCGGCAAGATCCGCCCGTCGGTCGGCGGGGTGAGGACGGCGTCGTCGTGCACCACGAACAGGCTGGCGCGGCTCGTCTCCAGCACCGATCCGTCGTCGGCCACCAGCAGCAGCTCGTGGCTGGACGGTCCGCCGTGTGCCAGCGCCTGCCGATCTCCCCACTTGTGCTGGCCGAAGCCGCCGGCGATCGTCCGCGGGCTCATGGTCCAGGCGTCGCCCACGTCGTCGAGCTCGCTCGTCGTCATCGTGACCCCGACGTCGTCGGCGGACGGCACGGCGTCGATGCGCAGGCGGTGGCGGCCGACGAGTCCGGCGGCCCGGCGCACCACCGCCTCGTCGAGACCCGCGCGGACCGTCGTGCCCCAGATCGCGCGCACGCTGGCGTCGAGCCGCGCGAGGTGGGCATCGAGGTCGACGACGTGTCCGTCGACCACCAGCAGGGTGTCGTAGATGCCGAGGCGTTCGTCGACCGTCGGCGCCTGCGGCGGGTCGACGGGGACGACGGGTGCATCCGTCTCGACCTCGTCGGCCACCAGGTCGAGCGTCCCGCCGATGGCCTCGATCAGCGGGCGAGCCTTGACCAGGCACTCGGCGTACTCTCCCTCGGGCGTCGAGTCGGCCACGATGCCGCCGCCGACGCCGAGCCACACGACGTCACGCGAGGCGGGGAACTCGAACGTCCGGATCACGACGTTGAGCTCGAGCCCCGCGCCGGGGCTGACATGGCCGATCGCGCCGGTGTAGGCCTCGCGGCCGGTCGCCTCCAGCGCGTTGATGATCTCCATGGCCCTGACCTTCGGCGCCCCGGTGACCGACCCGGGCGGGAACGTCGCGCGGAGCAGGTCGGAGTCGCGCACATCGCGCTCGAGGTGCCCCACGACGTCGGACACCAGGTGCCAGACGGCGTGCCGCTCGGCGCGCGTGACGGCCGGCACCCGCACCGACCCGGGCACGCTGACGCGTCCGAGGTCGTTGCGCATGAGGTCGACGATCATGATGTTCTCGGCGCGGTCCTTGGCCGAGGCGACGAGCTCGTCGGGATCGGTGTCGAGGGACGCGGTGCCCTTGATCGGCGAGCTGAGCACCTCGTCACCCGTGCGCCGCAGGAACAGCTCGGGTGACAGGCTCACGAGCGAGCCCTCCGGGCTGTCGACGAAGGCCGCGTACGCCGGACGGAGCCGGGCGACTCCCGCACAGAAGACGTCGAGCGGATCACCCGCGAACGGCGCCTGGAGCCGCACGCAGAGATTGGCCTGGAAGATGTCGCCCGCGGCGACGTGCTCGAGGACGCCCGCGATCGCGGCCCGGTGCTCGTCGGGTGAGGGCGTCATCGCGAACGTGCCCACGTCGTGCGGCCGGACGTCGGGCGCCGGCGCAGCGAGAGCGGTCATGACACGCTCGTCACGCGCCGGGTCGTGGCTCAGGGACTCGAACCACCAGGTGCCGTCGGTCAGTCGCAGGACGTGGTCGTAGAACGCGAGCCGGTGGTCGGGCTGGGCGTCGGGTCGGTGGGGCGCCGGCGGCAGCTGCTCGACGAGTCGGCCCAGCTGATAGCCCCATGCACCGATCCACCCACCGCCGAACCCGGCCACGTCCGACGGCAGCGGGTCCAGGTCGATGCCGTCGAACGGATCGCCGTCGAGCACCTCGACGGGGTCGAACGCGATCAGGGCCTCGCCGTGGTGCCACGCACCCAGCAGGGCGACGAGGCGGTCGCGCCCCCGGAAGCGCCGGAGCACGTCGAGCGGATCGGCGACGAGGTCGAGACGGTGCCGGGTGAGCTCAGTCGGTGCGGGTCTCGTCAATGACTTCCGCCCCCAGCTCGCGCAGCAGCAGCGCCTCGGGATCGAGGTCCTCGAGCTCGACGACCGGGTCGTCGCGATCGGCGGACGCATCAGGGTCCTCGCGCCTCTCGGGCGAGTGGTTCTCGCGGAGGGCGGCGCGGACGGAGTCGGGCACCGCGACGGGTGCGGGCGGGGGCGTGGCCGGGGCCTGGGCGACGGGCGGCGCGTCGTGGTCGTCGGGGACGCCCGGGCGGGCACCGGGGTCGACGATCGCCTCGATGCGCCACGTCACGCCGAGCACCTCGTTGAGGGCACGCTGGACGTAGTCGTCCGAACCGCTGCTGAGGAACGAGTCGCGAGCGCCGGTGTTGACCAGCGCGATCGTCAGGACGTTGCCGTCGAGGGCCATGACCTGTGCGTTCTGGCTCAGCATGATCCACGCGAAGCGTCGCATGTCGCGGATCTTGTCGAGGATCTCCGGCCACAGGCGGCGGACGTCGGCGATGGTGAGCTGGCCGGCGGGAGCGGGCGTCGGGGCAGGAACGGCCTGCGGCGTCGGCTCGGGCTCTGCCGCCGGGACGGGCTCGGGCTCCGCGACCGGGGCGGGCTCGTCGGCGACGGGTGGCGCCACGGGCGCGGGCTCGACCCCGGCCGGCGGGACCGGGGCCTCGACGGGCACGGATTCGGGCTGCGCCACCGGTGCAGGTGCCGCGACAGGAGTGGGCGGAGCGGGAGCGGCCTCGACGGCGCGCGGCGGTGCCGCGGCCGGGACCGCCAGCGCCGGCGCCGTCCCGCCGTCCATCGAGAGCCGACGCTCGACGCGGTCGAGCCGCGCCTGGAACCCCTGTGTGGAGTTGTCGGCGCCGGGCACGAGGATGCGCGCGCACATCAACTCGAGGAGCAGGCGCGGGGCGGTGGCTCCGCGGAACTCCATCAGGGCGGCGTTGACGATGTCGGCCGCACGGGTCAGCTCGGACGGCCCGAAGCCGTTCGACTGGGCGACGAGACGCTCGGCCCGGTCGCCGGGGACGTCGAGCAGACCCTTGTCGAGCGCGTCGGGGACGGCCGCGACGATGACGAGGTCGCGCAGGCGCTGCAGCAGGTCCTCGGCGAAGCGGCGAGGATCCTGACCCGACTCGATGACCTTGTCGACGACGCCGAACACCGTGGAGCCGTCGCTCGCGGCGAAGGCTTCGACCGCCTCGTCGAGCAGGGAGTCGGGCGTGTAGCCGAGCAGCTGCACCGCGAGGTCGTACGTGACGCCCTCGGGGCCGGCGCCGCCGAGCAGCTGGTCGAGGACGCTGAGCGTGTCGCGCACCGATCCCTGGCCGGCGCGGACGACGAGCGGCAGCGCGGTCGGCGCCAGTGCGACGCCCTCGGCCGCGCAGAGCTGCATCAGGTAGTCGCCGAGCGCCTTGGGCGGGACCAGGCGGAACGGGTAGTGGTGCGTGCGCGAGCGGATCGTGCCGATGACCTTGTCGGGCTCGGTCGTCGCGAAGATGAACTTGAGGTGCGGCGGCGGCTCCTCGACGAGCTTGAGCAGCGCGTTGAAGCCCTGCGGGGAGACCATGTGGGCCTCGTCGATGATGTAGACCTTGTAGCGGCTGCTGACCGGGGCGAAGAACGCGCGCTCGCGCAGGTCGCGGGCGTCGTCGACACCACCGTGGCTGGCCGCGTCGATCTCGATGACGTCGATGCTGCCCGGGCCGCCCCGGGCGAGATCGCGGCAGCTCTGGCACTCGCCGCACGGATCGGAGATCGGCGCCTTCTCGCAGTTGAGGGCACGCGCCAGGATGCGGGCGCTCGTGGTCTTGCCGCAGCCACGTGGACCCGAGAACAGGTAGGCGTGGTTGACCTTGTTGGCGGCGAGGGCGTGGCGCAGGGGCTCGGTGACGTGCTCCTGACCGATCACCTCGGCGAACGTCTCCGGCCGGTAGCGGCGGTACAGCGCGAGGGGGGCATCCACACGTGAACTCTATAGACCGCCCACGACATCGGGAACCGGCGGTGGACCCAGCCGACATCTGCGGGACAGTGCCCCCTTTTCCCGCTCAGGACGGTGCAGGATGCCGCGAATCTGGGCTGGGCTGGGTCGTGGTGAGCTGCGACGTCCTGAGCCAGGCGTCGACGGCGGCGTAGGCGGCCCTGCGCGGCTCGTCCTTGGAGATGAAGACGTCGTGACGGGCCTTGTCGATCGGCACGACCGTCACCGCATCGCCGAGGCAGCCGGCCCAGCGGGCGATCTGCTTGACGTCGAGGACGGCGTCCGCCTCGTCGACCTCGGGCGACCAGGCGCGGGCGAACCGCGACTTCGTCGACCGCAGGACGAGCGACGGCACGCCGATGTCGAGTCCCCGGTGCAGCTGGGCGTGCCCGCGGCGGACCGCCGTCAGCCAGCCGTACGAGACCGGGAACCCGTTGAGCGGCTTCCAGACCGTGTTGAACTCCCACTCGCCGTGACCGCTGACGTGCAGGCTCGTGCCGTAGGCGTCGGTCGGCGGCAGCTTCAGCATCGTCTTGGGCTTGACCTTCGCGACGGCCGCGATGACCTGGGTGCCGACCGACCGCATCCAGGGCTTGCCCTGCAGGTCGAACCAGGGGCTGTTGAGCACGAGACCCGCGATGCCTGCGCCCTTCGAGCCGCCGGGCGTGCGGTTGAGCCGGTCGAGCCACAGGGGCAGGATCAGGCCACCGGTGGAGTGGGCCGACAGCAGCACGGGCTTGCCGCCGGTCTCCTCGCGGACGACGGCGAGTGCCTCGTCGAGCTCGCGGTCGTACAGGGCGAGGTCCGAGACGTAGTGCCCCGTCTGGCCCTCCCGGCGCGAGCGTCCGCACTTGCGCAGGTCGAGCGCGTAGAACGCGAAGCCCCGGTCGGTGAAGAACTCGGCCATCTCGGTCTGGAAGAAGTAGTCGCTGAAGCCGTGCACGTAGAGGACCGCGCCCTCGACCTTCGCCGGTGCGGTGCGACGGACGAGCGTCGCCTCGACCGTCCCCTCGCCGTCGGGGTCGTCACCGAGCCAGATGGTGCGCTGCTCGTAGCCGTCGCCGAGCTCGTCGGGCATCCATGCCATGGGTTTTCTCCTGTGCTCACGGTCCGTCAGCGGAACCCTACGCCGCGGGGCCACGGACGTGGTTGGGTGCGCGCGTCGCGGCCTCCATGATGGAGGGTGTGACGACTTCCCGCCAGACGCACCAGACCCTCGACCTCGCTCTGCGGGTCGGGGAGATGCTCCTGTCGAACGGCGCCGGGGCTGCCGACGTCACGGCCACGATGTCGTCCGTCGCGCACCACCTCGGTCTTCGCCAGGTGATCGTCGACGTCACGTTCACGACGCTGACGCTGAGCCACCAGGCGTCCTTCGACGACCCGCCCGTGTCACTGACCCGGCACGTCACCCACCGCGAGACCGACCTCGACGACCTGACCCGGGTCGACCACCTCGTGGCCGATCTGCTCGCCGACGAGATCGACCTCGACGAGGCCCGCATCCGGGTCGCGCAGATCTCGTCGACCGGGCACCAGACCCCCCGGTGGGCAGCGACCCTCGGATCGGGTGTCTTCGGCGCCGGCATCGCGCTGCTGCTCGGCGGGGACGTGGCCGTGACGGTCATCGCCGGGATCGCCGCGATCGGCATCGACGTGCTGCAGCGGTACATCTCCCGTCTGCGCCTGCCCTTCTTCTACGCCCAGGCCGCCGGCGGGTTCCTGGCCTCCCTGCTCGCGGTCGGGGTCGCGGCCACCGACATCGACGTCGACCCGTCGCTCGTCATCACGACCAGCATCGTGCTGCTGCTCGCCGGACTGGGGTTCATCGGCGCGATCCAGGACGCCCTGACGAACTTCTACGTCACCGCCGTGGCGCGCATCCTCGAGGTCATGATGTCGACGATCGGTGTCATCGTCGGCGTCAGCGGCGGCCTGACGGTCGGCCGCATGATCGGCGTGGAGCTCACGGTCGAGCCCGGGGCGTCCGGCCTGTCACGGCTGCCACTCATGGTGGTGGGAGCCGCGCTGGGCGCCGCGGCCTTCGCGTACGCCGCCTACGCCCCGCGTCGCGTCCTGCTGCCGATCGCCGCGATCGCCGGCGGCGCGGCGGCGATCTATCTCCTGCTGCTGGAGCGCGACGTCGGCCGCGCCTGGCCCGCGGCCGTCGCGGCGCTCTTCATCGGCGTCGTCAGCTACAACGTCTCCGGATGGGCACGGGTGCCGCCACTGGTCATCGTCACCGCGGCGATCGTGCCGCTGCTGCCGGGCGTCTCGATCTACCGCAGTCTCGCGCTGCTCGCCGCCGACGACCTGACCGGCATCCTCGCGATGATCACGGCGATCGGCGTCGCCGTCGCCCTGGCGGCCGGCGTGATCCTCGGCGAGTACGTCGCCCAGCCGCTCCGGCGCGAGGCCCGGCGGCTCGAGCAGCGACTGGCCGGACCGCGCCTCGTCGGGCCCGTGCGGGCACGTTCCCGACGGAAGCTGCACTGAGAGTGCATCCACCCGTCTGACGGCTAGACTCGCCGTGCGCCAGACCGCACCCCAGACCAGACGCACCCGCCGAGGAGATGGCATGAAGTTGCAGCTGTCAGAGGAGGACGCAGCCTTCCGCGAGGAGATGCGCACCTTCTTCACCACCCAGATCCCGCAGGACATCCGCGACACCGTCACGGCACGCCGCGAGCTGTCCAAGGACCAGATCGTCCGCTCCATGCAGGCCATGAACGCCGCCGGGATCGCGGTGCCGAACTGGCCCGTCGAGTGGGGCGGCAAGGACTGGACGCCGCTGCAGCGCCACATCTGGCACGAGGAGATGCAGCTGGCCGGCGTCATGCCGCCGCTCGCCTTCAACGCCTCGATGGTCGGCCCCGTCATCGCCGCGTTCGGCTCGCAGGAGATCAAGGAGCGCTTCCTGCCCAGGACCGCCAACCTCGACATCTGGTGGTCGCAGGGATTCTCCGAGCCCGATGCCGGCTCCGACCTCGCCTCCCTGCGCACCACGGCGGTCAAGGAGGGTGACGAGTACGTCGTCAACGGCCAGAAGACGTGGACGACCCTCGGCCAGTACGGCGACTGGATCTTCACGCTCGTGCGCACCGACCCCGACGTCAAGAAGCAGGCCGGCATCTCCTTCCTGCTGATCGACATGACGTCGCCGGGCCTCACGGTCCGTCCCATCGAGCTGATCGACGGCGGCCACGAGGTCAACGAGGTCTTCTTCGACAACGTCCGCGTCCCGGCCGAGAACCTCGTCGGCGAGGAGAACAAGGGCTGGGACTACGCCAAGTTCCTGCTCGGCAACGAGCGCGTCGGCGTCGCGCCGGTCGGCTCGACCAAGCGGACGCTCTCGCAGGCCAAGGAGTACGCCAAGACGGCCGGTCCGGGTGGCACGTCGCTGCTCGACGACCCGCTGCTCGCGGCGCAGATCGCCGAGCTCGAGAACGACCTCCTCGCGCTGGAGCTGACGGCGCTGCGCGTCGTCGCCAACTCCGCCGACGGCAAGCCGCACCCCGCCTCGTCCGTCCTCAAGCTGCAGGGCACCGTGCTGCAGCAGGCCGTCACCGAGCTGTGGGTCGACATCGCCGGACCGAACTCGCTGGCCACCGGTGCCGGCGAGGGATCGGACGTCCCCGAGCTCGCGCGCACCGCCACCACCAACTACCTCAACTACCGGAAGGCGTCGATCTACGGCGGCTCCAACGAGGTGCAACGACAGATCATCGCCGGGACGATCCTGGGACTGAGGGGCTGACATGGACTTCACACTCGACTCCGAGCAGACCGCGCTGCGCGACGCCGTCCGCAGCCTCCTGGGCAAGGCGTACGACTCGTCGGAGACCCGCCGCGAGGTCACCAGGACCGACCCCGGCTGGGACGAGAAGACGTGGCAGCGCCTCGCCGAGATGGGCGCCCTCGGGCTGCCGTTCGCCGAGGAGGACGGCGGCTTCGGCGCCGGGCCCGTCGAGGTCTCGATCGTTGCCGAGGAGATCGGGCGCGTCATCGCCCCCGAGCCCTACGTCGAGGCCGTCGTCCTCGCGGGCGGCCTGATCGCTGCCGCGGGCACGGCCGAGCAGAAGGCCGAGATCATCGGCGCCCTGGCGGAGGGCACCCTCGTCCCCGCCTTCGCGCACACCGAGGCGCAGGGTCGCTACGGCAACCAGGCGTACGCCGTGACGGCGTCGAAGGACGGCGAGAGCTGGACGCTGTCCGGCGTCAAGGAGCCCGTCCTGGGCGGCGCACGGGCCGATCTGCTGGTCGTCAGCGCCGACGTCGACGGTGCCACGGCGCTGTTCCTCGTCCAGCCCGACGCGTCGGGCCTGACCCGCACGTCGTACCGGACGTTCGACGGTGGCCGCGCAGCCCACGTCGCGTTCGACTCCACGCCCGCCACCCCGCTCGGCGAGGCAGGCGCCGACCAGAGCGCCGTCATCGCGCAGACGGTCGCCGCGGCCCAGGTCGCCTACGGCCACGAGTCGCTCGGCGCCATGGCGTTCGCCCTCGAGGCCACGACGGAGTACCTGAAGTCGCGCAAGCAGTTCGGCGTCCCGCTCATGACGTTCCAGGCGCTGACGTTCCGGGCGGCTGACATGTACGTGTCGCTCGAGCTCGCCCGCAGCACCGTCACCTGGGCGACGCTCGTCCTGCTCGACGGCGGTGCCGACACGGACGCCGCGATCGAGGCCGCGTCACGCGCCAAGCTGCAGGTCAGCAAGGCCGGACGTCACATCGGCCAGGAGACCATCCAGCTGCACGGCGGCATCGGCATGACCGCCGAGTACAGCGTCGGCCACTACACGAGCCGGCTCACCGCGATCGACCACGCCCTGGGCGACGGCCGTCACCACCTGACGGCCCTGTCGAGGACGATCGACGACCACGAGGCCATCGAACCCCTGCCGTGACGCAGGGCCGGGGCGGTGCTTCCGCCACGTGTCGCCGCTGACGCGCTGCCTGAGCCACCTGTCCCAGCCGGGGCCGGTGGCTCAGCCACGTCTCGGGGCAGCCGACACGTGTCCCAGCCACCGCCCCTCGTCCGGACATTAAGGACCCCTCGCGTACCCGACAGAGCTCACTGACCCTTGCTGCCTTCCGGCCCTGGGGGAGTTGGGTGATGTGTCGCCACGCGAGGGGCTGCCCCCATCATACGGAAACCGCGATCGGTCCGTTCATCGGGACGTGCGGCCGGGGCCCCACGATGGAGATCGCCGGATCGGGCCGCGATACTGTCGACCCATGGCACAGTTCAAGATCGGTCCAGCCGTCCGCGCCCGACTCGGCAAGTGGGAGATCCCGGCCGCCGACGCCTATCGCTCGGTCTTCATCAATCTCGAGGACTGCGCCACGTTGCTCAGCAGCCTGTGGCCGGCGGCCCGCATCCTCGAAGTCGGATGCGGCGACGGCAGCTTCGGTGAACGCCTGCTCGCGAAGTTCCCGGACGCCACCTACACCGGCATCGACATCGCTCCGAGCCCCGGCGGCCTGTTCCGCGGCGACTCCAGCCGGGCGACCTTCGAGAGCATCAGCTCGTCCGACTTCCTGGCCCGTTCGCCGGGCGTCTACGACCTCGTGGTCGTGGTGGACGTCCTCCACCACGTCCCCCCGGCGCTGCGACAGCAGGTGCTGCTGGACGTCCAGGCGCTCACCGCACCCGGCGGCCACTACGTCATCAAGGACTGGGACCCCACACGCACGCTGGGGCACTACGCCGCCTACGGTGCCGACCGGTACATCACCGGCGACGAGATCCAGCACGTGCCGCTGACCGACATGAAGGACATGGTCAGCACCTGGCTGGGTGATCCGCTCTACATCGAGGCCCGCGTTCCCCCGCGCCGCAACAACTACCTGCTGGGCTACACGCGTACCGCCTGACCCCGGACGCCCCGGCCGTCGCCGAGCCGGTCAGACCGCCAGGATCGCCTGCAAGGCGGTGGCACAGCCGATGGCCGATGCGACTCCCACCCAGATCGTCAGGCGCCGGCCGTCACCGAGCGCCAGGACGGCGGCCGCGAGGAACAGGGGCATGACGGGCAGCGCGTAGCGGCCCTGGGTCCCCTGCACGTGGAACAGGACGAAGAAGGTCACCGACAGGAACAGCGCCATCAGCACCCACGAGGCGACGGCACCGATGGCCAGCGTCCTCGCGAGGCCCAGAACAGGCAGTCCCGGGTGCACCGCGACCAGCGCGACGCCGCCGAGCAGCACCGTGTGGACCAAGATCGCGATGAAGACCCACAGGGGCGGCGCGATGTACGCGACCGAGTCCAACGGGTGCAGCAGCTGGATCGCGCCGAGGACGATCTCGCTGCCCAACGAGCTCGTCGTGCGCAGGACCTCGCTCATGCCTCCGTCCGAGGACGCGCCCGGCGCCAGCGTGCTCGACCGCCACACGCTCGCCAGACCCGACGCCACGGCCGGCAGGGCCGCCAGGACGACACCCGCGACGAGGCGTCTCCAGCCCAGGGCGAGCCAGCGCGCCTGACGCGAGGAGCCGCGCAGCGGGAACACGACCGCCATCAGGACCCCCACCGCGCCGAGCGGGACGAAGCTGGACTTGACCAGCCCCATGACGACGCCGAACGCCACCATGATCGCCAGCCGCCGACCCCAGGACGTCCGAAGGGTCAGGATCAGCAACGCCCCCGCGCCGGCCAGGAGCGAGACGCTGTCGGGAGTGACCGCGCCACCCTGCAGGACGAACGACGGGGTGCTCGCGAGCAGGATCGTGGCCCCTGCGGCGAGGGCGGGACTCACCCGGAGCCGGACCAGGGCGAGCGTGAGGATGCCTGCGCCCAGGACGAACCACAGGACGCACGCCAGACGACTGGCCACGAACAACGACATCCCCGTGGCTGAGCTCAGAGGACCCGCCACCAACGCCGTCGCGCCGTAGAACACCGGCGAGTACGACGCGACGTAGTTGACGCCCCGGAAGGGCAGCACGTCCGGGGTCAGCTCGGGGCCGCAGGTGGACCGCTCCTCGCCCGACTCCTCCAGCCCGATGCCGCGACAGCGCATCTCCTCCACGGCGTCGTCACCGTAGACCTCGCCGACCGACAGGAGACGGTGCTCGGCCGCGATCCTGGCGACGTAGTCGAAATGAGCCTGCTCGTCGTACTGGGTCACCGGTTCGTACGACAACGCGAGCGTCAGGGCCATCGTGGCAGTGGCGACCACCGACACCAGCACGGCCACGAGCCAGTGCCACCGACGAACGGATGTCCTGC
>Ga0247730_1000811_pt1 | contig 19813 bp, 19 predicted proteins | sample UWRJL073202C2_FD_180959 | JGI IMG/M metagenome (GOLD analysis project Ga0247730, IMG submission 180959) | Plant litter microbial communities from Arlington Agricultural Research Station in Wisconsin, United States - UWRJ-L073-202C-2 | ecosystem: Environmental > Terrestrial > Plant litter >... | reverse complement strand
GCTGAGGGCGACACCGGCGCGGTGCGCGATCGCCCCGATGGCCGTGGAGTCGAGCTCTTTGACGATCAGACCGCCCTCGGTCACGTCGACGCGAGCGCCCTCGGCGAGCAGGGCCGCGTGCAGCGCGGCCCGGTCGGGGGCGTCGACGGCGACGCGCGCGGTGAACTCGAGCCCGCTGAGCGTGCCGTCGTAGACGAGCCGACCGCGCGTGATGATGATCGCCCGGTCGACGCTCTGCTGCACCTCGCTGAGCAGATGCGACGAGACGAGCACCGTGCGTCCCTCGTCGGCCAGCTCGCGCAGGAAGCCGCGGATCCAGCGGATGCCCTCGGGGTCGAGCCCGTTGATCGGCTCGTCGAGCACGAGCACGCGAGGGTCTCCGAGCAGCGCGAAGGCGAGGCCGAGACGCTGCCGCATTCCGAGCGAGTAGCCGCCCACGCGCCGGTCGGCGTACTCGGCCATGCCCACCTGGGTGAGCACGCGGTCGATGCGCGAGCGGTCGATGCCCGTGGCCGTCGTGTAGATGCCGAGGTGGTTGCGAGCCGTGCGCCCGGGGTGGAAGCTCGACGCCTCGAGCGCCGTGCCGACGGTCTCGAGCGGGCTGGGCAGGTCGCGGTAGCCCACTCCCCCGAAGGTTGCCGATCCCGAACTGGGGTTCACGAGTCCGAGCAGCATGCGCAGTGTGGTCGTTTTGCCCGCGCCGTTCGGCCCGAGAAACCCGGTGACGCTGCCCGGCTCGACGACGAAACTGAGGTCTGAGACCGCCTCGACCGCCCCGAACGACTTGGAGAGGTGGGAGACATCGATGGTCGTCGCGGTTGCTGCCATAAATCGAAGCTACCCGTGCGGAGCCATGCTCAACAAGGGATCGGTCAGGAGAGAGACCAGTCGACCGGATGCGCCCCCTGTGCCTCGAGCGCGGCATTGGCGCGGCTGAATGGCCGCGACCCGAAGAATCCGCGCGACGCGGAGAGCGGGCTCGGATGCGCGGACTCGATCGTCGGGGTCGCGCCGAGCAGCGGCTTCAGCGCCTGCGCGTCGCGGCCCCAGAGAACGGCGACGAGCGGCTCGTCGCGGGCGACCAGCGCCCGGATCGCGGCATCCGTCACCGCCTCCCATCCTTTGCCCCGGTGCGATCCGGCGGCTCCGGCACGCACCGTGAGAACGCGGTTGAGCAACATCACGCCGTGGTCGGCCCACGCGGAGAGGTCGCCGTGCGGCGGCGGCGTGACACCGATGTCGTCGCGCAGCTCGCGGTAGATGTTGGCGAGGCTGCGCGGCACGGGGCGCACGAGCCGGTCGACCGCGAACGACAGGCCGATCGGGTGGCCGGGCGTGGGGTACGGGTCCTGGCCGACGATCAGCACATGCACGTCGGCGAGCGGCCGGGTGAACGCGCGCAGCACGTTCGCGCCCGCGGGCAGGTAGCCGTTGCCGTTCGCCGTCTCGGCGCGCAGAAAATCGCCCATGGCCGCGATGTTCGGCGCGACCGGTTCGAGCGCCTCGGCCCAGGAGGGGTCGAGCAGCTCGGTCAACGTGTGCGGGCTCATGCCCCCAAGGTACTCACGAGAACGCCGTCGTCGGTGCGGTCGACCTGCCAGATGCTGCCGGTTCCGACGACCTTCAGCAGGTCGTCGCCCACGATGAGCACGGTGTACTCGTCGATCGCGATGCCGCCGTCGACCAGGCCCGCCTCGGTCGCGGCGACGAGCCGCGACAGCGTGCCCCACTGTGCGGCGTGCACGTCGATCGCGAGGTCGACGAGCCCGAGCCCCTCGGCCACCGCGACGTCGTCGAGGTTTTCGCTCGCCGACTGGGCCGAGACGGGCACGTCGCCGATCTTCCAGCCGCCGACGATCGCGGTGTCCGCGGCGATCGCGGCGCCGGCCGAGAGGCCGACGTAGGGCAGGGAGTCGGCCACGAGCAGCCGGATCTCGTCGACGATCGGGGTGACCGCGGCGAGGTAGGCGGGGGTGAGGCCGCCGCCGATGAACAGCCCGTCGATGCCGGAGAGCACACTCGAGGTGAACTGCTCGCCCTCGACGATCGCGGTGACCACCGGCTCGCAGGTCGCGACCCGCAGCAGCTGGTCGCGGTACCTGTCGGCCCAGTCCGACGCGCTCAGCGCGTCTTCGTAGACGAGCAGAACGGCGATGCGCGGGATGTCGCGGCCGCTGGCGAGGGCGCGCGCTGCGGCCTCGACCAGGAATTCGCGGTACACCTCGCCGTCGTAGTCGTCGGCCCAGCCGCCCCCGACGAGATGGATGCTCACGCGTCCGCTCCCCGGGTGGGAACGAAGCCGTCGACTTCGACGACCGGCAGCACCGACCAGGGGAAGTTGATCCAGCGGTCGGTGTTCTTCCAGGTGTAGTGCGGCACATGCACCGTTCCGGGCTTCGTGTAGAGCACCACCGTGCGCACGGTGGCGCCGCTGGCCTTGAGCAACTGGTCGACCATGGCGAGGGTGCGGCCCGAGTCGGAGACGTCGTCGACGAGCAGCACGTTCTTGCCGTCGAGCGTGGAGTCGTCGAACATCGGCGGCAGCATGATCGGCTCCGGCAGGCGTTCCCCGACACCGGTGTAGAACTCGATGTTCATCGCGCCGCAGCTCTTGGCGCCGAGCGCGTAGGCGATCGACCCGGCGAGAAGCAGGCCTCCGCGCGCGATGGCGACCACAACATCCGGAACAAAACCGCTCGACAGCACGTCTCTCGCGAGCTCACGCGAGGCGACACCGAACTGGTCCCAGGTCAGAACTTCGCGGTCGGGAGTCAATTCGGCAGCGGGCGGCACGTCGGAGGCAAGAGGAGTCATAAGAGACACGCTATCTCGCCCCGTAGCTGCCATGGGTCGCCCTGCCAGTAGCATCCGTTCATGACGATTCTTAGAGCGAGGCCCGGCGCTGCAACTTTCGGTCTCATCGGCTTTCTCTTTTTCGTCGAGATAGTGAGCGGAATCCTGCAGGGTTTCTACGTTCCGCTCATTCCCGACCTCGTCGAACACCTCGGCATCCGCGACGCGGACTTCAACTGGTTCGAGGCGGCGCAGCTGCTCGTGGCGGCGCTCTGCGTGCCCATTCTCGCCAAACTCGGCGACATGTACGGCCACAAGCGCATCTTGGTCGTCTCGACCGTCATCACGGCCGGGGCGACCTGGTGGCTGGCCTTCACGGGCGACTTCACCAGCTTTCTCGTCGCCTGGTCGCTGCAGGGCTTCCTCACCGTGTGGCTGCCGCTCGAGATCGCGCTGATCTTCGACCGCGGTCGGCGCACGGGCACCGCGGCCTCGGCGACCCGTAAGGCCGCCGGTTTCCTCGTGGTCGCGTTGCAGACCGGCGCCATCCTCGGCGCTCTCGCGGGCGGACGAGTCTTCACCGCGCTGGGCGGCGACGTGCGCCTCACGCTCATCATCCCGGCCGTCGCGGTGACGCTGGTGATTTTCGTCATCGTGTTCGGCGTACCCGAGTCGGAGCCGCTGCCGGGCCGCACCCTCGACATCGTCGGCTTCGCGGTTCTCAGCCTCGGGCTGCTGCTCATCACCTCCGGCCTCACCTTCCTGCGCATCAACGGCGCCGGAACGTGGTGGGTGTACGCGCTGATGGTGGCCGGAGTCGCCGTGTTCATCCCGTGGGGACGCTTCGAACTGAAACAGAAAGACCCGGCGATCGACCTGCGCGTGATGGCGCAACCGCGCATGTGGCCGGTGCAGCTCACCGCCGGACTCGTCGGCATCAGCCTGCTCGGCGCGCAGGCACCGCTCTCCACCTTCGCCGGCACCGACCGCGCCGAGACCGGCTACGGCCTCTCGCTCGACGCCTCGAACATCTCGTACCTGATCGGCGCCTACCTGGTGTCGCTCATCGTGGGGGCAGTGCTCTTCCCGATCGCCGCACGGCTGGCGACACCGCGCATCACGCTCATCGGCGCGGCGTTCCTGGTGGCGGCCGGGTACACGCTCTTCCTGCCGTTCCACGACACCGCGCTGCAGGTGTTCACCAACATGATCATCTCCGGAATCGGCGCGGGCGCACTCGTCGCGGCGCTTCCGTCGGCCGCGGCAGCCGCGGCACCGCGCGGGCAGACCGGCATCGCGACAGCGCTCACCAACACCACCAAGACCATCGGCGGCTCGTTCGCGTCGTCCGTCTTCGCGGTGTTGCTCGCCGCGGGCGCCGTGCAGGTCGCGGGCAGCACCGCGTCGAGCCTGTTCGGCTACCTCACCGTGTTCGCCATCTGCGGCGGCGGCGCACTCGTGGCCGCGGTGCTGCTCTTCCTCGTGCCGAAGTTCGCGTTCGGCGACGACGACGTCGAGATCGACGTCACGGACGAGACTCTGCCCGTGACGCCCATCGGCGGCTAGGAGCGCACGGCCAGCGTTCCGCGCGCCACCTTGTGCGGTGCGGCCTGGGCGACCGGCTTCACCACGACGAGGTCGAGGTTCACGTGGAAGGGCAGCTCGACCGCGTGCACGATGGTCTCGGCGATGTCTTCGGCCACGAGCGGGTCGGCGACGTTGTCGTAGACCGCGTCGGCCTTGGCCTGGTCTCCGGCGAAGCGCACGAGCGAGAACTCCTCCGTCTTCACCATTCCCGGGGCGATCTCCAGCACGCGGATAGGCTCGCCCGAGAGCTCGAGGCGCAGCACCTCCATCAGGGCGTGCGCGGCGAACTTGGCCGCGTTGTACCCGCCGCCGCCCTCGTAGGCGGTGTGACCGGCAATCGACGTGATGGTGACGATGTCGACACCGTCGACATCCGCCGCCGCGAGGCGCAACAGCGGCAGGAAGGCCGACGTGACGCGCTTGACCGCGACGACGTTGACGTCGTACATGCGGATCCAGTCGTCGGCGCTGCCGGCCTCGACCGAGGCGAGGCCGAAGGCGCCGCCCGCGTTGTTGACGAGGGCGTGCACCGGGCCGAGTGCGGCGACGAAGTCGCGCAGCGCGTCGACCTCGGCCTGCACCGTGAGGTCGGCGGCGAAGACGTCGGCGCCGGTCTCGGCGGCGAGCGCCTCGAGGCGGTCGGCGCGGCGGGCGACGCCGACCACGTCCCAGCCGTGTTCGCGGAAGAGACGCACGGTGGCGGCTCCGATTCCTGAGCTGGCACCGGTCACTACAACGCGTCGAGAAGTCATGGATCAAAAGTACCGTCGCTACACTGGCACAAATGACAGCCCTGACGTCGCCCCCGGCTGCAACGCCCGCGGCCGCCAAGAACGCCGCACCGAAAGAGCGCGTGCCGTTCTGGGACAACGCCCGGTTCCTCTGCGTGGCGCTCGTGGTCATCGGGCACGGGGTGCAGCGGCTCACGAGCGATTCCGACAACGCGCTCATCGTCTATCTGTTCATCTACGCGTTCCACATGCCGGCGTTCGCGATCATCAGCGGCTACTTCTCGAAGCCCGGGTCGCCCAACGCGCGCCAGATGACCAAGGTCATCACCGACATCATCGTGCCGTACGTGATCATGGAGTCGATCTGGACTCTCGTGCAGTTCGTCGTGGAGGGCAAAAAGGAGTTCAACCCCACGCAGCCGAGCTGGACGCTCTGGTTTCTGCTCGCCCTCGGCATCTTCCGGCTGATCCTGCCCTACCTCGCGCTGCTCAAGTTTCCGCTGCTCATCGCGGTCGTCGCGTCGGTGGGCGTCGGCTTCTTCGCGAACGTCGACAGCACGTTCTCGCTGTCGCGCGCGATCGGCATCCTGCCGTTCTTCGTGCTCGGCTGGAAGCTGAACGAGTGGGGCCTCGTCGACCGCTGGCGCCGGGTGGTGAGCAACGGCTGGTGGGTTCGCGCGGTCGCCGTGGCGATTCTCGCCGCCTGGTTGGTGGTCGTCGTCGCGAACATCAAGTTCTGGCGCGAGATCGATCTGCGCTACTGGTTCTTCTACGACGACTCGTACCGCGGTCTCGGCGAAGACCAGTGGTGGGCGGGCGCCGTGCGCCTCGGCCTCATCGCGCTGGCGGTGCTGCTGACCGGTGCGTTCTTCGCGCTGATCCCCCGCCGCGAGACCTGGATCACCGACTTCGGCACGTCGACGATGTACGTGTACCTGCTGCACAGTTTTGTGCTCTACCCGCTGCGCGAGACGGGCATTCTGAAAGACGAGCACTCGAGCGCCACCTGGCTGCTCAGCATGATCCTCGCCTGCATCGCGATCGCGATCGCGCTCTCGTCGCCGATCGTGCGGCGGATCTTCCACCCGATCATCGAACCGAAACCACGCTGGCTCTTTGTCGAGCAGCCGGACACCGGCAAAAAAGGGGGGCCGATGCGCGAGACGCGCATCGACCCCACCGGAGCCCGCCGGAGCCGTTAGCAGCGCGGTCAGTCGACGGGCGGCGCCGCCGGGCCGTGACCGGATGACACGGACTTCGGCAGCGCGAAGACCAGCACGAACGCCACGATGCTGAGCGCGGCGCTCAGGCCGAGCGCCCAGGCGGCGGCGTCGGTGAACGCCTGCTTGACGTCGTCGGGACCCTGGATGTTGGCGTTGGCGATGCCCGCGAACAGCACGCTTCCGACGACCGCGATGCCCACGGCGCTGCCGATGCGCTGCATCACGCCGATGACGCCGCTCGCGCCTCCGGCCTCTGAGCGGTCGACGGTCGCGACGATGAACTGGGCGTTCGGGGCGATGAACAGGCCGTTTCCGAGTCCCGCGATGAGCAGCGGCGCGAGCAGCATCCAGTTCGTGAGGTCGGCGCCGTCGACGGTGAGCAGAAGCACGAAGACCGAGATGAGGCCGATAGCGAGCAGGCCGACACCGATGGTGAGCACGTTGCGCCCGAGCCGCGCGGTGAGGCGGTTGCTCTGCGACGACCCGATGATCGAGCCGATCGCGAACGGGATCGAGACAAGGCCCGACTCGAGCGCGGTGTGGCCGAGGCCCGACTGCCAGAGCAGCGAGATGACGAAGAAGATGCTGGTGAACGCCGCGAAGTAGACGAGAGCCAGGATCGTTCCACCGGTGAACGCCGGGTGGCTGAATAGGCGCGGCGGCACGAGCGGGCTGAGTCCGCGCTTGGTGTACGAGATCTCCCAGAACGCGAAGGCGACGACGAGCAGCACGCCCGCGACGAGGGTCACGTAGGTCCAGAGCGGCCAGCCCTGGTCTTCGCCCTCGATGAGCGGCACCAGCAGGGCGATGAGCGCCGCCGAGAGCAGCACGAGGCCGACCGCGTCGATGCCCGACTTGGCGCCCTTGGCCGCCTTGACGTCGGCGCCGTTGGGCAGCAGGATGGCGGCCGCGATGAGCGCAACGATGCCGATCGGCAGGTTGACGCCGAAGACGAGACGCCAGCCGCTCTCCTCGCCGAATGCCTCGATGATGAGTCCGCCGATGATCGGGCCGAGGGCGGTCGAGACGCCGATGACGGCGCCCATGATCGCGAAGGCCCTTCCGCGCGCCTGCGCGGGGAAGAGCAGCTGGATGAACGCGGTCACGGCGGGCAGGAAGATGCCGCCCGCGAAGCCCTGCACAACACGCGCGATGATGAGCTGCAGGTCGTTCTGTGCCAGGCCGCAGGCGAGGCTCGCGAGGGTGAACAGCGCGAGCCCGGAGAAGAACACCCACTTGTGGCCGATGCGGTCGCCGAGGCGGCCGGCCGGGATGAGCACGAGGCCGAAGGAGAGCGCGTAGCCGGAGATGATCCAGGACAGCGTCGCCTCCGAGGCGTCGAGAGAGGTGCGGATGCTCGGAAGCGCGACATTCACGATGGTGGTGTCGAGCAGCGCGATGAACATGCCGGCGAGCAGCACGATGAGTGCCTGCCAGGCGCGTTTGGGGATCGCCGGGGCGGCGGCCGTGGTGGGGAGAGTGGACATCAGGAGGCTTTCGTTCGAGCCGACTCGTCGGCGATGATTCGGGGAAGTTCGGTGATGAGCGCTTCGTGCCACTCGATCTCGGCCGCGAGACGCGCCGACTTGTGGGAGAGCACAAAGCGCTCGTTGACGGTGAGGTATTGGTCGGCCCGGGCGCGCTGCGTCTCGCTCTCGGCGAGCAGGCGGCGCAGGGTCGCTACTCGCTCGGCGAGCGTCTGCTCGACGCCGTCGAGCCCGTTCGGATCGAGCCGCGACATGGCGAGGTCGAAGGGATCGGGTTTGAACACGACGTCGCCCAGGCCCTCTCGACGAAGCACGGCGAGCGCGGCCGATCCCGCCTCCGAGATCTCGTAGACCTGGCGCTCGGGATAGTTGCCCTCGCGCTCCAGCCGGAGTTCGGTGATGAGGCCCTCGGCGGCGAGACGCTTGATCGCGCCGTAGAGGGAACCGACAGAGATATCCGTCCAGTAGTGCACGTGCTCCTGCTCGGCCAGCAGCCGCAGCTGGTGCCCGTGCATCGGCCCCTCGGTCGCGAGAGCACCGAGGATGTAGAGACGGATGGACGACACGCGAACTACTCTCGCATGAGTAGTCTTGTGATGCAACCCCTTTTTTACGCCGTGTGTCGGCGCATATTGCCCGCCGCGACGACGGTTCCTAGGCTCGAGCCACAAGGTCCGACCCGCCGGCCGGAGACCATTCATCGAGGAAGGGTTGCCCATGAGCGACTGGAAGTTCGAAACCAAGCAGATCCACTCCGGCGCGGCCCCCGACCCCGCCACCAAGGCGCGCGCGACGCCGATCTACAAGACCACGTCGTACGTCTTCGACAACTCCGAGCACGCCAAGAACCTCTTCGCACTCGCCGAATTCGGAAACATCTACACGCGCATCCAGAACCCCACGCAGGCCGTCGTCGAAGAGCGCATCGCCGCGCTCGAAGGCGGCACCGCCGCGTTGCTCGTCGCCTCCGGTCAGGCGGCCTCGACCTTCGCCGTGCTCAACATCGCTCAGGCCGGAGACCACATCGTCTCGTCGTCGTCGATCTACGGCGGCACCTACAACCTGTTCAAGTACACGCTCACAAAGCTCGGCATCGAGACGACGTTCGTCGAAGATCAGGATGACGCGCAGGCGTGGGCCGACGCCGTTCGGCCTAACACCAAGCTGTTCTACGCCGAGACCGTCGGCAACCCCAAGATCAATATCCTCGACATCTCGCTCGTCGCCGGGGTCGCCCACGAACACGGTGTGCCGCTCATCGTCGACAACACGATCGCGACGCCGTACCTCATCCGTCCGTTCGAGTTCGGCGCCGACATCGTGGTGCACTCCGCCACGAAGTACCTCGGCGGGCACGGCACCGTGATCGGCGGGGTCATCGTCGACGGCGGCACCTTCGAGTGGAGCAAAAACGTCGAGAAGTTCCCCGGCCTCACCGAACCCGACCCGAGCTACCACGGGGCCAGCTACACGACCGCCGTGGGCGACCCGATCGCGTACATCATCAAGGCGCGCGTGCAGCTGCTGCGCGACCTCGGCTCGTCGATCTCGCCCGACAGCGCGTTCAGCCTCATCCAGGGCATCGAAACGTTGAGCCTGCGGGTCGAGCGCCACGTCGCCAACGCCCAGGCCGTGGCGGAGTGGCTCGACAACCACGACGACGTCGCCTCGGTGAACTACTCGGGACTCCCGTCGAGCCCGTGGTACGAAGCGGCAAACAAATACGCGCCCAAGGGCGTCGGCGGAGTGCTCTCGTTCGAGCTCAAGGGCGGAGTCGACGCGGGGCGCGCCCTCGTCGACAGCGTCACGCTGTTCAGCCACGTCGCCAACATCGGCGACGTGCGCAGCCTGATCATCCACCCGGCCTCGACGACCCACTCGCAGCTCACCCCCGAGCAGCAGCTCACCTCGGGCGTCACGCCCGGCCTGGTGCGGCTGTCGGTCGGCATCGAGAACATCGACGACATCCTGGCCGACCTTCAGGCCGGCTTCTCGGCGGCGCGCGCGGCGTCGGCGGCGAACGCCTCGGCGTAACACGCCCGGCCGACCGGGCCTGCGTTAGAACCCTCCTTCGAAGGCTCAGTCGGCGCTGGGGTCGCGCAAACGCTGGCGCGTTTGCCATAGCTCCACCGCGCGCGCGTAACAAAGCAACTCCTGTCGCCGAGACCCGCGATACTGGCTAGAACATGGACTGGCAGACACCCGAAGACACCGTGCCCTCGACGATCATCACCGAGGCCGACACGCGGTCGATGATCGGAAAACCCCGCGCGACCGGTGCGTGGCGCGAGGGCGACCCGGTGGGCAACCGCCAGTTCGTCAACATCGGCGGTCTCGACCTCGAACGAGGGCGGCGCCTGCCGTCGGTGCGCATCGCCTACGAGACGTGGGGTACGCCCAACGCCGACCGCTCGAACGGTGTCCTCGTGCTGCACGCGCTCACGGGTGACAGCCACGTCGTCGGAACACCGGGCCCGGGTCATCCGACCGCCGGCTGGTGGTCTGCCAACATCGGTCCCGGCAAAGCCATCGACACCGACGAATGGTTCGTCGTCGCCCCGAACATGCTCGGCGGCTGCCAGGGCAGCACCGGTCCTGCCTCGCACTCGCCGCTCGGGCGCGAATGGGCGGCCGACTTTCCGTTCATCACGATCCGCGACCAGGTCGCCGCGCAGGCCGCTTTCTCGACCGCGATCGGCATCGAGCGCTGGGCGGTCGTGATCGGCGGCTCGATGGGCGGCATGCAGGCGCTCGAGTGGGCCGTCGGCCAGCCCGACCGGCTCGATCGCGTCGCCGTGCTCGCGGCTCCCCCGACGAGCCGCGCCGACCAGATCGCGCTCAACTTCGTGCAGCTCGAGGCCGTGCGTATGGACCCGCACTTCGCCGACGGCGACTACTACGACGCGGCAGACGGCGACGGGCCGCACCGCGGGCTCGCGCTCGCCCGCCGTATGGCGCTGCTCAACTACCGCTCCCCCGGCGAGCTCAACGACCGGTTCGAACGCAGCTGGCAGAGCGGCCTCAGCCCGCTCGGCGGCGGCGGGCGCTACGCGGTGGAGAGCTACCTCGACTTCCACGGCAACAAGTTCTCACGGCGCTTCGACGCCAACAGCTACATCACCCTCGTCGAAGCGATGAACTCGCACGACATCGGCCGCGACCGCGGCGGCGTGGTGGCCGCCCTCGGCCGGATCACCGCGAAGGCCCTCGTGCTCGGCATCGACAGCGACCGGCTGTTCCCCGTCGAAGGCCAGGTGCTCATCGCGAAGCACGTGCCCAACAACATCGACGGCACTGAGGCGACGGTCATCAGTTCCGACTTCGGGCACGACGGATTCCTCATCGAGGACTCCGTGGTCGGCGAGCATCTCGCCCGCCTCCTGGCTCACTAGACACCCCCGTGTCGGGGCGTCGCTTTAACGAGCGGAGGCCGCAGGTTTCCCTGCGGCCTCATCTCCCCCGGAGATGTCCCTCTGCTTCAGACTGTACCGGCGAGCGGTTGCCACATCGACTGGCGTGGTACCCCCACTTGTGGTGGCAGACTGTGGGTATATCACTCGCTGATGGGAATAGCCGGTACGATTCACGTCAATCCGGTGGGCTAATGGGGAGAGTCGGTTGGACCACATTCTGAAGGAGCGCGACCGTCTGCTTCAGCGCACGGCGCGCATCCACGGGCTCAGTTTCACCGGCGTGGCACTGCTCTGCCTGCTCGTTCCCGGCGCCGTTGCCCCCGCTACCTACCTTCCGCTCGTGCCGCTGCTCGCCGTTCTCGTCTTCGCCCAATACCGCGTGGGTCTGAGCCGCTCCTACCTCTGGATCTTCACCGAGGTCGGCAGTGCCCTCGGCATCGTCGCGAGCATCGCTTTTTTCAACCCCGACGGCCTGTCGCCCTCCGCCCTGTCGGCCATCGGCCAGCTCACCGCGGCTTCGCTCGCGTCCGTCGCGATGGTGCTCTCCACCGACCGCGTGCGCATCGGCGTGCTGGTCGCGTTGTTCGTGGTCGTCACGGTGGCCACCACCACGCTCACGGCGGACTCCCGCCGCCCGCTGGAGACCGCGGGCCTGATCTTCCTCGGCTGGTCGCTCGCGTCGATCGCCGGCCTCTGGATCAGCGCGGGAGTACCCCAGGCCGCGCGGCGCATCGGCAGCATCGGCCGGGCGCATCGGGCGGAACGGCAGGCGAGCGAGATCGAGGCGCAACGTCGCCAGTCGGCCCGCCTGCTGCACGACACGGTGCTCGCGACGCTGACGCTGCTCGCCCATTCGGGCGTCGGCGTCGCACCCGCGGCCCTGCAACAGCAGTCTGCCGACGACGCCAAACTGCTGCGCCAGCTGCGCCTCGGGGCCACCCCGACGCCACTGTCCTCCGGCGGGTACAACCTCGAGCCTGTCGAAGAGACCGTGCTCGGCACGACCCTCGAGTCGGTCAAGCAGCGCTTCGGCCGGATGGGCCTCGAGGTCAGCTGGCACGGCACCGGGCAGGTGCTGCTGCCGAGCGACGTGCTCGACGCGTTTCTGCTCGCCCTCGCGGAGTGCCTCGAGAACGTACGCCGGCACTCCGGAGTGCGCGAGGCGCATGTGACGATCGTCGACGACGCCACCATGGTGCGCGCCATGATCACGGATGCCGGGGTCGGCTTCATTCTCGACGACGTCGACTCGGCACGCCTCGGCTTCAAAGAATCCGTCGTCGCCCGGCTGAAAGAGGTCGGCGGCCACGCGCGCCTGTTCTCCGAACCCGGGTCCGGTACGACGGTCGTACTGGAGGTGCCGCGGTGACCTATCCCCCCGTCGGAGAAAACACGCTGGGCCTGCTCGCCGAGGTGCGCGCGAGCCGCAGCCGGGTCGGCGGCTCGCGTCGCCTCGTGCGCCAGGAGAACCCGCACCGTGCGAGCCTCGGCACCGCCTTCATCGGCGTCGGCACGTCGCTCATCTGCGCTCTCAGCGCCATCTACGGCTTCACCTGGTTCGTCTCGTACTGGACGGTGTATCCGAATCCGATCCTGGCGCTCGCCGCCTGGGTGCTTCTGATCGTTGTGCTCGTCGCGGCGTTCGTGACGGCGAGCGTCGTCGGCGACCGACTTCCCGACTGGATGTTCGCGCTCCTCCTGGCACTGATCGCGGTGGTCATGGCGCTGGACGTCGTCGCCATCTGGGACCTGCACGACGTCGGGCAGTACGCCACCGCATCGCTGACCGCGGCGCTGGCGCTGTTGCTCGTGATCACACTGCGACGCCCCTCAGACATCCTCATCTCTATCGGCGCGGTCGGCATCGCCCTCTTCGCCGTGACGATCGCGAACACCCGGCTCACCGCCGACAACGCGACGGTGCAGATCACCTCGATTGCCTTCACCGTGCTGCCGGTCGTTATCGGCGTGATGGTGGTGCGCGGATTCCGCAGCATGGTGCAGATCGAACTCGACCGTGTGCTCGTGCAGAGCACCGTGTCGGCTCCGCGCTTCGCGGTCGGAATGCTCGCCTCCGAAGAGCTCGCCCGCCTCGACCTCGCGGCGGAGGAGCTGCTCGACTCCGTGGCCACGGGCCGCATCGCGCTCCCGTTGCGGCCGAAGACCGCTTCTGTGGCGGCGTCGCTCGCTACGGAACTGCGGCTGCACCTCATCGAAGGACGGCGGGAGACCTGGCTCTACCACGCGATCACCGAGTCCGAACTGCTCGGCCGCTCGGTCACGCTCACCGACAAGGGCAGCCTGGCCGGCCTGCTCGACGCCAACCAGCGCGACGGCCTGCTCGCCGCGGTCTGGCTGCTGGTCAACGACCACGCGAAGAAGTCCGCCGTGCGCACGGTTCAGGTCAGCGTCGGCCCGATCGTGGCGACCACACCCGTCGCCCTGACCCATAAACTGAAGGTTCCTGTGGTTATCACCACCACCGGCGTACAACGCAATCGTGTTGATCCGTCGACATGGGACGCCATCCGGCGGGTGGGACGATACAGTGACTCAAGTCAGAACGCGAGTCTCCGGGTCGAAATCGAGTGCTTTGTCGACAACCCGGCCGACTTGTGAATCGATCGCAGGCTCGCGCATGCCTACAGAAAAGGACCTACCGTGACTGACCCAGACAAGCGCATCCGCGTCGCCATCGTTGACGATCACCGGATGCTGCTGGGTGCGCTCACCGAGTGGATCCGCAGTGCGCAGGACATCGATATGGTCGCCGCGGTCGCGAGCTGGCCCGAGCTGCTCTCGAGCCCCGCGTTCCCCGTCGACGTCGTACTTCTCGACCTCGACCTCAAAGACAACATCCCGATCTCGCTGAAGATCGCGACGCTCAGGACCATGGCCGTGAAGGTCGTGCTGATGAGCACCTACTCCGAGCCCAACGTCGTGCGCGAGGCCCTCGCGGCCGGCGCCCTCGGATACCTCGTGAAGAGCGAAGACGCCAGCATGATCATCGAGGCGCTGCGTGCCGCGTCGATCGGCGAGTCGTTCGTGTCGGCCGAGCTCGACCTCGCACTCAATGCCGGCGAAGTGGGCGGATCGCCCAAGCTCAGCGCGCAGGAGCGCAGGGTGATGGCACTCTACGGCGGCGGCGAGCCGGTCAAGGCCGTGGCCTTCCAGCTGAGCATCAGCGAAGAGACGGCGAAGTCGTACCTCAAGCGCATCCGCGAGAAGTACCGCGTCGCGGGCTTCGACGTGGGCACCAAGGTCGCCCTGCGCAAGCGCGCGATCGAAGACGGCATCCTGATCGAGGCCGATCAGCCCCGAGCGCTCTAGCTAGTTTTCGCGCAGAGCGCGCTCGACGCGCTCCACCTTGCCGGTCAGTTCGCCCGTGTAGCCCGGGCGGATGTCGGCCTTGAGCACGAGCGAGACGCGCGGTCCGAAGGCGGCGACGGCTTCGGTCGCTGCCTTCACCACGGCGAAGACCTCGTCCCAGTCGCCCTCGATGGTTGTGAACATCGCGTCGGTCTGGTTCGGCAGTCCCGAGGCGCGGACGACGCGCACCGCGGCAGCCACGGCCTCGTGCACGGAGCCGTCGTCACCGGCACTGCCGACGGGGGAGATCGAGAAGGCGACGAGCATGATTAGTCCTTCGAAAATGTGTGGGCCGCGGACCGCGATTCGGCCGCGATGAGGGGTTCCGCCGGCTCCGGATGCAGGCCGACGAACACCACTTCGCGTACGGCCCAGGCGAGCAGCACGAAAAGCAGCAGGTTTCTCGCCGTGATGTCGACGAGCAGTATCGGGTTCAGGCTCAATAGATCGATATACAGGTAAGGATAGAACGCCTGCGTGAGTGCGGCGATAACGATCACGATCGCTGCCGGAACGGCGAACGACCGCCCGAAGCCGGCGTGACGCGTGCCGAGACCGAGCACCACGACCACGGCGAGCCACGAGATGAACTGCGGCGACCCCACCTTGTTGAACGCGATGAGCGTGGTCACCAGCGCGAGGGCGAGCGGCGCGAGCAACTGGCTGGCCCGTGCACCGCGTCGCGTCGCCCAGACGCCGAGCGCCGCCACCGCGATCACCGCGACGACCAGCACCGGCGTCATTACGGCGGCCGTCTCAGAGACGCCCCGTCCGAGCATCTGGTAGGTGAGGATGTCCTGGTCGTAGTACACCTGCGTGCCCGGCACCCCGGCTTTGGCCAGCCAGAGCCAGAGCGTGGTGACCGGCGCCTCGACCTGGAGGCCGCGGCCGGTCTGCTGGGTGACGAAGCTGAAGACGTTCGTGCCGCTGCCGAACAGCAGGGCGACCACGACGATGGCCGCGCTCACCGCGGCGCCCGCCACGACGACCTCGCGCCGGCGGCGGCTGGCGATCACGATCGCGAGCAGGATCGCGGCCGGCCACACCTTGATCCAGGTGGCGATCGTGAGCACGACGGCAGCGGCGGTCGGCCGCGTGACCAGCAGGATCACCCCGACGATCGCGAGCGGCACGGTGATCGAGTCGATGCGGGCGAGAGCGATCGGACCGAGCAACAGCAGGAACGCGATCCACCACCAGCCGACAGCCGCCCGGTTGCGCGAGGTGACCCAGCCGGTGATCGCCGCGAACGCGACCGCATCGAGCAGCATGACGATCGTCAGCCAGGTGCTCGCGTATAGCGCGGGGCCGAAGGCGAACGATGCCAGCATCGGCACGATCGCGAGCAACGGGTAGACCCAGACGCTGTCAACGCCCACCCAGTAGTTGTTTATGACGATCTGGTCGGTCCACAGCTTGTAGACGAGCGTCACGTCGCCCAGCGGAAAGCCGGGGCCGTAGAGATTGAGCATGCCGAGCCAGAAATGCACGGCGATGAACGCTATCCAGAGTGTCATCCGGTTCGTCACGACGGCGCGCACCGCGGGCGCGAACCGCCGCGGCGAATCTGCAGCGTCCGTCATGCTGACCAGCGTACCCGGGTAATAATTCGTAGCCGGACGGCCCGGCCGGCGACAGGTGAGCGAAAATAGAGGCTCGTCGTCGTACCCGAGGAGCATCATGAGCCGTCTGCCCGTCCGCCCCCGAGTGCTCGCGGCCGCAGTCGCCCTGGCCGCCGTCGGCGCCCTCTCCGCCTGCAGCGGCACATCCGGCACCGAGTCGACGTCGGACTACGTCACCGACGGCAAGTTCACGATCGCCACCGGCGAACCCGCCTACTTCCCCTACGTCATCGACGACGCCCCCGAGTCGGGAGAGGGATTCGAAGCCGCCGTCGCCTACGCCGTGGCCGACCAGCTCGGATTTGCGAAGGACGACGTCGAGTGGGTGCGCACCACCTTCGACGACGCCATCGCACCGGGACCGAAGACCTTCGACGTCAACCTGCAGCAGTTCACGATCGACGAGAGCCGTGCCGAGTCGGTCGACTTCTCGACGCCCTACTACTCCACCCCGCAGGCCATCGTCACGATCGCCGGCTCCCCCGCCGCCGACGCCACGTCGATCGCCGACCTCGAGGGCTACCTCATCGGCGCCGCGAGCGGTACGACGAGCTTCACGACCATCGAAGACGTGATCAAGCCGTCGAGCGGCGCGCAGGCGTTCAACAGCAACGACGACGCGAAACTCGCGCTCGAGGCCGGCACCGTCGACGCGATCGTCGTCGACCTACCCACCGCGTTCTACCTCACCGGTGTCGAGCTGACCGACGGCGTTCTGCTCGGCCAGCTGCCACTGAGCGGAATCGCCGACGAGTGGGGCTTTGTGCTCGAGAAGGACAGCCCGCTCACGGCCGACGTCTCGGCGGCCGTCGACGCGTTGCGCGAGAGCGGCACGCTGCAAGAGCTCGCCGACGAGTGGCTCGAGGCGGGCGCGGGCGCGCCCGTTCTGCAATAGCGCGCTGTTGAACTAGCGTTCAGGGGTGACAGCAACGAACCGTGCGCCGAGCGAGGTGGAGCTCGGCCGTCGCGCATTCCGCAAACGTCAGGGCGCACGGTCGGTCGCGATCAGCGCGGTCAGCACCGTCGTGTTCGCCGTCGTGGTGTGGATCACGGTGGTCAATACCCCCGGCTGGGCGCGCGTGCAGCAGAGCTTCTTCGACCCCGAGACCTTCGTAGCCGCCTGGCCGCGGGTCGCCGAGGGATTTGTGCTGAATCTGCGCGTGCTGTTCTTCGCCGCGATCGGGGTGCTCGTCGTCAGCCTGCTGCTCGCCTTTCTGCGCACGCTGCGCGGCCCGGTCTTCTTTCCGGTGCGCGCCCTCGTCGCGGGCTACACCGACCTGTTCCGCGGAACCCCGCTCATCATCGTGCTCTACCTCGTGGGGTTCGGTATCCCGGGACTGCGGCTCACCGACGGCCGCATCCCGGTCGAGGTACTGGGCACGCTCGCGCTCGTGCTCACCTACTCGGCCTACGTCTCCGAGGTCTGGCGCGCCGGCATCGAGGCGGTGCACCCGTCGCAGACGCTCGCCGCCCGTTCGCTCGGTCTCAGCCACGGCACGACGATGCGGCTCGTTGTGCTGCCGCAGGCCCTGCGCAAGGTGACCCCCGCCCTGATGAACGACTTCGTGGCGATGCAGAAAGACGTCGGGCTCATCTCGGTGCTCGGCGCCGTCGACGCCGTGCGCGCGGCGCAGATCGAGACCGCACAGGCCTACAACTTCACGCCCTACGTGCTTGCGGGACTGCTGTTCGTGCTCCTCGCGCTGCCGATGATCCGGCTCACCGACTGGTACACGGCCCGGCTGCGCTCTCGCGAGCAGATCGGGGCGATCCTGTGACCCTGCAGACACGCGAGACCGTGCTGCGGCTCGACAACGTGCACAAGTCGTTCGGCGACACCGAGGTGCTGCGCGGTATCGACCTCGAGGTGCATGCGCACGACGTGGTGGCGCTCATCGGCGCGAGCGGTTCGGGCAAGTCCACACTGCTGCGCACGATCAACCTGCTCGAGTGCGTCGACGACGGTCAGATCTGGCTGCGCGGCGACGACATCAGCGCCCCGCAGGTGAAGGCCGACGCCGTGCGCCTCCGCATCGGCATCGTCTTCCAGCAGTTCAACCTGTTCCCCCACCTCTCCGTGCTCGACAACGTGACGATCTCCACCCGGCACGTGCAGCGCACCCGCCGGTCGGTCGCCGAAGCGCGCGGCCTCGAGCTGCTCGACCGGGTCGGTCTTGCCGACAAGGCGCGCGAATTTCCCGACCGGCTGTCGGGCGGCCAGCAGCAGCGCGTCGCGATCGCCCGGGCCATCGCGACCGATCCCGAGCTTCTGCTGCTCGACGAGATCACGAGCGCGCTCGACCCGCAGCTCGTCGCCGAGGTTCTCGACCTCGTGCGCCGGCTGAAGAGCGACGGCACAACGATCGTGATGGCCACGCACGAGATGGCGTTCGCGCGCGATGTGGCCGACCACGTCGTCTTCCTCGACAACGGTGTGATCGGCGAGCAGGGCCCGCCCGCCGAGATCTTCACCGCGCCCCGCACCGAGCGGGCGCGTGAGTTCCTCGACCGGTTCCTCGGCTAAGACGACTGCAGCAGCCCCGCGATCGTTCCGGATACCTCGTGCGCGAGGTCGAGAACGGTGAGCGGGCCGCCCCGGCTCGCGCGCGTCGCCGCCAGCCCGTGCACGACCGCCGCTGTCGCCGCGAGCTTCGCGAGCGCGGAGGGGTCGGACGCGATCTCGTCGGTGTGCGTCGCGACGAGGGCGCCGAGGATGCCCGCGAGCGCGTCGCCCGCACCGGCCGTCGCCAGCCAGTGCGGAGCGCTCGACGCGACGAGCGACAACCCGCCGCCCACGACGTAGGTGTGCGCGCCCTTCAGCAGAACGGTCGCTCCGAGCTGCTCGGCCGCAGTCGCCGCCCACGCGGCGGGATCCTCGACGATGCGTTCTTTGGCGACCTCGAGCACCCGAGCCAGTTCGCCGTAGTGCGGGGTTACGACGACCGGTCCGGTCGCGCCCTCGTACAGGTCGAGCGCTCCCCCGTCGAGCACCGTCGGCAGCGCTTGCGCCATCGCGACGGTGCTGAGCGCGATCGTGGAATCGTCGCGGCCCGCGTGGTCCATGCCCGAGCCGATGAGCCAGGCCTGCACGCGGCCTTCGCTCGTCACGGCCTCGGGCCGCCGCTGCAGCACGAGAGTCGACACCCGCTCGCCGCCGAGGTAGCGCACCATGCCAACTCCCGTGCGCAGCGCCGCCTCCACTCCGAGCACCGCGGCGCCCGGATACTGGTCGCTGCCCGTGATGACGCCGAGCACCCCTCGCGAGTACTTGTCGTCGTGCGGCCCCGGAACCGCGATCAGTCGCGCCGCGTCATCCGGTTTCCAGGTTGTGAAGTCGCTCATGGCTCTCAGGCTAGTTTGGAACCATGACACTGCGTATCGTCGACCGGGTTGTTGTCTTCGATTACGGCGAGGTGATATCTCTCGAGCCGAACGCGGCCGACCGAGAAGCGCTCGTCGCGATCGCCGGCGTGGACGCCGAACCGTTCTGGGCCAGCTACTGGTCGCACCGCGACGGCCTCGACCGCGGTACCGTCAGCATCGTCGAGTACTGGAAGCTCATCGCCGACGAGACCGGCGCCGACTGGC
>Ga0247730_1000810_pt1 | contig 19835 bp, 18 predicted proteins | sample UWRJL073202C2_FD_180959 | JGI IMG/M metagenome (GOLD analysis project Ga0247730, IMG submission 180959) | Plant litter microbial communities from Arlington Agricultural Research Station in Wisconsin, United States - UWRJ-L073-202C-2 | ecosystem: Environmental > Terrestrial > Plant litter >... | reverse complement strand
TGCTCCCAGAGCTGGCCGGTACGGGTCACCCCGTCGGCGGTCCGGATGAACCGGACGGTGGCGCCGTCGGGCGACACCGTGATGTTGCGGGGGATGCCGAGGGTGAATCGCAACGTGCGCGCGGCCAGCCGGGGATACGAGACGGTCATGGGGCCATCTCATCACGCGCCCCCACCGGGACGTCATCCCGAGCGCGGTCCACGGCGCTCGCTCGGGATGACGTCCCGAGCAGGGTGGCCAGTAGCCTTGGACCATGACCTCCCCCGATCGTCGGATCCTGTTCGTCCACGCACATCCCGACGACGAGACGATCGGCAACGGCGCCACGATGGCCAAGTACGTGGCCGAGGGCGTCGGGGTCACCCTCGTGACGTCGAACCGTGGCGAGATGGGCGAGGTGCTGGTGCCCGAGCTGGAGTACCTGGCCTTCGAGAAGGAGGGCGGCCTGGGCGCCCACCGCGAGGTCGAGCTGGCGAACGCGATGAAGGCCCTCGGCGTCACCGACCACCGCTTCCTCGGTGGCCCCGGACGCTTCCACGACTCCGGCATGGTCTGGGCCGAGAACGGCACCGCCACCGCCGGACCTGACGTGCCGGAGGGGGCGTTCTGGCACGCCGACCTCCTCGTCGCGTCGGACCTGTTGGTCGAGATCATCCGTGAGGTGCGGCCGCACGTGCTCGTGACGTACGACGAGTTCGGCGGCTACGGCCACCCCGATCACGTCCAGGCGCACCGGGTGTCGACGTATGCGGCGTCGCTCGCGGGCATCCGGTCGTACAAGGGCGAGCTCGGCGAGGCCTGGGACATCCCCAAGATCTACTGGTCGGCGACGTCCAAGACGCAGATGGCCGACGGCATCCGCTCCCTGCGCGCCGCCGGCGACACGACGTCGTTCGAGGGCTGGGACCCCGACGACCTGCCGTGGGGCACCGAGGACACGGACCTCGACGCGGTCGTCGACGCGCCGGAGTTCATCGAGGCCAAGGAGGACGCGATGCGGGCGCACAGGACGCAGATCGAGGTGGACGGGCCGTTCTTCGCCCTGTCGAACAACGCCGGAACGCGCATCTGGGGCAAGGAGTACTACCGCCTGGCGAAGGGCCGGCTCGGACCGGTCGGACCCGACGGTCTCGAGGAAGATCTGTTCGCAGGTCTGTAGACACGTGCTGCGCGCTGCTCTGGTGGTCCTGGGGGCCTACGTCTGCCTGTTGGGCGCCGTGCTCCACCGCCAGGTCTGGCGCGCGGACGACGTGAGCTGGCCGTGGGGACTCGTCGTCGTCATCGCCGTGACGGGCCTCGTGACCGTCGCCGCCAACGGGCTGGCCCGCGTCGGTGGCGCGTGGCTCGCCCTCGGCTGGGCCGCCGCGCTGCTGGCGTTGCAGTGGTCGCCGGGGGGCAGCTACCTCGTCGCCTCGGACGGTCTGGGGATGACGTTCACGGCGGGATGCCTGGGGGTCATCGTGCTCTGCGTGGCGCTCCGCCCTAGGGTGAGGCAATGACCGTGACGGTGGACCAGGCTGCTTTTCGCGGTGCGCTGGGGCGGTTCGCGAGTGGTGTGACGGTCGTGACGACCGTGCTCGACGGCGTCGACCACGCCATGACCGCCAGTGCCTTCTCGTCGGTCTCGCTCGACCCGCCGCTCGTCCTCGTGTGCTCGCACAAGTCCAGCCGGTTCCACGACGCGGTGCTGACCAGCGGCGTCTGGGGCGTGTCGATCCTCGCCGAGGAGGGCATCGCCGCGTCCGCGTGGTTCGCCCACAGGGGACGGCCACTCGAGACCCAGTTCGACGAGATCCCGCACCGTCGCGGCGACGCGGGCATCGTCCTGCTGGACCAGTCGCTGGCGTGGCTCGAGTGCACGACCGAGACCGTCGTCGACGGCGGTGACCACACGATCCTGATCGGTGCCGTCACGGGAGCCGGGGTGCGCGACGACATCGACGATCCGTTGCTCTACTACCGCTCGCACTACGGCACCCTCGTGCGCCTGCCGGAGTCCGAGAAGACCGTCTACGGGAGCGACGCATGACCGACGGGCCGGACGAGAAGCCGGCGACGGACGCGCCCGACGACGTGCAGCTCGATCCGGAGACCGGGCTGGTCGTCGAGGACGATGAGCTCGACCTGTCGGACGAGCCCGTCCCGGACGAGCCTGCCCCCGCCGAGCCTGTTGCGGATGATCCCGTCCCGGACGAGCCGGTCGTCGCCGAGGAGCCCCCTGCCCCGGAGGGGCCGGTGGACGACGAGCCCGTCGCCGAGGAGCCCGCGCCTGCGGCCGAGGAGTCGCACTACGTCATCCCGGCCACGGCCGTGAGCGACGACTGGGACGACCGCCCGCCGGCCGCGGGTGGCGACGGCTCCGGCACGGCCGACGACGACGAGCACGCTCGTCACTGGGGCCGGTACGCGCTCCTCCTCGTGCTCGTCCTGGTCGGTGCCGCGTACGTCACGGGATACTTCATGACCGGTTCGCGGATGCCCGCCGACACGACGATCGGTGGTGTCGACGTCTCGGGCAAGACCCGGTCCGAGGCCCGCGAGGCGGTCGATCAGGCACTGACGCCGAACGTCGACCGGGAGATCGAGCTGACGTACGGCAAGAAGTCGTTCCCGATCAAGCCGTCCGACGCGGGCCTGGCCCTCGACGTCGACCGCTCGGTCGACGAGGCGGGGGGCAGGCGCAGTTGGGACCCCCGTGACATGGCCGACCTGTTCTTCGGCGACAACGAGCACGACCCGGTGCTCGACGTCGACGAGGCCGCCCTGGAGAGCGCGGTCGCCAAGATCAGCGAGTCGATCGACAAGGAGGTCGTCGAGGCGCAGATCACGTTCGCCGACGGCACGCCGAAGGCGCGCCAGCCGAAGGACGGCCTCGTCGTGTCGCGGTCCGACGCCGCGGACGCCATCAAGGCGGCGTACCTCGTCAGCGACGAGCCGGTCGAGGTGCCCACTGCTGCGGTGGAGCCGACCGTCGACGCCGACGGGCTGGCTGCCGCGATGACCGAGATCGCCGCGCCGGCCATCAGCGCGCCCGTGACCCTGAAGGTCGGCGACCAGACCGTCGCCCTGCCCGTGACGGCCTTCGTGCCGGCGCTGTCGGTCCAGGTGCAGGACGGCAGGCTCGCGCCCGTCCTGGATCCCGAGAAGCTGGCCGGACCGCTCACCGACTCGACGACCGGCATCGGCAACAAGGCCGTCGACGCGTCGGTGAGGATCGAGGGGGGCAAGCCCGTGGTCGTCCCCGGCAAGCAGGGACTCGGGCTCCAGGCCGAGGACATGGCCACGAAGCTCGTCCCGGCGCTGACGCAGACGGGCGACGCCCGGTCGGTCGAGGTCGAGGCGACGGTCGTCGAGCCCGCCTTCACGACGGCCGACGCCGAGGCGCTCAAGATCACTGAGAAGATCAGCGAGTTCGAGACCCAGTTCCCCTACGCGGAGTACCGCAACACCAACCAGGGTCGGGCCGCCGACCTGATCGACGGGACGATCATCAAGCCCGGCGAGACGTTCAGCTTCAACGACGTCGTCGGCGAGCGGACGGTGGCCAACGGCTTCGTGACGGGCACCGTCATCAACGGTGGCGTGTTCCGCGAGGAGCTCGGCGGAGGCGTGTCCCAGGTGGCCACGACGATGTACAACGCGGGCTTCTTCGGTGGCATGGACGACACCGAGCACCACCCGCACGCGTTCTACATCGACCGCTACCCCGTGGGGCGTGAGGCGACGGTGTACTTCGGCAGCCTCGACCTGCGCTGGAAGAACTCGACCGACTACGGCGTCCTGATCCGCTCGTACGTCAAGAAGAGCACCCCGTCCTCGCCCGGCGAGATGCACGTCGAGCTCTACAGCACCAAGGTGTGGGACAAGATCGAGGCCGGGGCGTCCGCCAAGCGCAACGCCCGCACGCCCGGCACCCAGTACGACGACACCGACGCGTGCGTCGCGCAGAGCCCGGTCGCCGGCTTCGACATCGACATCATCCGCAGCTTCGTCAAGGACGGCAAGGTCGCGAAGACCGAGAAGGACACCGCGACCTACCAGGCCGCCGACAAGGTCATCTGCGGCAAGAAGCCCAAGGACGACTAGCCCCCAAACGCTGACGCGCGACTTGACGACAGTGACGCGCGACTTGACGACAGCGACGCGCGAGTTGACGACGGTGACGCGCGACTTGACGACAGCGACGCGCGAGTTGACGACGGTGACGCGCGAGGCAGGCATCACGTAACCCACGCGTCAGCGTCGCCAACCCACGCGTCAGCGTCGCCAACCCACGCGTCAGCGGTCGCCGGGCTGGCGGTACAGGTAGTCGTGATGGTCGACGAAGCCGTACGGCACGTAGAGGGCGAGCGCCGCGGTGTTGGAACGCATCGTCTGCAGGTACGCCTTGTCGGCCCCGCGCGCCACGGCCCACGCCAAGGACGTCTCGACGATCCGCCGGGCCAGTCCCTGCCGCCGTGCATCGGGGCGGACCTCGACGGCGGAGAGCCCGGCCCACTCGCCGGTCACGACGACGCGCCCGATGGCCACGGCGGGCGAGCCGATCGACACGAAGCCGACCTGCGCGGGCGCCTCCATGACGGCGCGCGCGGCGTCGGGGTCGTCGACCCGTCCGTAGCTGGCCAGCCAGTCGTCGTCGGCGACGGGGGAGACGCGGGCGTCCGGGTCGGGGTCGTACGACGACGCCAGATCGGCGACCTGGACGACGGCGCCGCCGTGGTAGCCGGCCATCGGCACCCACCCGGCGTCGACGAAACGGTGCTCCTCGTCGGACCCGACCACGATCTGCGCCAGCGCGGGGGCGGACCGTTCGGCGTAGAACGCGACGACCCGCTGCAGCGCCTCGTCGAACGGGACGCCGGGGGATCCCGTGACCGCGACCGAGTTGGCCCGCCCCGTGAAACGTCCGGCCGACCGCAGCTCCCACTCACCGAGGGGCACCGACTCGGTCGCCGGCCATCCGCGCGAGGTGATGCGAGTGAGCTCCTCGGGGTCGACGGCCACGGCGCGACGCCGCCGCACGGGACGGTCGGGGACACGCTTCCAGCTGGTCACGGTCGCGAGGGGCACCTGGCGCGTCCGACCGTCCCGCTGCTCGATCGTCACGGAGGCCTCGTCGACCGCGAGGACGTGCCCGATGACGTCGGTCATCTCGGGTCCGCCGGAGGGGCCCGTGCCTCCGGTCTCATGCCGCACGACGATGCGAGCGCCGACGGCTGCAGCGTCTAGAGTCATGTGACAAGACTTCCATGTCGGTTTGAGGCGAGCCTAACTAGTGGGTCCCTTCGCCGGGACGCGATACTGGAGTCAGCTCTTCGAAGGAGAAATGCCCGTGACGTACGTGATCGCCCAGCCGTGTGTGGACATCAAGGACCGCGCATGTGTGGACGAATGCCCCGTGGACTGCATCTATGAGGGCAAGCGGATGCTGTACATCCACCCCGACGAGTGCGTCGACTGCGGTGCGTGTGAGCCGGTCTGCCCCGTCGAGGCCATCTTCTACGAGGACGACACCCCGCCGGAGTGGAAGGACTACTACGGCGCCAACGTGAACTTCTTCGACGACCTCGGGTCTCCGGGCGGTGCGGCCAAGCTCGGCGTCATCGACGCCGACCACCCGATGATCGCAGCGCTGCCTCCGCAGAACCAGGAGTAGCCGCCGCGATGGTGCGCGTGTCCGAGCGCTTCCCGGAGTTCCCCTGGGACACGATCGCCGGGGCCAAGACCCGGGCGGCGGAGCATCCCGGCGGCCTGGTCGACCTCTCGATCGGGACGCCCGTCGACCCGACGCCCGACGTCGCCCGTGACGCGCTCGTCGGTGCGGCCGACTCGCCGGGGTACCCCACGGTCTTCGGGCCCGAGACGCTGCGGCAGGCGGCGGTCGACTGGCTCGAGCGCCGGTTCGAGATCACCGGCCTGAGCCCGTCGCAGGTGCTCCCGACGGTGGGCTCGAAGGAGCTCATCGCCAACCTGCCGATGCAGCTGGGCCTCGGCGCCGGCGACCTCGTCGTGATCCCCGAGCTCGCCTACCCCACGTACGAGGTGGGCGCCCGGTACGCCGGGTGCGAGGTGCTGGCGACCGACGGGGTGGTGGCGATCGGGCCTCGCACGCCGGCGCTGATCTACCTGAACTCGCCCGCGAACCCACACGGCCGGATCCTGGGCCCCGACCACCTGCGCAAGGTCGTCGAGTTCGCCCGCGACCGCGGAGCGCTGCTGGTGTCGGACGAGTGCTACCTCGAGTTCGCCTGGGAGGGCGAGCCGCTCTCCGTGCTGCACCCCGACATCTGCGGCGGCAGCTTCGACGGCCTGCTCGCGGTCCACTCGCTCTCGAAGCGGTCGAACCTGGCGGGCTACCGTGACGCGTTCGTGACGGGCGACCAGGCGGTGGTCGACGAGCTGCTGGCGGTGCGCAAGCATCTCGGCTTCATGCTGCCGACCCCGGTGCAGGCGGCCATGACGGCCGCTCTCGCCGACGACGTCCATGTCGAGCAGCAGCGAGCGGTCTACGCCGCGCGTCGCACCGACCTGCGGGGCGCGCTGGAGGCCGCCGGCTTCACGGTCGAGCACTCCGAGGGGGCCCTCTACCTGTGGGCCACCCGTGGCGAGCCCTGCCGCGACACGATCGCCTGGCTCGCCGAGCTCGGGATCCTCGCCGCGCCGGGGGAGTTCTACGGCGCCGCCGGCGCCCAGCACGTCCGGGTGGCGTTCACCGCGACGGACGAGCGCGTCGCCGCCGCCGTCGAGCGCCTCACCGCCTGAGCCCGGGTCAGTTCGTCGACACCGTCACGGTCGTCCTCGACGCCGAGGCGTCCTCGGCCCAGCCGTCGTCGGACTCCGCGGCGGTCCAGGTCCTTCCGTCGAACGAGACGTGGCTGATGCCGAGCGCCGACGCCTGGCCGACGAGGTACTGGGCGATCGCCCACCCGCGGGCGTCCACGTCGGCCGCGCGTCCGGTCAGCGGGTAGGACGCGTCGTCACCGTCGCGGGTGACCTCGATGTCGCCGAAGGCCTGCCGGACGTCCTCGACGACCGCGGTCGTGCTGCCGCTGGCGCCCGGATTGACCTGGCACGTGAACCTGGCGGGGCTGTAGCCGCGCAGGGCGGACGCGAGCGCCCGCGCATAGCCCTCGTGCTGGGCGTACGCGCCGGGGAACCCGGATCGCTGGACGGCCTGGGCGGCGTCGTTGATGACCATCGACTCGTAGCCGGGGATCTTGATCAGCGCGTCGTAGAACGCGCCGATCGAGTGGACCGGGTCCATGATCTCCTCGACGGTGCCCCAGCCCTGCGAGGGCCGCTGCTGGAACAGCCCGACCGAGTCGCGGTCGCCGTAGTCGATGTTGTGGACCTTCGACTCCTGGAACGCCGTGGCGATCGCGATCGTCGTGGCCCGTGGCGGCAGCCCGCGCTGCTGGGCGATCGCGGCGATCAGGGCGGCCCACCGCCCCTGCTCCAGGTCGAGCTGGGCGCGGGTGTCGCCGACCTGGGCGACGCAGAACTCCGCGCGCAGGGGCGAGCGGTCGCGGACGACCGTCCCGAACAGCACGACGGCCACCACGAGCCCCAGCACGACGAACCAGCGCAGCCTCATGGGCGCTTCTCGAGCCGGTAGTGCAGCCTGACGACGCGCAGCCCCCAGCAGCGGAGCTCGTGGTCGGTGCGCAGGACCCCCTCGTCGTCGACGAAGACGTGGAACGTCTCGGCCAGCGGAGGACGGGCCGCGTGGTCACGGCCACGGATGCGGACGACGACGTACGCGCCGAGGCCACCGTGCTCGCCGCGGGGGGAGCGGAGCCACAGGGAGCCGTCGGGGTCGTTCTCGGGACGGAGGAAGACCTGGACGTTGCCGGACTCGAGCGGGAACGTGACGTGCACGGCGGGCCGGCCGGACGACGGGATCGTCGTCACGGCGTAGCGGCCGCTGTAGACGTACTCGCCGGTGGCCCGCAACGTCCGGATCCAGGCCGCACCCCGCGTGCGCCCGTCGGGGTCGACGAACGCCACGATGCGGCTGTCCATGCCGCGGGACACCGTCAGCGGATCGACCGGGATGGCGAGCTGGCCGACGCGGCGCCCGAACCAGCGGGCGATCAGCGCACCGCCGGGACGGAACAGCGGGTTCCAGCCCGTCCAGACCTCCATGCGCCACTGGGCGGTGTGCTCGTAGAAGTCGCGGACGACGGGGTCGACGAGGTCGTGCCGGAAGTCGCCGGCGTCGAGATCGGCCATCGACCGCAGCAGGCCGCCCTCCGGGTCGTCGACGAGCCGGGTGCCGGTCTGCTCGGCCGCTGCCTCGAGCCACTCGTCACCGACGACCCCGGCCCCGTGCATGGGCGCGTCGAGCCAGGCGTCGTGACCGCGCAGGTCGACGGGACGCCCCCATGCCCGCCACCACCAGCGGGTCGCGAGGTCGAGCAGGCGCCAGGTCATGCCCTAGTTCGCGTGCAGCGCGCCGTTGAGCTCGATGCCCGTGCGGGCGCCGCGCGGACGCGCCTCGAGCACCCCGGTCTCGCTGTTGACGAGGAACAGGATGCCGTCCTGGCCGGACAGCTCGGACGCCTTGACGACGGTGCCGTCGGGGGTCGTGACCTTGGAGCCGGCGGTGACGTAGGCGCCTGCGGCGACGACGCAGTCGTTGCCGAGCGAGATGCCGATGCCGGCATTGGCGCCGATCAGGCAGTTCTCGCCCACGCTGATGACCTCCTTGCCGCCACCGGACAGCGTGCCCATGATGGACGCGCCACCGCCGACGTCCGAGCCGTTGCCGACCGTCACACCGGCGGAGATGCGTCCCTCGACCATCGCGGTGCCGAGCGTCCCGGCGTTGAAGTTGACGAACCCCTCGTGCATCACGGTCGTGCCCTCCGCGAGGTGGGCGCCGAGACGGACGCGGTCGGCGTCGCCGATGCGGATGCCCGTGGGGAGGACGTAGTCGGTCATGCGGGGGAACTTGTCGACGCTGGTGACCTGCACGTGCTGGCCGGCAGCGCGCGCCCGGGCCCGTGTCGCCTCGAAGTCGGTGACGGCGCACGGGCCGATCGAGGTCCACACGACGTTGGCGAGCAGGCCGAACTGGCCGTCGAGACTCAGCCCGTGGGGCTTGACCAGCCGGTGCGACAGCAGGTGGAGCCGCAGCCACACGTCGTACGCGTCGGCCGGCGCGGCCTGCAGGTCGGCGATCTCGGTGAGGACGACGGCCTTGGTGACCTGACGCACCGCGTCCTGACCCTCGAGCACCGTCAGGTCGCCCGGCTCGAGACCGCCCGCGGGCACCGCTCCGAGCTGCGGCTCGGGATACCAGACGTCGAGCACCGTTCCGTCGTCCGTGAGGGTCGCCAGTCCGTAGGCGTGGGCACCGGGATGCGCAGCAGAAGTCATGCGGCCCAACCTATCGGGGCGCCGTCAAGACTTCGGCAGTCCGTCCTTGGTGCACAACGAGCCGATGTCGTCGGTCTTGTCCTTGGCGATCAGGTCGAACATCTTGGGCGCGCGTTCTGGGTCCCACGTCACGGCGAAGTCGCGCAGCGGCACGGTGCAGTTGAGCCCGCCACCGCCCATCGCGGACGACAGGGCGAGGGCGAACTTGCCGAGCGAGATCGGGCCGACGTTGTCGCCGATCGTCAGCGAGCCCGACGCGCCCGAGGCGACCTTCGCGTAGCGGAACGGGTTGAGCACCGTCCACGGCGACTTGGCCTCGCCGGCGATCGACCCGAGGACCTCGCGCTGGCTCTGCACGCGCTGGATGTCCTGTGTCGCGTAGGTGTGCCGGTTGCGCGAGTACGCCAGGGCGGTCGCGCCGTCGGCGTTCTGGCAGCCCTTCTTGACGTCGAGGCCGGAGTCCTTGTCCTTGATGTCCTCCTTGGGGCAGATCTCGACACCGCCGAGGGAGTCGACGACCTTGACCAGCCCGCCGAAGCCGACCTCGACGTAGTCGTCGACCCGGATGCCGGTGTTGTCCTCGATGGTCTTGACCAGGAGCTTCGGTCCGCCGTACGCGTAGGCGGCGTTGATCTTGGTGCGGCCGTAGCCGGGGATCTCGACGATGGAGTCGCGCGGCAGCGACATCAGGACGCTGGGACCGCTGCCCGTGTGCAACATCATGATCGTGTCGGTGCGTCCGCGGCCACCGCCGTCGCCGCCGGTCGACAGCTCCTTCTGCTCGTCCTTCGTGAGGCCGCGGCGGCTGTCCGAGCCGACCAGCAGGTAGGTCTTGCCGGGCTGGTCGGACGGACGCTCCCCGCCGGGCTCGGCGTCGACCGTGGCGATCTTGCCCCACGCCCAGACGGGGATCGCGACGAGGAAGATGATCCAGGCCAGCACGAGGATCCCGAGGACGCGGCGCTTCGTCCTGCGCTTCTTGGGACGGGGCGGCTCACCGCCCTCACCGTCGGCGCCACGCTGCCCCGGGGGAGGCAGGTTGGGTGGCGGGAGCTGCGGGGGAGGCAGCTCGGAGGAGCCCCCGCGAGGGGCCGGACGGTTCGGCTCGTCCTCGCCGTACAGCCACCCGTAGTTGCCCTGCGGGCGTTCGTCAGACATGGGAATGACCGTACCGGACGAGATGGCGCGCCCCCCGCAGCGCGTCGCGGGGCGGAGCCTGAAAAATCCCGAGGAAAAATGCGGGGACGATGCGGCGCGCCCTCAACCTCGGATTGAGACTTTGTGTGGATACTGAGACCGCCTCAGCCTCTTCCCCACGTGAGGACACCATGTCTGACGTTCGCTCGAGTGTGATGGGTGGGTCCTATGCCCACCCCGCCGAAACCTCGGCTCGCATCCAGTTCCGCCGTGCACTGACTCTCACGGCCATGACCCTCGTCATGCCCGGATCCGCCCAGCTCGTGATGGGCAACAAACGGGTGGGCCGGATCGCCACGCGCGTCTGGATGGCATTCCTCGCCGCCGGCCTGCTGCTGCTCATCGTGTCGATGACCTCGCGGACCGGCCTGTTCTCGCTGATGACCAACCCGCGCCTGCTGACGCTCGGCCGCTGGGTCCTGATCGCCGGGGCGATCGCCTGGGTCGCCCTCATGCTGGACGCCTGGCGTCTCGGCCGGCCGCTGGAGATGCGGCGCGGTCACCGGCTGTGGATGACGGGCCTGAACGCGGCTCTGTGCTTCGTCACGGCGGGCGTGATGTTCTTCGCGGCCCACCTCGTCGCCGTCCAGAGCTCGTTCATCGGCACGGTGTTCGCCTCGAGCACGACCTCGGCGCCCGAGGAGGGCCGCTACAACGTGCTGCTGCTCGGCGGCGACTCCGGACCGGACCGCAGCGGCGTCCGTCCCGACTCGCTCACCGTGGCCAGCATCGACAAGGACTCCGGACGCACCGTCCTGATCGGGCTGCCGCGCAATCTCGAGGACGTGCCGTTCAAGCCCGGCTCGGTCATGGACAAGGAGTTCCCCGACGGGTTCACCGGCGAGGGCAACTACCTCAACGCGGTCAACACCTGGGCGAACGACCACGCCGACCTGTTCGGCACCAAGGAGCCGGGCATCAAGGCCACGATGGACGCGGTCGAGCAGATCACGGGCCTCAAGCTCAACTACTACGCGCTGGTCAACATGCACGGCTTCTCCAAGCTCATCGACGCGGTCGGCGGCGTGACCGTCAACGTCCGCGAGCGCACCGCGATCGGCGGCATCGGCTCGCCGATCCGCGGCTACATCGAGGCCGGCAAGAAGAAGCTCACCGGTGACCAGGCGCTCTGGTACTCCCGCAGCCGCGTGCAGAACAACGACTTCTCGCGCATGGGCCGGCAGAAGTGCGTCATGAACGCGATGCTGCAGCAGCTCAGCCCGCAGAAGGTGCTGCTCAACGTCGAGAAGATCGCCGACTCGAGCAAGGCGCTGCTGACGACGAACATCCCGCAGAAGGACCTCGGCGTGTTCATGGACCTGGCCCTGAAGGCCAAGTCGCAGAAGGTCTCGACCGTGTCGCTCGTGCCGCCCGTCATCTACACCGGCAACCCCGACTACGCCAAGGTCCGCGACATGATCAGCAGCGCGATCGACAAGGCCGAGGGCAAGAAGGACCCGGACACGTCCCGTCTCGTCGCGGCCTCGCTGACGATGCCGCAGACCGAGGAGCAGAAGGTCGAGGAGAAGGTGGCGACGCAGAAGAAGGATCCGTTGAAGGCCAACCAGACGACGGATCTCGGCAGCTCCTGCTGAGCGGTCGGCTGAGGAGTCGCTGAGATCATGGCAGTCCGCGACATGGCGTAGACACCCATCAGCGATAATGGGAATTCCGTCCGGCACCAGGCCTTCTGGTCAACACCTCGAGGAACCATGACGCATCGCGCCAGCCTTCTGGGCCGCGGCTACGAGGATCGACACCTCGACTCGCCGCGCGTCCGGTTCAGACGCGTCCTGACGCTCTGCCTCATGACGATCGTCGTGCCGGGCTCGGCCCAGGTCGCCCTCGGCAAGCGCGCGATCGGCTGGACGGCGATCGCCGCCTGGCTCGCGGCCATCGCCGGCGCCGTCTACACGTACTACACGTTCCGCACCGACCGCGCCCGCGTGCTGGGGTGGTTCACCGATCCCGACGTCCTGCTGGCGACCAGGGTCGGCATGGTCGTGATCGCGCTGCTGTGGCTCGCCTTGTTCATCGACGCGTGGCGACTCGGTTCTCCCGTGCGCCTGACGTTCACCCGCGCTGCCATCGTGACGGTCGTCAACCTCGCCGTCATCGGCAGCGTCGCCGGGTCGACGGCCTTCGCCTCGCAGCTCATCCAGGTGCAGCGCAGCGTCGTCAAGGAGGTCTTCCCGGAGACCAAGACGTCGACGCCGCTCGCCGGGCGCTACAACATCCTGCTGGTCGGATCGGACGCCCGCGAGGACCGCACCGGCGTCCGTCCCGACTCGCTGACCGTCGTCAGCATCGACGCCGACACCGGCAAGTCGATCATGGTGTCGCTGCCGCGCAACCTGCAGAACGTGCCGTTCCCGGACGACTCGCCGATGCACACGCTCTACCCGTACGGCTACAACTGCGGGTCGGAGTGCCTCCTCAACGCGGTGCACACCGCCGCGCAGGACCGCACGGATCTCTACCCGGGCAGCAAGGATCCGGGCCTCGACGCCACGATCGACGCGGTCGAGGGCGCCACCGACCTCAAGGTCAACTACTACGTCATGGTCAACCTCAACGGCTTCAAGGGCCTCGTCGACGCCGTCGGCGGCGTCGAGATGGACGTCAAGAGCCGCATCGCGATGTTCGGGCACGACGACGCCTACAAGAACGTCTACATCGAGCCGGGCAAGCAGAAGCTCAACGGTCAGAAGGCGCTCTGGTACGCGCGCAGCCGCGTGCAGTCCGACGACTACGCGCGGATGGGCCGCCAGAAGTGCCTGATGGCGGCGATGGCCGACCAGCTCAGCCCCGCCAAGGTGCTGACGAACGCCACGAAGATCGCCAGCTCCGGCAAGGAGCTGCTGAGCACCAGCATCCCGCAGCAGGAGCTCGGCCGGTTCGCCGATCTGGCCCTGAAGGCCCGCGGCAAGCAGATCCGGACGGTCTCGATCGTCCCGCCGGAGTTCAACACCGTGACACCCGACTACGACCTGATCCACACGGCGATCAAGGACGCGATCGACGAGTCGGAGGGCGACGCCGCGAAGCCCGCCGACGCCGGGTCGGGCACCGCGACCTCGGCCGCGCCGACCACGCCGACGCCCACCGCCCCGACGACCACGTCACCGACCGAGGGCCGCAGCGCGAACAACAGCGAAGACCTGACCTCGGCCTGCTGAGCTCGGGTCAGGTGTCCTGCGCCCGGTGGTACGCCTTGATGACCTCGTCGGTCTCGCCGTCCATCATGAGCGTGCCCTGGTCGAGCCAGATGACGCGGCTGCACGTGTCGCGGATCGACTGCATCGAGTGACTGACGAGGAACACGGTGCCGGCGTTGTCGCGGATCTCGCGGATGCGGTTCTCGCTGCGCTGGCGGAACGTCCGGTCGCCCACGGCGAGGGCCTCGTCGACGATCAGGATCTCGTGCGTCGCCATGGTCGCGATCGCGAACTTGAGCCGGGCCGTCATGCCTGACGAGTACGCGCGCATGGGCAGGTCGATGAACTTCTCGAGTCCGGCGAACGCGACGACGTCGTCGTAGCGCTCCTCGACCTCTTCCTTCGTGAAGCCCATCGCGAGGCCTCCGAGGATGATGTTGCGCTCACCCGACAGGTCCTTGAGCAGGGCGGCGCCGACGCCGAGGAGACTCGGCTTGGAGTCGGAGTAGATGGCTCCGCGGCTCGCCGGGGTCAGCCCGGCGATCGCGCGCATCAGGGTCGACTTGCCGGAGCCGTTCGTGCCGATGACCCCGATGCTGTCGTTCTGGTGCGCCGTGAACGACACCCCCTTGAGGGCGTGCACCGTGCGCATCTGCTTGCCGCGCTTGGGGATCTTCAGCGTGCGACGGTCGGCGGCGGACGGACGCTTGCCGGTCGCGAACACCTTGTACTCGACGTGGACGTCGTCGACGATGACGACGGGCTTGCGGCCGTCGGGCGTGGGTGCGACGGGATCCTGTGATGCGTCAGTCGACACGTCCGTACCTCTCCTCGGCCCGCCAGAAGAACCAGACGCCGAAGGCGAAGAGTCCCAGGGCCCACAGCGTCGCGTAGATCCAGTAGGTGCCGTTGATGTCGTAGAACGGCCCGTCCAGCAGGGCTGCGCGGGCGAGGCTCAGGAACTCGTGGACGGGCTGGTAGTCGGTGATCGTGACGAGCCACGGATGGCCCTCGTACCCGTTCGGGTCGGCAGCGGAGACCGGCCGCGGGCCGAACCGCTCCTCGATGCTGAAGAAGATGCCCGTCGTGTAGAAGAAGAAGCGGGTGATGAACGGCAGGAAGTTGTTGAGGTCACGCCAGTGCACGGCCAGGCGTGCCGTGACGAGCGCGAGCCCGCAGGTGAAGACGAAGTACAGCGCGAACAGCGGGATGATCAGCAGCCAGTGCCATGAGATCGGGTTCTTCGTGACGAGGAGGAACACCAGCATGATGGCGACCGTCGGCAGGAACTTCAGGAACCGCTCGGTGACCGCCGCGAGGGGCAGGACCATGCGGGGGAACGCCAGGCTCTGCACGAGCGCCCCATTGTTGGTGATGGCCCGGCCGCCGGCGGTCCACGCCTGGGAGAAGAACTCGAACACGAAGACGCCGATGATGAGGAACTCGACGAAGTGCGGCGGACGGCCCTGCGTGCCGATGAGGACGCCGAACACCGCGCCGTAGACCAGGGCGTTGAGCAGCGGCTTGAGGATGACCCAGAACATGCCGAGCGAGTTCTGCTGGTTCTCCGACTCGATCCGGAAGCGGGCCATCGAGTAGATGAACGAGCGACGGCGCCACACCTCGGTGACGTACTCACGCAGCGGTGGGCGTCCACCGACCTTCGTCAGTCCGGCGAGCGCCGCGTCGTCGGCGGTTGTCATTCGTGGGTGTCCCTACTGTTCAGGCGGTCGTGGCCGCGAGGACGTGCCGCCTCGGCCTCGTCGAGTGTAGAGGATCGGACTACGCGAGCACGCCGCCCTCTTGGGCCGCCACGCGGGACAGCTGCTCGGGTGTGGCCGATGCCACGACGACGAGCGAACCGGCTCCGAGGGACGACCCCACGAGCAGCGCGGCGTCGCGGGACAGCGTCCCGGGCTCGACGACTCGTCGGGTGTCGTCCGGACGCGCCCCGTCGATCAGCTCGGCGTGGGTGCTGCGAGTCCCGTCGAGGTCGATCGCGACGGTCGACGGTCCCGGCGGGTCGAGCGCGACGAACCGGTCGCCGTGTCCCGGCACCTCGGCACCGATGTCGAGGAATCCGGGGGGAGGGGTCGCGAAGCGTCCGCCGAGCGGGCGCAGCGAGGCTGCGAGACGGTGCGGCTCGTCGGCCGACAGCTCAGGTCCGCTGAGCCCGATGTCGGCGGCCCGGTCGACGACGGCGGCACCGACGTTCCATGCCGAGAGGATCCACACCATCGTGAGCCAGTGGCTCGGCAGCCCGATGCGGATGCGTGCACCGGGCTCGGCGTCGAGCTCGTCGACCAGGAAGTTGCTGGTCTTGGCGACCCAGTTCGCCGTCGTGACGGTGCTGAGCTCGATCCGCTCACCGGTCGACATGTCGTAGTACGTGATGAAGGGCTGCGCCGGGTCGGGGGCCGTCCGCAGCAGCTGGTCGAGGGTCTTCACGAGGCCACGACCAGACGGGCGCGCCGGACGACGGCTGCGGCGTCGTCCGCCACCGACTCCGCGGCGCCGGGGTCGTCGGCCCGCAGGCCTGCGACCCGGATCAGGTCGGCGGGCGCCCGATCGGTGTGCTCGACGACCAGGACGGGCAGGGCGTCCGGCACCGCGTCGAGCAGGCCGGGCGTGCGGAGCACCGGATCGACGGCGAGCGTCCGGCTCGACGGTCCGAGCACCAGCACGTCGGTCTGGCGCAGCACGGACTCGACGGCGGGTGAGACCGACCACGTCTCGGCCACGAGGACGGTCTCGGTCGGGACGAGGGCCTGCGGGCCGGCCAGGTACTCACCGACGTGCACCGCGTGCGGCTCGTCCCCGCCCACGACGACGTGCAGCTCCGCGCGGTCGTCGCTCATCGGCAGGAGACGGTAGGGGAGGCCCGCGCGGGTCGCGGCGGCGAGGGTGGCCTCGGACAGCGTGTAGCCGGTGCCGATCAGCTCGCTGCGCACCAGCCGGTGCGCGACGGTCTGGTCGCTCGTGCGCTGCCACTCGGGTGAGTACTCGATCGCCCGCAGCTGGTCGGCCACGGCGTACGTCTGGTGCGTGCCCGGTGGACCGAGCAGGACGTCGAGGTCGGGACAGGCCTTGAGCCAGGCCGACCAGTGGTCCCGGACGGTGGGGGCGACGACCGTGAGCTCGCCGGGCTCCAGCTGTGCCGCGAGGTCGTGCGCGAAGGAGGCGCCGTCGGCACCGGTGATGAGCGTGATCCGCATTCCACCATTGTCGCCTGACACGTGACGGCGACGGACGGTGGGCCGACACGCCGGGAATTTCGTGAATCTTGCCATTCGGCTTGACATGTGCGACGTCCAAGACTGTAATTCCACGTATGTCATTCGATCTGGAACTGTCGCAAGAGCCCGATGAGGAACTCATGTGGCAGGAGCGCGCGCTGTGCGCCCAGACCGACCCCGAGGCGTTCTTCCCCGAGAAGGGCGGATCCACGCGCGAGGCCAAGCGCGTCTGCCTGACGTGCGACGTCCGCGGGGAGTGCCTCGACTATGCGCTCGCCCACGACGAGCGCTTCGGCATCTGGGGCGGCCTTTCCGAACGAGAGCGCCGCAAGCTCAAGAAGAGGGCCTGAACGGTCCCGCATCTCCGCTGGAGCGCAGCGAGTTGCGCGCTCCACTAGGGTTGCCCGTTGTGGACGAGGCAGGTGAGGACGAGGCTCGGGCGACACGCCATTGGCTCGACGACCCACCCACGGTGGGAGCAGTGCTCGTGGCCCACAACGGCGCCAGGTGGCTGCCGAAGGTGCTGGCCTCCTTCTCCCACATGTTCTTCGCGCCGAGCTCCTGGCAGGTCGTCGACGTCGGCTCGACCGACGGCAGCGCCGATCTGCTGAGGGAGTCGTTCGGTGCCGCGCGAGTCACCGAGGTCCCGGCCGGGACCGGTTTCGGCGAGGCCGTCCGCCGAGGTCTCGCGCAGATGCCGCCGACCGACTGGATCTGGTTGCTGCACGACGATGCGTCCGTCCTGCCCGGCACCCTGTCGGGGCTGCTCGACACCGCCACGTCGGCACCGGACATTGCGATGGTCGGCCCCAAGATCCGGGAGTGGCCGTCCCTGCGCCGTCTGCTCGAGGTCGGTCTGACGATCACGTCGACCGGTGTCCGGGAGACCGGGCTCGAGACGGGGGAGCCGGACGCCGGCCAGCACGACCGTCCACGCGACGTGCTGGCCGTCAACACCGCAGGGATGCTGGTGCGACGCGACGTCTGGGACGAGCTCGGCGGCTTCGACCCGCACCTGCCGCTGTACTTCGACGACATCGACCTCGGCTGGCGGCTCGCACGGGCCGGCTACCGCACGATGACCGCCCCGACGGCCGTGCTCTTCCACGCGGAGTCGAGTCGTCGCGGCACCCGTGCCCGCGTCCCGGGCGACGTCCCGCACTGGGAGCAGCGGCGGGCCGCGCTCTACACGCTGCTGGCCAACACGCCGATGCCGCGTTTCCTGTGGCAGTACGTCCGGCTGTTCCTCGGCTCGCTCGTGCGGGTCGTCGGCCTGCTGGTCGGCAAGGACCCGGAGGCGGCGGGCGACGAGCTGCTGGCCCTGCGGTCGACGTACCTGCGTCCCCTCAGGCTCCTGCGGGCACGGCGGCGACGCGCACGGACGTCGCGGCGTCCGCACCGGCAGATCCGCGACCTCTTCCCGTCGTACTGGCTGCCGTACCAGCACGGCTTCGACGTCCTGCGTGACACCGTGACGGCGCTGGTCAAGCCCGAGGCCGTGTCGTCGGCGGGTCGGCGCTCCACGACGCTCGACCAGGCGCCCGACGAGGTCGTCGACCTCGACGACGGCCCGTCGCTGGTGCTGCGGCGTCCCTGGTTCGTGGTCGTGGTGCTGCTGGTCCTGCTGTCGCTCGTCGCCGGCCGCGGACTGCTCGGCGGAGGCCTCGACGGCGGCGCGCTCCTGCCGTCACCCGACTCGGCCGGCGGCTGGTGGCGGCTCCTGTTCGACGGACACCACGACGTCGGGCTGGCCAGCACCGCACTGGCACCGCTCTTCGCGCTGCCCCTCGCGGTGGTGTCGACACCCGTGTGGTTCCAGCCCGGTCTCGTCGTCACGGTGCTGATGGTCTTCTCGGTGCCGCTGGCCGCACTCACGGCCCACCGGCTGGGTCGCCAGATCAGTCCCCACCGCGGCCCCCGCATCGTCTGGGCCGTGGCCTACGCGCTGGCGGTCGTCGCGACCGGCGCCGTCAGCCAGGGCCGTCTGGGCACCGTCGTCGCCCTGATCGTGCTGCCGATCATCGTCAACACGGCATGGCAGCTGGCCGAGCAGCCGGGATGGCAGCTCGCCCTGCGGCTCGGCATCTGGATCGCGCTGGCATCGGCCTTCGCGCCCGTCGTGCTCGTCCTCGGTCTGGTCGGCCTGCTGATCCTCTGGTGGTCCGAGGGCCGCTGGGTCAGTCGTCAGCTCGTGATCGCGCTGGTGACGCCGCTCCTGCTGCTCGGACCGTGGCTCGTCCAGCGCGCGCTCCGTCCGTGGCGGATGTGGTGGGAGGCCGGCCTGCCGCTGCCCGGCAGCGCCACGGTGCAGGACGTCGTCCTCGGTCGCGCGGGTGGTGTCGGCGCGGCTCCCGGCTGGCTGACGATCGGCCTGCTGGTGCTCGCCGTGGCGGCCCTCGTGCCACGCAGCACCCGCACCGGGGTGCAGCTGGCCTGGCTGGCCGCCCTCGTCGGGCTCGGCGTCGCCCTGTTGGGCACGGTCGTGTCGTACTCGACGCCGGCCGGCGCGGTCGACGTGACGCCGTGGGTCGGGGTCCCGACGGTCCTGTGGATCGGCGGTCTCGCCACGGCGGTGCTCCTGGCCGCCCCGGCGGCCGACGCCTGGCCGCGACCGGTGCTCGCGACGGCCGTCGTCATCGCCCTCGTGCTGCCGGTCGGCACCGGTGCCTGGTGGCTGGCCCGCGGCACGGCCGACCCGGTCGACGACAGCCCCCGCGCCGTCGTGCCGGCCTTCCTTGCCGACCGTCCCGGCAGCACGCTCGTGGTCACCGGGACCATCGAGTCGGGCCTCGACTACCGGGTCGTCGCCGACGACGGCCCGTTCCTCGGTGAGGAGGCCGTGACCTCGGCGTCGTCGGACGCC
>Ga0247730_1000809_pt1 | contig 19881 bp, 18 predicted proteins | sample UWRJL073202C2_FD_180959 | JGI IMG/M metagenome (GOLD analysis project Ga0247730, IMG submission 180959) | Plant litter microbial communities from Arlington Agricultural Research Station in Wisconsin, United States - UWRJ-L073-202C-2 | ecosystem: Environmental > Terrestrial > Plant litter >... | reverse complement strand
TGGCGATCACGACGTCGAGCGGGTTGATCGTGCCCAGCATGTTCGACACCCAGGTCAGCGACACGACCTTGGTGCGCTCGGTGATGAGCGTGTCGATGTCGTCGAGGTCGAGGCGTCCCTCGTCGGTGACGCCGAACCAGCGCAGCGTCGCGCCGGTGCGCTGGGTGACCTGCTGCCACGGGACGATGTTGGAGTGGTGCTCCATCTCGGTGATGACGACCTCGTCGCCCGCACCGATGCGTCCCGCGTCGCCCAGCACGCGGGCCACGAGGTTGAGCGCCTCGGACGCGTTCTTGGTGAACACGACCTCGTCGCGGCTGGGGGCCCCGATGAAGGCGGCCACCTTGTCGCGGCCGAGCTCGAACGCCGCGCTCGCCTCAGCACCGAGCTGGTGCATCGCGCGGGCCACGTTGGCGTTGTGCCGACGGTAGTGGTCGTCGATCGCCTCGATGACCTGCAGCGGCTTCTGCGAGGTGTTGGCGCTGTCGAGGTACACCAACGGGAGGTCACCGGACAGGCGACGACCCAGGATCGGGAAGTCCTCCCTGATCCTGGCGACGTCGAACGTGGTCGTAGCCTCGACGGTCGTCACGCCGACGCCACCTCGGCAGCGGCCTTGACGTACTTGTCGTAGCCGTTGGCCTCGAGCTCGTCGGCGAGCTCGGCGCCGCCCTGGTCGGCGACCCGACCGGCGACGAACACGTGCACGAAGTCGGGCTTGATGTACCGCAGGATGCGCGTGTAGTGCGTGATCAGCAGGACACCGCGGTCACCCTGACCGCTGTAGCGGTTGACGCCGTCCGAGACGACGCGCAGGGCGTCGATGTCGAGGCCGGAGTCCGTCTCGTCGAGCACGGCGAACTTCGGGTTGAGCAGCTCGAGCTGGGCGATCTCGTGACGCTTCTTCTCGCCACCGGAGAATCCCTCGTTGACGCTGCGCTGGGCGAAGTCCTTGTCGAGCGTCACGCGCTCGAGGGCCTCGTTGACGTCCTTGACCCAGGTGCGGAGCTTGGGGGCCTCGCCGTCGATGGCCGTCTTGGCGGTGCGCAGGAAGTTCGCGACCGAGACGCCCGGCACCTCGACGGGGTACTGCATCGCGAGGAACAGTCCGGCGCGGGCACGCTCGTCGACCTTCATCGAGAGGATGTCGACGCCGTCGAGCGTGACGCTGCCGCCCGTGATGTTGTACTTCGGGTGCCCGGCGATGGAGTACGCGAGGGTCGACTTGCCCGAGCCGTTGGGGCCCATGATCGCGTGGACCTCTCCGGTCCTGACGGTCAGGTCGACGCCTTTGAGGATCTCCTTCTCGCCCTCCTCGGTCGTGACCGAGACGTGAAGGTCCTTGATCTCAAGGGTTGCCATGTGGGTTCAGCTCCTGTCGGCGGAGAGGTCGATCATGACGACGTCTCCGGTGATCTGGGTGGGGTAAACGGGTACGGATTCGGTGGCAGGCATGTTGAGCGGCTTGCCGGTCCGGAGGTCGAAGCGCGATCCGTGCAGCCAGCACTCGATCTCGCAGCCCTCGATGTCGCCCTCGGACAGCGGGATGGACGCGTGCGAGCACTCGTCGCGGATGGCGTAGACGTCGTCGCCGTCACGCACGAGGGCGATCTCCTGGCCGTCGATCTCGACTGCCAGGGCACCCCCGTCCGGGACGTCGGCGAGCGTCGCCGCCTCCACGAAGGTCATCCGGGGTCCCCGCGGAAGCGTGAGCGCAGCGAACGGTTTCGTGGGGTGATCATGCGTCGACGCGTCCCACGTGCTCGGCGAGCTCGTCCTCGATGGAGGCGATGAGTCGCTCCTGCAGGGACGGGACGCCGATGCGGCGGATGATGTCGTGGAAGAAGCCGTGGACGACGAGGCGACGGGCCTCCTCCTCGGGGATGCCGCGGCTCTGCAGGTAGAACAGGTGCTGGTCGTCGAAGCGGCCCGTCGTGGACGCGTGGCCCGCGCCCTCGATGTCGCCGGTCTCGATCTCCAGGTTGGGCACGGAGTCGGCCTTGGCACCGTCGGTCAGCACGAGGTTGTCGTTGCTCTCGTACGTCAGGATGCCCTCGGCCTCCTTGCGGATGAGGACGTTGCCGATCCAGACCGTGTGCGCGTCCTGACCCTGGAGCGCGCCCTTGTACTCGACGTTGCTCTTGGTCCTCGGCGCCGTGTGGTCGGCGAAGAGCCGGTGCTCGATGTGCTGACCGGCGTCGGCGAAGTACACGCCCAGCATGTCGACGCTGCCGCCCGTGCCACGGTAGTCCGCGGACGTGCTGGCGCGCACGACGTCACCGCCGAGCGAGACCGCGACGTGCTTGAACGTCGCGTCGCGCCCGACCGTGGCGTGCTGCGTCACGACGTGGACGCTGTCGTCGTTCCAGTCCTGCACCGTCACGAACGTGAGCTCGGCGCCGTCCTCGAGGACGACCTCGATGTTCTCGGCCCACGTGGCCGAGCCGCTGTAGTCGACGATCACGACGGACTTGCTGAACTGTCCGGCGCGCACCAGCAGGTGACCTGCGGCGGCCCGGTCGATGCCCCCGCCGCGCAGGTGCAGCGTCGTGGGCTCCTCGACGACGGCGTCGGCCGGGACCGTGATCTCGAAGACGGACGTCGCGGCAGCCCAGGCCCGAGCCGACACGCGGTCGACCGGCACGTAGCCGGACACACCGCGGGCGGAGTCGGCGATCGGGACCGACACGGCGGTCACGCCGGGCGCGGCGTCGACCTCGACCGTGAAGTCGTCACCGTCGAGCGCGGTGTCCTGGTGCAGACCGCGGAGGCGCTTGAGCGGGGTGAACCGCCAGATCTCCTCGAGCCCGGTCGGGACCGGGTGGTCGGCGAGGTCGAACGACCCCTCCGGATGCAGGTGCGACTCCACAGGGGACAGCTCCAACGCAGGCGACAAGTCTTGAACTGCCGTCTTGGAAGGATCGATGGAGGTCGTCATCCGACAGCGCCCTCCATCTGCAGCTCGATCAGACGGTTGAGCTCGAGGGCGTACTCCATCGGCAGCTCGCGCGCGATCGGCTCGACGAATCCACGGACGATCATCGCCATGGCCTCGTCCTCCTCCATGCCGCGTGACATGAAGTAGAAGAGCTGGTCGTCGCTGAGCTTGGAGACGGTTGCCTCGTGGCCCAGGGTCACGTCGTCCTCGCGGACGTCGACGTACGGGTAGGTGTCGGAGCGGCTGATCTGGTCGACGAGCAGCGCATCGCACTTGACCGTGCTGGCCGAGCCCTCGGCGCCCTCGAGCACCTGCAGCAGGCCACGGTAGGACGTGCGTCCACCGCCACGGGCGACGGACTTGCTCAGGATCGAGCTGGACGTGTTCGGAGCCGCGTGGACCATCTTGGCGCCGGCGTCCTGGTGCTGTCCCTCGCCGGCGAAGGCGATCGACAGCGTCTCGCCACGGGCGTGCTCGCCCATGAGGTAGACCGCGGGGTACTTCATCGTGACCTTGGAGCCGATGTTGCCGTCGACCCACTCCATCGTGGCGCCCTCTTCGCAGACGGCGCGCTTGGTGACGAGGTTGTAGACGTTGTTCGACCAGTTCTGGATCGTCGTGTAGCGGACGCGGGCGCCCTTCTTGACGACGATCTCGACGACGGCCGAGTGCAGCGAGTCGCTGGAGTAGATCGGGGCGGTGCAGCCCTCGACGTAGTGCACGTACGAGTCCTCGTCGGCGATGATCAGCGTGCGCTCGAACTGGCCCATGTTCTCGGTGTTGATGCGGAAGTAGGCCTGCAGCGGGATGTCGACGTGGACGCCCTTGGGCACGTAGATGAACGAGCCGCCGGACCACACGGCCGAGTTGAGCGCGGAGAACTTGTTGTCGCCGACCGGGATGATCGTCGCGAAGTACTCCTTGAACAGCTCGGGGTGCTCCTTGAGCGCCGTGTCGGTGTCGAGGAACAGGACGCCCTGCTCCTCCAGGTCCTCGCGGATCGAGTGGTAGACGACCTCGGACTCGTACTGGGCCGCGACGCCGGACACGAGGCGTTGCTTCTCGGCCTCGGGGATGCCCAGGCGGTCGTACGTGTTCTTGATGTCCTCGGGCAGGTCGTCCCAGGTGGCGGCCTGCTTCTCGGTGGACCGCACGAAGTACTTGATGTTGTCGAAGTCGATGCCGCCGAGGTCGGAGCCCCATGTCGGCATGGGCTTGCGGCCGAAGAGCTTGAGGCCCTTGAGGCGCAGGTCGAGCATCCACTGGGGCTCGTCCTTGAGCGCCGAGATGTTGCGGACGACGTCCTCGCTCAGGCCACGTTGGACGTTGGCGCCGGCGTCGTTGCCGTCGGACCAGCCGAACTCGTAGCGCCCGACGTCCTTGAGGCCCGGGTTGGCTTCTTCGATGGCATTGGGTGCGGTGGTCTCTGACGTGGTCGTCATGAGGGCAACCTCTCTGAAGTGGCGGAACTGGGTGTCGCAGTGGGTAGGTGGGTCGTGCACACGCCGTCGCCGTGGGCGATCGTGGCGAGGCGCTGCACGTGGGTGCCGAGGAGCCGGGCGAACATCTCCGACTCGGCCTCGCACATCTGGGGGAACTCCTCGGCCACGTGGGCGACCGGGCAGTGGTGCTGGCACATCTGCGTGCCGGCGGGGGTGGAGCCGACCGACGCGGCGAAGCCGTCCTTGCTCAGCACCTCGGCGAGGATGCGAGGACGGTCGGCCGGTTCGGCCAACGCCAGCATCGGGCGGTAGCGGTCCTCGAGGTCGCCCAGACGGTGGCGGGCGAACGCCATGACGGCGTCGTCCCCGCCGGTCTCGGCGAGGAACCGCAGCGCGTCGACCGCGAGCTCGTCGTAGCTGTGCTCGAACGTGGCACGCCCGGCGTCGGTGATGGCGAAGACCTTCGCGGGCCGGCCACGGCCGCGCTGGCCGACGACGCGCTGGTCGCGGGCCTCAAGGAAGCCCTCGGCGAGCAGCTGGTCGAGGTGACGGCGCACGGCGGCGGGCGTCAGCTGGAGCCGGACGGCGAGGTCGGCGGCCGTGGAGGGACCGTTCTCGAGGATGGTCTGCGTGACACGGGTGCGCGTGGGGGCGTCGTCGTGCGACACCTTCTCCACGGGCTCCATGTATTTCACAACACCAGTGTGCCGTTAATGATTCCGCGCATTCAACGAAGGCGGGCCTTACTGAGGTGTCCCTGACCGTTCCGCCGGATGCGGCTTTCGCCGCCGTTCGAGAGGCTCCGGCGACACCCTCGTGACCTGGATCACGACCGCTGTCTCACGACTCGACCGCCCCGGCGGGCAGCACGGCGGCGTCCGCGGCCCGCGTGCCGGCCTCCCAGCCACGCAGGTCGAGCTGCCGCCGGCGCGACGACCCGCTCGTGATGCGCGGGAAGAGCCGTTCGACCTCGCCGCTGATCGCCTCCTCCTGCCGTTGGAAGACCGGGACGAGGTCGGAGCCGTAGGTCGCGACCGCGTCGTCCGACGAGGACGTGAGGCGTTCGCCGATGCGATGGGCGTACGCGATCAGGAACGCCTTGCGGAACGACGACGAACGGTCGACGCCGTGCGACTCCTCGCCGGCCCGGGTCATGGCGCGCGTGGCCTGCACCAGGGTGGACGTGAACAGCATCTCCACCTGCGCGACGTCCGTCGGCACCCCCACGAGCGTCGCGCTCGACGCGAAGTCGTTCCAGACGGCGCGCGTGCGGTTGGCCTCGGCGACGACGTGCAGCAGGCTGGCCTTCTCCATCGCGTACGGGTGGTGGATCAGCACCCGGACGCCCAGCACGTCGACCGGGCCGCCCTGCTCGTCGGCCACCAGCGCCTCGTCGATGGAGTGTCGGGTCATGAGGTCCTGCGCCTTCGCGGTGAACGCCTCGGCCTCGGCCGCGAACTCCGTGGACTCGGCCTTGGCCAGGAGTGCGCGGATCTTGGTGAGCGTCTTGTCGTGCCTGCCGCCCGAGCGTGGGGCGGCGAACGAGACCCGTTGCTCCGTGCCCCACTGTGATGGCGGCGGGACCAGGATCTGGGAGCGGGGCAGCTCGTTCAGGAAGGTCATCGCGACCAGCGCGGCCGTCCACTCCTGCACCGCCGCACGACCACGCGGAGGCAGCAGGCCGTCAGGCCCGCCGGCGTGATCGTGCCGGGACGCCAGCGCCTCGAGCTGCTCGACCCATGGCCGTGGTGCCCGCGTCGACGCGTCCGTGCGGTCGGCCTCGACGAGGACTGCCCGGGCGATCCACCTCGCCGACGCGGCGGACGTCCGGCGTCGAGCGGCGTGGACGAGGTCCTGCGGCTGCCACCCGTGCTCCCAGGCCACGCGGATCCTCGACAGGCACTGGTCGACGACCAGCGCCGCCGGGTCGAGCTGCGGGACCGGTGCCGTGGCTCCGAGCTCGTTGAGGTGGACGATGCGCGGCCCGGCGGACCGGGGCGCGCTGACGGCGAACCGCGCGGCCAGCTCGATCAGGCCGATGATCTGCTGCTGCACGGCCTGCGCGTCGTCGTCGGCGTCGCCGTGCGGTGCCCGCGTCGCGCGGGTCTGCGCCCGTCGCTGGTCACGACGCCGTCTGCTGCTGTTCCCCATGACTCCATCCTTGCAAGCGGCGCGGACACCGGACGACGTCCGTCCACAGCCCTAGAGTGTCGTCATGGCGAGCGATGCGGTGGAGATCGAGGCGGGCGGGCGATCCGTCCGGGTGTCGAGCCCGACCAGGGTCATCTACGAGGCCACCGACTTCTCGGCCGAGGTCACCAAGGTCATGGTCGCGGAGTACTACGTCGCCGTCGCCGACGGACTCATGCGGGCGCTGCGCGATCGTCCCGTCGCGCTGGAGCGCTGGCCCAAGGGCGTCCGTGAGGGCATGGTCATGTCGACCCGCGCCGACAGTCACGGCGATGCGTTCTACCAGAAGCGGATGATGCGGGGCGCTCCCCCGTACGTCGAGAGCACCCGCATCCTGTTCCCGTCCGGCCGGGTCGCCGACGAGATCTGCATGACCGAGATCGCCACCGCGGCCTGGGCCGCTCACATGGGCGCGATCACCTTCCACCCGTGGCCGACGCGCCGCGACGACAACGACCGTCCCGACGAGCTGCGCATCGATCTCGACCCGTTCGGGTCGGCGACGTTCGCCGACGCGGTGCGGGTCGCCGACGTCGCCAGGCAGCTGTTCGGCGAGCTGGGCGTCCGGGCGTTCGCCAAGACCAGCGGCAAGCGCGGCGTCCACGTCTACGCGCGCATCGAGCCACGCTGGACCTTCACGGACGTCCGGCACGCCGCGATCGCCTTCGCCCGCGAGCTCGGGCGCCGGACCGACGGCGTGACGACCGCCTGGTGGAAGGAGGAGCGCGGCGACAACATCTTCATCGACTTCAACCAGAACTGCAGGGATCGCACGATCGCCTCGGCGTACAGCCTGCGTCCCGCCGCCGGCGCCACCGTGTCGATGCCGGTGACGTGGGACGAGCTCGCCGCGCTCGACTCACCCCGGGCGTTCACGCTGCACACCGTCCCCGACAAGCTGGCGTCCGACGGCGACGCGTGGGCCGAGATCGACGACGTCGCGCACTCGCTGGAGCCGTTGCTCGAGCTCTGGCGCGCCGATCCGACCGAGATGCCGTATCCGCCGGAGTACCCGAAGATGCCCGGCGAGCCGAAGCGCGTCCAGCCCAGCAAGGCGAAGAAGAGCTAGTCCGTCGCCACGTCGTGCCGGCGTTCAGACCAGCGAGGCGAGGACGGCGTCGATGCGCCTGGCCAGCGTGGCAGGGGCCTTCGCGAGGGCGAGGTCCATCAGGTGACGCTTGCGGGCCGCCGGCGTGAGCGCGTCCCAGGCAGCGGCGGCCGAAGCGTCCGCCGCGAGCCGTGAGGCCAGCTCCGGGTGCACCACGCCGGCCTCGGCGTCGTCGAAGACGGTCCACATGCCATTGGCCTTCGCGGCGTCGACGAGCGCGCGTCCGGCCGGCTGCATGCGTCCCTCGGCCTCGAGGCGCGCGACGCGATCCTTGTTGTTGCTGACCCAGGTGCTGCGGGGCCGGCGCGGCGCGAACCACATCATGACCCGCTCGTCGTCGAGCACCTTGCGGGTCGAGTCGATCCAGCCGAAGCAGAGGGCCTCGAGCACCGACTCCTCGTACTCGATGACGGGTCGGCCGGACTCGCGCCGCCAGAAGACCAGCCAGACGCCGTGGCCGCGAGCATGGTGCTGCACCAGCCACTCACGCCACTGGTGCAGGGACGCCGGATGGATCCGCTCCGCGTCGTCCATCGCCGTCATACCAGCAGGATAGGACCGCCCGGCGACATTCTTCGGCACCTGACAGGCACTTCGTGGAGGGCCTGTCTACAGTGGATCCGTGGACCCCACGCCCGCACGGATCGATCTCGGCCGACTCGTCGACCGACCCGACGGCGACTTCTCCGAAGAGGACGTCCAGCAGCTCCGGCAGGACTTCACGCGCTTCATGATGCGGTACAAGTTCGGCATGGAGGAGATCGTCACGAAGCTGACGATCCTGCACGACGAGTTCGCGCACCTGCACGAGACCAACCCGATCGAGAACGTCTCGTCCCGGCTCAAGAACCCCGACAGCATCCTCGAGAAGATGGGCCGCAAGGCCTGCGAGCCGACGTTCGAATCGATCGCCGACAAGATCACCGACATCGCCGGCGTGCGGGTCACCTGCAGCTTCGTGTCGGACGTCTATCACGTGTTCGACATGCTCACGAGCCAGTCGGACGTCGTGATCGTCGAGGTGCGCGACTACATCGCGGCGCCCAAGCCCAACGGCTACCGGAGCCTGCACGCGCTGATCGAGGTGCCGGTCTACCTGAGCGACGGCGAGATCCCCGTCCTCGTCGAGGTGCAGCTGCGCACGATCGCGATGGACTTCTGGGCCAGTCTCGAGCACAAGATCCACTACAAGTACCGCGAGGACGTGCCCCAAGCGCTGCTCGACGGCCTCAAGGACGCGGCCGACACCGCGACGGAGCTCGACGCGACGATGGAACGGCTGCACACCGAGGTCAAGACCGCGGGCGAGCTGCCGAAGGCCCTCAAGGAGGAGCTCGCGACGCAGACCTCCGCCCTGCCCGACGAGAAGTTCATCGAGCGCCTCCGCAACATCAACCTGTAGCACCCGTGCTCGCCGGAGCGGTGGATCCGCAACCTCATCGGCGTGATCCCGCCCGTGGGCGGTGGATCCTCAACCTCATCCGGCCGCTTGGGGTTGAGGATCCACCACCAACAGAGGCATGGGGTTGAGGATCCACCGCCCGACCCCGGGGTCAGGTCAAGATGTCGTCGAGGTCGTACTTCACGACCTCCTCGAGCTGCTCGTACGTGCAGCTCTCCGGCTCGCGGTCGGGGCGCCAGCGCTTGAGCTGCGCGGTGTGCCGGAAGCGCGTCCCCTCCATGTGCTCGTAGCCGACCTCGGCGACCAGCGAGGGCTCGAGCGTGACGAACGACAGGTCCTTGGTGCCGGTCCAGCGGCTCTGGCCGCCCGGCAGCCGCGAGGACGCCTGCGCGTCGGCGTCCTGCCACTGGCCCCAGGGGTGGTCGGCGGAGTCGACGACGAGCGGCTGGAGCATCTCGACGAGCTCGGCCCGCTTCGCCTCCGTGAAGGACGCCGCCACGCCGACGTGCTGGAGCTTGCCGTCGTCGGCGTACAGACCGAGCAGCAGCGAGCCCAGCAGCGGACGCTCGTCGGTGGACGTCTTGTGCAGGCGATAGCCCGCCACGACGACGTCGGCCGTGCGGGCGTGCTTGATCTTGAGCATCGTGCGCCCGTTCGGCGCGTACGGCTTCGCGAGTGCCTTCGCCACGACCCCGTCGAGACCGGCTCCCTCGAAGATGCCGAACCACTCCTCGGCCAGGGCGGCGTCCGTCGTCGTGCGCGTGACGTGCACGGGGGCGGACGCCGTGGAGAGCGCGTCCTCCAGCCGTGCGCGGCGGACCGAGAACGGCTCGTCCATGAACGACTCGTCGCCGAGCGCCAGCAGGTCGAAGGCCACGAACGAGGCGGGCGTCGTCTCGGCGAGCATGTTCACGCGGGACGCCGCGGGGTGGATGCGCTGCGACAGCGCGTCGAAGTCGAGACGGCCGTCGACGGCCAGGAAGATCTCGCCGTCCAGGACGCAGCGATCCGGCGTCTCGGCCAGGACCGCCGCCACGACGTCCGGGAAGTAGCGGGTCAGCTCCTTGGTCGAGCGGCTCGCCAGGGAGACCTCGTCGCCGTCCCGGAACACGATGCACCGGAAGCCGTCCCACTTGGGCTCGTACGACAGACCGCCCTCGACCGAGTCGGCCGCCGGGACCCCCTTGACCGACTTGGCCAGCATCGGCTTGACCGGGGGCATCACGGGGAGATCCATGCAGCACAGCCTAAGACGAGACCTTGACCGGCGACACCTACACTGTGGGGGTGAATCAAGCCGCCGTCGAGGTCCTCGACCTCGTCATGCGATACGGCTCCGTCACCGCCGTCGACGGCCTCGACCTGACCGTCGAGCCCGGCACCGTCACCGCGATCCTCGGCCCGAACGGCGCGGGCAAGACCACGACGATCGAGACGTGCGAGGGATTCCGCACCCCGCAGAGCGGCACGGTGCGCGTCCTCGGGCTCGACCCGGTCGCCGAGGGCCACCTGCTGCGGCCGCGCGTCGGCGTGATGCTCCAGTCCGGCGGTGCCTGGTCCGGGGCCCGCTCGTACGAGATGCTCCGCCACATCGCGGCGCTGCACGCACACCCGCTCGACGTCGACCTGCTGATCGAGCGCCTCGGCATGGGGTCGTACGGCACGACCCCGTACCGTCGCCTCTCCGGCGGCCAGCAGCAGCGGCTCAGCCTCGCGATGGCGATCGTCGGACGTCCCGAGCTCCTGTTCCTCGACGAGCCGACCGCAGGGCTCGACCCGGCCGCGCGCCGGTCGACCTGGGAGCTCATCGCCGAGCTGCGCAGCAGCGGCGTCACGACCGTCCTCACGACGCACTTCATGGACGAGGCCGAGGCGCTGTCCGACCAGATCCACATCGTCGACGCCGGACGGGTCATCGCCTCCGGCACCCCGCAGACGTTGGCCGCGTCCGGCTCGGAGAACACCGTCCGGTTCACGGCCCGGCCGGGTCTCGACGTCACGGACCTCATGCTGGCCCTCCCCCACGACACCAAGGTCGACGAGGTCACTCCCGGTGCGTACGTCGTCGCCGGCAAGGTCGACCCCCAGCTCCTCGCGGACCTGGCGACGTGGTGCGCGGGGCAGAGCGTCCTCACCGAGTCGTTGCTCGTGGAGCGCCAGACCCTCGAGGACCGCTTCCTCGAGCTCACCGGGAAGGCCCTGCGATGACCACCCCGAGCCTCGACCTGACGCCCCGCCCCGGGTCGGCCACCAAGGTGGCGATGCTGCGGGCGCAGACCGTCATGGAGCTGCGGCTGCAGACCCGCAACGCCGAGCAGGTCCTGCTCACGATGATCATCCCGCTGGTGCTGCTCGTCTTGGGCTCGCAGGCCAACCAGATCGTCGACCTCGGTCCCGGCCGGACGATCGACATCATCACGCCGGGCATCCTCGCGCTCGCCGTCCTGTCGACGTCCTTCACGTCGCTCGCGATCGCGACGGGCTTCGAGCGTCGCTACGGCATCATCAAGCGCCTCGGCGCCTCGCCGCTCCCCCGCTGGGGCCTGCTGTTCGGCAAGGTCGGGGCGGTCGTCATCGTAGAGGTCGTCCAGCTCGGCGTCCTGTCGGGTGTCGGCCTCGCCCTCGGCTGGGAGCCGCACGGCGGCCTCGTGGCGGTCGGCCAGATGCTCGCGCTGATCGTCCTCGGCACGGCCGCGTTCGGATCGCTCGGGCTGTTGATCGCCGGGACGCTCCGCGCCGAGGCGACGCTCGCGGTCGCCAACCTCGTCTACGTCCTGCTGCTCGTCGGCGGCGGGCTGCTGGTGCCGCTGAGCCGCTACCCCGAGAGCGCCCACCACGTCCTCGAGCTGCTGCCGTCGGGAGCCCTGGGGCAGGGGCTCCGCGACACCTTCGCCGGCGACGGTCCGACCGCGTTCACCACCGTGGTGCTGCTGATCTGGACCGTGTGCGCCAGCCTGATGGTCTCGAGGACGTTCAAGTGGGAGTGAGTGGCATGCGTTCATGGGCAGGGCTGCGCGAGCCCACCAGCACCTCGGTCGAGCGGTGGTCGTGGGCGGCCGTCGTCGCCAACACCGTCATCATCCTGACCGGCGGTCTCGTGCGTCTGACCGGCTCCGGCCTGGGCTGCCCCACGTGGCCGAAGTGCACCGACGAGTCGTTCACCCCCCACCGCGAGCTCGGCACGCACGGCGTCATCGAGTTCGGCAACCGGATGCTGACGTACGTCCTGATCGTCGTCGTCGTGGCGACACTGGTTGCCGTCTGGCGCTGGTCGCGGACGTCGCGCGAGCTGCGCCGCCTCGCCGCGCTCATCGCTCTGGGCGTGCCGTTCCAGGGCGTCATCGGCGGCATCACGGTGCTGACCGACCTCAACCCGTGGATCGTGTCCCTCCACCTGCTGCTGTCGCTGGTGCTGGTCTCCGCCTCGGTGCTGCTGGTCGTGCGTGTGCGCGGCGCGGCGCCCGCGACGTTCCCGCCGCGCGGCCGGACGCTGGTCATCGCGACGTACGCCGTGCTGTGGGTCGTGGTCTACCTCGGCACCGTCGTCACCGGCTCCGGCCCGCACGCCGGCGACGACGAGGCCCCGCGCAACATGCTCGACCCGCAGGTCATGAGCCACGTGCACGCATTCAGCGTCTACCTGCTCGTCGCGCTGACGGTCGCGAGCTGCCTGGCCCTGCGCGGCACGCCCGTCGCCCGCCTGGTGCTGGGGCTGCTGGTGGCGGAGCTCGCCCAGGGCACGATCGGCTTCGTGCAGTACTTCACCGACCTGCCGATCGCCCTCGTCGCCGCCCACCTCGTCGGCGCCGCGGTGCTCGTCGCCGTCGGCACGCGCCTGTTCGTCGAGGTCGTGGCAGCCCGTTCGCCTGCCGACGGACCGCGAGCACGTCCGACCGAGTCCTCGTCCGTCCGTTGACCTGAGGTCCGCGCCACCCCTACGGTGACCGGATGCCTGCCCGCTCGGTCGCCGAGTCCCTGACAGCCACCGATCACGGCAAGGACCTCGCGCCGGTCGTGCTGGTGCACGCCGGACTGCTGGTGGCCGGCGGCATCTCCTTGGCGCTCGACCGCCCTGCCCAAGGCTGGGGCGTGCTCGCGACCGTCGTGGCCTACGTCGTCGCGCTGCAGGTCGTGACCCGAGGGACGGACCTCGCCGCCCTCGCCGCGTTCCTCGTGCCCGTCTCGGTCTTCCAGGTCCTGCCCGACTGGGTGCTGGCCGATCTGGTCGGGACGCTGCGCTTCCCCGACACCGGTGGGCTCCGCGTCGACGACGTCATCCCGGTCGCGATGGCCGGCATGTGGGTCGCACCGTTGTTCGTCGCCGTGGCGCTCGGCGGCGCCCGGCCGGCACGCGCTGCCGTCCTCTCGGCGGTGATCTTCCTCGGCAGCGAGCTCGCGGCGCCCGTACTCGGGCTCTGGGAACCGACCGGCGACACGACCCGCTGGCTCGGCGTCGCGGTCTACGTCATCCCCGCCGAGGCCGCGCTCGGCTGGGCGACCGCTGTCGCGTTCACCGCCACCAGACGTCTCGGGGTCGCGCACCGTGTCGGGGCAGCGCTCGCGGTCTCGACGTTCTACCTCGGCGCACTCGTGCTCTCGCACTTCCTGATCGACGTCGCCGGGTGGGGCATCACGGCCTGATCCCGGTCGCCGAGTGGTGCCATCGCGGCCTCGAGCGGCGCGTCCCGGACAGACTCGCCGTCCCAGAACGTCCGAACCGCACCGGTCGCGGACATGGGTGGGGGTGGGGGCTCATAGACTTCGGGCATGCCTGACGACTGGAACGTCGACCCGTCCGTCTCCGATGCCGATCTCGCAGTCTTCCTGGTGACGTCCGCCGGCGCGCTCGCCGCCCGCATGCGCGACGAGGGGCTCCGCACCGACTTCAAGACGTCGATCTCCGACGTCGTCACCGCCGCCGACCGGGCGGCCGAGGAGCTCGTGATGCAGACCCTGCGACGGGCACGCCCCGACGACGGCATCCTCGGCGAGGAGGGCGCCGCCCACGACGGGACGAGCGGCCGCACCTGGGTCATCGACCCCGTCGACGGCACCTACAACTTCGTGTCGGGACTGGCGTACTGGTGCAGCGCGCTGGCCCTGCGCGACGCCGACGGCGGCATCCTCGGAGCGGTTCACCAGCCCAGCAGCGGCGAGACCTGGGTCGGTGGTCGCGACCTGCCGACGACGCTCGACGGCAAGGCGCTGGAGCCGCTCGTCGACCGCCCGCTCGCCGAGTGCAGCCTCGCGACCTACATCCACCCCGCCGACCTGCGGGAGCCCGACACCATCGCGACGTGGCTCGCCCTGGTCGACGGCGTCGCGACCCCGCGCATCCTCGGCTCCGGGTCGATGGACCTGTCGAACGTCGCGACCGGACGTGTCGGCGTCTGGGCGCAGCACTCCACGGCCACGTGGGACTGGCTGCCGGGTCAGGCGCTCGTCGAGGCCGCCGGCGGCAGCACGGCGGTCGTCGAGCACCGTGGACGCCGCTGGCACATGGCGGGCAACCCGCTGGCCCTGCAGCAGCTCGTGGAGCGGCTGAAGGCGTCCTAGCGTCCTAGCGCAGGAACGGATCGACCGCTGCCGCCACGAACAGCAGCGCCAGGTAGGCGTTGCTGTAGTGGAACAGTCGCATCGGCTTCAGGACCGACAGCTCCTCGGTGTCCTGCGCGCGGGCCTTGAGGTCGTACGCCTCGATGAGGAACACGATGCCCAGGACGATCGCGACGGCCGGGTAGAACCAGCCCGTCGGCGTGAGGGGCCACAGCAGCAGCGACGTGCCGACCATGACCCAGGTGTAGATGACGATCTGGCGGGCGACCTCGGCGGAGCCGACGACCGACGGCAGCATCGGGACGCTCGCTGCGGCGTAGTCCTCGCGGTAGCGCATCGCGAGCGACCAGAAGTGCGGCGGCGTCCAGAAGAACACCACGAGGAACAGCACGAACGGCGCGTACGCGAGCTCGCCCGTGACGGCCGTCCAGCCGATCATGGCCGGGAAGCAGCCCGCCGCACCGCCCCACACGATGTTCTGCGTCGTGCGGCGCTTGAGGATCATGGTGTAGCCGACGACGTAGAAGACGTTCGCGGCGAGCGCCAGGCCGGCCGAGAGCCAGTTGACCCAGAAGCCGAGCACGGCGGTCGAGACCACGCCGAGGACCAGGCCGAAGATCAAAGCGTTGCGGGTCGGGATCTGGTGACGGGCCAGCGGACGCCGCGAGGTGCGCCGCATGAGCTGGTCGATGTCGGCGTCGACGACGCAGTTGAGCGCGTTGGCGCTGCCGGCCGACAGGGCGCCACCGACGAACGTGGCGATGACGAGCCACAGCGGCGGCACGCCCTCCTGCGCCAGGAACATGACCGGGACGGTCGTGAGCAGCAGGAGCTCGATGATGCGCGGCTTCGTCAGCGCGACGTACGACTTGACCACGTCGCTGAAGGCGGGAGAAGTGGGTACGTCGGAACCGTTGGGGGTCTTCACTTCCACGGCAGTCACGTGCAGCAGTCTAAAGGACGCGAGTAGGCTCGTCGTGATGGCCTTCGACACCAGTCATCCAAGCCTCTCGAACGACGATCAGGAGCCGCAGCTGTGACGTCCGGAACCCCCTCCCTGGAGTGGACAGACCTCGACAAGAAGGCCGTGGACACCGTCCGTCTGCTGGCCGCCGACGCGGTGCAGAAGGTCGGCAACGGCCACCCCGGCACCGCCATGAGCCTGGCCCCCGTGGCCTACCTGCACTACCAGAAGCTGCTGCGCCACGACCCCACCGATCCGCACTGGGCGGGCCGTGACCGGTTCGTGCTGTCGTGCGGCCACTCGAGCCTCACGCAGTACATCCAGCTCTACCTCGCCGGCTACCCGATGACGCTCGACGACCTCAAGGCACTGCGCACGTGGGGCAGCCAGACGCCGGGTCACCCCGAGTACAACCACACCCCCGGCGTCGAGGTGACGACCGGCCCGCTCGGCCAGGGTGTCGCCAACGCCGTGGGGTTCGCGATGGCCGCCCGACGCGAGCGCGGTCTGCTCGACCCGACCGCCGCCCCCGGCGAGAGCCCGTTCGACCACCGCGTCTACGCCATCTGCTCCGACGGCGACCTCGAGGAGGGTGTCTCCGCCGAGGCGTCCTCGCTCGCCGGCACTCAGCAGCTGGGCAACCTCACGCTCCTGTGGGACGACAACCGCATCTCGATCGAGGACGACACCAACATCGCCTTCACCGAGGACGTCGCCAAGCGCTACGAGGCCTACGGCTGGCACGTCCAGACCGTCGACTGGACCAACGGCGGCACCGAGTACGTCGAGGACGTCCAGGCTCTCTGGGACGCGTACCAGGCCGCCGAGGCCGTCACCGACAAGCCCAGCTTCATCCAGCTGCGCACGATCATCGCCTGGCCCGCGCCCACGAAGCAGGGCACCGGCGGCTCGCACGGCTCGGCCCTCGGCGACGACGAGATCAAGGCGACGAAGGAGCTGCTCGGCTTCGATCCCGAGAAGACCTTCATCGTCGACGACGACGTCATCGAGCACACCCACCTCGCCCGCGACCGCGCCGCGGCCGAGCGCGAGACGTGGCAGACGTCGTTCGACGCCTGGACGACCGCCAACCCCGAGGCCGCCGCGCTGCTCGAACGCCTCAAGAAGCGCGAGCTCCCCGACGGCTGGGACGCCGACCTCCCCGTGTACGAGGCCGACGCCAAGGGTGTCGCCACCCGCGTGGCGTCCGGCGAGTTCCTGTCCGCCGCCGTGGGTCAGCTGCCCGAGCTGTGGGGCGGCTCCGCCGACCTCGCCGGGTCGAACAACACGACCCCCGACGGCGAGCCGTCCTTCCTGCCGCCCGAGCGCTCTAGCGCCAAGTTCAAGGGCGACTGGTACGGCCGCGTGCTGCACTTCGGCATCCGCGAGCACGCCATGGGCGCGATCCTCAACGGCATCGCCCAGCACGGGCTCACGCGCCCGTACGGCGGCACCTTCCTCACGTTCAGCGACTACATGCGACCCTCGGTCCGCCTCGCGGCGCTGCAGGAGCTGCCCGTCACCTACGTGTGGACGCACGACTCGATCGGCCTCGGCGAGGACGGCCCGACCCACCAGCCGATCGAGCACCTCGCCGCGCTGCGGGCCATCCCCGGTCTCGACGTCGTCCGACCGGCCGACGCCAACGAGACGATCGAGGCCTGGCGCACGATCCTCGGCATCACCGACCGTCCTGCCGCGCTCGCACTGAGCCGCCAGAACCTGCCCACGTTCCCGCGTGGCACCGACGGCTGGGCCGAGGCGAGCCAGACGGCCAAGGGCGCGTACGTCCTGATCGACGCCGAGGGCACCCCCGACGTCATCCTCTTCGGCACCGGCTCGGAGGTGCAGATCGCGGTCAAGGCCCGCGAGCTGCTGGCCGCCGACGGCATCTCGGCGCGCGTCGTCTCGATGCCGAGCCGCGAGTGGTTCGAGCAGCAGGACGTCGCCTATCGCGACGAGGTGATCCCGCCGACGCTCCGCGCCAGGGTCTCCGTCGAGGCCGGCATCGCGCTGGGCTGGCGCGACATGGTCGGCGACGCAGGCCGCATCGTCAGCATCGAGCACTACGGTGCGTCCGCCGACTACCAGACGCTCTACGACAAGTTCGGCATCACCGCCGAGGCCGTCGTCGCAGCAGCAAAGGACTCCATCGCGGCCGCGGCGGGCGAGCCCTCCGCACCGTTCCACGCCCGGCCGGCAGGACCTGTCGGCCCGGGCGACAACGCCGACGCCTCCTGACGACATCGGCACCAGGCAACGCCCTCAAGAGTCACAGTCTCACGAAGGAGCATCCATGAACGACCGTCTCAAGGCTCTCGCTGACGCGGGAGTGTCCATCTGGCTCGACGACCTGTCCCGCGAGCGCATCGAGTCCGGCAATCTCGCCGAGCTCGTCGCGGAGTCCGGCGTGGTCGGCGTCACGACCAACCCGTCGATCTTCGCCTCGGCCCTCGCCAAGGGCGAGAAGTACGAGCCGCAGGTCAAGGAGCTCAAGGCGTCCGGTGCCGACGTCGCCACGACGGTGTTCGAGCTGACCACGACCGACGTCCAGAACGGCTGCGACATCCTCGCGCCGGTCTACGAGTCGAGCGGAGGAGCCGACGGTCGCGTGTCGATCGAGGTCGACCCCGACCTCGCCCGTGACACCGAGGGCACCATCAAGCTCGCCCACCGCCTGTGGGAGCGCGTGAGCCGGCCCAACCTGCTCATCAAGATCCCCGCGACGCTCGAAGGCCTGCCGGCCATCACGGCGACGATCGCCGAGGGCATCAGCGTCAACGTGACCCTGATCTTCTCGCTCGAGCGCTACCGCGGCGTCATGGACGCCTACCTGACGGGTCTGGAGCAGGCGAACGCCGCCGGCCGCGACCTGTCGACGATCCACTCGGTCGCGTCGTTCTTCGTGAGCCGCGTCGACACCGAGGTCGACCGTCGCCTGCCCGAGGACAGCCCCCTGCGCGGCACCGCCGCGCTGGCGAACGCCCGCCTCGCGTACGAGGCGTACGAGGACATCTTCGGCTCCGACCGCTTCGAGGCCCTCAAGGCCAAGGGCGCCAACGCCCAGCGTCCGCTGTGGGCGTCGACCGGCGTCAAGGACCCGAACCTGCCCGACACGTTGTACGTCACCGAGCTGGTCGTCGACAACACCGTCAACACGATGCCCGAGAAGACCCTGCAGGCCGTCGCCGACCACGGCGAGATCATCGGCGACCGGGTGCACGGCACGTACGAGGAGTCGCGCGACGCCATCGCGGCGCTCGAGCGCGAGGGCATCTCGTACGACGAGGTCGTCAAGATCCTCGAGGACGAGGGACTCGAGAAGTTCGAGGCGTCGTGGAACGAGCTGCTCGAGACGGTCACCGCCGAGCTCGACAAGGCCTGAGCCGTGGTCGACGTCGTTCTCAGCGTCCCGTCCCAGCAGGAGCTCGACGACGCACTGAGCAGTGCGGTCGACGACAAGGTCGCTTCACGGATCTCCGCGCAGGACGCCACGCTGTGGGGTCCTGACGCGGAGTCCGAGGCCAGCATCCGGCTCAGCTGGACCCATCTCGCGGAGACGTCGCGGTCGCTCGTCGACGAGATCTCCGAGCTGCGCAACGCGTTCACGATCAAGGGACTCGACCACGTCGTGCTCTGCGGCATGGGCGGATCGTCGCTCGCGCCCGAGGTCATCTGCCACACGGCGGGCGTCCCCCTGACGGTGCTCGACTCGTCACAGCCCGACATGGTCCGCTCGGCCCTGGCCGACCGCCTCGACCGCACGATCGTGGTCGTGTCGAGCAAGTCCGGCGGCACCGTCGAGACCGACAGCCAGCGTCGGGCGTACGAGCAGGCGTTCACCGAGGCAGGCATCGACCCGCTCGAGCGCATCGTCGTCGTGACCGATCCGGGCTCCCCGCTCGACCAGGAGGCCACGGAGACCGGCTACCGGGTGTTCCGCGCCGACCCGAACGTGGGCGGCCGCTACTCGGCGCTGACGGCCTTCGGCCTGGTGCCCAGCGGCCTCGCCGGTGCCGACATCGGTGAGCTGCTCGACAGCGCCGCCGCGGCCGAGCCGGCCCTGTACGCCGACGACGTGTCCAACCCGGCGCTACGCCTCGGCGTCCTGCTGGGCATCGCCAACGCACACGGCGTCGACAAGCTCGTGCTGTCCGACCAGACCCGGCACGGAGTCGGCGACTGGATCGAGCAGCTCGTCGCGGAGTCGACCGGCAAGCTCGGCAAGGGCATCCTGCCGGTCGTCGTGCCGTTCGAGAACGCCGTCAACTTCCACCCCAG
>Ga0247730_1000808_pt1 | contig 19887 bp, 22 predicted proteins | sample UWRJL073202C2_FD_180959 | JGI IMG/M metagenome (GOLD analysis project Ga0247730, IMG submission 180959) | Plant litter microbial communities from Arlington Agricultural Research Station in Wisconsin, United States - UWRJ-L073-202C-2 | ecosystem: Environmental > Terrestrial > Plant litter >... | reverse complement strand
GTCGGAATTCTAGACTTTGTATCGGCTTTCGGTGTTCGGCGTTCGGCGTTCGGATTTCGGCTTCCACAAGACTTCGGATGACTCTTCGTAATATAGGTACCCCATTCGATTCGGCGTATAGTCAGTGGATTAGGACACACAACCATGGAATCCGAGAGCCGATGCGAAGTCTAGAAGTCCGACGAATCATGACTTTCCATCATTCAGGAATTGCATACGCCGAATCGAATGGGGTACCTATATTACGAAGAGTCATCCGAAGTCTTGTGGAAGCCGAAATCCGAACGCCGAACGCCGAACACCGAAAGCCGATACAAAGTCTAGAATTCCGACGAATCATGACTTTCCGTCATTCAGGAATTGCATACGGATATCATCAAACGAACGATTTGCATTCTGAAAGTTTCGACCGTAATCTATCGTTCAATTCAATGCGCAAATCGCAAATCGTTATCTTTCTGATATCATCCTAGCCTGACATGTTTCTGAGTGAACATGTGTTCAAGCAACACAAGTCACTTCTGACTTGCCATTATCTATGCGTTCCACTGAAAGCCAACCACTGCGCAAACCAGGAAGAGCAACTAATCTCAAGCTTGTGCTTGAGATTTGCTCTTTCTTGGGCGCACAGTGGTTGGCTTTCAGTAAAACGCATAGATATTGAGCGGTCGAAAGCGACTTGATGTTGCTTGAACTCATGTTCACTCAGAAAACATCACACAGTGAAAGCGGGAGGGACAAAAGGCATTATTTGAGGCGAGACCTCACTACGCGATAAGAATAATACAAAATAGCCCGAAGGCTGCGAATGCGCTAACTAAGACGAATATAAAAAGTCCAACCCATGTAGTTACTGATCCACGTCCATTGCATTATCCCCCCACCTTTGTTGCGACTGCCTCCTTGCGTTTTGATGGTCGGGGTGAGATAGTAGTACGGCGAGTATTCCTTGGATAGGAGCTAGTGGTTGGCCGGAGGACGAGACGTTCGGAAACCTGTCCGCAATGGTCTGGTGGACACGGATCCGACGCTCCGCGGCGTTGATCATCTCTTGCGGAATATCTAGACCGTGCAAGCGGAGCAGTTTGAGAGTCAGCAGCTCTAGCGACGCGATGTGGAGGAGGACGAAGTTTCGGGAGCGAGTGGAGTCGAGGTCGTTGAGTCCCAGCCGAGAGAATGGCTGGGAGGGGGGCAGGGCAGCACCGCGAGAGGAACTCTCCTGAGAGCTGTCCCTGTAGGTCTCCTGACTGGGCGAATGGGATGGAGAGGGAGGGAGTGGTGCTTTCAGCGTCGTTGTCCGCGGAATGGTTTGAGAAAGGACTTCCGCCTCCTCTTCCTCCTCGTTATCGACAGCGGACTTCTTTTTTCTGAGAGAGAACGAGCACCCCTTCTTGTCTGCCCTGCAACGTTCACAGGACTTCGCTTGGGTGCCGGACGTTGGCTGAAAGCAAGACAGCGCTTTGAGCAGGCATCGCTCACAAGCCACTGTATACGAAGAGGAACGTGGCTTGTCAGTAAAGGAAGTTGTAAAACAGTAGCGTGGTAATACATACCTGGAGCTTGGACGAGCTGTGGTGGGTTAGTCATGGAGGAAACGTTGGTGTGAGTCGGAGACAGAATGAGGTCGCGAATGGTGCTCGTCCACAATCGGAGTTGGAATTGTTCAAGCTCCGAACGTCGGCTCGCCACCTTTCCGCATCACGAATGAGCGCTAAGACGCACCCGACATAATGTTCATTGCGGGCTCAGCTATTCTCAGGCAACGGAAGGTGACAAGCGATATAATTTTTTGAGGGCCGTTGGCCCTCAGAGCACGAAGTACGATAATATACAAAAAAAAATGAAAAGAAGCCCGGAGGCGCGCGCAGTAGGGAGAAAGTACGATGCATAATAATAAAAAAGCCCCCCAGCGACAAGAACCAAGAACGAGCACCATCGGAAGAGCAGCAGGAAGATCGCTAGGCCTCTTCGTCTGGCTCGTCGACTTCCATCCTCTCGTCGTCTTCGACGGTGGCGGGTAATTTGCCCTTCTCCTTAGCCTTGCTCCGACTCTTCTTGGTGCGTAGTTTCTTGGGAGCCTTTTCAACATCAGAGTCATCGAGCACGACGATATCGGCAGGATCCGGGGATTTCGTCGCTGCACTCTTCGAATGCTTACTCGAGGAAGCAACCGAAGCCTTCTCCGCCTGAATCTCTTCCTGAAGCGTCTTCGTGTAGGTCGCTGTATGCCTCTCGGCGAGATTGTGGTGAATGGAGACACGACTCTTGGCTGAGTCGTGAGCACCCGGGGGAATTGGAATGTCATGCTTCTGAAGTACCGACATCCACACCAGCTCGAGGGAAGCAATGCGTTCCAGGATCATGTTGGTGCCGTCATCGAAGGGGGGATGCTGACCTGGAATAGTGCTGGCCTGGATGGGGGTCTTGGCATCAATAAGCTCAGCTCGGGCGGGGAGGGGAACGGTAGGCCTGGAAGCCGATTTTGAAACGACGATGGCGGTCTCAGGAATTGACGCCTGCGCACGAGGACGTTTGGCGTCTTTGTCCGTAGAGGCTCGAGGCGCTGCTGGTGGGGGCGGTAGGAGAGTCATCGGATGCCTGGCTTTGGCAGGGGTAGCAGCTGTAGTGGAGGAAGTAGCAGATTTGGCGGAGGAGGAAGACGCCGTGGGTTTGTTGGTGGCGACAGCAGCAGGGATCGTCCTTCCTTTCGGAGCTGCCTGCGCGTAGACCTTCTCGCCTTGTCTCTTGCGAGGTTCTGCTCGGGGCTCGAGGGGTTCTGGGGGAGGGGGAGGGGGAGGATCGGGTGTGCGGGGTTTTTTCCGGGGAGCTTGGACTGGTTCCTCCTCACTACTCTCCGAAGACTCTTCATCTGGTCGAATCCCACCTTCGCGGCCATCCTCCTCCTCCTTCTCCTCCTCATCAGCCGAATCTTCGACCATTGAAGTGGCTCCCTTGTCTGTCACCGGCACCGAGGGGATTCCTAGACTGACCAACTCAACGCAATCAGCCTTGGCGAATTCACAATTCGCACAGGGACTCTTCCTATCCACGCGAGTACAGAGGACGTTGATGCTATGACACCGAGCGCAACTGCCTACAAGCGGCGGAAAAAAGGAGGGAGTCAGTAAAAGGAATCCGACAACAAGCCTAGTCGACGCACGAGGAACATCTGGGTGACGAGTTGCCATACTACTCAGACTGAAGCTCATAGCAGGGAGGAGAGGGCCAGAGAGCGAGGGCGAGAGTGAAAGTACTGGTCAGGGTGGAATACTACGACCACTGATGATGGTCGGAGCTCTGAGCGGAGTTTGAAAATGACAAAGCCGAAACAGCACGAGGCATATTGATCCGATATGCCGATGATCAATCTGGGTCCTTGAGGGTCGGGTTAGTCGGATTATCACAGTTGTTGACTGGGTCTTCGATAATCTTGTTGTCTCAACTAATGATGCGATGAGGCCTGGCGAAAGGGACACCCACTCGAGTGAAAGGGTTCGCGTTTGCAATGGGCGGAATGCTCCAAGAGGCAACGTGAGAGCCTCGTGTTTGATGTCCGATCCGATCCGATACCCTCCGAATCTTGCCATTGTCGGAGGAAGATAATAGCCAGCTGTCCAGTGATCTCTGAATCGCTTTCCTTCCCTGCTCTTGTCGTCTGCCCTTCAACCCACGTTCTTTTCCCTTCCCTCTCTCTTCAATGCCTACCCCAACTCCTGCGTATCGGCTTTGTGTCATCCTAGCCTGCGACGAACAATGGACGACATACGATGAGTGGACATCGCTCATCGGATTTTCCACCAGTCCATTCAAAGGCGACGCCAAATCCTGTCCTTTTCCTGAGCTTAAGCGACACTTCCGACAAGTGCAAGAATTCGTCAAGAGTTTCCGCGCTATCGCAACCGAGAAAGGGAGGTTCGATTTCTTCAGGAGGGCCAAGAGCGATAACCACTCCGACGGTCGGAAAGCAGTCCGCAATTTCCTGGAGACCCTCCTAGCGTCGAAGAAGGTCGTCAAACTGGTGGAAACCCATCTGAAGGATACGTGGGACTGGACATCTGTCAGCATTCTGCAGCGATACCAGACAATCCGAGCAGATGCAGAGTCAGTATCGGTGAGTACTTCACTTCCTGCAGTATGGCGGTTGGATTGAGCCCAAACTTCCTCTAGTTTCCTACACTAGACGTCATGAGAGACTATCAGGACGTCACCGCAACGTCGGCGTCTTGTATTTTCGGCCCTGGATGCATTGACCCCGGTGGAATGCCACTATCCCCAGTACTCCCGTTCATCCAGACCATAATCGCGAGATGGTGGGATAAACAGCGGAAGACCTTGGCTCGCAACCAGGCGCGGCTACGCGTTTTGCGGAGTGAGGAGGACAAGATGTACAAGGGTATGTCCTGACTACATTCTAGAGTCCGGTCAATGGATTGCTCATTCTGTCCGCTAGCCATTATCCACGGCGAAACTAGATTGTCGGGAAATGCATTAGGGACCGCGCTGACCAGCTACATCGCTAAGGTCGGCCAACTGATCAACTTATTGCAAGTCCTCCCCTCTCGAGGTAGTACCGAGGACATCGTCAAGCGCCAGAAGGAGCTTTCGACGATGCTAGAACGGATGCAGAGCGACGGAGAATATGAGGGGAAAAAGACAACGAAGTCCGGCCAATCTCGTGAGTGCCCTCATCGGACTTGATGTAGTGTTCACTGATTTAGTTTGAGTTATAGTCCATCCAGCGATCAAGAAGGCTCTCAAGAGTCTCGCGACTACCGACGAGATCAAAAACGTCATGCATACGATTGAGGAAGTAGTCCGAGAAACGACAGATGACCCCGCAGAGCTGGTGGATCCCTACGCGGCATTCGCTCATGAGCAGGTCGAGTGGACAACTGGTGTTGAACACTACCAGTCCATTAGTTCTCGGAAGCTTCTTAAAATGCTCGGATGTAAGACCGGACAAGTCCCAAATTTCAACGCTTATCTTGATCAGTCTAAGGAGCACGATCCTTGGGATGCGGAGGATGCAAGTTGGTTTGGAGAAGAGTCGGCCGATAGAGTGCCCTTGGAGCTACGATGGCATCAATTGGTCGGCGTAGTTCGGATGATGGACCAATTCTTTCTTCCTGCCGACGAACGAGCTGAAGAGGTCGTACCTTCGATCCTGCTCATGGACGAAGTCGGCCTGGGTAAGACTTTGCAGGTAGCCGCCGTGGTAGCGTTCATAATCCATTTCCGCGACTACTACGATAAACATGGCAAGTTTCCCGGGAAATATGGTGCGTTACATTGCGTCGGCCCTCTTTCAGAAGCTGACGAGCTATGTCCTCTCCTTTGTTCTCCTTTGCATCAGCCAATCACGAGTGGATGCACCGTCCAGGAAACATTCCCGACGAGGCGTTCGTCATCGTCGTTCCATCGCCTTTGCAGGACCAGTGGATCGCTGAGCTTCATAGGTTCTTCGCTCCGAAATCGATTGACATCATACCTTATGTTGGCAATGCCGACAGGGAGGGAAGAATCGTTTACTGGGATGAGGTGGAGAAAAAGTCGGAGTGGTCTCCAGGTCGTCGTATCATTCTAGCGACAACAGTGGTATGTGCCAAAATGTCATTATCATTGTAGCCTCGAGCTGAAGCCCGACTTTGCTTGTCCAGGCTGTCGGAGTGGATGCTGTTCAATACATGAATAAAGCTGCAGGGAACGATTCGGGTGACGCAGGCGTACCTGGCTACAAGTTCTCAGGACAACCCCGCGACGGTTTCATCACTGAGAAACCGTTTTGTGTCGTATTTTGGGACGAGCTTCACATCTGTCGGGTCAAGAATCGATACTATGCCGGAGCAACTCGCCTGAGAATGAATTCCGATGCCTTCGTTGGTGTTACTGCGACTCCTCTGTTGACAAAACCCTCGGTGAGTGGCACTGAAGCGTATACCGCTCTCTATTTTCGACTCTGAACATTTGCCAGGATACATGGAATCTAGGTCGCATTCTCGGAATCCCTGGTTGCAGCCCTGAACACGATGCCCAAGAACGCGCACTGAGCGCAGCGATTGTTAGTGCCCAGCGCGCAGAACGTCTGCATAGCAAGAACGATCAGACTGTGCTTCGAGAGCGTGCTCACGGTCAAATGCAGGAGTCTACAGAGCACGAGGACAGAGTGTCGGAGACCGTCGGAGCCATGGTTCTCGTTCTTCGGGAGGCTTTTGCAGGGTACGTGATTCGGCGAGACGTCAACGCTGTAGATGACAAGGGAGTCTTGATATCGGGCCTAAAGCCGTGGTTCGAGATCTTATTCGAGCTGAAGATGACGCCTTGGGAACAGCAGCTCTTTGAACATCTTATCGACCTGGAGGGTCAGAAGGCACAGCAGACGCAGGTTGGATCTCACGTAAGTTTTCTCCTGTTGCGTGTATTCGATTTACTAACGAAATTCATAGGCATTTTATCTACCTTTCAAAATGTTGTTATTCCACTGCTACGCCCTCCCCAAACTCTATACTCCCAGTCGTCAGTACTCCGACATCTGGAGAATGGTCTCATCGAAGCTCCGCGCGCTGCCACAGATAGTTCGGCACCACCTCGACAACGAGGATGCCTATCCAGTCGTTCCTGCAAGCTATCACTGGAACTCACCCGACGAAGGGCCCAATCCCAACAGAGTCGTCGCTCTCACGGAGATGCCTCCGCCTGTCTCAATGCAGGCGACGGGAACCCCTCCTCCGTTACCCAAGCAGAAAGGCCGTGCACTTCCCGACAAGATAGTCGTCTTCAGCGCATTTCCCCGGAATTTCTGGATTGTGGAAGAGGTAAGCAGAGGTCTTCCATTGATGTTCCCCATTCACTGAGGTCCCCGACAGATTTTCAAGCACGAAGGAATCAAGTACTTGAAGCTTGACGGCACAATGACTTTGAGCCAAAGGAAGGCTGTCATTGAAGAGTTCCGCCAGAGCGGGCTGGATGGTCCTCGCGTGCTTCTTATGTCTCCCGTCGGTATTGTAGGCCTTAACCTGGACTGTGCAAATATTCTTATCATGATCGTGAGTGCGTTGAACTCCTGCCTGAATACTGTAATTGATTCGAACGTTTTCAAGGACTCCTGCTGGTCGGCCCAAGAAGATCACCAGCTCATTGGTCGATTGTGGCGCTGGCCCCAGTCCAAAGACGTCATTGTTTACCGCCTCATTGTCTTGGACACCCCCGATGTCTTCCTTAACAATCTGTCGTTCGACAAAGGAGCGATGCTCAGTCAATTCGTGCGAATGGAGGAGAATGCTAGTACGTAACTGCGACCATAGCATGAGCGGACTGCTAGGCTGACTTATAACTTCGCAGAGCGCCTTCTCGAAACGGGTGAAGGGCAGCTTGACGGAGACTATGACGATGAGGATCTTGAGTCGGTGAAGTCAAGTCGGAAAGGCAAAGAGAGAGCGGCGGAACCAGTCACGGAGGAAACCCCTTCACCTACCCACCAAAATCTCGATGATCTATCCGACCTGCAGGCATCAACGTCTTCGACCCAAAGACCAAGGTCAACATCAGTCAGCGATGATGATATCCCCTCTCCTCCTCCTCCCCGATCCGCTAGAGCTTCACAACGAGCCGACAAGTCAAGGTCCTCTATTCGTGGTAAGTCCTCACTCCTTCCTTGTGTGGACAGTGTGTCGGCTTACTCAAGACTTGCCGCCATTCAGTGCCCAGTAACGCCAGCCATCGGTCGACCTCGAGAACAGAATCAATCCCAGCAAGCGAGCCTCAACGAAGCCTTTCCCGACACGAGAGCGATCAGCAATCCGACGAGGAAGGTCGGAGCGCGCAGTCTGGGATGGAGGCAAGGGGTCGTCTGACGGAACTCATTGGTCGGAGTCTTCGATCAGCACCAGCGTCGGATTCCTCCTCTTCGGTATGGCCGACTGTATCTCATCCTTCAGTCTATTATGTCCTTGACAGGCCTGAACTGATTCCACCCCATCAGCGTCTTGAAGCTCGAAAGAACCCTCCTTGGAGTGCGGAAACTGGGTGGAACGCAGACGTGGCAGGATGTAAGTCTCTCTTTCAACGTTCCAACCGACGCTTTCTAACCTTCAACAGCCCTAGAGCAGACAGAGGCCATCACGGAATACCGCTACCTGCTGGACCTCAATCTTCCCGACTATGCTGCTCGACATGAGCGGGCAACCGCGGAACTATTTGGCGTTACCGACGCTGAACCTCCAAGCCCGAATCCAGCCCTAGATGCTGCCATCGAGTTCGCACTGGCACCACATCGGCGACAGGTCAAGGATGCAAAGGAGGCTCAAGCTAGGGAGGCAGAAGAAGATGCATTTCTCCGATCCATTGATTCAGAGAGAGCGAAGAAGGTTGTTGACGCTGGTCACGAGCTCTGGAGACGACAACAGATCGCGGATGAAGCCAGGGCAGCAGAGAAGGCCAAAGAAGACGAGGAGTATGCGACGTGGATGCGTCGGCAATTGGAAGCTGCTGAAGCACGAGATGCTCAGCATATAGACCAGCGATCCCCTCCAGCTGTTGACGTACAGACCGGCGACGAAATGCTCTCACTGATATCACAGGTTTCCAGGACGGCTCAGGAGGATTATACGAACGAGTACCATCGCATGTTTGATGACTCAATTGATCCTGGTGAGCGTACCCGCTCTTCACTGTACTAGGCCGATCGCTGACATGCAGGCAGCTGCGTTGGCAGGCCCTAGCGGGCTTGACCCAGTTTCCGATGGCCCCGACGATAGTCAAGTTGGTGATCAACGTATGGACTCTCCTCCTCCGCAACCCAAGGTAACAAAACATGTGCGCTCTCCGAAATCGGCGGCTGTCGCAAGTGCCAGCAAGCGCAGGAAGAGGAACATGATCATGCCTAGCCGGTCCCTGCCTGCGGAAGAAGCTGCGATCAGCGAGATGCAGAGGAAGCGTCGCACAAAAAACAGGCTTGCCATCGGGAGCGCTAGCGCTGGGTCGTCCTCTCAAGAGTCAGCTCAGCGCTGATCCTAACTTCGTCATCTCGTACTCTGCTTTATGTATTGTAACTGTCTCATTTTCGCATATCACCGTATTGTACACTCCCCTTCCTCCTCAATTTGATCGGCCCAATGTTGAACAGGGGTGAGGACGAAGAAATGTGGAATGTTCAATAGCGACAAAGCTTTGGTCGCCCAACGAAAAGGATCAAGTAGTTCAGTCGGGTTCAGATAGCTCGATATCGAACGAGGTGATGACTGGCTTGGCCAGTCACTGTGAGCGCGACTGAAATGCTTTCGGAATCCCCCTTTTCGGACTGACAACTCGAAAGCATCTACATCCCAGTACACAGAACCACCCAGGAATCCTCGTTTTTCCCTGGTTTTTCAGTGCAAAGCCGTGATTCATGAAAACAGATTCACTGACTCCCCAAGTTAGCTACTTTGGGTCCAAACGTACCATTATCGGGATCGCATTCGTGTTCATGAGCGAGGTAACGATCACACCCTCAGACATTCCTTCATGTTGTGATGACTTCCCCTGTCCGTACGTAGCCATGCCTCTGAAATATAGAACTACAGATGTTCACTATAGCGCACTTACATTGAGTCCGTCCTAATTCCCTTCGAAGTAGGCCAAGACTGGCCTAGCCAGTTCTTGTGGACGAGACTGAGGACTCAGGAAGGTAGTTCCAAAGACTCATTACGCCAACTACCCAACTACTGTCGGAATCGGAATCCCTGGTTGCAGACGTGTTGTCACTGCTGCGGTCAGTGTGAGCGCAAGCGGTTAATGCATTGTCGGAATTGACGTTCCAGTGGTAAGCAATTACTGGGCTGTTGTCGGAATAGGCTTGGAGCTCAGTCGTTACCGGAGTCGCCAAGCGGCATACACTGTTTGCGTAGTCGGCACCTTGGTTTCAGGAACTCACTCCTATGACTGCGCCCTCAATGCAGCACCTGTCGGAATCGAGATAATGCCGTTAGGTGCAGCCATGACTGGCTTTGACAGTCACTCCTGTTCCGTCGGAAGGGAATCTTTGCCTTCTGCCAGGCAAAGCTACTTGCCCGCGGAACCTTCGCACAACTTGACGTACAATAACCAGCACTACCCGTGAACATCCTTTATAAACCCCGCCCTCTCCAATAATCATGTCGACCACATCTCCCGACGCCATGGACTCATACACAGGCGAAGAGAACAGGGTCGTAATGGGTTTCCGACTTCCTTCTGTCATGAACGACGAAGGTCTTCCGCCAGACAGCCCTCTCCTGCGTCAGTGTCAGATGGCAGCTATGATTCTACTTGCCAGAGATTCTACTTGGCACCTACCAGCATGGGTACACTACACAGGGCGCGACTGGAATCCTTTACGGGAAAGAGACAGAGAGAGTTACCTTGATATATGGGGTGAATACACCGATCCAGAGACATTGATTGCGATGTGGGACCGCGCTCACGCGTCGGGGAACAGGATGGGCATGAGCAGAGTCCTTCATGCGAGACTGGAGAGCGAAGAGTTGCGCACCACCCAAGAGGATCTTATTCTATGGCTTGAGGAGGGCAGCTTTCAGACGCAGGCGCGAGACAGAGATGGGCAGGAAATTGTAGGCGTGTATTCGGTGTACTTTTGGGACAGGATAGACGCGGCAGCAAGGGCCATGGGAATCACCTTCCATGCCTGGTTTCTTCCATCTATCCCCCCCGGTCATTCTCCGGTATGTCTGCTCACCCTTCTTTCCGCGAATACTTTCTCTGACAATGTTATTAGACGATGGCTCATTTCCCTGCTCTATTCACTTTCCAAGTCTGTATCGCTAATATTGTCGGTTTCTTGTTCGGAAACGTCGAAGTGTCTGAGTACCAGGACGTCGTCATTGCAAGGCTGAAGCTTCGTTACAGCTTCTGGATTAGGGCGTGGCACAGACTGACTGCAGCAGAAAGTCTGGCCGCTACCCCAATATCGATTCCCTTGTCGCATAGTGATTAAATAGGCAGGACTGTTAGAGGTCGTACATGTGTTTTTTTGTAATCAACTTTTCCCCTTGACCTTAGGGAAAATACATACTTTACGAAATCGTACAGCTTCATACGCGATGCTCCCGACAATGCCCCTGATTCTCCAAGCGATTCGCTTGCAATGACGAACGACATTGCTTTTGATATCTCTTGCTTTCTGTTTCCGATGCATTGCTCAGTCCGAAAGGCAGGCTTGGGACTTTGTAGTGAGACACACCGACAAAACGAGGTTTCCTGGGATCTGTTGACTGACATAGTGGCGAGTCTGCCTAGCTTTCGAGCTCCAATGCTTGCCAGTCCGATGCCGACATGTCGCGCTCACAGTGACTGGCGACGCTAGTCATCCCAGCCCTGACGAACGATCCGAATCTTAGAGGATCTTTGACCCATTCCTACTGACTGGGTTGGTTAGTCGGATGTTCAGTGGGCTGAAGAATTCCTATTCTGATATAGTCGCATGCCCCTACACCTCGACGATGAATCCACTTTGTGACTCAAATGTAGCATCATCCGTTAGTTGCAGGTCAGTGGACCTCGGTTATCCTTTAGAACAGAGACATGCAATATTGTATACAGCAATGCCTGGCTTCCATTTCCGCAGTCAAGGGCCAGGCGATGTCAAAAGGAAGTAGCAAGAACCAGGCTACATAAACATCTCCCTATGAATTGATCATCCTTCTGGGTGAGACCTCACATCTAGCTGCGAGTTATCACACCCAAGGAAAAGAAGTTGCAACAGGCCTTTATATTCATCGTACCATACATATAAGCATCCACGAAGTCACAACTAATCTCTAAGCGTCTCGTGCGTCTTGCCGTGCTCCAACTTTCACGTCTTTCGCCCTTCCTCCAGCAGCCAGGTTGATGGCGATCTTCGGCCTGGGGAGCAGAGTTACGTGTGCTGGTCGTGGTGTCGGATACCTGATGAATTTGGCGGTGTAATTCTTTGCTCTCGTATCCCAGACACGCTCTCTACTGCTCACCGCTGGCAACCACAGCAGTTTCATAAAAAACTTCTCGACTACAGCATCTCGGACTGTTTTCGCGTCACTTTCACTCAACTTTGCCATGAGACTATTCCAAAGCTTGTAATACGTCATGTTCAGATATCCTTGAGATGAGTCGGTAGCAATCCGGCCACCTTTCTCTGGCAGCAGCCATTTAACAATTAGATTCTTCCAGTCGCCTGTATCCCATTATCATCCAAGAGCAGGCAGAAAATCCAAAGGGACTTACTTTCTTTGTATTCGCGCACGTAGACCTCCGCAAACGTGATGCTCAGATCGAGAGTGAGAAACGCTGTCTTCCAGTCGAGCCGATGGATCTCCTCTACCGTTAGGCAGCATTGCGCAGTTCCGGTCTCCTTGGAGTTGGGAGCTCGATCATAAATCCCAGCAGTAAATAAGCCGATAATATAGGCCACTGTCGTAGCGAGAGTTCGTTCGCCGACCGGTGTGGGATCAATCGCTCTCACCCCCTGGTCAATGTCTTCTCCGACAGATGCTTCCGCCAATTCGGGCAAGGCAATGTCAAGATCGTCTAGTCCGAAATCTGGCACCGGTGCGTAGTCATATTGAAGCCTTTGTTCGTCTGATAGAAGGTTCGGACGACCAGGATGCTGGTTGGGATTCCGGGGGATGGGCTTGTCCCTTTGCACAGTGCCCGGCATGGAAGACCGCAAACTCTTCTCAAATTCATCCCTGAGAAGGAGGTAGTTCTTGGGGAAAAGACGCTCGAATTCTGTGTCAGAGAACCCGCGATCAGCCCATAGCCTAGGCGCGGCTGTAAGCTCTAATGCGGACACAAAATACAGTCCGCGCTCGAAGGGATTGAACGTCGCATCATCATCAGTCGGCTCTGACCTGGCGGAACTCACGGAGTTGTGCTCGGAAGATCGGCGGACTAGGCTCACTCTTTCCAACACCAACGATGTAAGCTCATCATCTGGTGGTCGTCGGACCAGCGAGTTGAGAACGAAAAGAAGTCCGACCGCTAGTGACAGAGAAGCTCGGTATGCTGGAGTCTCATCGCCATTGCTGATTCTGCTCGCTCTATCACGAAACACAATATGAATTGCTCGCAGGCGAAACCAGCGGAGCCACCTAGGATCAAAACGCATATGATGAGGTCAAGCACTGGGGACGTCTCTTGCTTTGCTTACCACAGCATGCTTGCATCAAGAAAGAACAACCCGTCTCTAATAATGTGTGAGGGAATGTGTGTCATGAAGTTGCCCAAAGCGTTGGCAAGGGTAGTCCGACACTCTAGTCGTGCTGCACCTTCCTGGCCAGGTCGGGCATTTGTAGGCAGCTCCTCACCTTCAATTTGAGGATCCACCTCGTTCTGCTCCCCATTCACATCGCTTTCGGTCCCCTCTTCCGACTGTGAAATATCTGTCGGCGTATCCGCACTCTCCCTGGCTTCCGCTCTCACACTCTCTGGCAACAGCTCATTCGTCGCGCAGATATGAAGAATCTCCAACATCGTTGCTTATAGGAATGCAAGTTCCATTTGTCAGGTCTGGCTATAGGCGTAAGAGTGGGGTGAACTCACTGATATCTTTCAGAAGCTTTCTGATTTCGCCGGGAAGGAGGTTCTTGGGAGCACGTTTGCGCCACAGTCCAGAGTGAAGCTGATAGGTTGCAGCCTTTTCGGTAGAGTAAGCCTGAATGTAGGAAATTGCTCGAGCGAGCCTTTGCTGGGGGATCGCTCTGAATCCCGCGATATCATCCGACGTCGCCACTCTATCGGCCCAGTACCGACTATCGTTTCCAAAGATGGCTTGCAGTTCTCCCTCGTCGATATTTGGGAACAGCCATTCCAATACATCGCGATGACTATTTCTCAGCCAGTGTACTGATCTGCCGGCCGCGGAGATTTCGAGGCCTACGTCAACCCACCACTGGGTCTGATCAAGGTCTTCGAAGTCAAAATCGCTGAGCAAGACGGACATGGCCCGGATTCGCTCATCCGCACTCTCAGGGTTGTGAAGGGTGCTGTTCTTCACTCCACGAATGGTATGGACAAAATAAATGCCATGGAAGGCGGGGATGGACCTGTCGGCAAGGGACTGCAAGTTGTTGAAGAATTGCAGGGACATGTTGTCGGGGATCTCGATCTCATGAGATGTTATAAATCCCTTTGCCGTTTTAGCTTGTAGAAGGGCCAGACGATAGTTTACTGGAAATTCAGCGGTTCGTTCTGGAAGCACCTCCAGAAATGCGGGCCTAAGGCAATCTTCAAAGAAAAGTGCAACCTCGTCGGGGGTTATCCGACGGTCTGACCTGGTGTGCATATGGGGGAACATGACGTTCAGCTTATGCCTAAGCCCCACACGTCCAATCTGAAAATTTGGGATGGTCTCCAATGGAACCTTGACTTCTGCTCCCTTTAGAAAACAGTCAGGCAAGCTTTAAAACACTAGGGATGCGGAAATTATCAGACAAAACCCACCTGCGCATTGAATGCCCTTCCACTGATGTGTAACGGCGACGCGATTGTCCCTTGAAAGTTTACTGTCGTAGAAAGACTGACAGGACTCTGCAGATTCACGTTCTCTACGATGCCAATCGCAGAGTCATAATCTCTGACTATGACGGGGTCACACGTACCAAAGTCATCGCGTGCAGTGTTTATTTCTGCACGGATAGGGCGGTCGATGTCATAAATGCTGGTCGTCTGAGTAACACGGGAGCAGAGAGCAGCGTTGATAAAAGCAGCATAGGCCTGAGTTCCCCCCACACCGTTGGCAGCAGCATCAGCCTCAGCACCAGCGTTATGAAGCTCTGAGAGTAAAGTGACATATGCTTCGATGCCAATCTCGAAGGAGTCACGTCCCTGGGATGTGAAGGAGCTCCCAGACGAAGATGACATGAGGACAACGGCAGTGATGCAGTATAGGGCAGAATAGATGTGCAGGAAGAGGGGAACGAACAGACAAGTGAAAAACAAAAATGGTCCTGGTGTTATATACCTGGACTTCCATGTGTACGTCATGTAAGTTGTGACATTGCATTTAATGCTAGTGTCACCGTTGGTTTAATACACGACAATGAGGGAACGGCATGCATGAGATCTGAGAATCCAGAGCGCTAGCTCCTTCAAATGTGCACCGATAGTCTCGTACTAAAACATTTCCTTATTGCTGTTCTCAGTGAATCTCTGTCCGATAAGACCTTGTTTTCATCTGCTCCAAGTGAGAACACGTCAGGCTGTCAACAAAGAGAATATTAGAGCTATTTGGAGAAAGGTTCACGGTACCCGAACAGAAGACTATAGGAGAGATGTGGTGTACATCATCAACGATCGTGAAGTAGAAACTGAACTTGAAGACAACTTTGACTAAAACCCACTGTAGTTGGCTGGAGCTATTGTTTATGATGGCTGCTCTCAGCTGTTCTCGCGATCGAACAACTGTCAAACTTTATGCAAACTGCTGTAACTCGACTCCGACAAGAATGAAAAACGTTTCAATCCGAACCCGACGCAATTCTGGTCGTAACCACACTGACTGTCTTGGCCAGTCATCGCGTGCAGGCAGAAAATCATTCCGACAAAAGAGGTAGAGACCAGTGGTTTGCCTCCGACCGATTCCGACTCAATCCTGGTGACTGTCATACTGACTGTCTTGGCCAGTCATAACATGTGGGCAGAGAAGTAACCCGACGAAGGAGAGGAGACCATTCCGACCGCTTCCGACGCAGTCCTGGTCGCAACCACACTGACTGTCTTGGCCAGTCATGGCATGTGGCCAGAGAGTCATTCCGACAAAAGAGGCAGAGACCAGTGGTTTGCTTCCGACCGCTTCCGACGCAATTCTGTTCGCACCAACGCTGACTGTCTTGGCCAGTCGTGACTTGCAGGCAGAAAAGTTTTCCGACAGAGGGTAGAGACCAGTGGTTCGTTTCCGACCGCTTCCGACACCATCCCGGTCGCAATCGCATTGACTGTCTTGGCCAGTCATGACATGCAGGCAGAAAAGTATTCCGACATAAAGCTTAAGACCAGTGGTTTGCCTCCGACGTTGGCTTCCCAGTCGTTGGATCGCGGAAGCAGATAGATCCGACTCCGACCTGCTTCGGAGGTCTGTGCAGCGACTGGCCAAGCCAGTCATCACTTGTGGCAAGGGGACTTTCCGATCAGTGAACGAACACTTCGGACATAACCCCAGGCCGGTGTTTGTGTCGCACCATAGAAATTTACTGCTACACATATCTTTCAAAGCAGTCTTAAGTACAACATCAACCTCTTGATTGACATAGAGTTCGCCCACGATGACCGAAAATTCTGAAATACTCCGGCATATTGCTAGACAACTAAGGAGTGTTTCCTCACTAATTGCTGTGCCGTCAATGATAAGTGTCCGCAATGTTGATTCGGAAATTGGGCTGGAGAGCATCTGGATGAGTGCTCTTCCAAATAGGCAAGTGTCCTTGCGAGGTTTGCTTTCCCATGTATCAGAAAGGGTCAAATATTCCAAAGCAGGAACTTCAAGGGCCTCGAAAAGCCAACAACAATGCATGGGATCCGCTGCCACACATATCATTCGAAGCTTTTTCAGCGTGATCAAGGCAGTCTTGGGTGGGACGTTGACCTCTTCGTCGGCATCAATGCCTCTAATGTAGAGGTTCAACTCTTTGATGCGCACAAGCTTCTGCAATACCACGAGCACTCCCTTTATGGAATGTGTGTTCAACTCAAGGAAAGTCAGTCGATCCCAGTGCGACATCTCCAAAGCTTCAGGATTTCGTATTGTGAGGTTGAGCCATGTCAGGGACAGCGCTGGGACGGATAAACGATTGTCGATATTGATGGGATCTGTGAAGAATAGACTGAGCTTTCGAAGTTTTCGGAACAGAACAAGGGCTGGAATGCTCGCGGAAAGAATCGCAGAGGAGGCAAAAGACAAGTAATCCAGGTTTGCTTCCACCTAGCGATACATCTCACCAAACAAGGATGAGAAAACATCATGGTCATGGTTGGTTGGTTATTGCGCGACACAGGTCATCGACCTGAAAAGGTCTGTGTTATGCAAATATGCAGTGGGTGCTTCCCAGAAAGCTTGAGGACAAGCTTGATGCCCTTCAATTTCATCTTGTTTGTTCTTGGTCCTAAATGCACTGTGATCTTGCTCCATAGCATTGGTGTTGACACCGCCAATGTATTCCAACCAGAGCAAACTTGTCAAAGCACGGATGGTGGACTCTGGGCTGGTCCAGGCCTGTCGCTGAAAATGACTTCCCAATGGCAAGTCAAGGCAAATATTTCGGCTAGGATGTTGGCATTGGCAGGAAGTCGATGAATGGGAGAGCCGAGCGCACAGAGTAAGCTTGTCTTTTCCTAAGAGCCTGCTCTTGTTTCCTCATAAAAACAGCCCGTCAATAAGACTTGAAGCTTTTTCAGCATGGTCAAGGGAAAGGTAGTCTTGGGTGATGAATTGAGTTCTTCAATGCACACCAGCCTCTGCAATACCCCGACCACTCACAAGCACCCGGAGCAATGCGGCATGAAGGGGGCTTGACAGTAAGTCTATCAAAGGCTCTCCGAACAAACCAGATGAGCTCGCCTTGAATGCTCAAACTAGGTCAGCAGGGGCATCATAAAGTGTTTGTGAAAGTGTTCATTCCCGTAAGACAGGGAGATCAAGTGCACTGAATACACCTTGGGCTTTGTGCAGTATGGAAAGTCGAGAGTGGCTGACTTGTGAGGTAGAGAAAGCTCCATCCGCTTAAGTCTTGGTGGTTGACGGAAGCCCAGTGGATTCTGCTCTCTCCGACTCCGACTCCGACAGTGGCAGACTTTGGGCTGGCCAGTCTGTGGACCTGCGCCTTGCCTCTCTAGAGACAGACGCTCCGACTTCAGGGGCATCTGATCATACATGCGTACTCCGAATGGAACATTGGATTAGTTGCGCGCACTTGAAGTGACCAGGAGGGTAAGGATGATGCGAATCTGACAGCACTGTAGTAACTTGTAACAGAAGAATACTTGAACTCCGATGGAGGCTGAAAGACTGTTCCGACAGCAATGGGTTGCATCCCAACGACTGGCCAAGCCAGTCACTTGGACGGTGAAGTTATCCCGATCCCGACAAAGGATTGGAGACAGTCACTCCGACACTACTGGTTTCTATTTACGGGGGACCACCCACTCCGACAGCTATGGGTTGCACCGCAACGACTGTCCAAGCCAGTCAAGTCACTTCACTTGGACGGTGAGATTTATTCCGATATCGACAGGACACTAGAGACTGTCACTCCGACACTAATGACTCCTATTGAAGAGGGACCACCAGCTCCGACAGCAATGGGTTGCATCCCAACGACTGGCCAAGCCAGTCACTTGGACGGTGAGATCATCCCGACCCCTAAGAGCATTGGAGACAGCCACCCCGACACTGATGGTTCATCTTGAGGAGGAAACACCCACTCCGACAGCAACTGAGTCGCATGCTGCGTAACAGAGAGCCTGTCGGAATGAGAGGCCTTCGGCAAAGGAAGCGCCCCTGACCACATTAATACCACTGGACTCTTTCGGACACACGACTTCCTGTGGCTAATAGCTTCCTGTTAGAGAGAGAAACCTTGTCGGAGTTAGAAGCTGCGCAGAGACTAGCTGCCCTACACTGAGTTCGAGGGGTTTTACGGGAGAGCTTGTATTTGTGTGCTGTTGTGATATGACTACGATTAACGCAATGACTACACCGCCGTCTTGTCCCTTCATGTTCTTTTCGAACCACTATGAACTTTGTACATATAGCTATATAGCTAGAAAAGCTGTAGGTAGGGTTGATGTTGATTACATGCAAAGTTAAATGTGTGGCCTGAAGTAATGAGACTTGTTGGGAAATTGAGTCTGTTGGTGAACAATAAAAAGTATGTTGTCAACCAGAAGTGAAACCTGGTGGGCCTACTGAATGTTGAAACAAATAACAGTTGAGAAGGAGAGGAGAAGAAGAGCCATAAATTCAAGTGAAAGGAAACAGAGAACTTTACATTGAGAGTGTAAGAACAATAATGAAGAATGACTAACCAAACATGCAAGAAACCAAGCCAATATAAGATGGAAACCATGTTGTGGACATGAGACAGAAATAGGCAAGGAAGAGATTTGAAGATTGAAAATAATCTTCTTTGATATATGTGTAAAATATGTAAAGATGGTATGAAATGTGAGGAGAAAGAGGACAACTGAGTAAAGATGAGTAGGAAGGGAAACAGAAGAATGTGGGTTTGTTTGGAAGCAGAAGCCATTAGAGCTAGGATAATATAGTAGTAGCAGGCCCAAAAGATGTCACATATAGAAGAAAGAGTGGAAGTTGATGTTGAATTACACAGTCATGAACAATAGGATATAAGGCAGAGCAATAAGAGAGTGAGACAAACAGTGATAAGAGATTGAAGAAAAGAGAGAAAGGAAGAAGATGAAGATGAAGGTGAGATTTATACAACATGTGTGTAAAAACAACATGGCAATGGCAATGAAGCAGTACAGAGTAAAGTATGTATGGTTATGAGTATATGTATACAGATGCATATACCAACTACTGCTACATATGACATGGAAAGATTATAACCCCCCAGTAATGGAGGTATCACAATGACAAGCATAATGTAACACAGTAGGGTTTGGTCAATTGTAAGTGTAAGTGCAAGTAAAGATAAATACAAGTATGAGTAAGTATGAGCATAGTGAAGCAAAGTGCAGTGCAGTGCAGTGTAGTTCAGTTTAGTTTAAGTTTAAGTTTAGTTAGTTTAGTTAGTTTAGTTAGTTTAGTTAGTGGGTTATTAGGACGTTCTGGAGACTCTAGGGGTGGAGGGGGTCTGAATTTGACAGGGGTGGGACGCAGGGTATGGCTGCAGGGGGTATGCATGGGGTGTGCGAGCAACA
>Ga0247730_1000807_pt1 | contig 19895 bp, 19 predicted proteins | sample UWRJL073202C2_FD_180959 | JGI IMG/M metagenome (GOLD analysis project Ga0247730, IMG submission 180959) | Plant litter microbial communities from Arlington Agricultural Research Station in Wisconsin, United States - UWRJ-L073-202C-2 | ecosystem: Environmental > Terrestrial > Plant litter >... | reverse complement strand
CAGCGCGACCGGGATCATCCGCTCCGAGGTCGGCAAGCAGCTCGGTACCCGGATCACGCCGTCGATCACGTTCTTCCTGGACTCCGTCCCCGAGACGGCCAAGGAGATCGAGGACCTGCTCGCGAAGGTCAAGGCGTCCGACGACGAGGTGGCCTCGCGCACGGTCGGCGCGCAGTACGCCGGCGACCCCGACCCGTACAAGAAGCCCGTGACCGACGAGGACGAGGCTGACGACGAGTGACGACTCAGCCGTCCGCGGGGCCGCAGTCGGGTCTCGTGATCGTCGACAAGCCGGGCGGCTGGACGTCGCACGACGTCGTCGGTCGCATGCGCCGGCTGGCCGGCACCAAGAAGGTCGGCCATGCCGGCACGCTCGACCCCATGGCCACGGGCGTCCTGGTGCTGGGCATCAACCGCGCCACGCGCCTGCTCGGGTACCTGACGCACGCCGACAAGGAGTACCTGGCCACGATCCGGCTGGGTCAGTCGACGATCACCGACGACGCCGAGGGCGACGTCACTTCCACGACGTCGGCGACGCACCTCTACGAGGCCGCCGTCCGCGCGGTCCTGCCGGCGTACACCGGCGACATCCAGCAGGTGCCGTCGTCGGTGTCGGCCATCAAGGTCGACGGGGTGCGCTCCTACGCCAAGGTGCGGTCCGGCGAGGAGGTCGCGCTCAAGGCCCGTCCGGTGACGGTCTCGACCTTCGACCTGGAGGCGGTGCGCGCTGACGGCGAGTTCGTCGACGTCGACGTCCGGGTCGTGTGCTCCAGCGGCACGTACATCCGGGCGCTGGCCCGCGACATCGGCAACGACCTCGGCGTCGGTGGGCACCTGACGGCCCTGCGACGCACCCGCGTCGGCGGTTTCCCGCTCCGGCTGGCCCGGACGCTGGAGGAGCTCGAGACCGAGCTGCACGTCATCGGGCTCGACGACGTCGCGCGGGCGAGCTTCGACTCGTACGACCTGCCGGAGCGCGAGGCGCAGGACGTGCGGTTCGGCCGCGCGCTGACGGGCATCGACCTGGGCGCCCCGCGCGCCGTGGCCCTGTTCGACCCCGCGGGGGAGTTCCTGGCGCTGTACGAGCAGCGCGGCCAGGTGGCCAAGCCCATCGCCGTGTTCGTCTAGGGTCATGGCATGAGCAAGCGCAGGAACACCCGACGTCTGGTCCGTCGTGGTGTCCTCGCCGTTGTCGCGGCCCAGGTCGCCGCGATCGCGTCCCTCATGGGCGCCGACCGCCTGCGCCGCCTGCTGCGTGGTCGCAAGATCCCCGCCCTGCCGTCGTCCCAGCCCGTGTCGCACCGCATCAACGACGGCAGCGTCGCGACGACGTACACGTACGGCGAGGTGCTGTTCGACGACATGTTGGCGGCGATCGCCGGGGCGCAGGACCGGATCCTGCTCGAGACCTACATCATCAAGGGCGACGAGATGGGCCGCCGGTTCAAGCAGGCGCTGATCGACGCCGCCCACCGTGGTGTCGACGTCTACGTCGTGTACGACCAGTTCGCCAACCTCGTGGTCCGGCCCAGCTTCCTGACCTTCCCGGCGCCGGTGCACGTCCTGAAGTACCCGCTGGTCTCGTCGTGGAAGATCCTCAGCCCCCGCCACCTCGGGCGCGATCACCGCAAGATCCTCGTGGTCGACGACCACGTGGCCTACGTCGGTGGCTACAACATCGGCTCGGCCTACGCGACCGAGTGGCGCGACACTCACCTGAAGATCGAGGGGCCCGCGGTGTGGGACCTCGACAACGCCTTCGTCGACTTCTGGAACACCCACCCCAAGCGGACGACGGACCGGCTCGGGCAGCTGCCGTCGGCCGGCTGGCGACCCGAGATCCGCGCGCACCGCAACGTCCCGCGCCAGCTGATGTACCCGATCCGCGGGATGTACCTCGAGGCGATCGATCGAGCGCACGAGAGCATCAGCATCACGGCGGCGTACTTCATCCCCGACCGCGACATCCTCGACGCGCTCCTGGAGGCCAGACGGCGCGGGGTGACGGTGCGCATCATCGTCCCGAAGGTCTCGAACCACGTCGTGACCGACTGGCTGTCGCGGGGCTTCTACGGCCGGTTGCTGCGTGAAGGGGTCGAGATCCACCGCTACGAGGACCACATGGTGCACGCCAAGACCGCGACGATCGACGGCGAGTGGACCACGATCGGCACTGCCAACATCGACCGCCTGAGCCTGCTGGGCAACTACGAGATCAACCTGGAGATCCTCGACAAGGGGCTCGCCGAGGGCATGGAGAAGGTGTTCGCCGACGACTGCGCCAAGTGCGAGCAGCTCACTCTCGACCAGTGGCTGCAGCGGCCGTTCGTCGCGCGTGTCTACGAAGCCATCCTGAAGCCCCTCGGCCCCCTGCTCTGACCTCGGCGGCGCATGAGAGCGCTCTCATGTGCGGCTCACACTGACCTCACGCCCGGTCGGGAGTCTGAACCCATCAGCAGACCACCGACCGAGGAGCAGACATGAAGACATCCGTACGCGCAGGCATCGTGACAGTGGCCGCGACCGTGGCGCTCGGCACCGCCGGGTTCGCCGTGGCCAGCGCCAGCAGCGCGGGAACCGAGGAGCCGGTCGTCAAGCGCGAGGACACCGCGTCGTCCTGGACGCAGTCGACCAACGCGGACGACGACGACGTCCGCGACGACACGGCGGACGTCCTGGACGACTCGCCGACCAACACCGTCAACACGGTCAACACGGCGCCGACGAGGAACACCGCGCCGACGAGGAACACGGCGCCGACGAACAACACGGCGCCGACGGCCAACACGGTCAAGACGGTCAACACGGCGCCGACCAAGAACACGGCTCCGACGGCCAGCACGCCGACCGACCACACCAGCTGATGTCCGACACCTGGGGCCTGGCTGGGGGCGACGCGATCGCCCCCGGCCTCACGGCCGTCCGCTCCGTCGGCGGCGGCGAGGTCTTCGAGGCCTGGCTGGCTTTCGACGAGCGGCTCCACGCGCCCGTCGTCGTCAAGGTCGTGCGCCCCGGGCACGTCGACGTCGACAGCTCACGCCACGGCCTGCTGCGGGAGGTGGAGATGCTCTCGCGGCTCAACCACCCCGGCATCGTCCGGCTCTTCGCGTACGACGACGAGGCCGAGCGTCCGTACCTCGTGCTCGAGAACATCGACGGGCCGAACCTGTCGTCCCTGATCTCCCAGCACGGCTACCTGCCCCTTCACCAGGTGCTCCCGCTGGGCCTCGAGCTGAGCTCGGCCCTGCACTACCTGCGACACGAGGGCATCTGCCACCTCGACGTCAAGCCCAGCAACGTCATCATGGGTGCGCCGGCCAAGCTCATCGACCTGAGCGTCGCGATGCCCGCGGCGGATGCGCGGGCGCTGGACCACCCAGTCGGCAGCGACGAGTACCTGGCGCCCGAGCAGTGCCTGCCGGGGGAGCGGGGGACCGTGGACCATGCCAGCGACATGTGGGGCTTCGGCGCCACGATGTTCCGTGCCGCGGCCGGCTACCGCGCGTTCGACCGCGGCGAGCGGTGGCCCCAGCTGACGCAGGAGCCGCACGACCTGCCGCACTTCGTGCCGACGGCCCTCGGCGACCTGATCCTGGCCTGCCTGTCGCCCACGGCGGCGGACCGTCCGCTGCCGTCCGAGGCGGCCCTCGCGCTGGAGCCGCTGCTGGACAACCTCCCGCAGGCCCGGCTCTCCGGGTTCAAGATCAAGCTCTGACCCCGACCCGACCAAGATCTGGCCCCTGAGCAACCGTCCTGCGACGTCGATGCGTCCGGAACGGTTGCTCAGGGGCCAGATCTTGGTCGGGCGTCAGGTGACGCGGTAGCCCATGCCGCGGACGGTCGACACGAGGTCGGCGCCGAGCTTCTTGCGGAGGTAGCCGACGTACACGTCGACGACGTTGGATCCTGGGTCGAAGTCGTAGCCCCACACCTGCGACAGCAGCTGCTCGCGGGAGAGGACGAGGCCGCGGTTGCGCAGCAGCACCTCCGCCAGGGCGAACTCCCGGGCCGACAGCTCGACCTCCTGGTCGGCGACGAAGGCGCGGCGGCGTCGCAGGTCGAGCCGCACCTCGCCGGCGACGAGCTCGTCGTCCGGCGGCGCCTCTCCCTGCGTCCGCAGCCGCAGACGGACGCGGGCGAGCAGCTCACCGAAGCGGAACGGCTTCGACATGTAGTCGGCGGCTCCGCCCTCGAGCGCGGTGACGGTGTCGGTGACGGAGTCGCGGGCGGTCAGCACGATGACCGGCAGGGCGGGACGCTCGGCGGTGACTCGTTCGAGGATCGTGAAGCCGTCCATCCCGGGCAGACCGATGTCCAGGATCACCAGGTCGAACTCGCCCGTGAGGGCGTAGTCGAGTCCGGTGATCCCGTCGGCCACGACGGTCGGGGTGAAGCCCTCGGCCTTGAGGCCCTTGGCCACGAACGACGAGATGCGGTCCTCGTCCTCGACGATCAGTACGCGGTTCATCAGAGATCTCCTGGTGAGAGGCGGATGCGGAAGGTGGCGCCGGGGCGAGAACCCTCGGCGGGTGACGGATCGAGGACGACGTCGCCGCCATGCGCCTCCGCGATGGCGCTGACGATCGACAGTCCGAGGCCGAAGCCGTCGTCGGAGTCGTCGCCGCGGGTGAAGCGCTGGAAGATCTCGGGCGCCAGCTCGGGATCGACCCCGGTGCCCGTGTCGCGCACCCAGAACTCGAGCCGTCCCTCGACGACACGCGATCCGATGCCGATCTCGTCGCCGGGCTGCGTGTGGCGGGCCGCATTGGCCGACAGCTGCAGCAGGGCCTGCGTGATGCGCTGGCCGTCGAGGGGGACCGACGTCCGGGCGATGCCGTCCAGCACCCAGCTGCGGTCGGCCAGGGCACGAGCCCGGTCGACCGCTCCGTGGGTGAGCGCCTCCACGTCGGCGAGCTGGACGCGCACGAAGTCGGGACGCTCTGCCTTGGCCAGCATCAGGAGGTCGTTGACGAGCCGGGTCATGCGCTCGATCTCGTCCAGCAGCAGGGCGCGGGTGGACGCGACGTCGTCCGGATCGTCGAGGTCGAGCACCTCGAGATGACCCTGCAGGACCGTCAACGGCGTGCGCAGCTCGTGCCCGGCGTCGTCGAGCAGCTGTCTCTGGGCGACGAACGCCGCCTCGAGCCGGTCGAGCATGTCGTTGAACGTGCGCTGCAGGTCGGAGAGGTCGTCGTGGCCGGTGACCTCGAGCCGTCCGCCGAGATCGCCGTCGCTGATGCCTTGTGCGGTGTCTCGGAGACGACGCACCGGACGCAGCAGGCGTCCGGCGCTCCAGGACGCGAGACCGGCGATCGCGATGACGGACAGCGCCGCGAGCAGGGCGTACGTCGTCATGAGCTCGTGCAGGTCGCTGCGACTGCCGCTGACGTCGTGCACCACGACGAACGAGCCCGACTCGGCGCCCGTGGTGACGGGCAGGACCGCGACGCGGTACTCCGTGCCGGCCACCTCGAGCGTCCGTGATCCGCCGGCCGCGGCGAGGTCGGCGACGAGCGCGGGGAATGCCGTGGACCGCTGGAGGGCGGGGTCGGGCTCGCCCTGGTACGTCGGCTTGCCGGCGCTCGGGAAGGCGAACAGCTGCTCGTTGTCGTCGGGCAGGTTGCGCTCGAGGAAGACCTGCAGCAACCGGTCCGCAGACGTGAACGGCAGGCGGGTCTCCGGATCGGTCTGCCCGGCGAGGGTCCGGAACTCGCCGATCTCCTGCGTCAGGCTCGACTCGATCGAGCGGTCGATGCGGCGCGACTCCAGCACGTACAGGGTCAGGCCGACCGCGACGAGCGCGAGGGTCGTCAGGAGCGCGATCGTGGCGGTGAGGCGTTGACGTACGGAGAGGCGTGCCAGAGCGGATGTGGGCATCGGTGCTCAGGAGCCGTTGTCGTCTTCGTCGGGCTCGTCCTCGTCGGGGTCGTCGTCATCGTCGTCGTACTCGCGAGGTGTCGGGACGGACTGGTCGAAGTCGTCATCGTCGTCGGCGTCGTCGTCCGCGTCGGGCGTCGGGGCCGGTGAGGCCGACGGCGTCGTGGGCGCGGGGGAGGACGGTGGGGTGATGACGATCGGCGTCGTGTCCTGCGGCGCCGGGTTCGCGCCGGCGGAGACGCGGCCCGCGATCACGGCGGTGAGCGCGATCGCCACGACGGCGAGCACGATGCCGGGGAGCCGGCGGGTCACGTTCATGGTGCAACCCTGCCGTACGCGCCGTGGCCCGTCGATGAGGAGGCGATGAGAGAGTTCTTAGGTTCGGCTCCCCGCGGCACCGCGACACCGGTGTGGCACAGTTTTCCCGTGACGATCTGGCGCGACTTCCCCGGGGCCTCGACTGCAGCTCGTCTGGACCCGGCAGCGGTCACGGTCGGCAACTTCGACGGCGTCCACCGTGGCCACCAGCACGTCATCGAGCGCACACGTGAGCTGTCGCGTGGCCTGCCGGTCATCGCCGTCACCTTCGAGCCCCATCCGCTCGCCGTCGTCGCCCCGGATCACGCCCCCAAGCGGCTGGCGACGACCGAGCGCCGGGTCGAGCTGCTGCTCGCAGCAGGCGCCGACGAGATCCGCATCCTCGACTTCACCCGCGCGATGGCGTCGTGGACGCCACAGGAGTTCGTCGACCGGGTGCTGCGTGACGAGCTGCGCGCCGCGGTCGTGGCGGTGGGCGACAACTTCCGCTTCGGGCACCGGGCGAAGGGCGACACGGCGTTCCTGCGGCAGGCGGGTGAGCAGGCCGGCTTCAGCGTCGACGCCCTCGACCTCGACGGCGGCGCCGAGCCGTACTCGTCGACCCTGGTCCGCGCGCACGTCGCCGCGGGACGCATGCGCGACGCCGCCGAGGTCCTCGGACGTCCGCACGAGATCTCTGGTGTCGTGCGCAAGGGCGACCAACGGGGACGCGAGCTGGGCTTCCCGACCGCGAACGTGCCGGTCGACGAGGCGTTCGCCGTGCCACCGGACGGCGTCTACGCCGGTTGGGTCGTCCGGGCCGACGGCGAGCGACTCCCCGCGGCGATCTCGGTGGGCACCAACCCGACGTTCGACGGCGTCGAGCGACGGGTCGAGTCGTACGTGCTCGATCGCACCGACCTCGACCTGTACGGCGAGTCGATCCGGGTCGAGCTCGCCGACCTGCTGCGGGGAATGGTCGCCTACGAGGGCGTCGAGCCGCTCATCGCCCAGATGCACCTCGACGTCGACCGCACGCGTGAGGTGCTCGGCATCCAGCGGTGAGACGCACGTCATAGTCGGCCCGTGGACGCGGGTCGTTTGGCATGATGTCGCGCGTGACCCGAGCTCCCCGCCATGACGTGCCCTCGTTCCTGCGACAGTCCGCGCACCGGTCCGTGGAGCGCCTCATGGCGATCCGGCGGACCTCGGCCCTGAAGAGCAACCCGACCGCGGTCGAGCAGGCCCGGCTGCACATGCGATTCGTCCTCGAGCACGCACGTCCCGAGGCCGACATCGACGCGGCAGCCGACCGGTACCTCGACGTGGCGGGGATGCGTCCGTACTACCGCTGGAACCCCAAGCTGGCGGCACGGCAGGCCGTCCTCGACGGCGAGAACTTCGACGCCATCCGCGAGGGCGGCGTCATGGCGTTCGCGCACCATGGTCGGTACGAGGGCATCGCCGAGGCGCTGACCGATCTGGATCTGGGTCTCAACGTCGCCGCCGACGGACTCGGGATGACCGAGAACGCCGCGCCCCACCACCGGCAGCACTACCGGTGCGTCGCGCGCGGCGTCGCGAGCCTGATCGACGTCGACACCGAGCCGCAGCGCCTGGGTGAGACGTTGGCGAAGGGAGACATCGTGGTGCTCGCGCCCGACATCCCGGGACGGACCCCTGCCCACATCTTCGGACGCGACCTGGTGGGTTCGTTCGGCTCGGTCCTGCTGCCCCATCGCGCGGGCTTCCCGATCGTGCCGATCACGACGGAGGCGGACGGCGACGGTCACCTGCGCATCCGTGTCATGCCTGCTCTTCGGCCCGAGGACCATCCCGACCCGATCACGATGCACCGGGCCCTGCTGGCCGTCCTGGAGCAGTCGATCCTGGATCTGCCCGAGTACTACGAGCGTCCGCTCAAGCGCTTCGGCATCCCCGCCGACTCGCCGGACGCAGCGACGTTCGAGCTGCGCGCACCACTCGTGGTGTGAGCTCTGCGAGACCCTTTCGCACACGGTGCCGCATGCGACGGGCGTGTCGGGTGTGACTCGTTGCATAAATGGACCAAGGTCCTGATACAGGTCGCCAAAGGCGGCATAATCAGCCGCGTGACCAATCCTCCCGCTCATGATCTCCGCTCGATGCTGCGTCAGTCCGCGCACCGCTCGCTCGAGCTCCGCATCGCCAAGAGGCGCACCGCCCAGCTCCTGGACGACCCGAAGGCCCGCGAGCACGCCAGGCTCCAGATGGCCTTCGTGCTCGAGAAGTCCCGGCCTGACGCCGACATCGAGGCAGCCGCCGAGCGGTACATCGAGATCTCCTCGATGCGTCCGTTCTACCGCTGGAACCCCAAGCTCGCCTCGAAGCTGACCGTGATCGACGATCACTACTTCGACGCCCTCCAGCACAAGACCGGCGGCGTGCTGGCGTTCTGCCACCACGGCCAGTACGACAACCTGGCCGCTGCGATGGCCAGGTACAAGCTCGATCTGCACATCGCCGTGGACGGGTTCGGTCTGAGCGCCGAGGCCGAGCCGTTCCACCGGCAGCACTACCGGGTCGTCGGTCGAGGAGCGGCGAGCCTGGTCAACGTCGACGTCGAGCCGCAGCGGTTGGGTGAGCTCGTGATGGAGGGCGAGAACATCGTGCTGGCACCCGACGTGCCCGGGCGCACCCCGGCCACGATCTTCGGGCGTGACGTCCTGGGCTCCTTCGGCGCGGCACTGCTGCCCTTCAAGACCGGCAAGCCTCTCGTCCTGCTGACCAACGAGCTGGACGCCGACGGGGTTCTCGTCGCGCGGGCCCACGAGCCGCTGATGCCTGCGGACTTCGAGAAGCCGATGGACCTGCACCTCGCGATGCTGGCGATCTTCGAGAAGGCCGTGCTGGATCTGCCCGAGTTCTACGAACGTCCCCTGACCAGGTTCGACTTCCCGGCCGATTCGCCCGACGAGGCGAAGTTCAGGATCGACGGCCCGTTCGTGGTGTGACCAGGTGCCCGAGCACCTGGTCGGCAAGAGCCGTGTTCAGACGATGACGAGTGGGGGACGCCGCGTGCGTGATGTAGATGGCCCGAGCGCCGGTACGAGCCGGACGGCACGACCGTGCCGGTCTGGCGGCGACGTCTGATGGGCCGCGACAGGCCCTCGGTCGCCATCATCGGCACGCGCGGATATCCCAGCTACTACGGCGGTTTCGAGACCGCGGTGCGCAAGCTCGCCCCGTACCTCGTCGAGGACGGCTGGGACGTGCGGGTGTACGGCCGTCCCGGTGCCGTCCGGCTCGACGATCCCGAGCGTGACGAGCGGGTCGAGAGCGTCGAGACGCAGGGACGCGACTCCAAGTCGTTGAGCACGCTCACGTTCGGGCTCACGGCGTGCTGGCACGCAGTCCGTCACAAGCCCGACGTGGCCCTCGTGATGAACGTCGCCAACGGCTTCTGGCTGCCGCTGCTCAAGCTCCGGGGCATCAAGGTCGTGGTCAACGTCGACGGCATCGAGTGGCACCGTCAGAAGTGGAGCCGCCTGGGCAAGCTGGTGTTCAAGGCCGGCGGCTGGTTCACGGCCAAGCTGGCCGAGCACCTGGTGTTCGACGCGCGGGCCATCGGCCTCTACTGGAACGTCGTCCTCGGGCGCGCCGGCACGTACATCCCGTACGGGGGCGATGCCGTCTCGGACCTGCCGTGGCGCGAGACCGAGATCGAGCGCAACGGATACGTGCTGATGGTGGCCAGGTTCGTCCCGGAGAACACCGTGCTGGAGTTCTTCGACGCGGCCGAGCAGCTGACCCGCGACATCGACATCGTGATCGTCGGATCGGCCGATCCGGAGGATCCGGTGCAGGTGCGTGCGACGGCGCTGGCGGCAGGAAACGACCGTGTGCACCTGCTCGGCCACGTCAGCGACGACCAGCGCCTCCTCGCGCTGTGGCAGAACGCCGCGGTCTACTACCACGGTCACAGCGTGGGCGGCACGAACCCGGCCCTGGTGCAGGCCATGGCGCTCGGCGCGAACATCGTGGCGCGTGACACCGTCTACAACCGCGAGGTGCTCGACGAGGCCGGCACGTTCTTCGACGCCGACACCGAGTCGATCACGCGGACGGTGCGGGCCGCGCTGGAGCCCGGGGCGTCGAGAGGCGCACGCGCGGCGTTCCGTGCCGACGAGAAGTTCCGGTGGGACCACGTCTGCGCCGCCTACGCCAAGGTGCTGCGGGCGCAGCTGCCCGCCCGCTTCGGCCCCGCGGCGTCGGACCGCGGATGAAGGTGGTCTTCGACGGTTACTGGTGGGGCGACGGGCCCGCTGCCGTCCGCCAGATCATGCGCGCCATCGTCCTGACGTGGCGCGACGAGCTCGACGACGAGCTGGTCGTGGTCGTGCGGCACCGTGATCTCGCGGCGGCCCGCGCCGAGCTGGGACCGACCGTCGACGTGCGCGGGTCGAGGCTGTACCCGCAGGCCCTGCTCGCAGCTCTCCCGGCCGCGTGGATCGGCCGCCGCGTGCGTGCCGACGCCGTCGTCACCCACAACTTCGCCGCGGTCGGTCGTCGGTCGTTCGTCTTCGTCCACGACTTCATGTTCATGACGTCCCCCCAGTGGTTCACCCGGGTCGAGCGGGCGTACTTCGCGCTCATGCCCCTCCTGGCGCGCGCGTTCGCCCGTACGGTGCTGGCGACCTCGTCGGCCGAGGCAGCACGCATCCGGCGGTTCGTGGGACGGCGGACCGTCGTTCCCGTGGGCATCGGCCGCAGCGACGCGCTGACCGGCGCGTCGCCCGAGCCGGTGGCGGGCCTGGCCACGCGAGGGTTCTGGCTGGCGGTCGGGCGCATCAATGCCCGCAAGAACCTGGGCATGGCGATCGAGGCCGCACTCGAGAGCGGGGTCGTCGACGCCTCGAACCCGCTGGTGCTGGTGGGGGAGGCCGACGGTGCGCCCGTGAGGCTGTCCGACCGCGCAGAGCAGGCGGTCGCCGCGGGCGCGGTCGTGTTCCAGGGCCACGTGTCGGACGGGCAGCTCCGCTGGTTGTTCGAGAACGCGCGCGCGTCGCTGTACCTCTCCGTGGACGAAGGATTCGGCATGCCGCCGCTGGAGTCGCTGTCGCTCGGCACGCCCGTCATCGCGAGCAACATCGCGGTCATGGTGGAGAATCTCCCGGCCGGCACGACGATGGTCGACCCGCTCGACCTGACGGCGATCGCCCGCGCGATACGGGACGAGGACGCTCGCGAGCTCGACGCCGGCCGCAGTGCGCAGCTGCGCTCGTCCGTCACGCAGCCCGAGTGGGCCGACGTGGTGCACGCGATCCGGTCGGTCATCGTGTCGTCCGGGGGAGCCGCAGCATGACCCCCCGCGCCAGCGCCGTGATCGTCACCTACAACAGCCTGCACGTCATCGACTCGTGCCTCGCGCAGCTGGCCGACGTATCAGACACCGACCTCGAGATCATCGTGGTCGACAACTCGAGCTCCGACGGCACGGCGGAGCACGTCGAACGGCGCTGGCCCGGCGTGCGTGTCATCCGCAACGACTCCAACGCCGGGTTCGCGGCCGCCGTCAACATCGGTGCCGGTCACGCGACCGGCCTGGCCGTCCTCCTGCTCAACCCGGACTGCCTGCTCGCCCCGGACGCGCTGGCGGTGCTGACCGATGCCTGCCTGTCCGGACGACGCGTCGTCGCGCCGGTCATCGAGCACCCGACGGGTCGTCTGGCCGTCATGGACTGTGGCCGCGGGCCGCGGCTGGTGCCGTTGCTGTCGCACTACAGCGGGATCTCGCGTCTGGTGCCGTGGAGCAGCCCCCTGGCCGGTCTCTACCTGCTGCCGCGGCAGTTCCACGGCACGACCTCGGTCGAATGGGTGTCGGGCGCCTGCCTGATGGCCGACCGCGTCACGTGGGACCTGCTCGGCGGCATGACGGAGCGGTGGTTCATGTACGCCGAGGACGTCGAGCTCTGCCTCCGCGCCGGTCGCGCCGGGGCCGACGTCCAGGTGGTGGCCGGGGCGTCGGCGATCCACTCGATCGGCGGCAGCTCCACCGGTGCGGCGGCGTCTCCCAGCTCCGCGTGGCTGGTCAATCTCTTCGACCTCTACAAGATCGCCTATCGGCCGTCGTGGCCCGCGCGACTCGCGTGGCGCACCGTGGCGGCCGCCGGGATGCTCAGTCGCGCCGCCGTGTACCGGCTGCGGGCACGACGCTCCGGCGAGCAGCAGTGGCTCGCCGAGGCCGCGGCCTTCGTCCAGCACGCCAAGGCGATCTCGGCGGTCCCGCTGTCGATCGTGCCGACGTCGGGCGAGGTGCGTCCGTGATCCCCTGGAAGCGGCTCCTGAGCTTCGGCAGCCTTCCCCTGCTGGCCGCGATCGCCCCGCTGCTGGTGATCCCGAGCCTCACGCTGGAGCTGGGCGCGCGCGGCTGGGCGGCGATCGCGATCGGGCAGTCGCTGGGCACCTTCGGGCTGACGATCACGGCCGGCGGCTGGTACACGGTCGGCGGCCGCTTCATGGCCGGCACCGAGCTCGGGGAGGGCGACGCGTACCGCGTCAGTCTCCTCTCGCGCCTGGTCCAGTTCGTGGTCGCGCAGGTCGTCTGTGCGCCGGTCGCGTTCTTCCTGGCACCCGACGGGCACCAGGTCGCCGCGGCGCTCATGGTGCCGGCGATGACCGTCTGGGGCCTCAGTCCCACGTGGCTGTACGTCCTGAGGGGCGACGTCGTCCGCATTGCGTTGTCCGACACGGGAGCCAAGCTCGGGGCGGCGGTCGTGGCCGTCATCGGGCTGCACGCGCTCAGCGCCGACTGGGTGTATCCCGCAGCTCTGGGTGGCATCGGGCTCGTCTCCGTCACCGTCTTCGGGTGGACGATCGCCCGCACCGGGACGGCCTGGCACCTGCGGCAGGCGGTCGAGCACGTCACGGGGCACGCGAACCTGACGGCGTCCCGTGTCGCCGGATCGGCGTTCACGAGCCTGGCGACGCCACTCGTGGCCCTCATCGCACCGTCGGCCGTCGCGACGTTCGCGGCAGCCGACCGGCTCAAGGTGCTGGGCGCGACCGGCATGACGGCGATCTCCGCCGCCCTGCAGGGCTGGATCTACCAGGACAAGGAGATCAAGCCGCAGCGCCAGCGGGCCGCGTTCATCGTCATGAACACGTTCGCCGCACTGGTGTTCCTCGGGTTCGTCGTCATCGGCCCCTTGATCGACGGCTTCCTCTTCAACGACGCGGCGGAGCTCACCCTCGGGACGGTCGTTCCGCAGGCGCTGGCCCTTGCCCTGATCGGTCTCGGCGGCTCGGTGACCTTCCTGTACCTGGCACCGGCCGGGCGGCTGCGCCGCATCTCGTTCGCGTCGTACGCGGGCAGCATCACGGGAGTCGCCGCGATCAGCCTGCTCGCGGGCGTCGACGGTGCGGTGGGCGCCTCGTGGGGCGTGTTCCTGTCGGAGGCAGTCGTCGTAGCGGTCCTGGTCGGACGGGTCCCGGGACGGTTCAGGTCCGCCGAGCATGCTCCCTCGGCCCGCGGGACGACCTGATGGAGCCGCGCCCTACCGACTGAGGTGCGCGCGTCGTCGTCGGGGCGGACGTGCGCCGTGTGGCCGCGGCGGCGGGTCCGTCGGGGCGGACGACGTCGCGCCACCGACGACGACCGACGCGCCCAGGACAGCCGCGGTGACGAGTCCGGTCGACAGGCGGTCGATGTTGGCCATCGGGCTGAAGAAGAAGTCCCAGACCGCGACGGTCAGCGTGTAGACCATCAGTGCCCTCATCATGCCGTCGGCGCGCAGCGCACGGGGGATGGCGGTGAGCAGGATCCAGACGATGGCGGCGGACACCGCGACACCCAGCAGCCCGAAGTGGAACCAGAGGTCGATGAACGACGAGTGGAAGTCCGGTCGGTCACCCAGGACCGATTCGGTGAAGTACGGGGCGGTGTAGTCGCCGCCGACCGAGTGGACGGCCGACAGGGCGTCCAGCTTGGTGCCGTTGGGCGGCGACACCGAGATGCCGTAGCCGAGGGGCGAGTCGTTGAGGACGGCGCCGGCCGCTGACCACTCCACCCGCGCACCGATGAGGGGGTTCACGCCACGGGCCGCCTGGTCCACGGTGCGCTGCGCGGCCTCCTCGCCGAGGACGCCGCGCTCGATCAGGAAGTAGATGAACCGGACCGCCGCGATCCCGATGATGACCGTCGCGACGACCGACCGGACCTCGCGGACGCTCTTGGCGCCGCCCGCGGGCCAGAATGTCGCGGCGAGGGCGAAGATCGAGAAGATCGCCTGGCTGCGGGCGTCCGACACGCCGCAGGCCGCGATCGAGAAGACGAGGACGGCGCGTCCGAACAGCGGATTCAGCCGGTACGTGAGCGCGAGCCCGACGATGACGGCGTAGATGCCGACGTCGCCCTTCCAGCTGACGATGACGCCCGACGCCCCGCCGATGAGCAGCGCCACCAGGCCGGCGGTGGCGAGGGTGCGGGGGAGACCGAGGTGCAGGGCCGCGTACGTGCCGAGTGCGGGCAGCAGGAGCAAGGAGGCCGCCCAGACGACGACGGAAGCGGCGTTGAAGAGGCTCGGCGGCTCGATGCCCTTGCTGATCGAGAACGCCATCGTGGCGAGCCCGCTGAGGACGGCGAGCGGGAGCAGCACCACCAGCATCCGGAACCGGCGGTTGGCCTTCAGCAGCACGGGGATCGTCACTGGCGCCAAGGGTGCCCCGATCAGGGCGCCGACGGGCGTCAGGGAGAAGCCCGGCGCCTTGACGACGAGGAGGAGGGACGCTCCGATCGCCGCGAGCCGGCCGAGGTTGTCGGATCGCGACGCCTCGTGGTCCGGGCCGGGTGCGACGACCTGGTCGTCGATCAGCTCGGTCATGCGCCTGCCCCCTGCAGCCGGGACGCGGGAAACAGGCCCGCCGTCCGCAGGGCTTCCACGAGTGCCGCGGCCGACGGTGTCACGTCGTCGACCAGGTCGATGAACTCCCTGGCGGAGGCCTGCTGTGGACCCACGACGTCGTCGGGAGCCAGGACGTCGCGCGCGAAGCGGTCGACCGTCTCGCGGGAATCGAGCACAGGACCGGGAAGGTGGTCGAGCAGGCCGGGGGAGAAGTCACCACGTCCCTCGACGAAGGACGCGAGATCGGGGAGGTAGAAGCCGATCGGGGCCCCGCGGTGCAGGTAGTCGATCCACACCGATGAGTAGTCGGTCACGAGACCCGCCGATCGTCCGAGCAAGCTGTACAGGGGGATGCTCTTACGATAGAGGTCCTCGGACGTCACGATGACGGCATCCTCGACCTGCCGCGACACGGAGTCGGCCGGGTGCGGCTTGACCACGACCCCGATGCCGGCAGCGTCGAGCACCGACACGACGTCGCGGGAGAAGGTCGTGGCCATCGAGTGGTCGCCCTCGACGTCGGTCGTGTTGACGACGGCAGGACCGGCCTGCCGGAACGTCGGCATCCAGACGACGAACGGGCGGTCAGGGTCGATGCCCACCGCGTGGAGCTGGTCGTCGGACGTCGGACGGCGGAACTGGTCGACCCGCGGCGGCGGCGCATGGACGGTGCGCTCGAGCGGCATCAGCGCCAGGCCTGCCTTGACGGGAGCGAGGGCGCGGGCGGACGCGAGCAGGGCCGAGGACGTCCGCGACGCGTCGGGACGATCGGGATAGAGGAGCCCCCCTCCCTTGGAGGCCTCGCCGTGCCACAGGTCGATGACCGGCTTGCGGTCGTCGGGCGTCGGCATGCCGTAGGCGCCGTGCGTCGTGAAGACCACCTCGGCGCGCGCGTAGCGGTACAGCGCCGACAGGCTGGCGTGGCTCTCGAGCACCACGACCCGGTCGGACCGGATGCCGAGGGCCTCGAGGTGGTGTGGTGCCGGTCCGCGTGCCCAGTACAGGCGGCCGTCGTACTCGTCGAGCAGATGACGCACCAGCTCGAGGATGTTGCCCTCGTCCGGAGCCGCGCCGCTCAGGAAGATCCAGTCACCGCGCGGCGACCGCGCGCGCAGCATGCCGACGAGACGGGAGAACGTTCCGCGGACCACGCGCGGGGTCATCGCGCCACCCGGCACGGCCCAGCGGCGTGCGTCTCCGAGATTGTCTGCACAGAGGGAGGTTACCTGTCCGGACACCTGCTCGCGGGTGCTTCGCCGTCGGTGTCGTCACACGGGACGACGCGGCGACGACTGCGTCGGAGCGCGTGACGGAAGTGGCGCGAGGGTCACACGTGTTGTCGACATACTGACCGGATGTCTGCCCTACACTCATCCAGACTGTCTTCTTCGACAACGGGAGCTTGAGTGGATCTGCGCGAGTACATCACAGTGCTTCGGGAGCGCTGGGTGTTGATCACCGCGATCATCGTGGCCTGCGTGGCAGCGGCGGCCGCCATCACCTTCTCGATGACTCCCAAGTACGAGTCGACCACCGGACTCTTCATCTCGACCGCTGCCGCGGGCGACGACGCGCAGGCGAACCAGGGCGCCCAGTTCTCGCTCCAGCGCGTCAAGAGCTACGCCGACCTGGTCACCAAGGACGAGATCGCCCGACGTGTCGTCGACCAGCTGGGGCTGAAGGAGTCCGTGAAGGACCTGCGCGAGCAGATCTCGGCCGAGGCAGCTCCCGACACCGTCATCCTCACGATCACGGTCGAGGATCCGTCGGCCGAACGCGCGCAGCGCATCGCCGAGGCCACGTCCGATGTCTTCGTGCGCTACGTGAGCGAGCTGGAGACGCCCCCGGGTGGCACCAAGCCGAGCATCAAGGCGACCGTCATCAACCGGGCGGAGCTGCCCGAGGACCCGTCCTCGCCGCAGCCGCTGCTCAACCTCGGCGTGGGGCTGTTCGTCGGTCTGATCGTCGGCGTCGGAACAGCCCTGCTGCGCGAGACGCTCGACTCGACGGTCACCTCGCTGGGCGTGCTGGAGGACATCGCGGGTGCTCCGGTCATCGGCGCGGTCCCGTACGACTCCGACGCCGGCAGCACTCCGCTCATCTCGCAGATCGGCACCCACTCGCCACGCAGCGAGGCGTTCCGCGTCCTGCGCACCAACCTGCAGTTCATCGATCCCGACGAGGACAAGAAGGTCTTCGTCATCACCAGTGCCCTGCCGGGCGAGGGCAAGACCACGACGGCCTGCAACCTGGCCCTCGCGCTCGCCGAGGGCGGGCAGCTGGTCGCCCTCGTCGAGGCCGACATGCGTCGTCCGCGCGTGAGCCAGTACCTCGGCGTCGTCGACGCCGTCGGGCTCACGACGGTCCTCGTCGGCCGCGTCTCGCTCGAGGACGCCATGCAGGACGGCGGTCACCCGGGTCTCAGCGTGCTGACCAGCGGCAAGATCCCGCCCAACCCCGCCGAGCTCCTGCAGTCACGTCACATGGCCAAGCTCATCGGCGACCTGCGCTCGAGCTTCGACATCGTGATCATCGACGCGCCGCCTCTGCTCCCCGTCACCGACGGCGCGCTCATCGCGAGCCACGTGGACGGTGCCGTCCTGGTCGTCCGGCACGGAAAGACCACGGCCGACCAGGTGCGCGGGGCCGTCGACCGCCTCGAGGGTGTCAGCGCCAAGCCTGCCGCGGTGGTGTTCAACATGACCCCGCAGAAGAGCTCGCGCTACGGGTACGGCTACGGATACGGGTATGCGCCCGACTCCGCGACGCCCCCGCAGAAGAAGAAGCGCTTCGGCGGCGGCCGCCGCGCCGACAAGGCCGAGTCGGGTCGTCGCGGCTGACGTCCTCGGCGCTCCGGGCCTGCGGCGCGGTCAGACGCCGGAGATGAAGGCGGACACGGCCTTGGCCGCTCCCTTCATCCCGGCGGCGTTCGGGTGCAGGATCGCTCCGTCGCCCGCGTCGGGTGCCAGGCCGTTGACCCACGCGGACGAACCTGCGCAGACGTCGTGCCCGCCCGATGCCGATCGCAGCGACACGTAACGGACGCCCTGAGCCTGGGCGGCCTCGGCGAGCGTGCTGTCGAGCCGGTCCTCGGCGCCCGCCACGACCGTGACGTTGGCGGGGGACAGCAACCCGTCGCAGGTGCCGCTCTCCGGGGCGACTCCGAGGTAGCCGACCATGACGATCTCGGCATCGGGTGCCTTCGCGCGGACAGCGGTGAGCGTCTGCTCGACAGCCGTCGTGATGGCTTCCAACAGGCCCGGCATCTTGGTGGAGACGAACGGCTCGCAGGCATCGTTCGCGGCACCGCTGAGGGATCCGCACGACAGGAAGAGATCTCGGTACAACGCCCCGTTGTTGCCGCCGATGCTCAGCGTGACCAGCTGGGTGTCCTTCGTGACGGCGTCGATCTGCGCGGGCACGACGGTGCCGTCGGCAGTCTTCCGCGAGTCGAGCAGGTCTCCGGTGACGGCACCGCTGCAGCTCTTGTCGGTGAAGTCCTTGACGTCGAGGTCCTTGGCCACGAGCGACGGCCAGTTGACCTGGGACCGTCCGCAGTCACCCGAGTCCTTGACCTGCGGGTTCAGGCCGAGACCCGCCACGAACGAGTCGCCCAGCGCGACGTAGGAGTCGATCGTGGAGGACGGTTCGTCGTCGCTGCCGCCACAGGCGGAGAGGGCGAGGCCGGTGACGGCGAGAACGGCGCCGAGGCGTCGGAGAATCATGCGCACAGGCTAGCCTCCAGCCTGAACCCACGCGCGCGGGATCGGTGTGATTCGACCCCAAAGTGCCTGCGCTGATAGTCTGGTCGCTGCCGTGTGATCGGCCACGGACCGATAGTGCCCCGGTGGATGTGCCCGGGCGCGCCGTGCAACGGAACCTCAAGGAGAAAAGTGTCGAAGAAGACTGCTGCGCCCACAGTTGCGGGCGTCGCCAAGGAAGACATCATCAAGCAGTACGCACTCAGCGACGGCGACACCGGATCCCCCGAGGTCCAGATCGCGCTGCTGACGGCCCGTATCTCGCACCTGACCGGCCACCTGCAGGAGCACAAGCACGACCACCACAGCCGTCGTGGTCTGCTGCTCCTCGTCGGACAGCGTCGTCGTCTGCTCAACTACCTGCAGAACAACGACATCGAGCGCTACCGCTCGCTCATCGAGCGTCTCGGTCTGCGCCGCTAGCACTCCCCGGGGCGGTCACTTCACTGAAGTGGCCGCCCCGCCCCCAAGGGGCGGCTCCAGCAGAGCGCTGCAGTTTCAACTCCATATCGCACGACCCCCGACGAGAGTGCCCGGCACGACGAGCACCGCAGAAGTGCCCGGTCCTCGGTAGTGGCCCTCGGAACGCTTCACCACAGGTGAACCGGTCCCGCAGGCCTCGATCGAAGACCGGCACGGTGCCACCGCCCGGCCTCTCGTCCCAACAGGCAGACATTCGTCTGCGGAAGGGACATCTATGTCCGAACTCCACTCCGTCGAGACAGTCATCGACAACGGTGCCTTCGGCACCCGCACCATCCGTTTCGAGACGGGCGTCCTCGCCCAGCAGGCGGCCGGCTCGGTCTCCGCGTTCCTCGACGACGACACCATGCTGCTGTCGGCCACGACGGCCGGCAAGCACCCCAAGGACCACTTCGACTTCTTCCCCCTGACGATCGACGTCGAGGAGCGGATGTACGCAGCGGGTCGCATCCCGGGCTCGTTCTTCCGCCGCGAGGGTCGCCCGTCCGAGGACGCGATCCTCACCTGCCGCCTGATCGACCGCCCGCTGCGCCCGACCTTCAAGAAGGGTCTGCGCAACGAGGTCCAGGTCGTCATCACGGTCCTGGCGCTC
>Ga0247730_1000806_pt1 | contig 19934 bp, 25 predicted proteins | sample UWRJL073202C2_FD_180959 | JGI IMG/M metagenome (GOLD analysis project Ga0247730, IMG submission 180959) | Plant litter microbial communities from Arlington Agricultural Research Station in Wisconsin, United States - UWRJ-L073-202C-2 | ecosystem: Environmental > Terrestrial > Plant litter >... | reverse complement strand
GACATCTGCGGAGTATCAGGATTAGGAAGAAGGAATTGTTCAAGGGCACGTCAGATCGGTTCGAGCGGCATGGCATTGGAGGTAAGTGCAGTTTGCAATGGAGTGTGCACTCTACATCTTCTGAACGAGCTGCATTTTAGTACTGTATATACCTATTCTCTTGAATAGGGCGTTATTTTGTGGTTCAACGCTTGAAATCATCCGTTTGCGCCAGCTACCAGTGTCGCACGTACGCCTTTGGAACTTGGGATGTATGCGGCTGAGCGAGGCCTTCCTCGTAATACCATCATCATCACGAGCAAGCTATTTACTGCGCATCTTGCTGGGTAAAGACTTCATCGAGACGAAGATGTCCCTACCTCCGCTGCTATTACTATCGACCTGCACCGTCAGCTTGTTTCGTTCTGAACATCTCCCCCTGTCTCACGATCCTATGCTCTCGAAAATCCTTTCCATCTACCTTCCATTCATAACGCTTCTGTGACTTTCCAGACTGTTGAAACTGGTCGTAATGGACTCCATATACGCAGATGGAGCCTGCAATGACACTAGTCCCGTAGCTGCGATGACTCGAGTGTCTGAATAGCTCATGCTCTCGCGACGGTCACGCTCTACTGCAATGAACACTTAAACAGCTTGACGCCAGGATACTCTCCCCTGGTATATGACGGCGGTGACGAGTTCTCTGGATTTCTAGAACCTCGCGAAAGTCAGCGCCTGTCTTCACGCGTCACTGTATATCATAGCCGCACGTCCAGTTCTCACATATGCCGCTCAGGCTTCACGTCGAACAAGGTTGTTCTTTTCCTCGTCGAAACACGCTAAGAGAAGATTCAAAGCCAGTCAGCACAGATGGCCATGCTCGTTATGGCAGAGTCAAAGTCGCTCTCGCTGCCGTTCCTCGTCTGCCTTCCCTACAACAAGATGATCCAATCTCTGTCCTTTAAAGTCTTCCCCATTCCGCACACATTGCAGGTCGCCCTATCAGCCAATGGCTCACCCTACTCACCTACCTAGCCATCTTGTTGGACTTGTCTGAAACCCCTAGATAACGAAGGTGCTGAGACGATACTCATAGAAGCGAATGACAGAGCGTAATGAATGTGAGCCACATGAGCGTATCGATTCATGGATGAGTTCATTGGCACAGGGACCTTGCTATTACGATGGGCTAACAGGAAATGAGACTCGTTCGCCAAGGCACTTACCCCCAGGATATAATGAGTTACCTCTTCATTCAAGACATTGATCATCGGCAGCCTTAGCAGACACCGCATGAGCAAGAGAGATAGAATGGACGGCCTAACTGACAGTAGGGTCCAAGCTTTATAACAGTTGATTGACTGAATCATATTTCTTCGTACTTGAAAAGGTCTGCCTAATATGTACGCGCAAGTGAGCAAGAGTAGGCTCAACGCAGGACGAATAATAGCAAGACAGCTGTAATGCGGGGCTAGTCGCTCGGTCTCGATGCAGGACAACTCATAGCGTATCAGCGCAGTTATTGTAAGTCGTTGAAAATCAGAAGAACAAAAACAAAACAAAACCAACAGAGTGAGCGCTAGGAAACTGTGCCCTCGACAGCATATGCTATTTCAACTGAGGGCATGATGTGTTGGTTTAAATGATGGTGACTTACATTTCGACTGTTCCGTACTGTTTTATCTATACTAGAATGAATCGTAAATATACTTGGAATAAAAACACGCATATAAGTCTGATTAAACAGCTACAAATGCTTTGGTAAGAGTACAAGGGATTCACGAATCTCTCTCGCCAAGATAGCACTTTGTCCAGTTCGTTCCATGAACACTATCTTCCCACAAGATACGCATCGGAGAACCATTTGGATGAAGCACGCCAACATGACACGGCAACCACATCAAAAAACGGACATCAAACCCCTCTGCCGCACAGAACAGAATTTCTCCCTCTGTGTGACCGAAGAGCGATTGAAAGCCTATATTCAGCTTATGCGCACGACGCCAGGGCTATGGATTGAAATCAGTAAAGAAGTCAATTGCATTGACGATTATTTACACACATTAGGATCGTTAGGAGAATAGTTTAGGTCGGTCCCCAGAGGTAGACTGTGTGGCATTGCCCAAATTCGGATATGACTGCCAAAGACGTCGTGATAGTACATAGACAGAATGCGACTTCCATCAGGAGAGACTTCTAGGGTCTTCAAATACTCTAGGCTGTGAATATTGCCTAGATTCTGATAAATTGCGGTTTGAGAGCCAGTCTCGGTATTCCAGACACAAATAGTGTAATCCTTCGAAGCAGAAACTATGTGCTTCCCGTCTGGAGAGAAAGATGCTTTTAGGACAGCATCTGTGTGACCCCTAGGCCTGAAAACCTTCTCGATCCGACGTGATTCTGCATTCCACAGATGAAGGTTGTTGTGCTGCTTCCCAAAAAATAGCAGCAAGCGTTCATCTGGAGAGAAGCAGACAAAACTATCTCGAAATTCGAGTGGAACGATAGCTGCGTCACTGCCTGTGTTAGGGTCTAGTACCTGGGTGTAGTCGTTGGTGTTCAAGGCAATGAGTTTCCCACCAGGCGAAAATGAGACTGATTGTATCCACAACTCAGAAGGTACCTCGATGACCTGTATGAGCTTTCCTAGATCAGATCTGCCTGCACTCCAAACCCGAACAGTAGATGTATCAGCCGAGAGAAGGCAAGTCCCGTCTGGAGAGAATGATGCGGAAATGATTGGTGCTGTATGCCCAGTGAGAGGTTCACCAGTCTGAGCACCTGTCTGTGCATTCCACACACGGACAGTCTCATCTGTGGATGCAGTCACAATCAGCCTTCCGTCTGGGGAGAAGGAGGCACTGTTGACTGAGCGACTGTGTCCTGTGAGAGGGTTTCCTACTTGAGAACAGGTCTCTGCATCCCAGATGCGCACACTTTTGTCGTCACAGGCTGTTGTAATGTATTTTCCGTCTGGAGAGTAGGACGCTGATGTCAGATCGAAGTCGTAAGTTGTGGTGCGTGCCAGATGGTCGGCAAGTAAGTCAAAGCTCCAGATTCGAACAGAATAGTCATAAGAAACTGAGGCAAATCGGTCCCCATTAGGCGATAAGGCTGAGAGCCTTGAAGCCCGGCTTATCTCTCTTGAAACAACCTGTCGGATTTGGGATTTCGTATTCATGTCCCAGAATTGGATGCCATGATCACCCGAGGTCATAATGTGCTCTTCATCCAGATAGAAGGCAATACTCCTTGTGCGCCTCCTCCCTGTCATAACATTCGTTCGGGTACCTGTTCTGGCATCCCAAATTTGAAGGATGCCGTCTTTGCCCAGCGTTGCAATGTGCTGGCCATCAGGGGAGAATGCCACTGCGCTCACTGAACGATGATGCCCAGTGAGAAGTTGTCCGACTCGAGCACCAGTCTGGACAACTAGAATTTCCAAGCTGCTACTATCGTCTCCAGTTGGGAGAGCTATGCACTTTCCATCCGGAGAGAAGGCAAATACCAACCCACGATTATGCAATGGCTGGGCAATCTCCGCCTGTGTCGTAGTGTCCCAGAATAGGATTGTGTCCTCTGATGCAGATACAACATGGGTTCCGTTTGACAAGAACGACGCCTTTTCTGCACCCTTGTGCCGTTTAAAAGACTCTCTGACTTGCTCGTGCGCCTCTGACTTGGCGTTCCATATGCGGACAGTCCCGTCTATTGACGTCGACACAACCAGCATCCCATCAGATGAAAAGCAGGCTGACCAGACAGCGCCTGTGTGCCCAATAAGTGGATCTCCAAACTGAGAATATGTCTGTGTATCCCATATTCGCACGGTTTCATCGCGAGATGCTGTAACAACATATTTTCCATCACGGGAAAATTCAACAGACCGAATCCGCCCAGTATGCCCATGTAACGTCATATAGGTGACAGAAGGGTCCTTGGTGTTCGTACCATGTTCAGAAGTCCGAATGACCTCTGGCAAGGCAGTAAACCGGTGCAAAGTTGTACCTAAGATTGCGGGGGCCTGGGCTAGTGCAGAAAGATAGAGATGTGGTGTAGCATGTTCGATGATATTGCCATAATCGCGTACAAAGTTCAAGCATAGATGAATGCGCTCTAGACTGAATGTTCGTGCTGTATGCATTTTCTAGCAGCAAAAATCAGTGCTTGAACAGCAGGGAAACGTAGAGACTCACTGTAAACCATAGAATCAGCATCTGACATGCGTCTTCTGCAACACTTGTCTTTCTCTGCAGTGCCAGCACTTCGAGCCAGAACAGAAACTTCTGGTTCATCAGCGTGCCTATATCTGTAAGCCTCTGGAACTCTGCTGGTGATTTCAAAGAGAGACGCAAGTGTGTTGCCCAGTATGTGCACGCATAAGAAAGACCGCCAGAGACAGCGGTAGAAACCCGGGCTTCAAAGTCAGGAGCATCTTCATTAGATAGGTAAGAGCTTTCTAAACCCGCAATATTGAAGCGGAGGCGACCTGGAGCCACCAGCAACCGAAGGCAGACCGATGCTAGAGAAAGGTGTTGATCGGTCTCCGAGCCAATATAGAATCGGCCACTCCGACTCTCATCTGTGAGGTAATTGCGAATAGACGAGTGCAATGGATACACAGTTGCACTTCCACCTTGTGTTCCGCTAAGTAGCGCACCTAGAGGTCGCAGTGTCGTTGACACGGGATCGTAGTCATCGGGATCAAAGTTATCCAGACAGTGGCCAAATTCGACGAGGGCGTCGTGGGTCAGACGGTGTTGGGCGGCAAGAATCCAGCCCATAACATATTGGAAGTCCCTCAGGTCTTCTGAGTCGGTTTCTGCACCTGAATATAGACCGTCTAGTATGCCTCTGTATAGTCCATCGAGCCCTCCCTTAGTCTCTTTCACCAGACGGATGAATGTTTTCTTCGGAGTTTCACGTTTCCGTGAACGCCGATCACGATGGTACGAGGATACAATCTCACTGCAAACGACAGCTGCGTACTGGAACAGGCCCTCGGAATGTGACGCGATGTCCTTGAGGTCTGTGGTTTTCAGCCCTTGCGATGTCGATTCTGCCACGTATGATCCTAATCTCTCCTGCACATAGAGCAAAACATCTTCGTCGCTGGGGGGTTCAACTTCAAGATCAAAGACCTTGACCCATGGCTGATTCCGCAGTCGCCGAGCCTCAGTCGGACGTGAGGTCATGAGAAGTCGGATGTTGTCAGGAAAGGAGTGAATGTTCTTGATCAAGCAGTCAATGAATGGGTTGCGATCTACGCACTCGTCAAGAGCATCGAGGACAATGACAATGGGTCCAATTAAAGGATGCTTCTTGAAAGGGGCCAGGAGAATATCTTCCATCTGGACCTGCAATGATGAACTGGTCGCCGCATCGGAAGTGATTAAGGAGGACAGTTCGGATGCGAACACTGGATCAATGTCTGCAAGGTTGCGTGCAATGGTGCGGAAAAGGTTGGCGGAGCCTCTGTCTCTGGAGAAGCAGAAGGTCGCACCAAGCCGACCCAGCTTGAAATACTCGTTCGCAATCGTATGCGCAATTGCTGATTTTCCGACCCCTGCTTGACCAATTGTTAAGAGGAGGCGAGCTTTCGCACCATCACCCCCTCCCTGAATCCACGTATGGATGCGCTCAAGCACTGAGACCCGTGTGCCTTTCAAGCACATCTTATTGGGATCCCTTCCAGCACCTTTGGTAATCTCCAGTTGGTTCAGCGTTTGCTTCAGCTCGAGGAGATCTATACTATGTACTGGACATAAATATCAGGTAACATAGAATGCTCAAGATCAAATCGCGCTTACTGATGTCTTGTACTCGACTTTCCAGACGGTGGACGACCACCTGGATATCTCGGCGCTCGCTATTGTTGAACTGTTCTGTAAGACTGTGCAAGGTTCGAGTGTAGTCGGCTATAATGCTCTCGTAGTTCTTTACCAACGCCTTGCCGACAGTCTTGACTAGGATGAGAGACGTCAGGGAGAATCACAAAACATGAAGAGACGAAACACACAGTACGACTGATTGGAGTAGTCGCGCGCGAACAGTATGCACTCATTGACCTGGCACATCAAATCTCTAAGCGACGACCTCTGAACAGGAGTTAGACTTCTGGCCTCCTCTTTGTCGACCTCCAATATCAAACGAAGAGTGGCCTCGACATCTGACATAAGCTTGAGCACTTCGCCGTCTATCTCAAAAGGCGTCAGAAAGATCTAGACGGCATCATGAGTATAGGGCGTTGTAAGGCGCAAGGCGCAGTTGAATCCTCTACATCATAAGCCACTTTCGCGCAAGTGAACGCAATATTCGCATTACTATCTACCTGCAGGAAAGTATTAGCGTCAACGGGTTGGAATGGACTCGGCGCAACGTACTTCAGCTATTCCTGTACCAATGCGAACAATACTCTGTAAAGGGTCGACTATCTTTGCCCATCTCTCCCGAGGGCCGATCTTGGATAAGATGACCTTCGTGATATCTGTGCGACTCGAATCGAAAATGGGTGTTATTGAAAGAGAGAGTGCTACTGTAGCGACGGGGGCAGCGACATCTGCACGCTCAAATTCTGGTTTGAGGTCGATCGCTATCCGTCTCGAGTTAAGTTGAGGTTATAAGAGCTCACTGAAAGTGGAAAACGCACAGATTCTTTTGCTCTGCCGAGCGCGTTTGATAAGTGCTCCCACGTTCATCAGTTCAGACGAAAGAATAGACTGGTGGTCTTCGTGGCTGAATCTGGCGTATACTTCGAACAAAACAGTAGACTCCTTGTGTGCAGTACTGTATCCTCCGCTTAGTATTGACATGAACTGATCACTGTGTCTAGCACACGCACTGCGATATCACATCCTCGGCTTCAAGCCAGGAAATCTGCTGAGCGAAAGGCTTCCATCTTCGAGGGTACTTCATATCTGCTATGTTGACCTGTAAGCGAAGGTCCCGAGACGTCCTGACATGCCGAGATGTTTTCTCTTGCTTTGGGAGGTTGGAAGCAACAATATCTGAAGAGAAGTGAGCTTGAGACATCCGTATCGAAAACAACGCCCTTGCCTTTGAGCTCCAGCGTAAGATACATGCTAGCTACGGTCGCGTCAGAGATGCCTGGGTCGTCGGTGTCTTCCATGGATGAGAGTTGGAGGAGAACACGCTACGCACAGTCTGAGCCATCCAATTGAGTAGCTATCGCATCGTTATAGCACGATCAACGAGTGTATGAATAAGTATTCATTAGAAATGGACATAAGCGTTTGAGAGAGGGAGAAGAACTAAATACCAAGCAATAATGAGATATATTTGTGTGCTTTCGCCCATTCTTTGCCTTCGAAGGCCTGCTCTCTTGTCCTCATGCAGTCCTTCCCAATTTCTCTCTCCCATCCCCGCTAGACAAATTCTCGCCGGCAGGTCTCCTCAAATCCTGAACAGAAAGAACACTAGAGACCAGCACATCAGAATCAGAATTTCACTGGCTTGAATCTTCGCCAGCCGGGTCTATCATCTGCGCAGTCTGCCAACTTGTCTATGAACTTGTCTGTTGAAACTCGAGCTGCCGGAAAATCCCAGTCAAAAAGCTGGCAGAGACGCTTCGTATTCAGTCAAATTAACCACTTGAGAAAGCGAGGCGAGTAAATGCGTTAGTTGGTAGTAATTGAACATGGCAGGATGAGAACAGGAGCTTTTACATAAAAGTTAGACAACGTTGGCGCCGGACCCGCCCAGGTCCGAGGCAGCAGCCTCATAGTATGTAGGATGAGTTATTGTGTCTCAGGGGATGCTATATCACGCAAATCGAAACACAGGACAATGTTCGAAGAGAACACATATTAGAGAATCAGTCGTGTCACTAGCTGGGTCATTGGAACTCGAGTTGACAGGAAATGTCATCTCGAGCATAACATGTACCCGACACCAATAACGATCATACATTGGCATTAGTATTCTTTATGTCAGCCTAGTTAATTATCACAGTTTTGCTGCAACCTTCCGTAGCTCAGTTTTCAAAATCTTGCCAGTGGACGTTTTCTAATTGCACGGTCAATAATGTCAGCTATGGCGTCCATGTCTTCGAAATAGTCGCACTTGCCGGAAGGTCAGGAACAACATTAATCCACTCAGGGACTGCAAATCCTGGTAAAGAGGTCTTCACATGGGCCTTTAAATCCTCTGCAAACGTCTCGTGTTTCCCTTTCCACTTGGATTCTCGCTGAGGATGAAGAATCACGAAGGCCATGGGCCTCTCACCCCATTTCGGATGAGACCGTGCCACGACAGATACCTCTAACACATCAGGATGGCTCGATAGTTCTATCAAAACGAGTTCAGTTGGCAGAAGAAACGAAGTGGCAACTTTGCTCACCCTGTTCGATAGCGAGACTTGACGCGTTCTGCAATATCACCTTACAGTTAGATATAGTCAACGATAGAATACGAAGACCTTACCTCGCCTCCTGAAATGATAATGTCTTTCGAACGGTCAACAACATATATTGTGCCGTCCGGGTACATGACAGCTAGATCGCCAGTGTTGAAGTACCCATTCTTAAACGCCTTGCGCGTCGCATCTATGTCCCGAAAATACTGTTGATGTTCCCTATCAGAAATGCACAGAAATTTGAGAGCGACTCCGCATACCTCTTTCATGACGAGGTTCCCTCTCGTAACTATTTCCCCGACTGTCTTACCATCCTTGGGAACATCTACAAAAGGTTCCTTTGGCGAATCGTTCTGATAAACAACCCGAGCAGACTCAGCGGTGATGTAGGGATATCCTTGTCTTGCAACGAGTTTTGCACGTTCGCCAAGCGATAACTGTTCCCAGCTTGGATGCGAATAATTTTTAGTGAAGGGGCCGTATGTCTGAAGAGGGATGCATAAGCGAAACTATTTCAGGCCCACGAAAGACTCATCAAACCTCTCTACTTGATTGTCAGCCATGTTCAACTGTCGCGGAACTGATATTTGCACTCACGTTAATCCATAAACATGTATCGGCTGTATTCCGATCTCCTCTAAAGATCCAAGAAGACTTGCTGTCGGTGCAGCGCCTGTGACCGATCTTAGATATTGTTCTGTGGGTTCCTGTCGCTTATAGACGCACCGGCAATGATAGCTTTGACTGGCTTAGAGAGACGTTGCGCAGCTGGGTCATTGACAATACCAATCTGCGAATGCATATAAGTCCTTGTACACAATGATTGCACGGGAGTGCGTACCTGAACAGTGGGGGCTGCACAGTAGTGACTTATATTTGAGTTCAGGAAATGGTGCCAGATTCGAGGATAGTCAATATTGCGCATAGTAAGCTGCGCAGAGAAGGCGAATGTAATCGCCCACGGAAATGTCCATCCAGCAGCATGAAACATAGGCAACAGCTAATTGAGCGACCTTTGCAGTCAGCGCAATGCGCACTCAATTCAAGTGGAATGCCCTCACCCAGAGATATGTCGAGCTGGGGCTCATTCTGACGAACAGTAAGCCATCGAAACTTTTCAGAAAAGGTCAGAACGTACTGTCCATCGTACGCATTCGCAATGGCAGCTAGATAACTACCTCTAAGGGTCGTTAGTACACCTTTCGGCTAATGGTCGTATTGGATGAGTGATTGTCCAGTCTACAACCACGACGTCCACTCACGCGTCCCGTAGTTCCTGACCTGCATGGATTGTGTGAATTTCGTAGTCACATTTGAAAGGAGAACATTCGTACGTATAGCATAGAACACATGCCGCATTTTCGTCGGGCTCGACGGGAAGACCAGGCCATCCTCTCTCTTTGCTGAACTCCCTCCCACTTGTGAGGAATTCCTCATATGGATCTCCTCCACGACCACTATCGTGAGATATGATTAAGGGGACTGAAGACCCTTTGCACAAATGCAAATACTCTTTGTCGACAAGTATGAGACGTGGAGCACTGTGATCTGAACCTCTATCAACGAGATGTCCATACCAAGAAATATATTCCCAACTAACCTAGGATGTAAGCAACTTCCTGAATAGTGCAGGATATGAGATAAGGAATCATTTAAGCGTTGTTGGTGACGGACCGCATGTTTCAAGCGAGTATTAATGGGTGTTATCACTGCACGGGCAGCCAGGACGCCTTGAAGAGCCTCTAAAAAGCAAGTAGTATCAGCATCATTGTCCTTGTCTTTCCAGCAGCTGTGGTAGACGCACCTGCAATCATGGGAGAATTTGGCGCAATGACTGCGATACGGTCCCCTGGACGGGTGCCCGCCTGGAGTAAAGCATAGGCCAGATTCTGAACGCGTTGGGTGAAGACAGCATAATTGTAGGCAACCGGGAATTGTGTATCAGGATGAACGAGTGCGAGTTTCTCAGGATATATTTGTGCTGCTCTCAGAAGGAAGCTCAACGGATTCTAAAAGGGAGCCTTCAGTAGCAGTAAGTTGTGAGATCTACAGTTCATGACATACAAGGGGATGGTGGTTAGCGGTCTGGCCAGGCAGTGCTTGAGTCGTCAATTTACAGTCCTCAGGGGGGAGGCTGGCAGCGGTAGGTCTAAAGTCATGCAGTTTCTCAGGCATTAGGAACTAGATGGAGGTTGTAAGCAAGAGAAGAGTGGGGCTGAAATCGCGGAGTCCGGTGAACCGTGAACGGATAATGCGGGGTGAATTTGATCCCGACCACGTGGGTCACCTGCTATAAATCGCGTCGCGTATGATGGCTGACATGCTTAGAACACTACATCCATCTACATCCTCCAAGCTGGTACTTGGCCTCACAATACCAGCTATACACACTTTTCTTTCACACTTCTATACCACAATTATCGTAATGATTTCTACAAAGCGACTGCGGATTCTGGCGTTCTTGCTCGTGTTCCTGTCCTATACAAACACAGTTTCTGGTTTGCTATCTCGCTTCTTCTGGCTTTCGATAAGTTCTGACTGCTTTACAGCGGATCAAACAGACTGGGTTGACCCACAATATGTAGTAGATGAGGCGATTCGAGGCCCAAAGACGCCGGATGCTGTCAAGTCCATCGTTCATACAGCAGAAAAGCTGTCGAAGAAGGGGCCATGGAGTAAGTCGCCTTGTCAGACTTGCTGAGACCCAGATAGATATCTGTTTACCATTCTGAAAAAGGCGTGACAAAATCCAATGGTGTCCGCGCGCCAAGTGGCGATCCTAAGGACTACCTGAGCTGGGCTCCCTAGTGCGTTATCACCCTACTCCTCCCTCCTCGAATCCTGATGATAGTACATCTAGCCACTGGCCAGACTGCAATTGGTGTGGATCTCGGAAACACTTTGCTGAGCCTGGAAATAGTACCGATGAAGGCGAAGACAGTGGCAGCTCGCATTTTGACCCTCCTACAAGCACTGCAATTCCGGACGACTCGACTGACGATGATTCTGACGTCTATGTGGAGTTTGAGCCCACTGCTACTGTAGGCAGATATTCTCGTCGGCAACACAGCCAACTTGCTCGGGCTTTGTCTGGTAGTTATTCTGGTGACCAATCTGATCCTACGCGTCTTGGGAGTGCTTTCAATCCCGCTGAGGTCGAACCTTCCGAAATATCCTTATCTCTTTCTTTGCCTACTGAAGTCATTACGAGCTCGAGCACGACACCTGGCGTATATCAGACGGACGCTCCCAAAGGGAACGCAGCAGCCAAGCACAAGAAATGTACGCCATCTCCGACCAAAACAATGCCACCGTCTGCTAGTATGTCTTGTTTTTCCTTGCCCTCTATATTATAATGTCTAACACCATCCCCTTGCAGCATGGACAACCTGCCCATACATTGTCCGCGATGGAAAGGTGAATCCTGATGTGAAGAATCTACCTGGACCACAAGCACTCCAAGATGTCTCGCAAGCGATCTTCTCGAATGCTCTAGCTTACGCTCTTACTCGATCTTCGAACTATGGCCGGCAGGCCACATTGTTTGCGTCCATTTTCTTCGTGGATTCTTCGACCAAGATGAACCCAAATATGGCGTTCGGCCAAATCGTTCGAGGTCCAGGAGAACGCGGTCGCTCTGGTGCTTGGACTGGTATACTGGACTGGCGTGGGCTTGTCAAAGTCGTCGATGGTGTGACTATCCTGAGCCTGACAGGTCATCCGGATTGGAACGACGCTCGTGACAACGGAATGAAGACATGGGTTTCAGGCTATCTGGACTGGCTTCGTACAAGCACACTTGGAAAGACTGTTGCCGCTAAACCGAAGTAAGACCACTCGAAGCTCTATCGGGTCCACGTTCGCTGATCACCTTCCCAGTAATCATCGAACGTTCTATACAGCACAGGTGGTAGCGTTGAAGATCTTCGTAGGAGACAACAATGGTGCAACAACGGAGCTGAAAGAGTTCTTCTCCAAAGCCTTCCGTGACCAGGTTGCGGCATCTGGAGAGCAGCCATTTGAAGCAGCGAGAACCAGACCCTATCACTATCGCTGCTTCAATCTAGAAGCGCTCATCGTAAGAACCTTATTACTCTTCTCGCAGCAAGTATTAATGCACCTCTGAACACTAGATTTTGGCAAAACTTGGAGATATTCTCGGAATGGATGTCTGGTCAACACGTTCAAAATATGGGGCAACCATCCAAACTGTCGTCGACTACACCATGGGACTAGACCCTAAACGTGAAGATCAGAGCACCGTGTTTCCTCACGTCGCTGCTGCGATGGCTGCGTACGGAGACCCCATAGGAAAGTACAGATCATTTTTGCAGAAATACAATCCACGTTATCAAGCTCAATCGTTCTGGTTCTACGACCAACCAGCTGCTTTGTCTCATGCACCTGCGTCGCGGGGAAGGAAGAGGCAGTCAGCGAAGTGGGACGGTAGAGAAGACCATGGATCGGGGATGGAGGCCAGTGCGATAGCCTTTGTGTGTCCGACTGTATTCGACCAAGAAGAGCAGGTTGAACTAGCCATCGACGTCTTTGTCACTTGTCCACAGCTCAGGCCTTTCTACGAGGAAATAGCACCACGTTTACCAGACATGTAGTATTGTGCATTATTGTTGCGTTGCAAAACATCCGTTTTTAAAGAGATGTATCCATGTACAAAGTTGTTCCATTGAGGTCAAAAATCGTACATGCTATGTAGTCGTGGTCTCAACCGGCTCTCTAATAGCTTGGACGCCTTCTTTACCTGGTGTCTGCTCTGCTTCTGGAGGAGGGGAAGATCCCTCGACACTAGGCTGTTGTTCAGCAGGTTGGACAGGTGCAACGGAAGGCCCGCTATCCTCCTCGCCATTGCTATCTGTTCGTTCTAGAGGGACAGGCAGCACGCTCCGCATGCGCATCAAGTCGTCAATCGCCCTGTTTACGCTAACAGAAACACCTTCCAGCACCTTCAGCCGTTCATCGATCGCCTCCCTCGTCACTCTGTCCATCATCGACAATTGTTGCTCTGTCAAGTTTGAAGGGAGCGGTCGTTGCAGGAGAGATGATGATCTGGTATGATTGAGAGTGGGCTCACGGTAAGAACGATATGAATTAGGCTGTCGCCCGAAGCTATTGGATGGAAGAGTAAAAGCATCGTGTAGAGGAATGAGCTGTGGAAGCTGAGCATTGACTTCACGAGCTTTAGATGAAGATGGAACTGTCGTAGGATTTACGGCTGGAGCTGCGGTTGCTTCAGGCTTCGGAACAGATCCTGGGTTCTCAGAGGTAGAAGGTGGAGGCGGTGCGGCTGCTTGAGAAGACCCTGATGCATCCTGTCCTGTCCTGCTGCTGTTAAACCTTCTCAGTGCTGCAGCCGCAGCTGCTTCCCTAGGCGTTGACGATGTGGGTGTTGGAGCAGGTGTAGGATCTTCGGCGGCGGCAGCTGGCTCAGGTAGAGTAGCTGTCGTTTCCTGTGTCTCTGGCGTAGCAGCGGGTGTGGTTGGTGAAGGAGTTGGAATATTCCCCTGAGGTCGGTTCCAGGGCTGCCAAACACCTCTAGGATCATGGAATCCAGCGAACTGGGGTATCGGTTGCAGAGGAGGTCGCTCGGTAGCTTGTTGTTGTTGCTGTGTCTGACCTTGAGTCCCAGGAGCAGGTACTGGAGCTTGATACTGAATAGTGTACTGTATGGTAACAGGACCTTGACCTCCTTGACCTTGCCCGTTGTTAGCCTGACCCAATGCAATGGCGATATTTGGCGGTAATTGACCAGCTAATCCTGGAGGTACCCCTGCTCCTCCAGCCACAGGTGGAGGCGGGCCAAAGAAGCGATTGTAAAGGCCAGCGGGGTTATTGCCTAGCAGGTCGTTGTTATTATTGTTCCCTTGTCCAGGATTCTGTGCTGCTGCTGCTGCTGGCGCTGGAGTATTCTGTGCTGGGGCAGGATTGGTATCGAAAACGGTACGACGACTGAATCGACAAATATTAGCCATAATACCATGCAATAACAGCCGAAACGCACCATGTCGGACAACTTTGTTGTCTCTCAAGCCAAGAACGAAGACAGTGGAAATGGAATATATGACCGCATGGCAGTTTCTTCGGCGTTGTGTTCGGTCCATCGGGAGCGGCGCCATCAGCAGGTCTCTCTACTGACATCTCGTCTCGACATATAATGCAGGTCTTGTCTGACATCTGCGCGAACTCTTCTGTAGTGGCGTTGGGGTACCGCTGATCCATGTTTCGAGTTGCTGCTTGGTATCGATGTAAGGCGCGAAGACGGGTGAAGAAAGAGCGAGCTGTGAGGTAAACATCCCGAACGATATTGAGAGGGAGTCCGAAGAAGGTAATGATGATTCCGAAGAAAACCAAGTAAGTCGTGAGTTTCATGAAATCTGACAGCTTATATGAGATCATTGGTAATGAGAAAGTACAAAATACTCTTTACCTGTTGCCAACTCCACATAGAATATCCACATGCTCTTGTTCTCCCAAGGAGGTGCATTCTCGCCTCCGCGTTGACTTGCACGGCGGAACTCGTAAGCAGACAAGAAATACTTGGCCATGGTGTTTTGGAGACTGGCCATGAGGATTCCATACTAGAGATGCATGTTAACCAAGTGAAACGTGAAGGACGGAGGACACTGACTTCGCTAGCAAATAGTACCATTCCTCCAACACCCTTAGTCATCGTGCTTTCTATCGCGATGTAAAACATGGCGAGGTCTGTGACTAGTAAGATCAGGAAGAGTATTGTCATTCGAACGTGGAAGAGAAGAGAAGGTCCAGGATACGGTCGTTGGTCCATCTAAACACAAGTCTTAGCTCGCATGATGCCCCGCAATGCAACCTTACGCACCCATTCGATTCTGTCTCCAGCCAGCCAGTGGAAGGATGTAACAAAGAGGAGGAATCCAAACATGAGAGCGAAGGGAATGTCGAATTCATCCCGGAAAATAGTGAAAGCCAATAAAGATTCTGTTATGAAGAACCATAGCCGTTCGTGCAGTCTCTGTTATTCGGTTTAGTATGAATATCACTGAACTTCATCTGTGTCCTGCCCACCTCAATTTCTACCGTGCGCAACGTCCCAAAGAAGATCTTCTGCACAATGTGTCCTCCCAGTAGGGTGAGCAGGATGGCAAAGTTGGCCAAGACCTTCAAGTGCGGTCAGTCAAAGCTCAACTTGAAAACTTCTCGGATGAAAAGTACCAAAACACTTCTGCTGCTCTTGGATAGGTATATTGTCACAGAGTAGAAGTTTCCATAACTCTTCAAAGCGTTGACAATCACACCGACAACAGCTAAAGTGGAGAGAACGGAATAGGCAAGGATTCGATGGGAATTGAGCGTGCGAGCTACAGCGCGACGGACGATATTGTCCATTGTAAGTGCTAGCTGAATATCGAGCTCAGTAAGTCATGGAATGAGGTAAAGCGAACACGTTGACGATGATGGCACGAGTAGTCCAGAACTGGGCCGGCCCGGTCAAGGTCCAAGGACGCCTGTGTCTTGTTTACAGTTGTTGACACCCTAAGCACCCCACTCACTGCGTGCAACGACGTCAAGCACTGCTCTTCATTTTCCCTTTACGACCCCCATCATCTTTCCCTCTTTAATACAATGGCTGAAGCTGGCGCAGCAGACAAATCCGTTCAGGTCAAACTAGTACTGCTTGGTACGCCGTCTATGGCTTTTCGATGACTGACAAGTCCTTTAACAACAGAAATCATTCTACAGGTGAAGCCGCAGTCGGAAAGTCCTCACTGGTTCTCCGTTTTGTACGCTCTCTTTTTCAGCTGCTCTTCTTAGGCCAGAAAGCCTAATAGATCTTGTTATCTTCAGGTCAACAACGAATTCCAGCCGAACAAGGAACCGACCATTGGCGCTGCTTTCCTTACACAGAAATGCCGTCTCGAGGACAGAGTTCTCCGATATGAAATATGGGATACAGCTGGACAGGAGCGTTTCCATTCCCTTGCAGTGCGTCCACAGTCATTCAAAAATTAATACTGGTTTACTCACGCCCCATGCCACCGATTACAGCCTATGTACTACCGTAATGCTCAGGCCGCAGTAGTCGTCTACGACGTTACAAAAGCCACGTCTCTCGAGAAAGCGAAGACATGGGTGAAAGAGCTTCAAAGACAGGCTAACCCCAACATCGTTATCGCACTAGCAGGTAACAAGATAGATTTAGTGCAACCGTCATCTGGAAGCTCTTCATCCGGTGCTGGCTCCTCCGAGTCAGAAGATGAAGCAGACGATGCAACTGCCACTCCTGGCGAAGCTCCTGCAGCAAATGAGGGCGAGAGTCTACGACAGGTACCCCGGGAGGAGGCACAAGCATATGCATCTGAAGCCGGTCTGCTATTCTTTGAGACTAGCGCGAAGACGGGTGATGGAATCGTGGATATCTTTACAGAAATCGGTAAGTTTCTCTATGCTCCGTAACCTCATCATTTGATTTGACTCAATGACTTTCCGCCATCTCAGCCAAGAAGATCCCGATCGAGCATATATTGGCGTCGACACGCGGTGGTAATGGTCGACCAGGTGCAGCTGCAGGCCGTAGAGAGGAGGGTGTTAACTTGGAAGAGAACTCGAACAAGCCTAAAGAGGCATGCAATTGCTAAAGTTCTACCCCCCCTTATCCCTGGTATACTTCTCCTAGACTTACTATTGTCCTTCACTCTATATATGTCCTCACTACTACTATACACAGTTCCCTTGTTCCCCTGTCTGTCTTCGTAGTCCCTACTACTCGCTCATGATATTTGATGTTTACTTTCATATTGTTTAAATTAGGCCTAACCTACATATGGTGGAGGACCTGAAGCATGCTCCTCATGGCGCTGGTGGCTCTCTGGTACAAGATATGGGGGCGGTGCGTTATGGTCAGCTGTAGAACCTTCCGCTGGCTCCTGCGACAGTGTTGCTACCGCTCCTCCTGTAGGCAATTCTGGTGGGGGCGAACTATAGCGAACACTTGGATTCACTGCATGCGGCTGGTGGATAATCATCGGTGCTCGGAAATCTGAATCGATAGATGGAGGTGGGTCTGATGGATCGTCCATCGCAGGGGGAGGTGGAGGAGGTGCCTCTTGAGACTGAGACCGTTGGTGTTGCTGGTGTTGTTGTTCCAGAGCGATACCCATAGCTTCAATTGTTCTCTCCGGCTCTGACATCCCAGCCAACTGTGTCACATCAGTGTCCATCGTGGCCATTTCAAGCGTGGGTGGTGGCGTCGTGTTTCTCTGCAGATCAGAGTCAGAGTGACCATCATATTGCTCTGAGATTGTAAAGCCAAAGTGAACACCTTCGCCACTGATACTAGAATCAAGCTGTGGTGCTCGACCTGTGGGTGGCGAAGTTTCAGGTGGGGGAACTATGATCTCTGATTCTGCTTCCTGAAACGTAGGCAATCTAGATGACGAGGATGCTTCCATATAGGAAGAGGAGGAGGCCTCAAAGAATGAGGGAGGAGCATCTCTCTCTTCGAATGGTGGTGGCGCGCCGAAACCTGAAGCAACGCTAGGTCCCGCCCCTGCACCCTCCAAATACCCAGGAGCATCCACATCATCCTGTCTAACTGTCCTTGTCGGCGGCTGGTCGTGTTTCTTCTGATAAGCGATATCCATCGAGGGAGCTACCTCTGGTAGGGGAGCTGGAGCTGGCAAGATGCTGATAGGAATTGTAATTGTTGAAACACGTTCAGTACGAGAGGAAGGTTCGACAAACGAAACATGGACTTGGATGCTGAAGGAAACGGAGTGAAGTAGCGTTTCTTGACTGATAGATTCGCTGTCAGCATGGCTACCAGCACCTTCCCCAGGAAGATCGACTGGATAGTTGACTGGGGTGGAGTCTGGTGATGATTGTTGCAAGACAAAGCGTAACTGTACAGCACGACTTGCGCTGAATCGGCATTGGGCACCAGATCTGGCAATAATGGATATATGTTCTGGGCCAACGAGGGGAGAGATTGGTGCTTTGGATGACGAGGACGTGGATGACAATGTAGGATTCAATGTGTGCGAGGATGTTCCTTCGAGCATCTCCGTCGAGTTCTCAGTTGTGGTCTTGGCATGGTCAGAGATATTAGTGCGGATGGATTGTACCAGTTCAGCTCGTACATTCCTAAGTCTGAGTCCGGCTTCAACAAGAGCGTGTGCAGGAGGAGGTACGGTGACATATATGGGGACAGACTCTCCTGCTGTATATTGCTTGCGTGGCACTTCGACTTTGACAAGAGTTGGATCTGAGGAAGAGTGCGTCTCCGGGAAAATAGGTATGCTTAGACCGTGAGAGCTGTATCGCTTGGTATGCACCTGTAACGACCTGCTAATGCTCAAAGAAGGGTCTGCAGCATGTAGTGTGGCTGTCAGAATGTGCTTGAGGGAAGAATAGGGTGTTTCGAAGGACTGGGGTGTGTCTGCAGGCAAGGGTATAGAGAACAGCAACGAAGCAGGCAGAGAAGATGCATCAGACGAGGACTGGGAGTACAAATCTGCTTCGGACTTGCTGAGTTCAATGTCTTCCTGGCCTTGGACAGATTCCAACGACCGTAGAGATATGGATCTGCATATTGATTGAGTTTCCCAAGCAGACCACGAGCTTGGCGTGGCGTACGTACACTCTGTTGTATCTGAGTGGATCTACGCCTTTGATTTGCAGCTCTCCCTCGACTGCTGCCCGTTCTCCATCAGCACCCAAAAAGCCTTTCTGAAAGTTGAGAGCATCGACAGTAGGAATAATGATTATTTGAGGGTCTTGAATACCATGTCCTGCACTAGAGCTTTGCCCATCCGACAGCAACACGCCGACGTGATCAGGGTCTTGCTGCGAATAAATAGGTGGTGGTGGTCCTGATTCATGCATCGGGTGAGATACGTGTTGGAAGAGAAGGACAAGGAATTTGCATGGTTGCACACCACCAGCTTGAGCCTTATAGTAGTTCGTACACAGCTCCATGACTTGCTTACACTTCAAACGCGAAGGGGCTCGCACGTGGCCGGTTTGTTACCGAGAAAGAGAGTTCTCCGAGATGATCTCCCGACGGAAAGAAGATTCACTTCAACCAACTGTCGATTTACGCTTATAACTCCACAAAAGATAGATAGGCGCGCAGAAGCAATTACACTGCACTTGAAAACATCAAAACACATACATACAACCATAATCGTCACAGAAAGATCATGTCTCTACTCGAGCCAGACTTTCCAACTCTCCAAAGATCACCTCGTCTTCCAACACATCTCTCGCCGTCAACACGTCCCACAGAACATCCATGCGGCCAACAAGAATACCATTGCCGCGTTCACTCGCTCCGTCACCACCCTCTCCGAAACCCATTCCGAAGCTTAACGCCGGGCCAGTAGACGTTTGTCGGACGTCAAAGCAGTCTGCGGCAGTGTCCACCATCTTCATCGTCTCTACAGCTCTTCTGACCGAAATCGTAAACCAGTTCTTCTGCTGTCCATTGAACAATGCGCTGTTCGCTAGCGACATGCGCCTGACCAACCTGAGCATCATCATGGGAAATCCAAGTGCTCGATCTTGCTTCACTTTCACTTTGAACTCG
>Ga0247730_1000805_pt1 | contig 19936 bp, 20 predicted proteins | sample UWRJL073202C2_FD_180959 | JGI IMG/M metagenome (GOLD analysis project Ga0247730, IMG submission 180959) | Plant litter microbial communities from Arlington Agricultural Research Station in Wisconsin, United States - UWRJ-L073-202C-2 | ecosystem: Environmental > Terrestrial > Plant litter >... | reverse complement strand
TGCTGACGCAGCAGGCGCGCGACGTCCACACCGACGACTACCACGTGTCCGGCTCGCCGACGCAGTTCGTGAAGACGTTCACCGACTACCCGCTCGACGAGCTGCGCAAGTACATCGACTGGCAGCCGTTCTTCAACGCGTGGGAGATGAAGGGCAAGTACCCCGACATCCTCAACAACCCGTCGACCGGCGAGACCGCGCGCAAGCTGTACGACGACGCGCAGCAGATGCTCGACCAGCTGATCGAGGAGAAGTGGATCCGGGCCAACGGCGTCTTCGGCCTGTTCCCGGCGAGTCAGGTGCCGGGCGACGACATCGAGGTCTACACCGACGAGTCGCGCTCGACCGTCCTGACGACGCTGCACCAGCTGCGTCAGCAGGGTGAGGGACGCGAGGGCTCGGCCCGCAAGTCGCTCGCCGACTTCGTGGCCCCGAAGGACACGGGGCTCCGTGACTACGTGGGGGCGTTCGCCGTCACGGCGGGTGTCGACATCGGTGAGCGGATCGCGCAGTTCAAGAAGGACAACGACGACTACAACGCGATCCTCCTGGAGTCGCTCGCCGACCGTCTGGCCGAGGCCTTCGCCGAGCGCATGCACGAGCGCGTCCGCAAGGAGTTCTGGGCGCACGCCCCCAACGAGGCCCTCAGCAACGAGGACCTCATCAAGGAGAAGTACGAGGGCATCCGTCCCGCCCCGGGCTACCCTGCGTGCCCCGAGCACACCGAGAAGCAGACCATCTGGGAGCTCCTCGACGTCGAGGCCAACACCGGCATCGAGCTCACCGAGAGCATGGCCATGTGGCCCGGTGCCGCGGTCAGCGGTCTGTACTTCTCGCACCCCGAGTCGCAGTACTTCGTGCTGGGACGCATCGGACGCGACCAGGTCGAGGACTACGCCAGGCGCAAGGGCTGGACGGTCGACGAGGCCGAGAAGTGGCTGTCGCCGAACCTGGGCTATCGCACCGAGAACGAGTAAATCGCCGGCGGCCGGGTCCAGATCACCCTAATCTGGGCCCAGCCGCCGGAACGTTGGGGTTTCGGCCTGTCATGGCAGGAGATTTTGATGACCCGACTCACCCGTGCGACGAGCCCTGCAGCGCTCGTCATCTCCGTCCTTGCCCTGATCGTCGCGACGAGCGCCGGATCGGCCTACGCCGCCACCAAGATCGGGACGAAACAGATCAAGGACAACGCTGTCACCTCCAAGAAGATCAAGAACAGGACGATCACGTCGAACGACCTGGCCACGGGCACCGTCCGGTCGCTGCGCGGGGCACCGGGCCCCGTCGGTGCGCAAGGGCCGGCTGGGCCGCAGGGCCCGGGATCGACGACGTTCGACCGCACGATCGTCGTCAACGGGACCAGCCAGAACGTTGCGCTCCCGTTCGGCGCCGTCAACCTGCTCTGCAACCTGAACCAGGTCCGCGTCCAGGTCGACGTCGCCAGCAGCAACCTGAACGGGACGATGGTGGCGGGGACGTACGGCGTCAACGACGATCCGGCCAAGACCATCAACCTCACATCGGGCTCCGGGTTCCCCGTCAACGACAACTCGTCGAAGATGTGGCTCGACCTGCAGGTCAGTGACCGGGCCAGCGGCGCCACCGGCACCCTGCGGGTCCACGGCTACCGAGAGAACGGGTCCTGCCGGTGGATCGGTCAGTACGTCCCCTGACCGCCTGTCGCGTGCCCCCACTAGACTTTTCGTCATGAAGCCTCGAAGACCTGACTCCCACCTCGATGACGTCCGGGGAGGTGGGTGGTGATGGATCAGCAGACACTGTTGAACTTCGGCCTCGTGCTGGTGTTCGTCCTGGTCGGCGGCGTGTTCTCCGCCACCGAGATGGCGCTGGTCTCGCTGCGGCCGAGCCAGCTCGACCGGCTCGAGCAGCAGGGCTCGCGCGGGGCCAAGGTCGCCTCGCTCGCACGTGACCCCAACCGGTTCCTGGCCGCCGTCCAGATCGGTGTGACGGTCGCGGGCTTCCTGTCCGCGGCCTACGGCGCCTCCACGCTGGCGCCGGACGTCGCCCCGATCTTCACGGGCCTCGGCATGCCCGACGGCGCCGCCGACAACGTGGCGCTCGTCGTCATGACCCTGGTCATCGCCTACCTGTCGCTGGTCCTCGGTGAGCTCGTGCCGAAGCGGTTCGCGCTGCAGAAGTCGGCCGGTCTGGCGACGGCCGTGGCGCCGCCGCTGTCGCGGTTCGCGACGGTCATGCGTCCGGTCATCTGGTTCCTGTCGTTGTCGACCAATGCCGTCGTCCGCCTCCTGGGCGGCGATCCGCACGCCACCAACGAGGAGATGAGCGAGGACGAGCTGCGCGACCTCGTCGGCGGCCACGAGGGCTTCGAGGACGACGAGCGCAAGATCGTCCAGGACGTCTTCGCCGCCACCCAGCGCACCGTCAAGGAGGTCATGCAGCCGCGGCACAGCGTCGTGTTCCTCAGCGCGTCCACCAGCCTGGCCGAGGCCGCGACCAACGTCCGCGACATGCCGCACTCGCGGTACCCCGTCACGGGCTCGTCCGTCGACGACATCCTGGGCTTCGTGCACGTCCGTGACCTGCTGCAGGCCGAGGGCGACCGCACCTCGACGATCGGCTCGCTGGCCCGTGACATCCCGGTGCTGCCCGGGACCAACCGGATCCTGCCTGCGATGGCACAGATGCGTAACGACGGCGTGCACATCGCGCTCGTGGTCGACGAGTACGGCGGCACCGACGGCATCGTGACGCTCGAGGACCTCGTCGAGGAGCTCGTCGGCGAGATCCGCGACGAGTACGACCTGCCGGGCGAGCCCGACGAGAGCCACGAGGTCCGCCGCGAGGGCGTCTTCGACGGCGGCCTGAACATCGAGGACTTCGCCGAGATCACCGGGATCGAGCTCGTCGACGGCTCCTACGAGACGGTCGCGGGGTTCGTCATCGACCAGCTCGGTCGTATGCCCGAGGTCGGTGACATGGTCGAGGTCGGCGACGCCGCCCTCACGGTGGCCGAGCTCGACGGTCGACGGATCTCGCAGATCAGTGTCGTCCGCATCCCCGTGCCCGCGCCGGCCGAGGACGCCTCGTAGGAGGCCGGGCTCGGCCTCGGGGATAGGCTGAACACGTGACTTCCAGTGCCGATGTCCCGCAGATGCGCGATCCGTGGATGGTGGCTGCGTTCGAGGGGTGGAACGACGCTGCCGACGCGGCGTCCGGCGTCGTCGACCACCTGATCGACGAGTGGGACGCCGAGCTGTTGATCGAGCTCGACCCGGAGGAGTACTACGACTTCCAGGTCCACCGCCCGCAGGTGCACACCAGCGAGCAGGGCGAACGGCTCATCACGTGGCCGGCGCCGCAGATCTATCACGCGCGCCCGGCCCGCCTCGACCGCGACGTGCTGCTCCTGCGGGCTCCCGAGCCGAACTTCCGCTGGAAGGCCTTCTGCTCGACCGTCGTCGGCGTCGCCAAGCTGTCCGGCGTCACCGAGCTCGTCACGCTGGGTGCGCTGCTGGCCGACTCGCCGCACACGCGTCCCGTTCCCGTCAGCGGGTCGACGACCGACCCGGTGCTCATGGAGCGGATGTCGATGCAGCCGTCGACCTACAACGGCCCGGTCGGCATCACGTCCGTCCTCAACGAGATCGCCTCGCAGGAGGGCATCGCCTCCGCGTCCCTGTGGGCTGCGGTGCCGCACTACCTGGCCGAGCCCCCGTGCCCCAAGGCCACGCTGGCCCTGCTCGGCGCGCTCGAGGACGCCGTCGGCATGCCGCTCCCCCAGGGTGTGCTCGTCGAGATGACCGAGGCATGGCAGCGCGGTGCCGAGGACCTCACGTCGCGCGACGAGGAGATCGCCGAGTACGTCGAGGCCCTCGAGAACGAGCGCGACACCAGCGACCTGCCGGAGGCCACGGGCGATGCGATCGCCAAGGAGTTCGAGCGTTACCTGCGTCGCCGTAACGTCGACCCTGAGCAGTAAACCTCTTCACAACTTGCGCATCTCGTGATCGGTGTCACGCTCGAAGCATCGGGCGGCACTTCCCTCCCGATCACCTCAGGAGCAGACATGACCACTCACGACGACCAGACGCAGTCCGCCATCCAGCCCGTCACCGACTGGGCCGACCTGGGGCAGGAGATGTGGAGCTACCTGACGGGCAAGGGGGCGGCGGTCAACTACGAGTTCGTCGACATGGCCGTCGAGGTGCCTCGCGACACCGGGCCCGAGGCCCCGCGCGCGGTGTGGAAGCTCAACGGCACCCTGCGCATCACGACGAGTGACGACCAGCTCGCCGGCGCCGATCAGCACAGGCACTGAGCATGACCGCCGTGCTGCACCTCGCCGCCGACCTCACGTTCGAGATCGACGTGCCGGCGGACGGCGCGCAGCCGGCGGCACACCTGCAGGGAACCGTGCAGGCCACCGGCAACCAGGTGCGCATCCACAGCGACGACATCCTCTCGCTCGCGGGGCAGCCGTCGCGCACCGCCGTCCGTCAGATGGCCGACGAGCTGGCGCGACTGGGCCTCGCGGTCGAGGTCTCCGGCCCTGACGGCGTCATCGTCACGATGGGTGCCGTCCGGTCGCCCAGGTTGCAGCGGTTGGTCACCCGGTCGCGGCACCTGCGCCTCGCCAGCTGGCGGCGCGCGCTGGGAGCCGTGCTGGCACGCCGGCGGTCGGACTCGCGGTCCGTCAGCCTGACGTCCACGGGGTTGCCGCCCAGCACCCCGTGGCCCCTCCTGCCGACGATGCGAGACCTCCCGCAGGTCGTGACGACGACGCACGACCCGTCCGGCGGGGGCGGGAGTCCTCGTCTCTACCTGTCGGACACGTCGAACGCCGCGGTGACGCGACCCGTCGGGGTGTTCCACCTGCCGCGCGAGGGCGTCACGATCGGCAGCGCCGAGGGCGTCGGACTCCGGTTGCCGGGCACCGACGGCCTCCAGGCGGAGATCATCAGGACCGATGACGACGAGTACGTGCTGGTGGCACGGAGCCTTCGCGTGCTGAGCACGGTGGGCGGGCTGCAGCTGGCGCGTCAGACCCTGCGGACGGGCTCACGCATCCAGCTCGGCACGTGGCGGCTGTCGTACGTCCGCGACGAGTTCGCCGACCACGGGCGCCCGTACGGCGGTCGTATCGGCGGAGAGCTCGGACGTCAGCGCACGCAGTCGACGGGCGATCGGGCGCGGCCGAGCTTCTAGAGGGCGACGCCGAGCAGCGCGTCGATGGCCGTGCGCGCGGTGCGTCCGGCCTGCGGGTCCTCGGCCGTGTCGTTCGCGGCCCAGGCGTCGATCGCGGCGAGCGCGGCCGGAGCGTCCAGGTCGTCCGCCATCGCGGCACGGATCTGGTCGAGCAGCGCCTGACCCGACGGGGCCAGCGAGCGGCCCACCGCGTCGCGCCACCTGGCGAGGCGGGTCTCGGCGACGTCGATCTCCTCGCCGAACCACTCCCAGTCGCTGCGATAGTGGTGCGCGAGCAGCGCGAGCCTGATGGCCATCGGGTCGTGACCGGCCCTGCGGAGCCTGGAGACCAGGACGAGGTTGCCCTTCGACTTCGACATCTTCTCGCCCTCGTAGCCGACCATGCCGGCGTGCACGTAGGCCCCGGCGAACGCCTCGTGGGTCGCGACCGTCGCCTCGGAGGCCGACATCTCGTGGTGCGGGAAGACGAGGTCCGAACCGCCGCCCTGCACGTCGAACGCGGTGCCGAGGTGGTGCAGCGCGATCGCGGCGCACTCGATGTGCCAGCCGGGACGACCGCGTCCCAGCTTCGTGTCCCACGCGGGCTCGCCGGGACGCTCGGCCTGCCACAGCAGACAGTCGAGCGGGTGCTTCTTGCCCGCGCGGTCGGGGTCTCCCCCGCGCTCGGGGAAGATGCGCAGCATGGTCTGTTCGTCGAAGCCCGAGACGAGACCGAAGCCGGGATCGGCGTGGACGTCGAAGTACAGGTCGTCGTCGACCAGGTAGACCGCACCGGCCTTCTGCAGCCGTTCGACGAGGTCGACGACCAGGTCGATCGACTCGACGGCCCCGATGTAGTGGGCCGGCGGAATGATGCGCAGGGCCGTCATGTCCTCGCGGAACAGCTGCGTCTCGCGCTCGGCCAGCTCGACCCAGTCCATGCCGGTCGCCGTCGCGCGCTCGAGCAGCGGATCGTCGACGTCCGTCACGTTCTGGGTGTAGGAGACGTCGAGGCCGCGGTCGCGCCAGGCGCGCTGCAGCAGGTCGAAGGCGAGATAGGTCGCGGCGTGCCCCATGTGCGTCGCGTCGTACGGCGTGATGCCGCAGACGTACAGGCGGGCCCGGGACGGCGGGTCGATCGGCAGGACGCCACCCGACGAGGTGTCGTGGACCGTGACCGCCTGACCACTTCCGAGTCCGAGATCGTCGAGTGACGGGATCTCAGGACTCGACCAGCTGCGCATGTGCCGAGCGTATCGGCAGGGCGGTTGCGGCCTGTCGACGGCTGGCCGATGCCCGACCCGTGGACAATGGCGACGTGATCATCGACTGCGCCGTCTACCGCGACGGGGTCCGGGAGACGACCGAGCACGACAAGCACTCACTGGACGCAGCGCTCGCCGGGCTCGGCGACGACGACTTCCTGTGGGTGGGCATCGGCAACCCGACCGCCGACGAGATGCAGCGGGTCGGTGACTCGCTCGGGCTCCACCCGCTGGCTGTCGAGGACGCCCTCGAGGCGCACCAGCGTCCGAAGGTCGAGCGGTACGACGACCACACCTTCATCTCCATCCGCACGGTCTCGTACAGCGACGACGACATCACGACGCACGAGGTGAACATCTTCCTCGGTGCCAACTACCTCCTGACCGTCCGCCATGGCGGACCGACGCTCAAGGAGGCACGCCGGGCGGCGGAGCGCATGATCGAGCCGATGTCCCACGGGCCGACCGCGGCCCTCTACGCCGTCGTCGACAACATCGTGGACCACTACGAGGACGTCGCCGCCGAGCTCGAGACCGACGTCCAGGAGGTCGAGACGTCGGTCTTCTCCCCCCAGCGGTCGAACGACTCCACCAGGATCTACCGGCTCAAGCGGGAGACGCTCGAGTTCCGCCGGGCCGTGCTCCCCCTGCGTGAGCCCATCCATCGCCTCGCCCTGGCCACTGCCCCCGAGGAGGCGCGTCCGTACTTCCGCGACATCGCCGATCACCTGTCGCGGGCGGCCGAGGCGATCGACTCGATCGACCACCTGCTCGACAACGCCCTGCAGGCCCACCTCGCGCAGCTGAGCGTCCAGCAGAACGAGGACATGCGCAAGCTCACCGCGGGCGCGACGATCTTCGCCGTGCCGACGGCCATCGCCGGCGTGTACGGCATGAACTTCGAGCACATGCCCGAGCTCTCGTGGACATACGGCTACCCGGCCTGCCTCGCCGTGATCGCCGGGCTGTGCGCCTACATCTACCGGCGGTTCAAGAAGTCCGGCTGGCTCTGACCTGCGTGCGGCCGAAGATCCCCTTCTTCGGGATGCGCTTGCGCGCGATGCCCCACTGGAACTTCGGCACCTCCTCGACGTCGTAGCCGAGGTGGTCGGCGATGTGCTCGAACGTCATGCGGACGCCCTTGGCGGCCTTCTCGTCGTCCGAGTAGGCCTCGTACGTCGCCTGGCCCGCGGGAGTCCTGGCCTGGGGCGAGCCCGCGATGGACCAGTCGAGATCGTCGAGCAGGATGATCCCTCCCGGCTTCAGCATCATGTCGACCAGCACGAACGCGAACCCCGTGACGTCCCACGTGTGGCCGCCGTCGAGGTAGCAGAAGTCGAACTGCGGGCGGGGTGTCTGCTCGAGCATCGAGCCGAGCTCCCACGTGAACGAGCGGTGGGAGAAGATCGGCGTGACCCGGTGCGACAGGTCGACCGTCGTGAGCACCTCGTTGATCTCGGGCTCGTGCCCGCGGGCGCTCGCACGGTCCATCGTGGTCAGGTGTCCACGGCCGAGGTCCTCCAGCACGGCACCCATGTAGGCGCTGCTCTTGCCCTTGTAGAACCCGAGCTCGAGCAGGTCCTGGAGATCGTTGGAGACGATGAGCTCGCGCAGGTACGTGGCCCGTGCGAGGTTCATGTACTTCAGGTCGCCCCAGGTGTCAGTGACGCGGTCGAAGGCCGACATGGACGTCCTCTCTGTCGTGACGTGCGATGGAATGGTCAGCCGACGGTCGTGCCGGCCGCGATGGCGCCGGCGCCGACCAGGATCAGCACCAGGGCGCCCAGGCCGACGCGATACAGCACGAACGGCGTGTACGAGTGGGTGCTGACGTACTTGAGCAGCCAGTGGATCACGGCGAGGCCGACCACGAACGACACGACGGTGCCGACGACGGTCGGGCCCGTGCCGTAGGAGTTGTCGCCGCCGATGTCCTTGAGCTTGAAGATGCCGGCCCCGACGACCGCCGGAATGGCCAGGAGGAAGGCGTACCGCGTGGCCGCAGCGCGCTCGTAGCCGAGGAACAGGCCCATGCTGATCGTGGCGCCCGAACGAGACACGCCGGGCACGAGCGCACCGGCCTGGGCGATGCCGAGCAGGATCGCGTGCTTCATCGTGAGGTTCTCGATCGGGCTGCTCTTGCGACCGACCCGCTCGGCGATGCCCAGCACGATGCCGAGCACGATGAGCGTCGTGCCGATGACCTTGAGGTTGCGGAAGTTGCTGTCGATCGCGTCCTGCAGGACGAGGCCGAGGATCACGATCGGGACGGAGCCGATGATCACGAACCACCCCATCCGCCACTCCGGGGCCTCGCGCGCCTCGCGGGAGAACACACCGCGAACCCAGCCGGACCCGATCGTCCAGATGTCGCGCCAGAAGTACAGCAGCACGGCGAGCTCGGTGCCGATCTGGATGACCGCGGTGTACGCGGCCCCGGGGTCGTCCCAGCCGAAGAACTTCGGGAAGATCGCCAGATGCGCACTGCTGGAGATGGGAAGGAACTCGGTCAGCCCTTGAAGCACGCCCAGCACGACGGCACGGAAGAAGTCCACCGTGCGAGCCTACCGTCGCGAATTCACCCGGCCGACTAGCCTTGCCGCATGCAGCATCGTCGCGTGGGTCACTCCGGGCTCTCGGTCTCGCGCCTTGGGCTGGGCACCATGACCTGGGGAAGCAGCGTCGACTCGTTCGAGGCCAACGACCAGCTCGCGACGTTCCTCGACGCGGGCGGCACCCTGGTCGACACCGCGCCGATCTACGGCGACGGCGCGTGCGAGGAGCTGCTCGGTGCGCTGCTCGCCAAGACCGGCACCCGTGACGACATCGTGCTGGCCGGCAAGGCCGGTTTCGTGCGGCGTCGCGGCGAGGTCGTCAAGGACGGTTCGCGGCGGGGTCTGCTCGACCAGCTCGACCTGTCCCTGCGTCAGCTCGGCACCGATCATCTCGACCTGTGGCAGATCCACACGCCCGACCTGGACGTCCCGCTCGAGGAGACGCTCGGCGCGCTGGAGCACGCCGTCCGGACCGGGCGCACCCGCTACGTCGGCATCTCGAACTTCGCGGGGTGGCAGACCGGCGTCGCACACACGTGGCTGGCCGGGCGGTCCGAGGGCGTCGCCCTCGTGAGCAGCCAGGTCGAGTACTCGCTCGTCAACCGCGATCCCGAGGACGAGGTCGTCCCCGCCGCGCGTCACCTCGGCATGGGCCTGCTCGCCTGGTCGCCGCTCGGCCGGGGCGTCCTCACCGGCAAGTACCGCGGCGGGGTCCCGTCCGGCTCCCGCGGCGCGACCCCCGGATGGGACGAGTTCGTCGGGGCCTACCTCACGCCCGGCAAGTCCGGTGTGGTCGAGGCGCTGGCGCGCGCCTCGGAAGGTCTCGGCGTCACGATCGCCCACGTGGCGCTCGCGTGGCTGCTGGAACGCCCCCAGGTCTCGGCTGCGATCGTCGGTGCCCGCACCACGTCGCAGCTGCAGGAGAACCTCGCCGCCGACGATCTCGAGCTGCCGCCCGAGATCGTCCAGGCGCTGGATGATGTGTCGGATGCTGCACGATGAAAGGTGTATCGATGCTGGAGTACGAGTTCTGGAACCTGACGATCGACCGCACGAAGTCACGGTCGGCGGTGTGCCGCATGCTGACGGACGCCGCGGAGTACCAGGGGTGGGAGCTCGACCGACTGCGCAAGGACGGGACGGGGCAGCGCACCGTCACCCTGCGCCGCAAGATCATCCGCATGCGCAGCACCCTGTAGGCATGCGCAGCACCCCGTAGGTCAGGCCAGGTTCAGGAACTCGTCGAAGACCTTGGCGCCGAACTCCAGGGACGACACCGGCACCCGCTCGTCGACGCCGTGGAACAGCGCCGTGAAGTCGAGGTCGGCCGGCAGCCGGAGCGGCACGAAGCCGAACGACGTGATGCCGAGCTTCTCCCACGCCTTGGCGTCGGTGCCGCCGGACATCACGAACGGGGCGATGTGCGCGTCGGGGTCCTGCGAGTGCAGCGCGACCGTCATGGCGTCCACGAGATCGCCCTCGAAGGGATACTCCAGGGCGACGTCGGTGATGTAGTTCTCGACCGCGATGGAGCTGCCGACGATCTTCTGCACCTGCGGGACGAACGAGTCGGCGTGACCCGGCAGGTAGCGGCCGTCGACGTACGCGACGGCCTCGCCGGGGATCACGTTGTGCTTGTAGCCGGCCTGCAGCATCGTGGCGTTGGTCGTGTTGCGGATGCCGGCGCCGATCATGCGGATCGCCGGGCCGAAGTGGGCCAGCAGCTCGTCGGCCGATCCGTCCGAACCCGTCAGCTCGCGCACCTTCGCCAGCAGCAGCTGCATCGACGGACCGGGCTCCTCGGGCCACTCGTGCTCGCCGAGCGCGAGCAGACCGCCGGCGAGGTGCATGAGGGCGTTGTCGTCGTTGCGCATCGAGCCGTGGCCCGCGGTGCCGCGAGCACGCAGTCGCATCCAGGCGATGCCCTTCTCGCCGGACTCGATGGGGTACAGCCGCTTGCCGCCGACCTCGGTGGAGAAGCCACCGACCTCGCCGATCGCCTCGGTGCAGCCCTCGAACAGGTCGGGGTGGTGCTCGACCAGCCAGTGCGCCCCCAGCACCCCACCGGCCTCCTCGTCGGCCGTGAACACCAAGGTGATCGGACGGTCGGGGACGACGCCGGCTCGCTGACGCGCCCGGACGACCGACAGCAGCATCGCGTCGAAGTCCTTCATGTCGACGGCACCGCGGCCGAACAGGTACCCGTCGACGACCTCGGCCGCGAACGGGTCGACGCTCCAGTCGCCGGCCTGCGCCGGGACGACGTCGAGATGTCCGTGGATCAGCAGACCGGGCCTCGAGGAGCTCCGGTTGCCCCATTGGGCCACGACGCTTGCGCGTCCGGACTCCGACTCGAAGATCTGCGACTCGATGCCGACCTCTGCGAGGGACGCGGCGACGTACTCGGCGGCCTTGCGCTCGCCCGGTCCGGAGTCGTCACCGTAGTTGCTGGTGTCGATGCGGATCAGGTCGCGGCAGATCTCCAGGGCCTCGGACTCGGGTGCATACGCCATGCGCCCACCCTACGGCTCGTGGTCAGGCGAGCAAGCCGTCGACGACCCGTGAGAAGAGCGCCCGGCTGGACGCCCTGGTGACCCCGTCGAGGAAGCGCGGAACGCCCTTGACGTGGATGTCCTCGCGCCACGTGACACGGCTGCCGTCGCCCGACGGGACGACCGAGAGCTCGGCCCATCCGGTCATGACCCGGCCGCGCTTCTCGAGACGGCAGAACTCCGGCTCGCGCCACTCCACGACCTCCATGGGGTCGTGGAAGCCGACCCGGCCGATGCCGGTGAAGGCGTCGAAGCCGTTCGGCGTCAGGGCGATCCGGGTCAGGGGCACGAACTCGCCGTGCCGCTCCCACGTCGTCACCCTCGCCCATGACTCGGCGGGGGTCAGACGTACCTCACGGACGATCTCGATCAGGGCCACGGCATCATCGTATGCATGCGCACCATGCCGTTCGACTCGATCGACGACGTCAAGGTCAAGCTCGCCTCCGCGGGCTACCTCGCGTCGGACGCGATCGCGACCACCGTGTACCTCGCCAGCGAGCTCGGCAAGCCGCTCCTCGTGGAGGGACCGGCCGGCGTCGGCAAGACCGCCCTGGCCAGCGCCGTCGCCCAGGCGTGCGGATCCGACCTCGTCCGCCTGCAGTGCTACGAGGGGGTCGACGAGGCGCGCGCCCTCTACGAGTGGAACCACGCCAAGCAGCTGCTGCGCATCACCGCCGGTCAGGGCGAGACGTGGGACGAGGCCCGCAACGACATCTTCTCCGAGGAGTTCCTGCTCCCCCGCCCGCTGCTCACGGCGATCCGCAACGAGAACCCGACCGTCCTGCTGATCGACGAGACCGACAAGGCCGATGTCGAGATCGAGGGCCTGCTGCTCGAGGTGCTGGGCGAGTTCCAGGTCACGGTGCCCGAGCTCGGCACGATCACCGCGAAGCACCGCCCCTTCGTGGTGCTGACGTCGAACGCGACGCGTGAGCTCTCCGAGGCCCTGCGCCGCCGCTGCCTGTTCCTGCACGTCGACTTCCCGGACGCCGAGCTCGAGCAGGAGATCGTCCGGCTCAAGGTGCCGACGCTCGACGTCACGCTCGGCGAGTCGCTGGTACGGGTCATCAACGCCCTGCGCGCGATGCCGCTGCGCAAGGCACCGTCGGTCTCGGAGACGATCGACTGGGCCCGCACGCTCGTCGCGCTCGGCGCCGACATCCTGGACGACGAGGTGGTCAAGGACAGTCTCGGCGTGATCCTCAAGCACCAGGACGATCTCGAGAAGGCCCGCGCACGCCTCGACCTCGACGAGGTCCTGAGCCAGTCATGACCGAGCAGGGTGCGGGTCAGGACCTGGCCGGGCGTCTGGTCGAGCTCGTCACGGCCCTGCGCAGCAAGGGCATCCCGGCCGGCACCAGCGAGACGGTCGACGCCGCCGCGGTGATCGGGGTGCTCGGCATGAGTGACCGGTCCCAGCTGCGGGAGGGCCTCGCCGCGGCGCTCGTGCGCCGTGGGGGTCAGCGCGAGGTCTTCGACATGGCCTTCGACATCTACTTCCCGGCCGGGGTCGGGGCGCCGCAGTCGGCCCTCGAGGTCGACGAGGACTTCGACCTCGACGACCTTCGCGACCTGCTCGCCATGGCCCTGGCCGAGAACGACGCGCGCACCCTCGAGCAGGTGGCCGAGATCGCGATCGACCTGCTCGGTCGCGTCGGCACGGAGGGGACGCCCAGCGGCGGCTTCTCGGCGTACCAGACCCTCGAGCGTCTTCGCCCGCAGACGCTGCTGGTGCAGGCGCTGGAGCAGCGCGGACAGGGCGGCGGCGGTCAGGGCCGGGGGCAGGGCACCGGCGAGGGGTCCGGCTCGCAAGGCACGGGTGACTTCACCGAGCGCCTCGAGCGGGACGAGGTGCGCCAGAACATCGAGCGCTTCCGCGAGATGGTCGCGAGCGAGGCCAGGAGACGGACGGCCGAGGTCCGTGGTCGTGACGTCGTCACGCGTCATGCCGTGCGATCGGGCACCGACCGCGTCGACTTCCTGAGTGCCAGCAAGCAGCAGCTCGAGGAGCTCGCTCGCACGGTGCAGCCGCTGTCGCGCAAGCTCGCGACCCGGCTGGCCGCCCGACGACGCAAGGGCAACCGGGGACGCATCGACATCCGGCGGACCCTGCGTCGTTCGATGTCGACCGGCGGGGTGCCGATGCACCCGGCGTACGCCAAGCCGCATCCGTCGCGGCCCGAGCTCGTCCTGCTGTGCGACGTGTCCGGGTCGGTGGCCGGCTTCTCGGGATTCACGATGCACCTCGTCCAGGCGCTCAGCGGCCAGTTCAGCAAGGTGCGGGTCTTCGCGTTCGTCAACGCGATGGCGGAGGTCACCGACCTCGTCAAGGAGGAGAGTGACGACCTCGCCGCGCGCATCCAGCGGGAGGCCCGCATCACGAAGTGGCACACGAGCAGCGACTACGGCGAGGCGTTCGCCGACTTCCACGCCGACCACATGACCGCGATCGGACCGCGCACGGCGGTGCTGATCCTCGGCGATGCGCGCAACAACAACCAGGACCCCAACTTCGCGGCCCTGCACGACATCAACCAGCGGGCGCGACGGACCTTCTGGCTCAACCCCGAGGCGACGATGCGATGGGGGCTCGGCGACTCGGTCGCACCCGCCTACGCCGAGATCGTCGAGATGTACCAGTGCAGCAACGTCGAACAGCTCACCCGATTCATCACGCGCCTGTTGCCGGTGTGACAGGACGAAAGCCTTGGGACTCGAGCGATAAATCATTTCGGGACCTAATTCAGTCGAAGTTGGGACCGTCCAGGGACTTGACAAGATCTCCGATTTCCCTGTTTTTGCACTGAGAACGGGCCTACCGTGTCCGCATGAAGACTCGGGCCTTCTCGTCGACGTCACCTGGCGGACGCCGACGCACTGCCGTCATCGCCATCGCCGGGACCGTCGTCGCGTCCGCGCTGCTCACGCCTGCTGGACGCGGTGACGCCGCGCCTGCGCCTGCACCCGCGGCGGCGGCCTCCGCACCGCCCGTGACCTCGCAGGTGGCGATCGCGAGCAGGGCCAAGGCCTGGAAGCCGTCGGCCAACGCCCGGGTGACGACGATCCGTGCCGGGTCCGGCACCGCCCTGCAGGTCAAGCCGAAGCGGGCCTCGGGCCGCAAGACCATCTCGATGCGCTCCCCCCTCTCAGCCGGAACCATCGACCGGGCCGGCACGTCCGTCAAGGCGTCCGCGCGGATCCGGACGTCGCAGGCGGGTCGCCGCCTCACCCTGCGCGTCCTCGAGGTCAACCACGGCAAGGTCGTGGCGAGCCGGTCGACGACCGTCAAGGCCACGTCTCGCGGATGGCGGCAGCTGACGGTCGGTCTGGCCACGACCCGGCCCGGCAGCCGCATCCGGCTCTACACCGGCGCCAAGCGCGTGCGGGGCACCCACGTGATCCGGCTGGCGTCCGTCGAGGTCACGCAGTCGTCCCCGGCCGGCACCCCGGGCAAGCCGCCGGTGCCGGGCAGCACCGCCCGCTGCGAGGACATCGACTACACCGATCCGGCGCAGGGCGTCCGCACCTTCACCGAGGACTTCTCCGGCACCGCCCTGGACGGCAATCGGTGGCGGGTGCGCGACAACACGTTCCTCAACCAGGACCAGGCGTGGATCACGAAGGATGCCGTGTCGGTCCACGACGGCTACCTCGACATCGCCGGCAAGCGACTCCCCCAGGCGCAGTGGAAGACCAACACGAAGGCTCTCTACGGCACCGAGAACGCGACCCGCAACTACTCCACGGGCTACGTCGACACGATCGACGACGCCGCGGCGAACCGGTTCAGCCAGCGGTACGGAAACTTCGAGGTGCGCGCCTGGGTGCCGAGCGCGTCCACGATGTCGCGCGGCATCTGGCCGGCCTTCTGGCTGCGCGCCGACCACCAGGCGGGTGAGATCGACCCGATGGAGTCGTACGGCGGGCCCACCATCAAGTCGTTCGACCCGTCCAGCTCGTACGAGTGGAACAGCTGGGCCGACACCGCGCAGGGATCGACCAACGAGGCCAACAAGCAGAAGACCCAGGGCCGGGCCGACGTCGGGACCGACAAGATCTGGCAGGACTGGCACACCTACGGGGTCAACTGGTCACCGACGTGCTTGCGCTACACCTACGACGGGAAGACGGTCGGGATCGTCGACTTCGACGCCCCGACGACGTTGTCGTACTTCCGCGGCGCGTCGTTCGCCGACACGTTCCACATCCGGCTCAACATGCAGATCGGGTCGAAGTACTGGGGCTGGGCCGATCCGGAGCACACCCGCGACCAGTTCAGCTTCAAGGTCGACTGGGTGCGGGTGCATCAGGGCAAGGACCTGCTGGGGCTCTGATCGCGGCGGACGGTCTCCAGCATCCAGGCCCACCCCACGGCGATGGCGAGCATCGAGAGCACGCCCCACGGCGGGTAGACGTGGTTCTCCATGAATCCGTAGGCGCCGACCAGTGCGACGACCGCGCCGGGCAGCACGCGCGCGCGGGCGACTCGCAGGACGCATCCCGCCGCGGCTGCCGTGGCTCCGATGTAGGCGATCGACCCGATCTGCCCCAGGTCACCGGCGTAGCCGAAGACCGTCGCCAGGCCGCCCTCACGATCGTGCTTGAGCGCGCCGGCGGCGATGCCCGCCAGGATGTCGAGCGCGGAGTAGAAGCAGGCGTACACGTATCCGAGCAGCAGGGTGATGCGCCCGTAGAGGGGCTCGATCTCCCGTGCCACGAGCCACGGCCCGACGGCGAGCAGCGGGAACAGCGGGAGCAGCACGATGTGCAGGTCGCGCCACTGCGCCGAGGCGTCCTGCGTGAGGTGGGCCGGGTGGGTCAGCCCGACCAGCCCGATGAGAACCGCAGGCCCCAGCACGGCGAGCCAGGTCCGGATGCCGGTGAGTGCCATTCCCCGAGACTAGGCGGGAGTGGGCGCCTCGGCCGGATGAGTCTCGCGTGAGGCGCGGCGACGGCGCACCCGGGTGTCGAGCAGCAGTCCGCCGACGAGCAGCAGCACGGCGACGATGCCGTCCATCCACCAGTGGTGCCCGGTCGCCGCCACGACGAACACCGTCACCGGCAGGTGCATCAGGACGATCCAGCGCACCTTGCTCCGGGTCATTGCGAACGTGCCGAGCGCGACGACGGCCGCCCAGCCGACGTGGATCGACGGCATCGCGGCGAACTGGTCGGACACCCCCGTGCCGACCGGCCCGTAGACGCCGAGGCCGAACCTCGTCGACAGGTCGACGAAGCCCAGCTCGTCGATGAAGCGCGGCGGAGCGACGCGCAGGAACCGGATGACCAGGCATCCGGCGGTGACCGCCACCAGTCCGTTGCGCCAGTGCGGGTAGAGATCGCGGTGCCGCACGAACGCCCACACCATGAACGCGATGAGCGCAGGCACGTGGACGGTCGCGTAGTAGCCGTTGACGAGACGGGCGAGCCAGTCGTGATCGAGCACGAAGTGCTGCATCGAGATCTCGGTGGGCAGGTGCAGCAGGTGCTGGAAGTGGTTGATGTCACGGGCCCGGTCGAGCGCCCCCGCCTCGTGGGTCACCGGCAGCATGCGCGCCAGCCGCCAGATGGCGTAGAGCCCGGCGATCAGGGCGAACTCGCGGAACGCCGGCAGCAGTGCGTCGCCCACTCGCGTCCGGGGCAACCGGGTGACGACCAACCAGGCCAGCAGGCTGATCAGCGTGGCGGCGGCTGCTTCCTCCCACGATGGCCACGGCACCTGCACATTCTGGTCGATCGCAGCGGGTTGTGCTGAACGACCCCCCGGTCAATCCGTCAGGCGTTCGGCGTGACGTTCTCCTGGACCTCGTCCTCGCCGACCTTGCGGAACAGCGGCGGCATGAACCGCAGCATCAGTGCGGACCACGTCAGATGGGTCAGCAGAGGGGCTTGGATCCCTCCGGACGACCGTCGCTGCAGGGCGAACAGCGTGCCCATCACCCCGCTCGCCAGGACGAGGGCCGGATTGCGGGTGGACGTCGTCGCCAGCGCGTAGACGGCCGTGGACTTCACGACCGGGTGCTCGGCGCCCGCCGCGGCGTAGAGCGCGCCGCGGAAGAAGACCTCCTCGGCCGCGCCGTTGGCGAACGTCGTGAGCGTGACCAGAGGCGCGGAGCCCTGGTCGGCGAATGCAAGGACGTCACTCAGCGCCCGGTGCAGGAACGGGATGCGCCGCGCGACCAGCGCCGCACCGTAGAACCCGCCGAAGGCGACCGCGCCCATCGCGACCGGGGTGACCAGCGGGCGGCGCAGCCCGGCGTCGTGCGTCTGCTCCCAGCCGAGGTGGAGCGGACCCGACGCGAACGCGCCGGCCGTCCAGGTGCCGGCGACACCCAGCGTCAGGGCGTAGAACTCCTTCGAGTCGGGCTTGGTCGAGAGCGACTTGCCGAGCAGCGCCGCCCCCGCGAGACTCACGCCGGCCACCACCCGACGACGGCGGTGGAACGCCGCATCGCTCTGGAGGTGGTCGCGCGGGACCTTGTCCACGAGCTCCCGCGGGACCAAGGAGACCAGCTTGTCGACGAGGGGCTTGCGAATGAGAGGCATCACCTTCGACGCTACAAGGTCTCAGCCGGGTCCGCTCAGGGCCGAGGCCGATCGGATAGCCTCGCCGGATGACGGCGACCTTCCGCCTGGGGTTCAAGAACATCCTCGGCTCCAACTGGACGCTGACCCGCCACCGCTGGCCGGGACGTGCCGTCCGGCTCGACCGGGAGATGAACGGGCCCGACGGCATGCGCGCGAGCGTGTACTTCCTGGTGGAGGTCAACCAGCGTCCTGAACGTCGCAGTCTCGCGACGATCCTGCCGGGGTGGGACGTCGTGCGGTCGCCGCACGGGCGCAACGACGCCTACAGCAACCCGCGCGAGCACCGCCTGATCAGTTCCCAGGAGGTCCCGCTCGGCACCCGCACCCGGCAGGAGCGCTACGCCACCATCGTCCGCTACGAGCACCTCGCCAGCGGGGTCGTGTGGACCGGCGCGACGACCCACCTGTCGTCGTCCGTGCACACCACCGCGGAGAAGGCCCAGGAGTCACGCCGGATCCAGGGCGCGCGGCTCGCAGAGCTGTGCGCCGAGCACGACGTCGACGTCTGCGCCGGCGACATCAACAACATCGCGGTGCGTCCCGACACGCCCCGGGGCATCCTCGAGGCAGCCGGCTACGTCGACTGGCGGACCGCCGTCGACGTCGAGAACGTCGACCACGAGGTCCATCACGCGATCGGGCAGCCGCTGAAGCGCACCAGCAGGCACCTCGACGCGATCTATCTCGGGCCGCGGGTCACCGCGCTCGACGGGCGCGTGCAGATCACCGAGCCGGACAGCTCGGACCACCTGGGGCTGGTCTGCACGATCGCGATCAGCCCCAGGTGACCCAGGAGCGGGACGTCAGGCGACCGCCTGCGCGCCCTCGGCCGGGATGTCGTCCTTCTTGGCGTTGATCAGCAGGACCGCCGTGATGAGCGCCAGGATCAGCAGCATCGCACCCCAGAAGAACGCGACGTGGTATCCGTGCAGCGCGGCGTCGGCCAGCACCTTCTGCTGGCTGTCGCCACCCTTCAGGTTGTCGGCGACGAACGACGTGACGGCGCCGGCGAACAACGTGTTGAGCAGCGCCGTGCCGAGGGAGCCGCCGACCTGCTGCGACGTGTTGAGCAGTGCGCTCGCGACGCCCGCATCGTGGGACCCGACGCCGACCAGTGCCGTGCTGGAGGCCGGGATGAACACCGCGGCCATGCCGACGCTCATCAGGACCAGCGACGGCAGGACGTGCGTCCAGTAGGACGTGTCCTCGGTGATCAGCGTCAGGGCGAGCATGCCGACCGAGGCCGCCACGAGACCCGGGATCATGATCGGCCGCGGACCGTACCTGGGCAGCAGCTGCGAGATGACACCCGCACCCACGATGATGCCGATGCTGAACGGCAGGAACGCGAAGCCCGAACGCAGGGGGCTGTAGCCCAGCGTGCCCTGGAAGTAGAACGTCAGGAACAGGAACATCGCGAAGAGCCCGGCGCCGATGAACAAGAACACCAGGTAGGAACCACCGCGGTTGCGGTCGAGCGCCACGCGCAGCGGCAGCAGCGGGTGCGCGGTGCGGCGCTCCCACCACACGAACGCGACGAGCAGCACGACGGCTGCGGCGAGGAACGACACCGTGGACGGATCGGTCCAGCCCTGGACCTCCGAGCTCTGGCCGGGGTTCTTCTCCTTGGCGGCCTCGGTGAACCCGTACACCAGCGAGACCAGGCCGACCGTCACGAGGATCGCGCCGGGGATGTCGTACTTGGTGTTGCCCTCGGCCTTGCTCTCACGGACGACACGGACGGCAGCGACGGCCGCCGCGAGCGCGATCGGCACGTTGACCAGCAGGCACCAGCGCCACGACG
>Ga0247730_1000803_pt1 | contig 19967 bp, 19 predicted proteins | sample UWRJL073202C2_FD_180959 | JGI IMG/M metagenome (GOLD analysis project Ga0247730, IMG submission 180959) | Plant litter microbial communities from Arlington Agricultural Research Station in Wisconsin, United States - UWRJ-L073-202C-2 | ecosystem: Environmental > Terrestrial > Plant litter >... | reverse complement strand
GGTAGTCAGGTAGCCTTGGGTCGTTCCCCGCCAGCGTCTGGCGCAACGCCGCGATCTGCGCCGGGTTGGCTGCCTGGTATTCACGGCTGAACCAGCGCGAGAGGGCGGCTTCGGCATTCGCATCCGGCCCGTGCTCGGCGGCCTGGGCGGTGCGCGCGATAACGCCGGCGCGCTGCTCGGGGCTGCGATTGAACACGCTGTTAAGCACCACCAGGCTTTTGAGGCGCTCGGGGTAATGCAGGGCAAACGCGCGTGCCACCAGCCCGCCCATGGAGAAACCGATCACCGTCGCCTGGGGCAATTGCAGGTGGTCAAGCAGCTCCAGGAGTTGGTCGGCATACCCCAGCAACGGTGTGCCGTTTTCCGGCCGCGGGCTGGCGCCGTGTCCGAGCATGTCATAGGTAATCACGCGATAGTGCGGGGCCAAGCCAACGACTTGCCCGCCCCACATTTCTTTATTCAGGCCCACGCCGTGGATCAAAACCACAGGCTGGCCTTGGCCGGTCGCCAGATAACTGGTGCCAGCCGGGGTGCGTTCAGCGGTGAGCCGAATCATGGAGCGCTCCTGCATACCTTTTTGTTTGAGTGACGAGCCTTGATTACTGGGCTTTTTCAGCGGCCAGTTCCTCAAGGTCGATGTAACGGTTGCCGATGCGTGGGTGCAGGCGACCGCCATCGGCACAGCCCAGGACCACGACGATTTCGTCGGCACGCGGCGAATCCTCGATGTGCATTTCCAGGGTGATGTAGTGCGAGCGCAGGCCTTCGTCATCCTTGTGCATCATCGGGATCTGGATCGACGTGCCCGGGCCGCCGCGCTTGTTGGTAAAGCTCAGGTAGCTTTTGGCGTTGACCGCTTCTCGGTAGTGGTTGCCAAAGCGCAGGGTATGGATGATGGCCGAGGCGTGTTCGATCTCGCCGTCGGCACCGACCACGGCGGCCTTGCCATAGGCTTCGATCTTCTCTGCGCCGCCGATGATGCCGACCAGGCGCTCCACCATCAGCGCGCCGAGATCCGAACAGTTGGCACGGATCTCGGGTTTCAGGTCTTCGACAAAGCCGCGACCCAACCACGGGTTCTTCAGGACGACCGCCAGGCCGACCATGGTCACCGGCGTGTCAGAAGCCTTGCCGCCTTCGATAAAGGTTTCTTCTACGTAGCTGACGATCTTGCGGATTTCGAAACTCATGGCTGCTCCATCTGGGTACGGTGGGTTTGTGTATGATGGTATACCATAATACCGGAAGCGCAAGAGTCAGCAGTAATTTGATGAGCACCGTCACGACGGTGGGCTAGTGCTCGATCGCAAAAGGCGCCATAGCACTGAACCGCTGCCTCAGCCATTGATGCAGCGCAGTCACTGATCGCGAGACCTGCCCGCGATGGGGGCAGGCGAAACTCAGGGGGTACACATCACCGGGATAGTCGGTCAGCAGTACCACCAGACGGCCTGCCTGGACGTCGGCGCTGACATCCAGCCAGGATTTGTAGGCGATCCCTTCACCCTCCAGGGCCCATCGGCGCACCACATCCGCGTCATCGCTGAATAGCGGGCCGGCGACGTGCACGGTTTGCGTGCCCAGTTGCCAGCGGTCATGCAGCCGACCGCTTTGCAGGTAGGGCAGGCACGTGTGACGCGACAGGTCCTGCGGCGTTCGGGGCGCGTCCTGGCGTGCCAGGTAGTCCGGGGACGCCACCAGTACCCGGCGGTTGCCGGGCACCAGGGGCAGGGCGATATAGTTGGCGTCTTCGTTCAGGCCGTAGCGGATGGCCACATCCACCGGGTCACGAAACAGGTTGCTCACGTGGTCCGAGAGCAGGAAGCGCAGGTTCAACTCCGGGTGCAGCCGGCGGAATTCGGTGAGCCACGGCAGCAGGATATTGCGCCCCAGGTCCGACGGGGCGGCGATCTGCAGGGTGCCACGCAGCGGCGCATTGTCACCGTGCAGGTTGGCCCGACCTTGCTCCAGGTGTTCGAGCACTGACCGCGCCGTGGGCAAGTACTGCTCACCTTCAGCGCTCAGGCGCAGGCTGCGCGTCGTGCGGGTGAACAGGCGCACTTCCAGTTCCCGCTCCAGACGCTTGATTGCAGCGGCTACCTGCCCCGGTAGCAAATCGGCCTCGACTGCGGCGGCGGTAAAGCTGCCCAGGGCGGCGCTGCGCAGGAACAAGCCAAGGTCATCGATACGGATCATTTTCTCTTCCAGAGTGAAAGTGTTGCTGCATTGTGTGGATTTTTCTTTGTAGTGGGAACGGTAAAGATGCTCGCCACTTCCTTCACCAATGAGCTGCCATGAAAGCCATCGCCTTTACCGAACACGGTCTGCCCATCCACGACCCGCGCTCACTGCAAGACGTCAACATCGCCGCACCCACGCCTGGCCCCAGGGACTTGCTGGTAGAAGTCGAGGCGGTCGCGGTCAACCCGGTGGACACCAAAGTCCGCTCCGGCAGCTTCGCCAAGGAGCCAAAGGTGCTCGGCTGGGACGCGGCCGGTACCGTGCGCGACGTCGGCGCCGACGTCCGGTTGTTCAAGCCGGGGGACAAGGTCTACTACGCCGGCTCGCTGACCCGGGCAGGCAGTTACAGTGAACTGCAGGTGGTGGACGAGCGTATTGTCGGGCACCGCCCGCAGTCGTTGAGCGCTGCCCACGCGGCGGCCTTGCCGCTGACCTCGATCACTGCCTGGGAATTGTTGTTTGATCGCCTCGGAGTGCGCGAAGACGGCGGCGACGGCGATGTATTGCTGGTGGTGGGTGCCGCTGGCGGCGTGGGCTCGATGCTGGTGCAACTGGCCCGCGAGCTGACCGGCATGACCGTGATCGGTACTGCCTCGCGCCCGGAGACCGTCGACTGGGTCAAGCGCATGGGCGCCGATCATGTGATCGACCATCGCCTGCCGATGTTGGCCCAACTGCAAGCGCTGGGGGTTGGCGAGGTCAGTCATGTGGCCAGCCTGACGCACACCGAGGAGCACTTGGCGCAATTGATCGAAGTGTTGCGACCCCAAGGGCGCCTGGGGGTGATCGATGATCCCCGCACCTTGGATGTGATGCCGCTCAAACTCAAGTCATTGTCCCTGCACTGGGAGTTGATGTTCACTCGCTCGCTGTTCGAAACCCCGGACATGATCCACCAACATCACCTGCTCAATCGCATCGCCACACTGATCGACCAAGGCATTTTGCAGACCACCCTGGGTGAGCATTTCGGCGCTATCAATGCGGCCAACATGCGCCGTGCCCATGCGTTGGTCGAGAGTAACAAGGCGCGTGGCAAGATTGTGCTGGAGGGGTTTGCATGAACACCTTGATCAGGTCGATGGGGTTGACGCTGCTGGTGTCGTTGACCGCAGGCTGCGCCAGCCAACACCCGAGCCTTTCCCCCAACGGAGTGCCCACCATGCAAAAACCCTTGGTTTCCATCGCCGTGCTCAAGGCCAAGCCCGGCCAGCAGCAGGCACTCAAGCAAGGCTTGTTGGCGTTGGTTGAACCAACGCGCACCGAGGCCGGTAACCTTGACTATGTGCTGTTTGAGCTGCGTGACGAGCCCGGTACGTTCTACATGCGGGAAGCTTTCAAGAACCAGGCCGCCCTCGACGCACATTTTGCCACGCCGTACTTCAAGGCATTTGCAGCAGCGGCCGACGGTTTGCTCAAGGAGCCTTTGCAGCTTATTTTCCTCGAGCAAGTGTCGGACTGAGGCCCCCAAACCGTGATCGGCGGCCCCTGGCTATCAGGGGCTTTCCCGCAAGGCCTCCTGCAGCCCCGGCCGGCTTTTCATTTGCAGGGCAAGTGTACCCATGGCCAACAGGGCCGCACTTGCGCCTGCGATGGGGATGTAGGCGAGACCGAAATGGGTAATCACCCAGCCTGCGCCGACGCCACCCAACGCTGTCCCGAGGTTGAACGACGCAATATTGAGTCCCGACGCCACGGCACTGGATTGCGGAATATAGTGGTGAGCCAGGCGCAGCATGCGCAGGGTCGACATGGTCACAATGGCAAAGAACACTACCCCCAATAGCCCCACCAGCGTCAGGGTGGCGATCATCGAGTCCCCCCACAGATACAAGCTCATCAGGTTGAGCATCAAGGCGCTCAAGCCACCGAGCAAGCATCGGTCCGCGTCGAATGCATCCACGAGATAGCCGCCGAGCACATTGCCGAGAATGGAGCAGACACCGAACGCCAGCATCGCCAGGCTCAGCACCTGCGGTTGGATACGGGTGATGTCCAGCAGAAACGGCGACACGAAGGTAAAAAATGAAAACGTGGCGACGCTCACCAGCATCGCGATCGTGGCAGCCATCAACAGTTCGCGGTGCAACAGGGCGGCGAGGCCTTGTTTCAAGCCTTGGCCAGCGTTAGGTGACGCGGTGGGTTGCCGGCGCATCAGCAGGACCAGCCCCACCGTGCTGATCAGGCCCAGGCCACCGATAGCCAGGAACACTATCCGCCAGGACCAGTAGCTGCCGAAGAAGGTGCCGATGGGCACGCCAAAGGCAATCGAAAGCGTCAGGCCGATCCACACCAGCGACAGCGCGCGCCCTGCACGCATCGGGTCGACCAGTTTGACTGCCGCGTTGGAGGCCACGGCCATGAACACGCCATGCGCCAAGCCGATGATGAAGCGTACGCCGTGCAAGGTCAGGATATCCGGCGCCAGGCTGATAACCACGCTGCCGACGGCAAGTACGGCGAGGGTCAGCAGCAAGACGGATTTGTCGCGCCAGCTGGCCAGCATGGCCGTGATGACCGGGGCGCCGATGGCGGCACCCAGGGCGTACGCTGCAATGGCCGAGCCGACGTTCGAAATGGACTCGTGCAGGTCCAGCGAAATCGCGGATACCAAGCCGGCGACAACGAATTCGGACAAGCCGAAGGTGAAGGTGCAGAGCGAAAAAATATAGATGACAGCGGGCATAGGAACTCAGTGGTGGGAGGAGGGCGGGTTCAGGTCAGGTGTGCAACGCGCAACGCCAGTTCAAGGGCTTGTTCATAGTTGAGGCGCGGGTCGACCTTGCTCAAGTAACGACGGGACAGGTCCTCGGGCTGCAGGTTGCGTGCCCCGCCCAGGCACTCGGTGACGTGCTCCCCTGTGAGCTCCAAGTGCAGGCCGCCCAAACGCGTGCCGTGTTCGCGATGGACACTGAAGGCCGCCTCGATCTCGCCCATGATCTGCTCGAAACGTCGGGTTTTTGTACCGCAGGCCAGGGTCTCGGTATTGCCGTGCATGGGGTCGCATAGCCATAGCACCTTGGCGCCTGAGCGAGTGACGGCGTTGAGCAAGGGCGGGAGTGCCTTGCGCAGTTGGTCAGCGCCCATGCGGTGAATCAGCGTCAGTCGGCCCGGTTCGTTGTGGGGATTGAGTCGCTCGATCAGCGCCAGCAAGGCGTCGGGGCTGACCTCGCCACCCACTTTCACACCCAATGGATTGCAGATGCCGCGACAGTACTCCACATGCGCGCCGTCCAGGTCGGCAGTGCGTTTGCCGATCCAGGGAAAGTGCGTGGACAGGTTGAACCAGCCGTCGAAACCCGGTTCTTGGCGCGTCAGGGCATGCTCGTAGTCCAGCAGCAGGGCTTCGTGGGACACAAAGGTTTCACGGTGCAGAAAACGGTCGGTGTCGCTGCCTGCCAGCGCCGCCATGAATTGCGCGGTGTGCTGCACACCCTGGATTGTGCGATGGAAGGCGGCTCTCTCAGGGTGCGTGTCGATCCATGCCGTGCTCCAGTGCGCGGGCTTGAGCAGATCATCGATACCGGTTTCATACAGGGCACGGACAAACCCCAGGGTTGAAGCGCAACAACTGTAAGCCTGCAGCAGGCGTTGCGGGTCGGCGCGGCGTTCTTGTGGGCTAAACGTGCTGCCGTTGACGATGTCACCACGGTACACCGGCAGGGTTTCCTGGCCCAGGGTTTCGCTGTCGCTGGAACGCGGCTTGGCGTATTGCCCAGCCAGGCGCGCCAGGCAGATCACCGGCATTTGCAGGCGCTGCATCAGTACTTGAGTCATTTGTTGCAGCACTTTGACCTGGCTGGCGGTGGTCTCCCTGGAGCAGTGGTCAAAAGACTCCGCGCAATCGCCGCCTTGCAGGATGAAGCCTTGGCCGTCCTGCGCCTGGGCGATCAAGGTCTTGAGTTGCAGGATCTTGCCAGCGCTCACCAGCGCGGGCCGCTGGGCCAGTCGCTGCAAGGTATGCTGGAGTTCGGTGGGGCAGGGGTAGACGGGCTGGTGCAGGGCCGTGCGTGAGCGCCACGTATCGGGTGTCCAGCCAGTGGCGTTGGCCTGGAAGTGTTTGTGTGTCGTCAGCATTCAGCGTCTCCTTGTCGGTGCATAAGTCGAAGGTCCCACCGGTGCAAGTGCACTAAGTTGGCGCCGTCTTTTAAGCGACTGTCGTGGTTATGCCCGGAACTCGTTTTTGCAAGGTGGCGGTGATAGTGCGGTGACAACAGTGAGATGAGAAATACTATAAAAGTCTCTGTTTAATACTTTTGGCGGGTATTAGTCGGCGCGTGGTGCCCCCCAGTGTTAGAGAGCTGTGAACTGTTTAGTTAGTTGTAATGTGCGGGCGACTCGCGTATCGCGGGGGCACGACCCTAACTAAATAATATCGCCGGGTCGCCAAGTATCGGGCGTTTTCTCTGATATCTGCAGGCTCTTACAAATAGACCGCGAAAGTATTTTACTTTATCGCTCGGCTCGCCAATTCTCGCTGGGGTTTTTTAACGAGGGCAAGTTAATGTTAGTGCATAACGATCATTACTATGGGGTTTTGCAGGGCGCCGAAAGCGAAATCCTGCGTCATGGGGAGTTGATCCCCGACGCCCCTTTCTATGAACGAAAACTGCGGGCCGTATGGGAACGTGCTCGCAAGAGCGAGTTCTACCACGCCCTGGGTGACTACAGTTTTGCCGGGTTCCAGGCCCTGGCGCTGACACCCAAGGCCAGCCTGAAAGGTTCTCCACGTGCATTCTGCACTGTTGAATACGGCCAGGCCGCCAAGTATTACGCAACCACCGGCACCACCGGCGAGCCGACCCCCAGCCCCAGGCTCAAGGAAGACATCATTTGGAACGCGGTGTCGGTAGCGTTCCACTGGCGCCACGTTATCGAGCCCGGTTCGCGGGTCGCCAATCTGATGCCGTCAGACATCGTTCCAGTGGGCGACTTGATCGCCAATGTGTGCGAATACCTCGATGTCTCCCATGTGCGTGCCTACCCCTTCACCACCGGTATCACCGATTGGGAGCGCCTGTGCAAGATGTTCGAGGTGTACCGTCCGACGGTGATCTTTATCGCGCCGGGGGTCCTCGTCCAGCTCACGCGCTACCTCAAGCAGCGGCAGATGCTGGAGCGTGTCAGTGAGTCGATCAAGGCGATCATGTTGCTGGGCGAGGTCAATACCCGGCCATTCCGGGAAAAACTGGCGCAGTGGTGGGCTTGCGATATTCACGACGCCAGCTACGGCAGCACCGAAACCGGCACCTTGGCGGCGGTGACCCAGGGCAAGGTGCAACGTTTGACCACGGGTACCAACTACTTCGAATTGGTGACCGCCAGCGGTCAGATCGTACCCTTGAGCAAAGGCGCCAGCGGGCGCCTGGTCGTCACCCCGCTGAATCTTTACGCCCGCCCCCTGTTGCGCCTGGACACCGGCGACAGCGTGACCATCACGTCCGAGTGTGCAGTCGGTTTGCCTGGACCGACAATGATGGTCAACGGTCGAGATTCCGACGCTGTCATGGTCTCTGGAGTGGACCTTGAAATCCGCAAGATCGAGGAAATCGTCTACGGCACCAGCAACGCCACCGGCTACATGATCGAGGTGGACCGTACGACCGACAGTGCCAGCCTGATCCTGGAGCGCGACGTGGTCTGGGACAACGCGCTGGAAGCCGGGCTCGCAGACTCGTTGCGCGAGTGCTCCCAGGAACGCATGAACCTGCAGTGGGACAGGATCCTGTTCGTCAACAACCTGGCGGCGGTCAGCAAGAGTGGCGCCTCGCAAAAAAGCTGGAAAAAAACCAACCTGCGCTTTGTCGGTGGCCAGCAATGAATGCCTTCAGTCCGATCCCGCCACGTTTCCCCGAGGGCCGCGCGGTGGTCAGTGGCCAACCGGACCTCTGGTGCACGTATGCGGCCATCCGCAGCCTGGCCTGGATCGATCAGTTGCATTCCGTCAACCAGCCGCAGATTCGTCGCTACATCGAGACGCGATTGAATCGCGATGGTGGCTATGCCTGGAGCAAAGGCATGCCTTCGGATGCCTGGGCAACGTTTTACTGCACGGAAACCCTCAACGATCTCGGCGCATTGGAACAGGTGTCGGAAAAGACCGAACCATGGCTGGACAGCCTGTGGGACGGGCAGGCCTACGCCATGTGCGCGGGGCAGGGCGCGGACGTGTGGGCGACGCACTATGCCGTACGCACCTTGATCAATGTGTGCCACGGTCAAGTGAAAGAGCCGGCCATGCTGCTCGAGTGGCTCAGTGCATTGCAGTGTGAAAATGGCGGGCTGAGTTGGTCGCCCGCGTTTGCCCAGCGTAACAAGGCCGATGTGCGCGCGTGCTTTTATGGCGTGATGGCTTGGAAGGCGCTCAGCCAGCAAGGCGACTGGGTGCCTGCATGGGATATGGATCGACTGGTCCACTGGATGCAGGCCCAGCAGCTGCAAGGGGGCGGGTTTCGTTTCAGTGAAGCGGCGGATACCCCGTGCCTGTGGGCCACCTATCGCACCACTGCGACCCTCGCCGCACTGGGAACCGCGCCATTGCACAGTGCCGATTGCGTCGCGTGGATCGAGTCGTTGCGTGGCCCTGAAGGCGGGTTTGTGCGCTGGCAAGGCTATGACTGTGAAGACGTATGGGCGGTGTTTTGTGCGGTCGGTTCGCTCAAGGCCCTGGGCCAGGATGTAAGTGGGCTGGCCTTGGGCGTCAGCCGGTTTGTCCAGCAGCTTTATGTCGACAATGGCGGCTACACCTACCGTGAAAAAAGCGCGGCGGCGGATGTCTTGACCACTGCCGCCACCGTCCTGGATGGCCGCCTCTCCCCGCAGGCCTGTGCCTCGGCGGTGAGGTGGATCGAGGGCTGTCAACTGCCCAACGAAGCCGGCGTCATGTATATGCCCGGCCGTGGCGCAGAAGTACGTTGTACGGCGTGGGCCTTGGCGGCCGGTGCGCTGCGCGACTTGCCGCAGGCGCGGCAGGCCGTGTTGGCGTGGCTGGGGCGGATCCAGAACCCCGATGGCGGCTTCGGCTTCTGGGAGGGGCGAGGCTCGGACATGGTGTCGACGGCTTCCGCGGTTTCAATCATCACCCGGTTGGGCCGCAGTGACGGAATCGACTGCGGGCAATTGGAGCGCTTTGTAAGGCGTTGCGCCGTCACCCAGGAACCGCTGGCCTTCGCCAATTTTCCGGGCGGTGTGCCGACGTTCCGATCCAGTGTCCAGGCGCTCAAATGCCTGCGATACCTGGGCCACCGCGATGATGACGAAATGCTTGCCTTGTTGCGGCGGCACAAGGTCAAGCAGGGTGGTTTCGCCAATACCGGCAATCGCATTCCGGACCTGCTCAGTACCTACGAAGCCATGGCCGCGTCCTGCGATTTCGGCCTCGAGGTAGACCGCGCTCACGTGCTGTATTTCCTGGAAAACGTCGAGACGGACGGCGGTTACGCCTGGTCACCGATGTACCGCGAAGGGCACGACGCGCTGTCCACTTGCCTGGGCAGTCTGGTGGGGCAGTGGTTCAAGGGGCAGTTGCCGGTACTTCCTAACTTGTATTTGTCTTGAGAGGCTCATGTGCCGACGATCAACATTCGCTCCGGGTTTCTGGGAATAAGCGAGAAAAAGAAAATCGCCTTGAAAGTTGCCCGGGAACTCAAGGGCCATGGCCTGGATCCGGGGCACTGCATGGTGATTTTTAGTGCGCTGGATGAAGACAGTGTATTCAGTGCCGGCCTACCCATGGCGATCAACCATGGTGAAACAAAGCGTAGTCGTGTGTTCTTTATTCGCGCCTCGATAGCCGCCAGCCGTGATCAGTTTTTCCGCAAGGATTTTGCCACGCAACTGTTCAACTTCTTTACCACGCAGTTTGCCGATTCATTCTTTTATCTGCAGTACGAGGATGTGTTTCCTGAAAGTGTTTTTTACGCCACGGGTGAAACACTGACTAACGCTGCCACCAAGGGTTAATAACATGACTAACGTCAGCACTGTAAAAGACGATATCCGCACCGCCCTGGAAACACTACTGGGGCCTGAAGTTCGCAGCATTGGCGCGGACGAGAGTTTTCGCGACTTTATCGGCGAGCGTTTCGACAGCCTGATGGCGGTTGAAGTGGTGACCACCATCGAGGAGCGGTTTGGTATCGAGGTGGACTATGTCGGCGACGACGTTCGCTACTGGTTCGAGACCTTGGAAAAAATGGAGCAGTTCGTCAAGGAGCGCCTGGAAGACACTGCCACCTTGCAGGCGGTGTAGGCGATGAGCGCGGAGCATGTCTTCCGTACCTCCGGGTCTACCAGCGCGCCGCGCCAGTGGGCCCGCACCCGGCGGCAGATGGAGCAGGAAGCACGGATGATCCTCGGTACGTGGGCCGCGGGTGTCACGGATATCCTGTCGTTCGCCCCTACCGAACACAGCTACGGCATGATTCTGGGGCAGGTCGGTGCCGATGTGACCCGGGCCCGATTGCAATCCTGCTCCCTGGAAGGACTCCTGCTGCCGGACCTGCAGGTCAGGGGACCGACAGTGATCCTGTGTATCGCCAGCACCTGGACATTGCTCGCATCGCTGCTCAAACGCCTGGTGCCGCAGGTGCCCGTACTGGTACTGCATAGCGCTTCGGCGCTGCCTTCCAAGGCGTACGCGATCGTTGATCGTTATGCCGGCCAGGGCGCGACGTTTATCGAACTGCTCGGCTCGACCGAGACCGGTGCCATTGCACATCGTCCCATTGGCGAGGCAGCCACGGCCTGGACGGTATTCGAGGATGTCTCGCTGCTCAGCCCGGTGGGGGTGGAGTCGCGACTTAATGTGCACAGCCCGCGAATCGCAAGGGCCGCTGAGGGACAAGTGTCGGCACTGACGCACCAGAGCGACGACTGGATCCTGGCGGTTGGGCATGGGCAATTCCAGTGGTTGGGGCGTGCCAGCCAGCTGATAAAAATCAATGGTGTGCGCCAGGACCTGGGTGTCCTGCGCGCTGAACTCAGTGCCATGACCCAGTGCCAGCACCTGGCGTGCATGCCCCTGCGCGATGAGTTGCGCGGTGAGGCCTACGAAGTGGTTTTCAGCTCGCCCACACTCACGGAGGCGAGCCTTGCCCAGGCCATCGAGCGCCTGGGCGTTCATTTTCCCAAGCCGGTGCAGATTCGACGCGTCGAGCAGTTGCCCTTGTCGGCCAGCGGCAAGCCGCAGGCTTGGGCTATCCAGCAAACAGGGAGTTGAGAGTCATGAGCATCCGTACTGCAGAGCAGAGCATTACTGCCTACCTGTCCGGCCACGCGAGCCAACGTGAACAGGCCACGGCGGTGCCGGAATTTCTCAGGTTACCGTTGCGCCAGCGCTACAGTTTGCTGCTGGAACAGCCGCAACTGCGGCATCAATGGGCCGGGCAGTACAACCACTGGGCAGGCTCGGCGGACAGCCAATACCGTTGCCTGGTCTCGAGTGTGACCGACGACACAGCCACGTTCCGCATGGGGGTCAAAGACACCGTCGACGTGGCGGGCATGCCCACGCGTCTGGGGTTGCGCAGTTACCGGCACTATCCCGATGTGTCAGCCAGCGCCTTGTGGGCGGTACATCCCGAGGTGCGCATCCTGTACAAGGTCGCCACCACCGAACTCAATATCGGTTTCGGCTGCGGGGCGCGCAATCCGTTGTATCCGAGCATAGACCCCTCCGGCTCCAGCACCGGTTCGGCGGTTGCCGTGGCCGCACACCTGTGTGACATCGCCCTGGGCACCGATGTGCTCGGCTCCGTGCGTTGGCCTGCAGCCCATTGCGGCATGGTGGGGCTGCGCATGACCCACAAGGCCTCCAATCTGGACGGTGTGTTCCCGTTGTCACCCTCCATGGACGCCCTCGGCTGGGTCACGCGTACCGCCGATGACCTGGACTTCCTGATGCCCAGGCTGGGGCTTGAGCGACACCTGGGCGTGCAAAAGCCGCTGGCCGGCACCTACCGGATTGGCGTGTTGAGCCACATTGACGACGGTGTCACCACGGCACCGATGCTGGCGATGATGGACCAGGCAAAAAGCCTCCTGGCAGACCTGGGTATGCCTCAAGTGCCCATGCAGTTGCCCGAACTGTGGGACTGCCGTGGTTCGGCGTGGCAGTTATGTGCCCGGGACGCGTGGCTGGCTTCCCAGGTATGGCGTGAAATTTTCGATGCCGATTTGCACTGGTCGACCCAGGCCGCGCTGGAGGTAGGTGCCGGGGTGAGCGACGCCGAGTATCAGCAGATAACTGCGCGCATGCAGGCGGTGCGTGCCTCCATTGACAGTTGTTTTGACGCTGCAGGCGTGGACGTGGTGGTGTTTCCCATCGACCCTTGCCGGCCATTCGATGTGCGCCGTCCGCTGCCGGGCGATTCGACCATTCCGTCGCCTGCCGACCCGGATTACTCACGCAAAATCGGCTTTACACCCTTAGCCAGCTTCAGTGGCCTGCCGGCAATCACCTTGCCGATCATGCTCAGTGCTGACGGCAAGGCCCCCCTGGCCCTGCAGATCATGGGGCGCCGCGACAGCGAGCTGCAATTGATCGACTTGGCTAAACGACTTGAAACGCTGCGTGGCCCATTGCCGGCGGCTGCACTCGACCAATAAGGATCCTTTGATATGTGTGGAATTACAGGCTGGGTCGACTTTGCGCGAGACCTCAAAGATCAACGTCCACTGGTTGCCGAAATGACCGCCAGCCTCACGCGACGTGGCCCGGACGCCGAAGGGATCTGGCAGGGGCAGCACGCGCTACTGGGGCACCGGCGGCTGGCAATCATTGACTTGAGCGGCGGCGTGCAGCCGATGACATTCACCACTGCGGGCGGGGCGACGGTGGCGATGGTGTACACCGGCGAGGTCTACAACTATGTCCAACTGCGTGAACGTTTGAGCAAGGCCGGGCACCAGTTCACGACTCGCAGCGATACGGAAGTGGTGTTGCACGCCTATCTGGAGTGGGGTGAGCAATGCGTCGACCACCTCACCGGGATGTTTGCGATGGCTATTTTCGATGAGCGCCAGGGGCGTTTCCTGCTGCTGCGCGACCGTCTGGGCGTCAAGCCGCTGTTTTATGCGGCGCTGGACGCTGGCCTGCTGTTCGCCTCGGAGCCCAAGGCCATTCTCGCCCATCCGCAGTTCCAGCGAGCACTGGACGTTGTCGGCCTTGTGGACGCGTTGTCCCTGTCCAAGGCTACCGCGCAAACGGCCTTCAAGGGCATTCGCGAACTGCCTCCGGGCCATAGCCTGCAATTGCTGGCGGGGCGCGCACCGAAGGTGCAGCGTTATTGGGCTGTCGAACGTCATGAGCACACCGACACCGACGCACAAACCGTCGAGAAAACCCGCGCCTTGCTGGAAAAGGCCCTGGGCGAACAGCTGTATGCCGACGTGCCGGTCTGTACCTTGCTCTCCGGCGGCCTGGACTCGACCGTCCTCACCGCCATGGCGCAGAAAAAACTGCAAGCCGAACAAGGCGGTGTGGTCAACTCGTTTTCGGTGGACTTTGTCGGCCAGGCCGAACAGTTCCGTGCCGACACTTTTCGCCCTGACCGCGACCAACCCTTTGCGCTGGCGGCGGCCGAAGCGATCGGCAGCCATCACCAGACCATCCTGATCGACAACCAGGAACTGGTGAGCGAGGTGGCGCGGCAGTCGGTATTCAGGGCCAACGACTCCGCCCAGACCTTCGGCGATGTGGACACCTCACTGCACTTGCTGTTCAAGGCCATCCGCGAGCACTCCACCGTGGCCATTTCCGGCGAAGCAGCGGATGAGGTGTTTGGTGGCTACGCTTGGTTCCGCGACCCCCAGGCCCTGGAAGCCCAGCGCTTTCCATGGCTGTCGCGCATGCAGCTGCTGCAGGCCGAGATGATCAACCCGGACTTCAACAAACTGTGTGATTTCGCCGAATACCAACGCAGCAGTTATGGCCAGGCGGTGGACAGCGTCGAACATCTGCCGGGCGACAGCCTTGAGGAGCGCAAGATGCGCGAAGTCTGCCACATGCACCTGCATCGCTGGCTGCCGATCCTGCTGGATCGCAAGGACCGCTTGAGCATGTACGCCAGTCTAGAAGTGCGTGTGCCGTTCACCGACCATGAACTGGTGCAGTACGTCTACAACGTACCCTGGAGCATCAAGGGCAAGGAGGGCGTGGAAAAGTGGTTGCTCAAGCAGGCCTGTGCCGACCTGGTACCTGACGCTGTCATGCAGCGCAAAAAGAGTCCCTACCCGACGTCTGCCAACCTGGCGTATGAACAGTTCCTGCGCGCGCAAACCCGTGCGCTGTTGCAACAAGCCGACAACGCGGTTTTCCAGATCATTGATCGCACGCAATTGCGTCGCGAGCTTGAACAGCCTGTGGGTGCCTTCAACTCCCAGCTCAAGCGCAATAACCTGGAAACCGCTTTGTCCCTTGCCGCATGGCTCAAGGATTATCGGCTGGCACTCTAACCGACCTGTACGGCCAGTGCCCCCTCAACCCCGGGGGCGGCGTTGAAGTCGAGCATGGAAATAAAGCTGTCCATCAACGGCGATTCGTTGTGGGTGTTCCAGCTCATGTACAGGCCGATTGCCGGGTTGGGGGAGGCGGTCACCGGGTAGATCCGGCGAAACAGTACCTTGTCGCGCATGATTGAGTTGGCAATCGACTCGGGTACCAGGGCGACCCCGAAGCCACAGGCTACCAGGCCGATCAGGGTATGGATCTGTGCGGCCTCTTGCACCACCTTGGGGTAAAAACCGGCGGCTTCACACAATGCAATAAGCTGACTGTGATAGCCGGTACCCAGGGCTTCGGGGGTGAACACGAAGTCTTCGCCGGCGAAGTCCCTCAAGTCTATCTGGCCGTCCTTTGCCTTAGGGTGATGGGCGGGCAGCGCCATCACGATCTCTTCATCCAGCAACAGGCGGGACTCGACGTTTTCCGCCGAAATTGGCAGCTTGCGCATGAAGGCAATATCCGCCTCTCCCGACAGAATGGCCTTGGCCTGGCTGGAGGAGGGCATCTCCTTGATGACCAACTGGACCTTGGGAAAGGTCTCGCGAAACTGGCGCAGCGTACTGAGCAGTGACTCGTAGTAGGCGATCGACACCGCAGTCACTGTGAGTTTGCCGGCAATCCCCTCGGACACCTGACGTGCGTGTTCGATGCCCTGCTCCAACGCCTTCAGGGTGCTATAGGCGGCCTCCAGGAACGCACCGCCGGCCGGGGTCAGTTTGACCCCGCGCTTATTACGGATAAACAGACTGAACCCCAGTTTGTCTTCCAGGCGATTGATGGCCTGGCTCAGCGGGGGCTGGGCCATGTGCAGGCGGATGGCAGCCTTGTGGAAATGCAGCTCTTCAGCCACGGCAATGAACTGGCGTAGCAGGCGGGTTTCGATCATTTCTTCTGTTCCTTCATTTGAACTGATCAGTGGACTAGGTGCAGCAATGGTACCGTTAATCCAGTGTTCGACTAAGGAATAAACATCGCCCGGTTAAACTTTGGATCCAAAACTTGCAAGACTACCCAGCAGACCTGAATCCCGTAGTGAAGTTCATGGAGGGGTCGTTCATCCCGGGTTTGCGCGCAATAAACATCAACTTGATATGAGCCAAGTATCAACTTGCGCCGCCGTTAGTATTAAACAGCACCGATATACATTGTTAAGGTGAAGTGGCACTCAAGAGGAATAGCCAATGAACTTTACAGGAATGACCGCAGTTGTAACGGGAGCAGGCCGAGGGTTGGGGTTCAGTTACGCGCAAGCCCTGGCTACGCTGGGCGCCAATGTCGTGATCAGTGATATTGGTGCGGACAAGTTGGGCACGGGGGGCGATGGCTCGATTGCCATGGAAGCGGCTCGCACCCTTGCAGACCAGGGTTTTAACGTGGTCGGACATCACGGCGACCTGTCCACCGAACAGGGTTGCGAGCAGTTGGTGGCGACGGCCATCGAGGCGTTTGGTCAACTCGATATTTTGATTCACAACGCCGGTTGGGTCGGTTATCAACCCATTGATGAGGCTGATGCAACATTCATAGGTCGCGCGGTGGATATCAATATCTACACGCCGATCTGGTTATGCAAACATGCCTGGAAACACCTCCAACACTCTACTGCCGCCCGGGTGATATTGACCTCGTCAGACCGTGCGATGTACCAGCACTATGCGCAACCCGGCCTGGTGGCGTACGCCGCCGGCAAGATGGCGCAACTGGGCATCATGAATGCGTTGAGCATGGAAGGTGCGGAGTCGGGCATTCTGGTCAATGCGGTATCACCCGTGGCCAAGACCCGCATGTGGGGCGTGACGGGCGAACCGGAAAACCTCAAGCCCGAATGGGTGACGCCTGGCGTGGTGTTCCTGGCGTCGCAGCAATGCCAGGATTCCGGTTACGTCCTGCGCGCCAGCAATGGCCAGTTTACGGCGACGCGGTTTGTGGAAAACCCGGGTGTCGACTATCCCGTCGATCTGGCTCGCGTGAAGGCCGCCACTGCCGAACAAGTTGCCCAGCGTTGGGACCAGATCAAGGAGTGTTGACTATGCCTGCTCAGGAAGAGCTTCGTCTTTTTTCGCCCTGCCAGGCTGACCTGGGTGAGAGCCCGGTCTGGGATGAAACCCACCAGTGCCTGCTGTTCGTGGACATCAGTGGCGGCCAGATCAATGCCTTGGATCTACAGGGCAACCTGACACGGTTGTATGAGTCGCCTTCGCGTATTGGCGCCTTGGCATTGACCGAAAAGGGCAATCTGATTTTTACCCAGAATGCCGGAGTTGCCATCCTTGACCGCACCCGCCTGCGGGTCATCCAGCACTCAAAGCTGGCCATCACGCTGTCGTCCTACCGCTTCAACGATGGTGCCTGCGATCCCCAGGGCCGTTTCATCACCGGCTTGATGGATGAGGCGCACAGCCGCAATACGGGCAAGTTCTACCGCTACGACGCCGGCCTGAACGCCTCGGTGATACTGGACAACATCAGCCTGCCCAACGGCCTGGTGTGGTCACGTGATGGGCGCGAGCTGTTCTTCGTCGACTCGGTAGCCCGGACCCTCTACCGTGCCCGCTACCCGGCAAATGGCAGCTACCTGGAACAAGTCTCGGTATTTGCCCAGACCCCGGCTGAATTGGGGCGCCCGGATGGCCTGGCCCTGGATGTCGAGGGCAACCTCTGGGTTTGCCAGTTCAATGGCAGCTGCCTGCTCCAATACGACCCCAATGGCGTCCTGCTCCAGACCTTGCCAATGCCAGTGCCACGCCCCACCAGTTGCTGCTTTGGCGGGGCGGATAGGCGCACCTTGTTTATCACCACTGCCAAGTTCGGCATGTCGGCGGCGGAGCACGCGGACTATCCGGCGGCGGGCGATATCTACAGCATCCGGTTGCCGGTGCCGGGAATACCGCGGCACCGCTTCAAGGAACTGTAGGTTACCTTTGCGTCATGGCCGTGGCAGGCCGGCGGGTATCAGTGAATAGTCGGTCAACGCCATCACCTTTTCCTGAATCTCGCCCACCATCGCGCCGTGTTCCGCGGCGCTTTTTTCCTTGATGGCGGACCACTCCTGATCAGCCATCAGGTTTTTCCAGCCCTGGCGCATCGTATCGGCGTCAGGCCATCTGATCACGTAGACGAATTCGGTACGCTGGTGGGTCTTGGCTTCCCACAGGGCGATGATATCGAACCCATGGCGGGCCATGATGCGCATGGCGTGATCACGGAATCGCTGATGAAACGCAACCTTGTTGGTCTCGAAAATTTCGTAGATGCGCAGTTGGTAGACGGCGTCTTGCGAAGGGGTTGCCACAGTTGAGTCGAGGGTGTTGGCGTGGGCATTCAATGAGGGCATGAATAGGCCTGCGATTGTCAGGAAATGGAAAGCCAACAGCGTGGTTTTAAATCGTGCCATAGAGGGGCCTGCTCTAAAAAACCAGGGAAGTTCCGCTGACGCGGGCTGCCCCTGGATGTTTGGGGAGCGGGGCGGGTTTGTATAATATTTTTTCTCGCGGTGGGTGAGACGCGTGCAGTCTCAATGGGCGGCGGAGGGGCCGCGCTGGGGAGGGTGATCGGCGCGGGGGGAGGGCCGCGAGTCTCGGTCCAGCATGCCACGGCGTATGCGCATCAAGTCTTGGTACGCCTCGGTACGCTTTGCGTCGGCAATCTGCTTGGCCTCGCTAAAGCGCAACCACGCGGCTGCGTCTGCCAGACTGGTGCCAATGATGTCGTAGGCTGCCTTCTCCAGCCGATCGGCTTCGAAGAACAGTTCGGTGTTGCCGGCCAGTTGTTCGTCCCAGCCAGGTGTGGTCGATGCTTCACACTTTTTCGCTGCCATGTCCGCTACCTCAACCTCGTCCGTGTGGGTGTTTGTGTGTCCTGAAGTATTGAGCGGAACAGGGTCAGATTCGTTCAATTTAGTGCGTTAAACCTCCAGGTTGCGCAAAAGGCGGTGCGCCAGGGCGAGTCGAAATGTACGTCGCTGTACACTCCCTGTGCACCATGCAGCTGGGCGTGTAGAGTGGCCTGCAATTCCCAGGCAAGGTGACCCGGATGATCGCAAAACCCCGAGGCAAGACCCAGGACACGGGCTGGCGAGGCTCGGTCGACGTGTGGCTGGACGCCGCGTACACAGCGCTGAAAGAGTCCGGCATCGACGCCGTGCGCGTCATGCCGCTGGCCAAGCAACTGGGCTTGTCGCGTACCAGTTTCTATTGGTTCTATGAAGACCGCGAGCAACTGCTCGCCGCGTTGCTGACCCGTTGGCGCGACAAGAACACCGGCAACCTAGTGCGCCAATGCGAGCGTTATGCCGAAAGTATTTGCGAGGCGATCCTCAACGTCTTCGAATGCTGGCTGAACCCGGAACTGTTCGACTCGCAGTTCGAATTTGCCGTGCGCAGTTGGGCAATGCAGTCGGGGGAGGTCAGCGCCGAAATCGCCCTGGCCGACGACACTCGCATCAACGCCTTGGCCGGCATGTTCCGGCGCTTTGGCTACGATGACGAAGCCGCCGATGTGCGCGCGCGAACCATCTACCTCACACAGATCGGCTACATCTCGATGAAAACCACCGAAGACGTGGTGGTGCGGTTCCGGCGAATTCCCCAGTACGTCAGCGTATTCACCGGCAAAGCCTTGAAGCGGCGCGAACTGGACCGCTTCTATGGGGCGTTTGGCTACGCCGAAACCTCGCCGGGGGTGTTTGTGCCGTTGACTGACACCTTTGACGAACCGACAGCTGGCGCCGAGTAAAAGAGCACGGGCGCATTGTCAGCCGCGACATGGATCTAAGTGTGGGGGGTGTCGAGCCCCAGCGAGGCTGCGAAGTCGGCGGCACTGCGGGCATTTTCATCGACTGATCCACCGCTTTCGCAGCCTCGCTAAAGCTCGACAGCTCCCACAGGGGATCGGTTGTGTGGGTGGGATTTGTGCCACGACGAAACTCTAGTGTGGGAGCTGTCGAGCCCCAGCGAGGCTGCGAAGGCGGCGGCACTGCTGGCATTTTTATCGCCTGACCCACCGCCTTCGCAGCCTCGCTAAAGCTCGACAGCTCCCACAGGGGATCGGCTGTGTGGGTGGGATTTGTGCCACGACGAAGATCAAGTGTGGGAGCTGTCGAGCCCCGGCGAGGCTGCGAAGGCGGCGGCACTGCTGGCATTTTTATCGCCTGACCCACCGCTTTCGCAGCCTCGCTAAAGCTCGACAGCTCCCACAGGGGATCGGTGGTGTGGGGGTGGGA
>Ga0247730_1000802_pt1 | contig 19975 bp, 17 predicted proteins | sample UWRJL073202C2_FD_180959 | JGI IMG/M metagenome (GOLD analysis project Ga0247730, IMG submission 180959) | Plant litter microbial communities from Arlington Agricultural Research Station in Wisconsin, United States - UWRJ-L073-202C-2 | ecosystem: Environmental > Terrestrial > Plant litter >... | reverse complement strand
TGGACAAGGCGGCTACTGGATGCTGAAGGGAAAGTATTTGGCGTTAATCATGTCGTAGGTTCCGTTGGCTTTGATGGCATCCAGAGCCTTGTTCAGACGTGCGAGGCGGGCTTTATCGTCCTGGCGAACGGCGACCCCCGCACCCTCACCAAAATATGTCACGTCGGTGAGATCGGCTCCCTTAAACTCACAGCAGCTCCCCGCTTTCGTGTTTGCGATCCAGTCGTAGATCGCCAGCTTATCTTCGAGGATTACATCGACGCCGCCGTCGGCGAGGCCCTTGTAAAGCTCCGGCGAGGAGACAAAAACCTTCTTCACCATCTTCGGATAGAAGTGGTTTGCAAATGATTCCTGCGCAGTCGATGACGTGATCCCAAGGGTCTTGCCCACCAGACCGGCTGGACTAACGTCTTTGATGCTGGAATCCCTTCGGACGATGAACACCGACGGGCTATTGTAATATTTGTCACTGAACGCGACTTTTTGGCGTCGCTCGAGACTCATCGACATCGACGAAATGACGGCATCATATTTGGCCGCAATGAGGTCAGGGATCATGTCGTCCCACTTCTGCACGACAAACGTGCAGTCGAACTCTCCCAATTCACACAGGGCATTGGCAATGTCGATATCAAAGCCCTGAAGCTTATTATTTGCGTCGAGGTAGTTGAACGGCGGGAACGCGCCTTCGACCGCAATTCTCATCGCCATATGATCTTCTGCAAGCACAGCCTTCGGCGAGAAGGAAACTACCCCCAGCAGGACCCCCAGGGCCAGCAACCGAGTTACTAAGTTTTTAAACATAATTACCGTTAACATGTTTGACCCTTTTAAATTCTGAAGACCGCATGGATACCAGTCTCTGACAAGGTCTTTAATTCTGCGTGAATAAACTGCGGGAAACCTTCGCGGTGCTAGCCTTAATTTAACTTATTTTGACTAGCGTGGACGAATGAGGGGACTTGCTTTGCGTATCATCAGTTCGCACCATTCTGACATGTTTCAACAATCCTGGACCGCCTCGGGGAGACTTTTGTTCCTGATCGCGGCCAGCGGCCTTGGCGCTATTGGTCTCGTGATCCTGTCCGCCCTCTGGGCTGGAACCGAAAGTGATTCTGCTGCGCTCGATCGACAGCGACAACTCGTCAATGCACGACTGCAGGAACAGGTAGACCAGGTTGCCCGTGCCATTGGTCAACTCGGTAGCGGCTACGTGGTGCGGCAGGCAGATGCCGACGCCTTGAGCCGCACGGCCATTTCAGCATTCGGCTATGATCAGGCTTTTATCGTCGATGACAAAGCGGAGCTGATTACACAGGTCAACGCAGATGCCGCGAAACGCTATCGGTGGATGCGGCCCCTCCTTTTGCCTATTCTGAAAGATGTCATCCAAACACAGAATGATACCTTACAATCTTCAGCCAAAAGAACGGCCAGCGCTGCTGCGCGGAAAACTCCACCGCACGGCGCATTGGCCCGGCTCATGCGGCTTGAAGGCCGCCCCACGATCGCAGGGGTCGCGGCCATCAGCAAAGCTTCAGATACCGGCACGGACCAAAGCCCCAGCTTTCTGATTGCCGTTCGGTTCATTGACGGCGCGGCACTCGACGATCTCAGTCGAGAGCAGGGTCTCAACGGCGCCCGTTTTGCGCGCACGGCAGACCCTGACGCGAATGAGGTTGCGTTCCAGATCGACGCGACGGTCAACGGCGAGCCAATCGGATTCATCGTATGGCGGCCCGATCTTCCCGGGTCACGCGTGATCGGACGTCTGATGCCGGCGCTGTCGATTGCCGCCTTCGTGATTGCCGCCCTGTTTTCGGTCCTGTTGGTTCGGCTCCGCCAGAGCCTGGGCGAATTGAAGAGGAGCGAGTTCCACGCCCGTCAGCTTGCACTGCATGACGTGCTGACCGGCCTGCCGAACCGTGCGCTGTTTGCGGTCCGCTTCGAGGAATGTCTGGCAGATACCGTCCGTGCCAATCAGCGATCCGCGATTGCACTGCTGGATCTTGACCGTTTCAAAGCTGTCAATGACACATTCGGGCACGCAGCCGGAGACGAGCTGATCAAAGCGGCGGTTGATCGCATGCGATCGGTTCTTCGTCCAGGAGACACGCTGGCGCGGCTTGGCGGCGACGAGTTTGCACTGCTGCTGCTCAATATCGGGGAAGACGATTTTGGTCTTGCTCAGGTTTGTACGGCTATCATCGGCGAGCTTGGCGAGCCGTTCGAACTTCTGGATGGTAAGGCTGTCGCACGGGTCGGCGTATCGATTGGCGTAACCACGATGCCTGATCGGGGTTTGAACGGCGACGATCTGATGCGATACGCCGACGTCGCCCTGTACGAAGTGAAAATGGCCGGTCGCGGGCAGTGGCAGCTGTTCACATCCGCAATGGCGGGCGGGCAAAGCGAGCGCCAAATCATAAAAAATGAACTGCGAGAAGTTTTGACTCGCGGAGCTGCCAGTAAAGGACCAGGCGGTGGTGCCGACCCGGCCGGGCCAACCAATTTCGGCCATCTTGAATTGTATTACCAAACGATACACAGACCGCAAAAGGGATTCGAAGTCGCAGGCGTCGAGGCTCTCGTGCGCTGGCACCATAGCCAGCGTGGGCTGTTGTCGCCGTCTACGTTTATACCTGCCGCGGAGGAAGGCGGCCTGATCGATGCGCTTGGTCTCTGGGTGTTGCGCGATGCGTGCAGAGCAGCGTGTGACTGGCCTGATGACACTTTCGTCGCGGTCAACGTCGCACCGTCGCAACTGAGAAGACCAGACTTTGCCGCCAACGTCCTAGCCGCACTACACGACAGCGGACTTCCGCCACGACGTCTTGAGCTGGAGCTGACGGAATCTTCCCTGGTTGACGACTGCGCAGAGGTGGATGCCACGTTGAAGTCGTTGCGCAAGCTCGGCATTCAAATCTCATTGGATGATTTTGGAACGGGGTATTCCAGCCTCGGCTACCTCCTCCGTTTTGAAATCGACCGCATCAAGATTGACCGCTCGTTCGTGGCGCTCTTGGGGAGCAAGGCAAGTGGAGCAGCCATCGTCAATGCCATTGCAATGCTGTGTCGCAGTCTGGGTATTGCCGTGACTGCCGAAGGCGTCGAGACAGACTACCAACGCGACTTTCTCGATGCGCTCGGCTGCGACCTTCAAGGCTACATTTTTTCAAAACCGGTACCCCTGAAGGAGCTCACCGTATTCTTTGATAATACGGTTGCAAACGATCCGGACCATGTGGACCGAATTGCCGCTGAAATTTGAAAGTGAATACCGGGCACGGCTGGCGCTTATGGTCGCTTTATTTGCCGGCTCGCCCTGGCAGAGTTCCGGCCTCTTCATAGAGCATTTACTGCTATAGTGGGCTCTGTCGGCTTCATCCATTTGTACGTCGGCGCGCCTGACGACAGCCTCGATCGCATCCCCTTCGCCGCTGGTCGCAGCGCCGACCGACATACTGCGGCAAGCTCGAATCAACTGATTTTTGATCCTTACGAGCTCGCTTACGGCTTAAGTGACTTCGCGATGGACTTTGCTATCAGCGTCGCTTCGCGTTGAGCTTGACGAAAGTAGCTCGTCAAACTCGGCTTCGTGCCGACAAACCACAAGCCTGACACAGCTGTCAGTCCTGTTTTCCGATCGATAATGGGAGCTCCCCGATCGTCCAGAACGCCCAGTTTGCCAACAAGCTCGTTTATCCCTGCCGAGTAACCCACCGCGGCGATGACGACGTCCGGTTTCAAAGTCACCCCGTTTTCGAGAATGACGCTGGTGTCGGAGAATTCAACTGCCTCTGACACTACATCTATCCGGCCGCGCTTGATGGCGGAGATGGCACCATCGTCTACCGCAATCGCCACGCTGCTGCCAATGAGTCGCGTGGCCGCATTCATTTGCCCCGGCGGAAAACCAAGCTTTGTGAGGTCGCCGAAGGCCAAACGTTGTGTCCAGCCGATGACACGATCTGCTAGTGGCGTGGGAAGGAGAGCCATCAGGGGAGAGAGGCGGTGAACCGAGAAACCCAGCAAACGCTTCGGCAGGATGTTCGGTCCGTGTCGCGCCGAAAGCCAAAGCTTGGACGTATTTATCTTTACCAGATGGTTCAGTACGTCAAAGCCTGAATTGCCGCCACCAATAACAAGGACTGACTTGTCCACATAGTCCTTCGCGTCACCGAAGTCAGCGGCGTGAACGAGCTTCCCGCTGAAGGTGTCGAGGCCCTTCCACTGAGGAATGCTTGCCACCCTGTCTCGTCCGGTCGCAATGACGAGGTGCCTTGACCGCCATGTTTTTTTGTTCGTTGAGACAACGAAATGTCCATTCGCTGTATCGACGGAAACGGCGACACAATTGTATCTTATGTCGAACAGGTGTTGGTCCCGAAATGCCTGAAGATGAGCGATCACGGCATCGCGCTTCGGGAACGCTGCTGTCCCTTGTGGGTATTTCAGACCTGGCAGTGCTGACAAGGTCCGATGCGTGTTCAAAGTCAGCTGTGGATGCCGCCGCGCCCAGGACGAGCCCACGTCGTTCTCGCTTTCGAGTATGACCGCGGATATTCCGCGCTGTTTGAGCGCGTGGGCGGCGGTCAAGCCCGCCAGTCCTGATCCTATTATCAAAACATCACAGGAAGAGATTTGCGAATCCATGGTGTTCCGATCCAGAAAGCGTGGCACCGTACCCTTAACAGCCGAGAGATCAATGTACGATTCGGACATTGTTTCTTCTGGTCTATTCGAGTGCTGCCCTCGTACAAGGCACAGTCAAATGTCGCATGGGAAATGCTTAGAATGCCCGGTGTAAGAGAAGCGCTCGACGCGCTGTTGAACCGACGCTTACCTAAGATGCCGATGTTCGCGCCAGATCTAGCTGAGCGCCTTAACTTATGTCGACGATATGGCGATTTTTCGCTGGCATACTCAACGGCGGCACAGCCTGATCTGCGCTACTTCGGTGACGCGGCCGGTTATATCGCTTTTGACACGAAGATGGGTCACACTTTCGTCCTAGGCGATCCCGTCTGCCATCCGGCGAGTAAAGCGGCCTATATCAGTCGTTTTCTGGAGGCCTCGGGCACCGCTTGCTTTGTACAGATCAGCCGTGAGACTGCGGCAATTCTCGCTGCTCATGGATACAAGGTCAACCAAATGGGGGTCGACACACGCCTCCCATTTGAAACGCATACATTTGCAGGCAAGAGAAACGAAAGCGTCCGCTATTCAGAAAAATGGCTGATGAAACACGGCTATCAGATACTGGAATGTGACGGCACCGTTGCCGGGGCTGAATACATAAAACACATCTCCAAAAGTTGGCGGAGCGGACGGATAGTAAGCCGACGTGAGATGCGCTTTCTGAACCGCCCTTTTTCATTGAAGCTCTCCATGGATATGCGTCGGTTCGTGCTTCTGGAGCCAACCGGGGTGCCAGCAGCTGTCCTGGACTTTGACCCCGTCTTCACCGACGGCGCTGTTGTCGGCTATACTGCAGCCTTTAAAAGGAAGGTCGCAGGCACGACATCGCACGCCGAGATCGGCATGACGAAGTTTGCGGTAGACCGATTCAGGGAAGAAGGGAAATCGCATATCACCCTTGGGCTTTCACCTCTGGCGGCCATTGCGTCGAGCGGGTTTACAGAAAGCAGGATCTGGCGGATGTTTTTCGAGTTCGCATTCCGGTCGAAGCGCGTGAACCAGAATATCTTCAATCTGCAGGGGCAGGCCGCATTCAAGCGGCGTTTCCACGGAGATGAGATTCCCGCATACATAGCCTTCAAGCGCGGGACTCCCATGGAAATGGTTGCTTTGCTCAGGTTGTTAAAAACGTTGTGAAGACGCCGTCATTAGCAAGGCTTCCTCGAACGTCCGCCTTGTTACATACTTTCTCATCCCGGTCGCGCTCGATAGTCCGAGCCGTCTCAACCTACAGCGTTGGGCTTGATAGAGCCCAACCCCTCGATGGCGTTGAATCGTTTTGCGAACCTCAACTTGCCATCGAAGTGATCCTGCAACGGCCGATCAAAGTGCCTGAAGGTCCGTCGTCCGAACCTCCCAAACGAAGGTTCTCTGTCAGGCAGAACCGGATTACCCTCTGGCAACCCGGCCCGAAGTCATGTGACTACGCTACCTTCACAATCAGCTTTCCAAAGTTCTTGCCAGTCAGCATGCCAATGAAGGCCTCCGGCGCATTCTCCAGTCCTTCAACTACGTCTTCCCGATGCTTGATTTCCCCGGATACGACTTTCGGTCCGACCTCACTCAGAAAACTGGCGAAATGGTCTGCGGCAAATTCGGTCTGGATGAAACCGCGAACGAGCAGGCTTCGGCTCAGAATCGCCGACATGGCCATCGGCAGCCGATCAGCATCTGAGGTTTGCCCTCCATTATACTGAGCGACGAGGCCGCAGACCGGAATGCGCGCGAACTGATTGAGCTTCGGCAACACCGCGTCCCACACGTGCCCTCCCACGTTCTCGTAATAGACGTCGATGCCATTCGGGCAGGCAAGATCGAGATCACGGACGAAGTCACCGGAGCGATGGTCGACGACTGCATCGAAGCCAAGCTCGTCCTTTACAAATGCACACTTGTCCGGCCCACCCGCGATGCCAACCGCCCTCGCCCCGGCCATTTTTGCAAGCTGGCCGACCATCGAGCCGACCGGGCCGGACGCCGCAGCCACAACGACGGTTTCTCCCTGTTTCGGCTGCCCGATGAATTTAAGGCCACTCCAGGCGGTGAATCCGGGCATGCCGAGAACACCGACCGCTGTCGAGATCGGTGCGCCATGCGTCTCGACCAGCCGGATGCGGTCGCCTTGCATTACGGCATGAGAGCACCAGCCTGTTCTGCCGCGCACAATGTCACCCGGAGCAAATCCAATATGGCGGGATCTGATGACCTCACAGACAGTCTCGCCCTCCATGACGCCATCGACAGGCACCGGGGCCGCGTAGGATTTTGCGTCGCTCATTCGGCCGCGCATGTAGGGGTCGAGTGATAGGAACAGGACGCGCAACGTGACCTCGCCTTCGTTTGCGTCAGCCAGTGGCGCCTCTTCCATGCGAAAGTTTTCCGGCCCCGGCGCGCCCTTGGGCCTGCTTGCCAGCACTATGCGTTTTGTCGATGCCATTCAGTCGCTCCCTATCATCACGTGTTCAGCGTAATCTAGGCGGTCGGCGCGCGTTTCAAGCCGATGACTGTCGGATAGAGGGGCCAAAGCGGATGTGGGCGCGGCTGCGAGCCTCAGACAATGTTGATGCTGGAGGCAACGAACTGGTTTCGATTGCATTTGAAGACCGCTCTGTCGATCCTTCGGAGCTCAGGCAAAATGGGGAACGGCGAAACTCAAATGACCAATATCGAGCCAATCATTCCACGGCTGAAGTGCAGCCTTCTCCCGATCCTTGTCTTGGTGACGTTGGCTTTCGGAGTCAGCCAAGCCATCGCGGAGCAATCTGGGTCGGAGTGCCGCTATCAGCGGTCTGTGGACAATGATACTATCTGCATTCGAAAAGAAGCCTTCAATGCCGATCTCTGCAGTGTGCTGGAAAAGTTTGCCACGGCCTCCGACCTTCCCCCGGCCTTCTTTGCCCGGCTCATCTGGCGCGAGAGTTTATTCCGACCCGAAGCAATCAGCCAAAAGGGTGCCGAAGGTATTGCACAGTTCATGCCGGGCACGGCTCGTCAGCGCGGCCTGCAAAACAGCTTTGACGTGATCGATGCGCTTGATGCCTCTGCAAGTTATCTCGCGGAGCTGCGGACCAAGTTCGGCAATCTCGGTCTCGCCGCGGCAGCGTACAATGCTGGAGAGCAACGGTTAGCCCAGTTCTTGCAAAACGGGCGTCTTCCAATCGAGACGCGGGACTATGTCTTTGCCATCACTGGCAATCTGGCGGAAACCTGGCGTGACAATCCACCCGAGCGTCAAGCACCCCTGCTGGACGAGCAAAGGTCTTTTCAGGAAGGATGCCAGATCCTCGCTGAAACACGTCGCATGAACGACCCCGTCCTTACAGATTCAGCCGACTGGTCTGCCTGGGGGGTGCAACTGGCGGCTCATTACCGTCCTGAGGTCGTGGACCGCCTGTTTGCCCGCGCGATTGACAGGCTCTCCGCGCCTCTGAATGCTGAGCGCGGCCTGGTTGTCAGGCAACGGGGCGGAAATTTCGGATCGCGCCCTCGCTACGCGGCCCGGATCGGTCGGGAAACGCGAAGCGAGGCAACGAAACTTTGTGCCGAGATACGCTCGGCCGGGGTGCCATGTACCGTGTTTAGAAATCGCTGATTGATGCTGAGGCATGAGACACGCATTCAATTTACCATCGTGCCTTTGGGCTGGCAGATCAGAACGTCTGTGGACCAACGGGCGGCTTCTTTTTTGAAAGAGAGCGAGCACCTTGGTAGTAGCGAGGCTTCGAATTCCATTAACCAAAAGGCAAGTACGACACCAGCAATCCCGTGCAGTAGAGGTGTTCATGCTCATCTGGGCGGCGGGACGTTTGCGACTAACTCGTCCTAGAGTGAAAGATCGGGTCCATCCGGTTCGCTGGCAAACAGTTTGACAGCAAGGCTGCGGATAGATGGCTTGCTTGAAATTTTAAGGACGTTATGCAGCAGGTTGATGCCGAGCCGGCTTTGGGGGGGGGTCATCATGCGGAGCAATCTTCGGTACCCTCTGCCCCTTCTTGACCATTGGTCGCATCGCTTCTGATAGGCAAAGAGGGCTTGGCCAAGATTGCCTAAAAAGGCCCGCTTGAAAGCGGACCTTTGTCGATCAGGGCGTGGTCTTGTCGACAGGCACTGGCTCATCCGACGGAGTTGCCTCGTCCGAAGGCGCGGCCTCGTCAGTCGCCGGTGCGTCCGGCCCTTTGATCTGCTGGCCGTTGACGTTGACCGAGCCGTCGCTGGCGACCGCCACGTCCCAGCGTTGCGCGCCATCGGGGTCGACCTTGGCAAAGCCCTTGATCATCATCAGGGCGAAGGACGCCTGGTTTAGATCCGGATCGGTCTTTGCCAGTTCCTGCACGGCCGCGATCGTCTTGTCGTAGTCGCGCGCCACGATCGATGCGTTCAGTTTGTAGTCTTTATTCGTATCGGCGCGGCCTTCCATCTCCCCGGATATCTCGACGTCGTAGACGCTGGACTTGGCGCTGACCTTCGGAAAATCGACCTTCAGAATACCGCCCGGAAAGAGCTTCTCGGCAGCCTGTTGTCCCGCCTCCCTGCCGTCGCCGGTCGACTTGGTGAAATCCGTCTTCATGAACTCGTCGCCGAGGGCTGCGAAATCCATGCCCGGCACGCCGAACTGGATATCGAGCGCCTGCGGCAGGAAGGCGGTGTAACTGGCAGGAACCAGTATGCTGTCGAGTTTCATGTCGGCAGCATCCATCGCCACGCCGATGCGCATCGCGTTGCTCGGCCCATCCACCTTAAAGTGATAGCCAAAGGATTTGGCGCCGGCGCTACCGACATCGCTGGTGATGGCGAGGTTGTTGAGCCTGATGGTTTCCTCGAGCGAGCTCAGCAGCGGAAACGCATTGCCGAGCATGTCCTTGAGCTTGCTCTCGCTCTCGTTGGTGAGATGCTCCTGATCGACGTGATCGAGCACGAACAAAACTATTTCCTTCAAGTCCACGGCTGCAATGCCATTGACCTTGGCATCGAAATCCAGGCTGTCTGCCGAGATCTGGATCGGCGGCACTTCCTTGCCGCTGACCTGCTCCGCAAAGGTGTTGAGCTTTCCGTTGGCAGCAAAATCCAGGCGACCGGCAGTGGCGCTTTCGGCAGAGCTCAACTTGTAGATTATGTTGCCGAAGCTGGCCTTGACCACCTCGGTATCGGTAGACGAGGTGAATTTCGATTCTTTGGCGCTGAAATCACCGGAGCGGAAATAGCTGATTGCCGGGTCGAAGACCGCGTCAAACACCATGTCGGAAACCGAATAGGTGAAGTTCGATCGCTTCTTGTCGGGCCCGGTGAAATGGCCGGTGACATTGAGGTTGTTATTGCCTTTGAGATCCCAGAGCCCGCTGTCCTGCGGTGTGGCGAACATTTTGAAGGGTTTCAGGCCCTTGATGTCGAAATCCTTTTTCTTGATCTTCGCCAGCAGTTTGGCGAAGTCGTAGCCGATCTCGTAGCGCGATCCGGCCGGTTTGACCGTGACAGGCGCACTCTTGGCTATGTCCTTCGGCAGCAAATGATTGAGAGTGTCACGGATATCGTTGGCGCCGTCCTGGCTAATATCCGCCGCGGACGCCGCCGTAGCCAAAACGACAATAATGGCGGTCGTCGCCGTGATAAGCCTGTGACGCATCTTGATAAATCTCCCTTAGCCGCATGAAGGCGCGCATGTGAGATCTCTGCAGCTCCGGTGTCAAGCCTGCAAAAGCGTTTGATGGTAATGCTACTGATAACGACAATGTCGGTTGCCGCGTGTGATGATCGCTGACAAACTGCGATCCTGCGGTGCAGCCAAACGGGAGATCATAGGCAGTGAACTACGCCTTAAAAACGGTTTAGTTTTCGGCGTAGTTCTTGTTATGGCCTGTTGTGAAAATAATGGCAGCAAAGATAGGAAAGAAGAACTTGTCCAAGGCGATTGACCCTTGGTACAGCCATCGCGTCCTCATTGGACGCGGTGGCCGATTTATCGTGAGAAGCTATGGCCTATGCCGTTCTGTATCGTTCCAACCAATGAGCGTAGGGAGCGGGAAGCGTCCAAGACGGCTTATCGACGCCCAGTTCGAGCGCCGCGTGATAGGGCCAATGGGGATTGGCAAGCAACGGGCGACCGAGTGAAACCATGTCGACGACATCGTCCGTGATCAGGGCATTGGCCTGCTTTGGCTCGCTGATGTACCAGCTCGTGGTCGCCGGCAGCCCGGCCTCGCGCCGTACCCGCTGGGCGATCGGTCCCATGAATGCGGGGCCCCAGGGAATATTTGCGGTCGGCGTGGAGAACCCGATGCTGACATCGATGATATCGAGACCGCCAGCCTTAAAGCGGCGAACCATCTCGATTCCCTCTTCCAAGTCGTTCGAGCCGTCGAATTCGGTGACGCCAAAGCGGGCCGCGAGCGGCAGATGGTCCGGCCAGACGTCACGCACGGCAGCCAGCGTCTCGAGCAGAAATCTCGCCCGACCGTCAAAGTCGCCGCCATAGGCGTCGTTGCGCTGATTGGACCAGGTGGAGAAGAAGCTCTGCGCAAGGTAGCCATGGGCAAAGTGAAGCTCAAGCCATTCAAAGCCGGCGGCCAGTGCCCGCTTGGCGGCGGAGACAAAATCCGCCTTGATCCGCTCGATATCGGCGAGCGTCATGGCCGTAGGCACTTTGGGGAGATTTGCACCGAAGGCGATGGCCGAGGGTGCGATTGTTTCCCAACCGCGCGCGTCGGTCTCGGCAATATGATCGTCCCCCTCCCACGGGCGGTTGGCGCTCGCCTTGCGGCCTGCATGTCCGATCTGAATTCCAGGAACAGCACCTGCGGCCTTCATCGCGCTGACGGCCTTTTTCCAAGGCTCGATCTGCGCGTCGCTCCAAATGCCGGCGCATCCCGGAGTGATACGGCCTTCCGGCGATACGGCTGTCGCTTCGGCAATCACCAAGCCTGCCCCGCCACGCGCAAGGCCGGCGAGATGGACATGGTGCCAATCATTGATAAATCCGTCATCTGCCGAATACTGGCACATCGGCGACACTGCGATGCGGTTTCGCAAGGTGATGTCTTTGACGGTGAAGGGGGTAAACAAGGACGACATGGAGACTCCAATTTAGAACTGCGTCACTCTATGCATCTTCGCTAGTTCGATTACAATCGAACTTTGCAACAAACTATTGTGATGCTATGAGAAGCGATGCGCGCCATTCCACACCCTGCCTTGGAAAATGTCACACTCAGCCAAGTGCTCTATGCCCTAAGTGACCCCGTGCGCCTGAGCGTCGTGCGCCAACTGGCCAGCAAAGGGCAGGCCACCTGCTCGGCACTGGACGGCGGGCGGCCAAAGTCCAGCATGTCCCACCACTTCAAGGTTCTAAGGGAGGGTGGACTGGTATTCACCCGTACGGACGGTCCAGCGCACTTGAATGATCTGCGTCGGGAAGAGATCGATAGGCGGTTTCCGGGTTTACTGACCGCCGTTCTCGCCGCAGCGGACCAGCTAGGCTAATGCCGTTGGAAAACGGCGTTCGCGCCATGCAGAAAGACGATCTGCAAATCGCCATTCGCGGCCTGCCGCCGACGATCGCGATAGCTGGCTTTCAGCGCCGAGCACGACACGACGACACCAGCGCCCTCGGCGGCGCTGAAAGCCGCTCGCACTTTATCCAGCCATGGCCAGCGGTCCGCATCGCTCAAAGCAACGCCTTGCGACATTTTCTCGACATTGGCTGGCGGATGCAGCATGTCGCCCTCGACAAATGCCAGACCGAGCCGGGCAGCCAGCATCGCGCCGACGGACGACTTGCCGCAGCCCGATACGCCCATCACCAGGATCAGGCTCTCGATCCCGCGCGATCACAAGCAGGTGGTGATACCGCCATCGACATAGAGCGTGTGTCCGTTCACGAAGGAGGAAGCATCACCCGACAAAAACACGGCGGCTCCGATCAGCTCGTCGACCTTGCCCCAGCGGCCGGCCGGCGTGCGCTTCTGCAGCCAGGCGGAAAATTCCGGGTCGTCGACCAGCGCCTGGTTGAGCGGTGTCTCGAAATAGCCGGGCGCGATCGCGTTGATCTGCAGTCCGTATTTGGCCCAGTCCGCGCACATGCCGCGCGTCAGATTCTTGACCGCACCCTTGGTGGCCGTATAGGGCGCAATCCCGGGACGGGCGAGTTCGCTTTGGACCGAGGCGATATTGATGATTTTTCCGGTGCCGCGGGCGATCATGCCCTTGGCGACCGCCTGGCCGACATAGAACACGCTGGAAATATTGGTGCTCAACAGCTGCTCCCAGCGCTCGGCCGGAAAATCCTCGAGCGGCGCGCGAAACTGCATGCCGGCATTGTTGACAAGGATGTCGATCGCACCGATGTCGCGTTCAATTGCCGCGACGCCGGTTTTGACGGCCTCGGCGGTGGTGACATCGAAAGGCGCCATTGAAACCGTATGACCTTCAGCGAGAAAGGTGTCAGCCGCCGCCTCGAGCTTCGAGACGTCGCGGCCGTTCAGCACGATCTCGGCCCCGTACGCGGCGAGCCCCCGGGCAATCGCAAGGCCTATGCCCTGCGACGAGCCGGTGATCAGCGCCCGCCGGCCGCTGAGGTCGAACAATGGAAAACTCATGGAAATCCTCCCAGATTTGAAATTCTAGTGCCCCAGCGTCGTCTTGATGCCGTTCATGCGACACGCAGGAACGGATCGGAATGAACATAGAAAACTGGACGCCTTTCTCCAGCCAATAGGGCATCTCGTCGGCGGTCACCAGCGTTCCGGCGATCTTTCCGGCAGCCCGGATCTTTTCGACCGCATAGCCGACCTTGTCGATCACCGCCTGCGGACGCGGCTGGCCGAAGGGCGGCGCTGGCGGAAAGCCCATGTTCTGCGACAGGTCGCCGGGGCCGATGAAGAACAAGTCGACGCCATCGACGGCGACCAGTTCGTCAATATTGTCGATCGCCTCCAGCGTTTCGATCATGCTGACCACAAGGCGTTTTTCGTAATCCGACGGCAGGGCATAGCGCACGGCGTCGACGACGGCGCGAGCCTGGTCAGCGGTATCGACCATCGGCACCATCAGCCCGTCGGCGCCTGCATTGAGATAGCGGATCAGCAGCGAGCGCTGATGCGATTCCGGCCGCACGATCGCCGCACCGCCGGCCTCGCGGATGTCACCGTCGATGAGGTTGCCGTTCTTGCAAAGCTGCACGTGGATGCGTTTCTTTTCAAGAACAAGGCCGTGCATGGATCGACGGATTCGATCTTCGAACACCCGCTGGATGCAGTCGTATGGCTGGCTAATCAGCTTGCAGGGCGCGGGCACAGGCTGGAGGCGGGCGACATCGTCACGACCGGGTCCTGCACCACGATCCTTCAGGTCCTTCCGGGAGAACATATGGCTGCCGCGTTCGAAACGCTTGGGCAGGTCGAATGTATTTTCCGCTGAGGCAGGCCCGCTGTTTCAGGCGGCAGTGATCCCCGCCTGAAGTTGGTTCGGCCGTCGCCATTCAACGCCCATCCGTGAGGGCAATGTAGATCTGATCCGCCGTGTCGGCTTTTCTGATCGCCTCCAGCACGCCGTCGGCCCGCATGTGCCGGGCGATCGCGGCCAGGATTGTCAGATACTCGCTTTTCCGGTTGACCGGCACCAGCAGCAGAAATATCAGATCGACGGGCTCTCCGTCGATGGCTTCAAAATCAATTGCCTTGCCCAGACGACATACGAGAATGAAGATGTCGGTCAGTTCCGAAATGGTGGCGTGCGGAACGGCAATGCCCAGGCCTATCCCGGTCGACCCAAGATTTTCCCTGCGATCCAAGGCTTCGAATATCACTTCTTCGGTAACATCGAACCCTTTGGAGGCCTTTGATGCCAGTGCATGAAGCAGTTTTACCTTGGATGGCGCCGAGACGTTGCAAAGAACGTTCGTAGGCAGGATAACATCGGAAAGTTGCATCGGGTACTCGCGGTTATGGAAGGCATGGCGCAGAGGCTTTGGAAGCCAAAACTCAGATTTCAAAGCTGGAAAGCGTCGGGTTCCCGCAGCCGATATCCCACCCCGGTCTCAGTGGTGATATAGTGCGGCTGATCGGGTGCGATCTCAATTTTCTGTCGGAGCTGGCGCACGTAGACGCGCAGGTACTGGATGTCAGCGGCACCACCCCAGATGTGCTTCATCAGGAACTGATGCGTAAGGGCCTTTCCGGCATGCTGCACCATGATACGCAGGATGTCGTATTCCTTCGGCGACAGCTTGACCTCGTTGCCATCCACCTTGACCACGCGCTTGACCAGATCGACCATCAGGCCACCCGTCTGGAAGATCGGCTTTTCGCCCTGGGTCTGCAACCGATGGCGCAACGCGACCCGGATACGGGCGGCAAGCTCGTTGATGCCGAACGGCTTGGTGACATAGTCGTCCGCCCCCGTCTCCAGTGCCTGGACGATGCCCGCTTCGTCGGTACGGCTGGACAGAATGACGATGGGCACGTCGATCCCCTTCTCTTTCCACTGGCGCAGGAGATCGTGTCCAGCAATGTCTGGCAGACCGAGATCAAGCAAAATCAGGTCGGGCAACGCTGTCTTCACCGCCTCCTGCGCCTCAGCGCCATTGACAGCTTCGCTGACTTCGAAACCCAGTGCGCCCAAGCCCAGTCTCAGGAGCTTGCGGATCGGGGGCTCGTCATCGACGACAAGGATCTTGATGACTGAGTTGGTCATGGAGCTTCATCCAATTGCAATGTGTTCAGCGGGATGGGCAGGCGGATGGTAAAGACGGCGCCTGTACGATCGATGCGGTTTCCGGCGACGATCGTTCCACCCATCGCCTCGACAAAGCCGCGGCAGATCGACAGGCCGAGGCCGGTGCCGGCGCGCACGTGGTCACCCTTGCGCACGCGATAGAATGTGTCGAATACCCGCTCGAGGTCGCCGGGCGGCAGGCCGGGGCCCTCATCGAGAACCTGCAGGATAAACTGACCGGAATCCGTCCAGCCCTTCACCGTGATCGTGGACTGCTCGGGCGCGTATTTCCCGGCATTGTCAAGCAGATTGAACAGCACCTGCTCGAACAGCACCGGATCGACCTTCACCATCGGCAGGTCGGCCGGCATCCGCATCTCGGTCTTGTGACGACCAAGAATCTTCGTTGCGCGTTTCAAGGCACTGCCGACGATATCGCCGGGATAGTGCAGCGCCGAATTAGGCTCCATCGCTCCGGATTCGATCTTGGTCATGTCGAGCAGGTTGGCGATAAAACGATTGAGCCGTTCGGATTCGTCAATGACGCTGGCCAGCAAATCGACGCGGTCCTCTTCCGGCAGGGTGGCGGCAAAGTCCTTCAAGGTGCCGGCAGCTCCCATGATCGAAGCCAACGGCGTCTTCAGGTCGTGCGAGATCGAGGTCAGCAAGGCTGAGCGCAGCCGGTCGGCTTCCGCTGCAAGCTTGGCCCGGTCGACATCGGCGACGAGCTGGATGCGTTCGATCGCAAGCGCCGCCTGGTCGGCCAGAGCGTCCAGCAGCCGCTGCTGCTCCGGGGTCAGCAGCGGCCCCTGACGGTCATTGTCGAGCCCGATCACGCCGACGGCCGCGCGGCCCGTACGCAGTGGAAGATAGAGACGTTTCGCCCCCGGCAGGGTATCGGCGCCTCGTCCGGCCGGCAGATTGTGTTCCCAGGCCCAGCGGGCGGCTGCGATATCGGCATCGACCAGCGTATCGTCCGGCGGATAGCCGGCCTTGACGGCGATGGTATCCCCGTCCGGCAAGAGCAGCACGACCCGCACCTTCAGCATCGAAGCGATCTGGAAGGCGGTCGCCCACAGCACATCGTCGAGCGTGCCGGTGCCCGCCAGCTTCTTGGCAAACAGATAGAGATCCTCTGTGGTGCGGGCGCGTTGACGGGCGGCGGCAGCCTGACGCTGGACGCTGGCCGTCAGGTTGGAGGCAACGATGGCAACGCCGAGGAAGAAGAAGAAGGCGACCACGCTTTCCGGATTGCCGATCTCCATCGAGTAGCGCGGCGGCAGCAGGAAGAAGTTGAACACGACCGCCCCGAGAAGGCAGGCGTAGAGTGCAGGCCTAAGTCCTTGAGTGACGGCCGTCGCCAGGACTGCCATCAGGAATACCAGTGCAATGTTCTGCACATCCATGAACTGGTCGAGCAGCATGGCGACGAACAGCGCGATTGCAACGAATCCTGTGCTGAGACCATAGGGCTTCAGGCGGAATGGGGTCTGCACTGCCGCCGTCGCAATACCTTTGGGTTGAACAGCCTTGTCGCTATCGCTGCCCGAAACCACGTGGACGCTGATATCGCCGGCTTGCTGAATCAGACCTGCGCTGACCGAGCCGGAGACCCATTCACGCCACGTCGATGTCTTCGGTCGTCCGATGACGATATGCGTGATGTTGTTGGCGCTGGCATGGCGAAGAATATCGTCTGCCACCTCGTTGCCCGGCAGCGTGACTGCTTCACCGCCCAACTGCTCCGCCAACCTCAACGTCGCGGCCAGCCGATCTCGATCTTCCTCGGAAAGATTGATGGCGCGCGCGGTCTCGACATAGACGGCTGCAAAGGGACCCCGCAGGCGGCCTGCCATCCGGGCTGCATAACGAACCAGCGCCGCACTTCGAGGGGTCTCATCGATCGCAACCAGAATGCGCTCGCCGGCTGCCCAGGGTCCGGCGATCGCATGGGCCTGCATGTGGCTCAGCAACTGGTCGTCAACCCGCTGCGCGGTGCGCCTGAGTGCTAACTCGCGCAGCGCCGTCAGGTTGCCCGGGGTGAAATAGCCTTTCAGGGCGCGCTGGGCCGTATTGGACACATAGACCTTGCCATCGTTCAACCGCTTGATCAGGTCGTCCGGTGTCAGGTCGATGATCTCGATATCGTCGGCCTCATCGATGATCGAATCCGGAACAGTTTCGCGCACCCGGATGCGGGTGATCTGCGAGACGATGTCGTTAAGGCTTTCGACGTGCTGGATGTTCAACGTCGTATAGACATCGATCCCGCGGGCCAAAATCTCCTTGACGTCGAGGTAGCGTTTGGGATGGCGGCTTCCGGACGCGTTCGTGTGAGCGAGTTCGTCGACCAGCACCAGACCGGGACGACGGGCAAGAATGGCATCGAGATCCATTTCATCGAGCGAACGGCCTTTGTAGTCGATATCGACGCGGGGAATGATTTCGAATCCTTCCACCAGGGCGGCGGTCTCGGCGCGGCCATGGGTTTCGACCACGCCGATGACCACGTCGACACCGTCGGCAATCTTTGCTCGACCCGACAGCAGCATTTCATATGTCTTGCCAACACCTGGAGCAGCGCCCAGAAAGATCTTAAGACGGCCGCGGCTTTCGCGGCTGGCGCGCTCCAGAAGAGCATCTGGTGACGGTCTGTTCTTGTCGCGTTGATCGTCTGGCATTCGAATCGCTACTTTCAATCATGATGGCCGGGAAGGATTCACACCCTTCCCGGCCGCCTGCCATTCAGGGCTTTACACTGCTATCAAGCGCCTGGTTGAGAGCCAGGACATTCACCGTCGGCTCACCGATAAATCCGAGTTCGCGACCTTTGACAATCTGGTCGACCAATGCGGTGAGCTTTGCCCCGTCGATCCCCCTGGCTTTTGCGACGCGCGGCACCTGGAAATAGGCGGCCTCCGGCGAGATCTGCGGATCGAGCCCGCTGCCTGAGGTCGTGACCAGATCCATCGGAACTGGCACGCCGGGATTTTCCGCCTGTCGGGCGGCGATGTCTGTCGTCATCCGATCGATCAGCTTCGGGTTGGCCGGGCCGAGATTGGAGCCGCTGGACGACGAGGCGTTGTAGCCGTCCCCCGCCGCCGAAGGTCGACCGTGGAAATAGGTGTCGCCAGCGAAAGTCTGACCTATCAGTTCCGAGCCAATGACCGTACCGTTGTTTTCAACCAGACTGCCATTGGCCTGGTGCGGGAAGAAAGCCTGCGCTAGGCCGGTCATCGCCAGGGGGTAGAGAAGTCCGGTGACTGCGGTCAGTCCGATAAACAGCACCAGTGCGGGTTTGAGTTGCTTGAGCATTGTCGTGTTTCCTTAAATCAGGCCGAGGGCGGTGATTGCCATGTCGATGGCCTTGATGCAGACGAACGGCACGATGACGCCACCCAGGCCGTAAATCAGCAGGTTTCGGCTGAGCAGTGCGCCAGCGCCGACGGCCCGGTATTTGACGCCGCGCAGCGAGAGCGGGATCAGTGCCACGATCACCAGCGCATTGAAGATGATCGCCGACAGGATGGCGCTCTGCGGCGTTGCCAGCCCCATGATGTTGAGCGCGCCGAGTTGTGGATAGAAGGCCAGGAACATCGCCGGGATGATGGCAAAGTATTTGGCTATATCGTTGGCGATCGAGAACGTGGTGAGCGCGCCGCGGGTCATCAGCAACTGTTTGCCGATCTCGACGATCTCGATCAGTTTTGTCGGATCGCTGTCGAGGTCAACCATGTTGCCGGCCTCGCGGGCGGCGACCGTGCCGGTATTCATCGCCACGCCGACATCGGCCTGGGCCAATGCGGGCGCGTCATTGGTGCCGTCGCCGCACATCGCCACCAGCTTGCCCTTGGCCTGCTCCTCGCGGATCAGCGCCAGCTTCATTTCCGGCGTTGCCTGGGCCAGAAAGTCGTCGACACCGGCTTCAGCGGCGATGGCAGCTGCCGTCATCGGATTGTCGCCAGTGATCATCACCGTGCGAATGCCCATCTGCCTGAGTTCGGCAAACCGCTCCCTGATGCCGCCCTTGACGATGTCCTTCAGATGAATGATCCCCATCAGGCGATCATTGAGGGCGACGGCCAGCGGCGTGCCGCCGGATTTTGCGACCTCATCGGCGATCGCCTGGGCTTCGCGGATGACATCGCTGCGGGTGCCGATGTTGCCCGTGGCGACATTGGCAAGGTTGAGGTAGGTGAGCACGGCTTCGACCGCGCCCTTGCGGATGGTCGAGCCATCGAGATCGACACCGCTCATCCGGCTTTGCGCCGTGAAGGGGACAAACGTGGCATTCAGGCTCGCCATCTCACGTGCCCGGATACCGTACTTGTCCTTGGCAAGCACGACGATCGAACGACCTTCCGGGGTCTCGTCGGCCAGCGATGCCATCTGTGCGGCATCTGCCAATTCCTGCTCGGAAACACCCTTGACCGGACGAAACGCCGTCGCCTGGCGGTTGCCGAGCGTGATCGTACCTGTCTTGTCGAGCAGCAGCGTGTCGATGTCGCCTGCCGCTTCCACCGCACGACCGGACATGGCCAGCACGTTGAAGCGCACGAGACGGTCCATG
>Ga0247730_1000799_pt1 | contig 20037 bp, 15 predicted proteins | sample UWRJL073202C2_FD_180959 | JGI IMG/M metagenome (GOLD analysis project Ga0247730, IMG submission 180959) | Plant litter microbial communities from Arlington Agricultural Research Station in Wisconsin, United States - UWRJ-L073-202C-2 | ecosystem: Environmental > Terrestrial > Plant litter >... | reverse complement strand
AAATTTTTGGCGTTTTTCGAGTGTTCGGCAAGGCCGGTGATCGGCAGCGTCGAGGTATTGGAGGCAAAAACAGCGTCGGGCGACAGTTCCGCCTCGACGGCCTCGATCACCGCCTGCTTGACGGCGCGGTCCTCGAACACCGCCTCGATCACCAACTCGGCGCCGGTGAGTTCGGAATATTCGGCAGACGGGGTTATCAGCGCCAGCAGGCTCTCGCCCTGCTCGGCGCTCAGCCGGCCCTTGGCGACGGTGGCCTTGACCAGGGTTTCAACCTGGGCCTTGCCGGCGCTGGCGGCATTCAGGTCGCGGTCGAGCAGGGTGACGGGGATGCCGGCGGCGGCTGTGACATAGGCAATCGAGGCCCCCATGAAGCCGGCGCCGACGACGCCGACCTTGGTGAACTTCGTCTTCGCGATCCCGGCCGGGCGGCGGGCGCCTTTGCCGAGTTCCTGCATCGACACGAACAGCGAGCGGATCATCGAAAAGGCTTCGGTGGAGCGCAGCACTTCAGTGAAATAGCGCTGCTCGACCTTCAGCGCCGTATCGAACGGCAGCTGCAGACCTTCGTAGACGCATTTGAGAATGGCCATGGCACCCGGATACTTTCCAGACGTTTCGCGGCGCAGCAGGGCCGGAACGGCCGGCCAGAGTTGGGCCGCCGCGGGCGTCCAGATGCCGCCGCCGGGGGCCTTGAAGCCTTTTTCGTCCCAGGGGGCGACGGGTTTCAGGCCGTCCTTGATCATCTGCTTGGCCGCCCCAATCAGTTGGTCGGGCTCGACCACCTGATGGATCAGCCCCATGGCCTTGGCGCGGCTTGCGGTCAGACTGGAGCCGGTGGTCATCATCTGCAGCGCGTCCTGGGCATTGGTCAGCCGCGGCACCCGCTGGGTTCCGCCGGCGCCCGGGAAAATGCCGACCTTGACTTCCGGCAGCGCGATTTTCACGCTCTTGGCGTTCGAGGCGACCCGGCCATGGCAGGCAAGCGACAGCTCGAAAGCGCCGCCCATGCAGACACCGTTGATGGCCGAGACCCAGGGTTTGCCGCAGGTTTCGAGCTTGCGGAACAGCTGGTTCATGCCGCCGACCAGGTCGAACAGCTTTTGCGCGGCAGTGTCGGGGTCGGCGGCCTTCTGTTCCTGGTAGAAGGAAAACATGCCCTTGATCATCGACAGATCGGCGCCGCCGGAAAACGAGGATTTGCCGGAGGTGAACACCGCGCCCTTGATGGCGGCATCGCCGGCTACCTGGTCGATCAGTGCGTCGAGTTCGGTGAGCACTTCGGCAGTGAAGACATTCATCGACTTGTTGGGCATGTCCCAGGTGATCAGCGCGATGCCATCTTCGTCCGGGACGATGGTGAAATTGGTGTAGGTCATGGCGGGTTCCTCTCCCTGAAAAATCTGTGGCGGCCCTGCCTCCGCTAGAGGCCGGCTAAAGCCCCTCCCCCTTGTGGGGAGGGGTTGGGGAGGGGCTTTCTTTTGGAAAAGAACCTCTCCCCTCGCTACGCTCGAACCTCCCCACAAGGGGGAGGGTTGGCCTCACGCTCTTGTCAGCGGAACAGCAATACTGCGATGACGATCGCGACGAAAACCACGCAAACGGCGATGCCCCGATAGGTGTTGCGCGATCGACGCTTGATCTCGTCCTTGGAGACGACCCGCATCGACGTCGTTTGCGCATCGCGCATATCGGCTTCGAGATTGCGCAGCTGGAAATGCCGTTTGGTTTCGTTCTGAGTCATCCAAAGCTTCCCTGATACTGGTGGCTCCTCTCCCTCCCCCTTGTGGGGAGGGGTTGGGGAGGGGTTTTCTTTTGGAAAAGAGCCCCTCCCCTCGCTGCGCTCGACCCTCCCCACAAGGGGGAGGGTTGGCCTCACACCCGCTCAATAATTGTTGCCGTGCCCATGCCGGCGCCGATGCAGAGCGTCACCAGCGCGGTGTTCAGATCGCGGCGTTCCAGTTCATCGAGCACGGTACCCAAGATCATCGCGCCGGTGGCACCCAGCGGGTGGCCCATGGCGATGGCGCCGCCGTTGACGTTGATCTTGTCGTGGGCAATGTCGAAGGCCTGGCAGTAGCGCAGCACCACGGCGGCAAAGGCCTCGTTGAGTTCGAACAGGTCTATATCGGCGATCGTCATGCCGGCGCGCTTTAAGAGTTTTTCGGTGACATCGACGGGTCCGGTCAGCATCAGCGCCGGATCGGAGCCGATATTGGCGAAGGCTTTTATACGCGCCCGCGGGTTCAGGCCCATGCTTTCGCCACCAGCCTTCGAGCCGAGCAGCACGGCGGCGGCGCCATCGACGATGCCCGACGAATTGCCGGCGTGGTGGACATAGTTGATGCTTTCGATCTCCGGATGCGCCTGGATGGCGACGGCGTCAAAACCGCCCATCTCGCCGGGCATCTGGAACGACGGGTTGAGGCCGGCCAGCGACTGCATGTCCGTGGTCGGGCGCATGTGCTCGTCGCGCGCCAGAATGGTGATGCCGTTCTGGTCTCTGATGAGAATCACCGAACGGGCGAACCAGCCGGCGTCCCAGGCGGCCGCGGCACGCTTCTGGCTTTCGACCGCGTAGGCGTCGACGTCGTCGCGGGAAAATCCGTATTTGGTGGCAATCAGATCGGCGGACACGCCCTGCGGCATGAAATAGGCGGGGAAATTGACCGAGGGATCCATGTACCAGGCGCCGCCGGACATGCCCATGCCGATCCGCGACATGCTCTCGACGCCGCCGGCGATGACGATGTCATCGGCCCCTTGCGCGATTTTTGCCGCACCGAGATTGACGGCGTCGAGACCCGAAGCGCAGAAACGCGAGATCTGCATGCCCGGCGCCTTGTTGGAATAACCGGCCTCGAAGGCGGCGGCTTTGGGGATAACGGCGCCGGCCTCGAACACCGGATCGACGCAGCCGAAAATGATGTCATCGACGGTGGATGTGTCGAGCCCGTTGCGGTCACGCAGCGCCTGCAGAGTTTTTGCCGCAAGCCGCGGCGTCGGCACCTCGTGCAAGGCGCCATCCTTCTTTCCGCGGCCGCGCGGGGTGCGCACATGGTCGTAAATGAAGACGTCGGTCATGGTTTGATCTCCCTGAGGCGCATCCAGTAGAGGATGCTGCCGCTCAAAATACAAATGGTTTCGCCGATGGCGCGGCGTCCTCGGCCTTACCCTCCCCCTTGTGGGGAGGGTCGAGCGCAGCGAGGGGAGGGGTGTTGCGGCATCGGGACAATTAGATCAGTGTCTTCAAAAAAGACCCCTCCCCAACCCTCCCCATAAGGGGGAGGGAGTCGTCCGCGCATGACGCGCCACCTTCGCCCCGCGGGAGCGGAGAAAAGCCCCTCGCCCGCTAAAATGCCTCCGCCGCCAGCGCCATCATGCTATCGGCGCCGCTCTCGATCCGGGTCTTGCGCAACACCGTTTCCGGCATGATCTTCTCCATAAAAAACCGCGCGGTAATCAGCTTGTTCTGCATGAAATCACCCCGCGGATCGCCATTGGCAAGAGCCGCCTGCGCTGCCTTGGCGATTTTTGCCCACATGTAGCCGAGCACGACGAGGCCGGAGAGGTGCATGTAGTCGGTCGAGCCGGCACCGGCATTGTCCGGTTTTGCCATGGCGTTCTGCATGAACCACATGCTGGCGGCCTGCAGGTCGTTGAGGCCCTTCTTCAGCGGCTTGGTGAAGCCGGCGAGGTTTTCGTCGGATCGGTTGTCCTCGCAGAAATCGCCGATCTCCTTGAACAGCGCCATCACCGCGCGGCCGCCGTTCTGGCCGAGCTTGCGGCCAACGAGATCGAGCGCCTGGATGCCGTTGGTGCCCTCGTAGAGCATGGCGATACGGGCGTCGCGGACATACTGGCTCATGCCGTGTTCCTCGATATAGCCGTGCCCGCCAAACACCTGCTGGGCCATGACCGCGTGATCAAAACCCTTGTCGGTCATCACGCCCTTGAGGATCGGGGTCATCAGGCCCAAAATGTCATCGGCAGCCTGGCGTTCCTTCTCATCCGGCGAGCGGTGGGCGATGTCGGATTTCAGCGCCGTCCACAAAAGGAAGGCGCGTCCGGCCTCGTTGAAGGCTTTGATGGTCATCAGCGTGCGGCGGATATCGGGGTGAACGATGATCGGGTCGGCTTTCTTGTCCGGCGCCTTGACGCCCGACAGCGAGCGGCCCTGGATGCGGTCGCGGGCGTAGTCGGCCGCATTCTGATAGGCGACCTCGGCGATTGCCAGCCCCTGCAGGCCGACGCTGAGGCGGGCCTCGTTCATCATCACGAACATGGCGTTGAGGCCGCGGTTTTCCGGGCCGATCAGATATCCGGTCGCCTCGTCATAGTTCATTACGCAGGTGGCGTTGCCGTGGATGCCCATCTTGTGCTCGATGGCGCCGCAGCTGACGCCGTTGGCATCGCCGATCGATCCGTCGGCAGAGACCTGAAATTTCGGAACGATGAACAGCGAAATGCCCTTAGTGCCCTCCGGCGCGCCCTCGATCCGCGCGAGCACCAGATGGATGACGTTTTCGGTCATGTCGTGATCGCCGGCCGAGATGAATATTTTTTGGCCGGAAATCCGGTAGGCGCCGTTGCCGTCCGGCACGGCGCGGGTGCGCAGCAGGCCGAGATCGGTGCCGCAGTGCGGTTCGGTGAGGTTCATGGTGCCGGACCAGGTGCCCTCGACCATTTTCGGCAGATAGTTTGTCTTTTGCTCGTCGCTGCCATGCACCAGGATGGCAGCGATCGCCCCCTGGGTCAGGCCCGGATACATCATCAGCGCCATGTTGGCCGAGGACATATATTCACCGACGGCGGCATGCAGCGTGTAGGGCAAGCCCTGGCCGCCGAATTCCGCCGGTGCGGCCAAACCGATCCAGCCGCCCTGGCAATATTGGTCATACACCGGCTTGAAGCCTGTAGGTGTGGTGATACGGCCATCGGCGTGGCGCACGCACCCTTGCTGGTCTCCTGACAGATTGACCGGAAACAGGCCTTCCTCGGCCAGTCGCCCGGCCTCGCCCAGAATCGCCTCGATCATGTCCGGCGTGGCATCCTCGAAACCGGGGAGATTGTTGTAGCGTTCGAGGCCCAGAACGTCGTTGAGCACGAACAGCGTGTCGTTCACCGGGGCTTTATACACTGGCATCCTAAAAGCTCCTCCAAGCCATCAGTCGGATCTTCATCCGCAATGTCGCACAGCCTACAAAATATTGACGTGCGCGTAAACGTCAAATTTTCCGATGAGGCAGCAATTTTTTAATGCCAACGTTGATTGCGTTGCCGTTCCTAAGGGCGTGAGCGAATCGCGGTTGAAAGCGGGGTGCTGGAAGATCGCCGCCTTGGCGTTCTCGCGATCAAAGGGGGACCCAGATGATGCAGCATGGCATCTATCGCGGCTGGCATGACCGGAAATTCCGCAATCGTTAAGAAAGTTCACGCCGGTTAACGGGTTGTTTACCACGTTTCGTGAATTGTGGACTTTACGTGCAGTGTTTCGCGGCGGCCATTCGTTGCTCGCAAAAATGCCGCGCACGATTTGGTCAGCTTTGGGTAAGGTAACTCTAATATTCGTATATGAATATATAGTTAAACTGGCCCGATCACCGGGCAAATCGACTGAGTAAAACGCCACTGCCGGAATGAGTTCCGGGACAACGTCGAAGCGAGCAAAAATATGAACGGATCGCGACCCAATCCTTCCCGCCCTGCCGAGAGATCCTCGCTGGATGCGCTCAGCCGCACGATCGAAGGCCTCGAAGCCCGAATCGAGGGACTTATGGGCACGGCGGCGCGCGATCCGCGGCAAGCGCCAGTGCAGATGACAAATCCAACCGCGGAGCGCGCACCGCCGCTCCAGCGTCAAGCGCCGCGCGAGAGCTACCCGGCGCGCGAGCCACGTGCGGAAACGCCGACACGGTCCGATCCGCTCGCCGAGATCCGCCAGCGCCAGCGCGCGCTGGAAACCAGCCGCGAGCGTCAGCCGCCGCAGCCCGAACGGATCGAACGTCCGGCCGCTGCCGTTCAACAGTCTCGCGAACGGCTTGCCGATCCGCGCCCGGTCGAGCCGCGCCCCTCGGATACCCGGCAGCCGGCACCGCAGACCCGCACAGAATCACGGCCTTTGACCCGCGCCGAGACGCGCCCCGCTGCCGATTACCGCGCCGAACTCCGTCCGCGCGCAGCTGCCCCGATCGTACCGTCTGCGCCCGCCATTACCGCCGCCCCGCCCGCGCCGCCGACCGACACAGCGATGCGCGACATCGCCCAGGCGCTCGTCAGCCTGCGCCATGACCTGAAGCAGGATATTTCCGAAGGCGTCGCCCGCGAGATCAACGAGTTGCGCGGCGAAATCCGCAGCATCAAGACGATTGCCGAAGACCAGAAATTTGCAGAAGACGTCCGCCAGGATCTGGCGCGGCTGGCCGACAGCATCAGCCTGCTTGGCCAGCAGGCGACCACGCCGGAAGCCGAAGGGCTGAAGGAAGAATTCGAGGAACTGCGCTCGCTGATGGACGGGCTTGCCCGCGAGGATTCCATGCAGCGCATGGAATCCCGCTGGACCGGCGTCGAAACCAAGATCGATGGCTTCGACAGCGACGGCATGCAGAACGACCTGGTGGCGCTGGCCTACCGTCTCGACGATATCAAGACGCAGCTAGGCGTGATGAGTGACAGCCCGGCCATCCAGGGCCTGGAAGGCAAGCTGATCGCAGTGGCCTCCGCCATCGAACAGATCGGCCGCCACATGCAGCCGAACGACGAGGCGATCGCCGGACAGTTTGCCGGCCTCGACAGCCGTCTCGACGAGATCAGCCGGGCGATTGCCGCCAGCACGGCCGCGCGCGCCGCAGCCCCGCTTGCCGACCAGATGATCCTGCAGCGGTTGGAAGACCGCATCGGTGGCCTGTCCGAGCAGATCGAAACCATGACCAGTGCGGCGCTGTCGGTTGGCCAATACGATCCGAATGAAGAGCTGTCCGGTCGCATCGAACTGCTGACCTCGCGCATCGAGGATCTGGTCAACGAGCAGTCCACAGCGCGCCTCGACGAACGTCTCGACCAGCTGTCGATGCTGATGGAACGCTCGGCCAAGGCACCGATGCAGCCGGAACTGACCGGTTACCTTTCCGACATTTCGCGCAAGATCGACGCGCTCGACCAAGGTTCGCTCAACGACGCGCTGGCCGACCGGCTGGACGATCTCGCGCGCCGGATCGAAGGCATCGATGTGCAGCCGCAGATGCCGGCTTTCGATACCGAGGCGTTCCTGCGCCTGGAAGACCGGCTTGGCGATATCGCCGCACGGCTGGACGAGACCACCGCCGCCCCGCCGGCCGATCACGAGGCCTTGCGCGGCCTGGAAGACCAGATCGCCCATCTGTCTGCCCTGATCAGCGCGCCACGCACGGAGAGCGCAGGTCTGTCGCCAGAATACGAACACCGCATGTCGGCGCTTGAAGACTATATGGCGACCAGCGACGAATACATTATCGAGGCCGCCCGGCAGGCCGCCGAAGCGGTGGCCGAGGCCTATTCGCGCAACGGCATGCCGGGCAATGCACCGGCCGATGTTGCAGCACTAGCAGCGCTTGCCGGCGACCTGCGCAACCTGGAAAATCTCAGCCGCAGTTCCGACGCCCGCACGCACCAGACGTTCGAAGCCCTGCACGGCACGCTGGTGCAGATCGCCGGCCGGCTGGACAATATGGACACCCGCTTCGGCCGCGAACGCGACGAAGCACGCATGCCGCGCGCCACCCAGCCGGTGTTTGAAGCCTCCGACGACTATGCGGATTACGACACGGCCGAAGAGGCCCCATCCTATGCCGACCGCAGCGTCGCAGACGTCAGGGCGCCCGCCATGGCCGCCCAGGCCCGCAGTGCCGTGGCCTATGAAGACCTGCCGGACGACCTGACCTACGCAAATCCGATCGAAACCGAAACACCGGCAACGGCGTTTGCCGATAGCGGCGCGAAGTCCGGCGGCAAACCCGGCCTGCTGTCCGGGCTCGGCAAGCGTTTCAAGCCTGGCCAGAAGGAAGCACCGTCAGTACCCCGCGACGTGATCGAGCCGACACCGTCGATCGATCCGGTCGACATGCTGACCACCGACGACGCCAACGAATTGCTGGAGCCCGGTTCCGGCGCTCCGGACGTGAAGAAGATTCTTGAACGGGTACGGGCCAGCCAGACCCTTTCGCGCGACCAGCAGGCCAAGGTCAGCGATGCCGACCGTGCCGATTATATCGCCGCCGCCCGCCGTGCAGCCCAGGCTGCCGCCCAGGAAGTCGATCATTCGCGGCTGCAGCCGAACATCTCCGCCGGCAGCGCCTCGAAAGGCCTCGGCGCGACGCTGGCCAAGTACCGTCGGCCGATCATGATCGCCATCGGTGCCGCCCTGCTGGCCATGATGGCGATGCCGCTGGTCAACACCCTGCGCGGCAGCAGCGACGTGTCCGCACCGCCGATCGAATCCTACGCACCGATGCCTGCGCCGGAACAGATCGTTCCGCCGGCAGCCCCGATCGCGCCGCAATCGATGAACCAGAGCCCGGCCCCCGCTGAAACCACGGCGCAGGCCATGCCCGCGCCAGTCCAGGGCAATATGGCCGCCACTCCACCGGCATCGGTGGAACAGGCGATCGCCGCTGCACCGGCCCCTGCCCCAAGCATCGTGACGCCCGGCGCCGGCGAATTGAAGCAAACCAGCGATATTGCCCCGGCTCCAGCCACGCCGGCCGCGATCGCCGTGCCAGCCAATATCGAACCGAAGTCGCTGGCGGATGCCGCATCGAGCGGCGACGCGCTGGCCCTGTTCGAAATCGGTGCCCGCTATACCGAAGGCCGCGGCGTTGCCGTCGATCTGTCGGAAGCAGCCAACTGGTACCGCCTGTCGGCCGAGCGTGGCTTTGCACCGGCGCAGTATCGCCTGGCCAACCTGTTTGAAAAAGGCACCGGCGTCGACCGCGACGTTGTCCGCGCCATGCAGTATTACCTCCAGTCCGCCACGGCCGGCAATGCCAGCGCCATGCACAACCTCGCCGTCCTCTACGCCTCGGGCGCCGGTGGCGCGCCGGACTACAAGTCGGCAGTCGACTGGTTCATCAAGGCCGCCGATCGCGGCGTCTCCGACAGCCAGTTCAACCTCGCCATCCTCTATGCCCGCGGCAACGGCGTGGCGCAGAACCTGGAAGAATCCTACAAGTGGTTTGCCGTCGCTGCCAAGGACGGCGACAAGGACGCCGCCCAGAAGCGCGACGAAGTTGCCAACGCGATGAAGCCGGAGCAGTTGCAGAACGCCCGTGCCAAGGTAGATCTTTGGAAGGCAACCCCGGTCGACGACAAGTCCAATGCCGTGACGCTCCCCGACGAATGGGCCGGCAAGGGTGTGAAAACCGCCACCGTCGACATGTCGAAGGCGATCCGCAACATCCAGGCGATCCTCAACAACAACGGATATGATGCCGGTACGCCGGACGGCCAGATGGGCAAAAAGACAGTAACGGCGATCCAGAGCTTCCAGAAATCGGTCGGCCAGGAGCCAACGGGGAAAATTACCGACGAACTGGTCAAGGAACTGCTCGCCCGCAACAAATGATCCGGTCGCCGATCATTTGAAATGCGCCGTCCCGAGGCGCGGTTAAGAATTGACTCCGCCCTTCCTCGGGCGCATGACGAATAGGTGTTGCGGATCATGGCGTTGCTATGGTCCGCAATGCGTTCCAGCACCCAACGCGAGCGGTCCTGCCGCATCGAAAACCCCTTGCTTGCGCCTTGCGGGCATCTTGTTTGTTTGAGGTCCGGCCGTGACTGTCTACCTGCCGATCGCAGAACTGTCGGTGAACATTTTCATCATTCTCGGCATGGGCGCAGCTGTCGGCTTTCTGTCCGGCATGTTCGGGGTGGGTGGCGGCTTCCTGATCACGCCGCTGCTGATTTTCTACAACATTCCCCCCGTGGTGGCCGTGGCCACCGGCGCCAACCAGGTGGTCGCCTCGTCGATCTCGGGCGCCATCACCCATTTTCGCCGCGGCACGCTGGACATGAAGCTCGGCACGGTGCTGCTCGGCGGAGGTCTCGCGGGCGCTACCGTCGGCATCTGGATCTTTTCCTGGCTGCGCAGCGTCGGTCAGCTCGACCTGTTCATCTCGCTGCTCTACGTGATCTTCCTATCCACGGTCGGCGGGCTGATGCTGTGGGAGAGCGTGCGGGCGCTGCGCCGGGCGGCACGCAACGAAAAGGTGACGCTGAAGCGGCCGGGCCATCACAGCTGGGTGCACCGGCTGCCGATGAAGATGCGCTTCAAGAAATCCAAAATCTATCTCAGCATCATCCCGGTTATCGCGCTCGGCTTCTCGATCGGCATTTTGACCTCGGTAATGGGCGTCGGCGGCGGCTTCATCATGGTGCCGGCGATGATCTATCTCTTACGCATCCCCACCAATGTCGTGGTTGGCACTTCGCTGTTCCAGATCATCTTCGTCACCGCCTACACCACCATCGTCCAGGCGGCGACCAACTATTCGGTCGACATCGTGCTGGCCTTCATCCTGATGGTCGCCGGTGTGGTCGGGGCACAATACGGGGTGCGGGTCGGGCAAAAACTGCGCGGCGAGCAGTTGCGGGCGCTGCTGGCGCTGCTGGTGCTGGCGGTCGGCATCCGTCTGGCGATTGCGCTGGTGGTGACGCCGACCGACCTCTATTCGGTCTCGATCAGGGGCTTTGCAAACTGATGCACCGGTTTCTTGCCCTCACCCTCCTGACACTGCTGAGCGCCACAGCCGCGCTGTCGCAGGTGCCGCTGGCACCGGCCTCCACGGTCAAGGAAACGCTGGACATCGGCACCTCGACCAGCGAAATCGCCATCACCTCGGATTTTCGCGGCGCCGACCTCACCGTGTTCGGGGCGCTGAACGGCGTCGACGACCTGCTGCTGCAGATCGGCCAATACGATATCGTCGTGACGCTGGAAGGCCCCAAGGATCTTGCGACCGTGCGCAAAAAAGAACGGGTTTTTGGGATCTGGATGAACACCCGCGCACTGACCTTCGACCATGTGCCGGAATCCTATTCGATGGCCAGCACCCGTGACCTCGACACGGTGATCGGCCGGCCGCAGTCGCTGAGCGATCTCGGCGTCGGCATCGACTACATGGCGCTGTCGCCGACCGGCAATGTCGGCAACGGCACCGGCCTGACCGAATTTCGCGACGCGTTCAGGCGGTTAAAAGTGTCGAGCGGGCTTTACCAGCGCGATCTCAGCGGCGTGCGCTTCATCAGCTCCAGCCTGTTTCGCGCCACGCTGCGGCTGCCGGCCAACGTGCCGGACGGGGTGCACATGGTCAAAGCCTATCTGTTCAAGAGCGGCGATTTCGTTACCCAGCGCTCGCTGCCGCTGAGGGTGACGAAGACCGGCCTGGAGCAATCGATCACGGACGCTGCGCACCAGACGCCGTTTCTCTACGGGGTATTCTGCGTTTTTCTCGCCGTGGTCACCGGCTGGGGTGCAAGCGTGATGTTTCGCAAGGACTAGTTTTTTTGCGGTGTAGAAGCACCGACTGTGAGCGGCACTCTAGCCGAGCAAGTTTCCAAACCGCACAGAATAGATCCGGTCGCGGCCGAGCAGATGCGCCACCAGCGCCGCGTGATCGAACAGACCGGTCATCGCCTTGTGTCGCAAGTCGAGACCGCCGGTCAGCACGCCGAAAGCCGGCATCAGCAGACGCTGGCCGTCGCTGGCAAAACAGGGCCGGCGCACGGATTTTTCGCGGCGGCGCACGGTGGCCGAGGGATGCAGGTGGCCGGCGATTTCGCCCGGCGCCGAGCCCGCCTGCGGCTCGTGGCGGAAGGTGAGATGGCCCATGATCAGCTGATCGACCGAATGGCCCGGCAGATCGACAGTGCCGTCGGGATCGTGGTTGCCGTTGATCCAGATCCATTCGCGGCCGCGGGCCATATCGGCGATCAGTGCCCGGGCCGAAACCGGCAGATGCTTTGAGCCGACCCGGTCATGAAAATTGTCGCCAAGACTGACGACGATCTTTGGGTCATAGCGGCCGATGACGACGGACAGAATCCCGAGAGTGGCGAGCGTATCATAAGGCGGCAGCAGCATGCCGCGGCGGGCAAAGGCAGCGCCCTTTTCCAGATGCAGGTCGGAAACCACCAGCAGGCCAAGATCGGGAAGGTACAGCCCGCCGAGCGGATCGCAGACGGCGGCTGCGCCGTGGAGAGCGATCTCGACGCCGGGCGGGTGGTTCTTTGTGTCGATGGTGCGGGCAAAGGCCAGCCGGTGCATCACGTCTTGTCGTCCTCGTCGTTCTTTTGTCGCGGCCCTGGCCGGCTCAGGCCATGGCTTCCATTATCAGGTCTTCGGCGGCTTCGGCCAGCACCGCGTCATGGGCCTCGCCCGGCACAGTTTCGCGGCCGATTTCCAGCATCACCGGTACCGCCAGAGGCGAGACATGGTCGAGCGCGCGGTGGATGATGTGGTCCCTGATTCGTCGCAGCATATCGCCAAGTCGCTGAATATCCAAAAGCCCGGTGGCCGCATCACGTCGTGTTGCTTCCAGCAAAATATGGTCCGGCTCGTGGCTGCGCAGCACATCGTAGATCAGGTCGGACGAGACGGTGACCTGACGGCCGGTCTTTTCCTTGCCCGGATGCCGGCGTTCGATCAGGCCGGCAATGACGGCGCAATTGCGGAACGTGCGCTTGAGCAGGAAGGATTCGTCGAGCCAGGCCTCCAGATCGTCGCCCAGCATGTCCTCGTCGAACAGGTCACCCAGCGACAATTGGCCGTTGGCAATCATCTCGCCCAGATCTTCAAGCCCCCAAACGGCCAGCGCATAATCGGTAGCGACAAAGCCGAGCGGTTTGGCGCCGGCGCGCTCCAGACGGCGGGTCAGCAGCATGCCGAGCGTCTGGTGCGCCAGCCTGCCCTCGAACGGATAGGCGACGAGATAATGTCGGCTGCCACGCGGAAACGTTTCGATCAGCAGCTGGTCGCGCTTGGGCAGCAGCGATTTTTCATCCTGGATCTGCAGCCAGTCGCGCACCTGATCGGGCAGCGCCTGCCAGCGTTCGGGGTCGGCCAGCATCGAGCGCACCTGATCGGCGAGATAGGTGGTCAGCGGAAACTTGCCGCCGGCATAAGCCGGAATTTTCGGGTCGAGCGAATAGGCCTGCGAGGCCAGCGCCTCGTTTTCACGGATACCCTCGAAGCGCAGCACTTTTCCGGAAAACAGAAACGTGTCGCCGTGCGCCAGTTGCTCCAGAAAATATTCCTCGACCTTGCCGAGCGTCATGCCGCCACGGCCGACAGCGCCCTTGGCGCCGCGCTTGACCATTTTGATGTTCAGCATCGCCGCCTCGATGATGGTGCCGATGTTAAGTCGGTATTGCTGGGCGGTCGCCGGGTTGGAGACCCGCCAGCGCCCGTCCGGCATTTTTCGTATGCGGGCATAGCGCTCGTAGGTCTTTAAAGCATAGCCGCCGGTGGCGACGAATTCGATGATCTTGTCGAAGATTTTGCGCGGCAGACCCCAGTAGGGGGCGGCGCTGGTGACTTCGCCGTACAGCACATCGGCATCGAAAGGTTCGGCGCAGGCCATGCCGAGCACATGTTGCGCCAAGACATCAAGAGCCCCCTCGCCGACCGGCGGCGTGTCCTGGGCGCCGATATAATTGGCGTCGAGTGCCGCCTGGCACTCCATCACCTCGAACCGGTTGGCCGGCACCAGCACGGCGCGGCTGGGTTCGTCCATCCGGTGGTTGGAACGGCCGATGCGCTGCGCGAGGCGACTGGCGCCTTTTGGCGCACCGGCATGGATGACCAGATCGACATCGCCCCAGTCGATGCCGAGATCGAGCGTCGAGGTGGCGACGACCGCGCGCAGCTTGTTGTCGGCCATCGCCGCTTCCACCCGGCGGCGCTGGTTGACGTCGAGCGAGCCGTGATGCAGCGCGATCGGCAGGTTGTCGTCGTTGATGGTCCACAGCTCCTGAAAGATGCTCTCGGCCTGGCTGCGGGTATTGACGAACAGCAGCGTCGTCTTGTGCTGTTTGAGGATTTCGTAAATGCCTGCGATCGCATACTTGGCCGAATGGCCGGACCAGGGAATGCGCTGGTCGGTGCTCAGAATGGTGATTTCCGGCCGGGCACCGCCCTCCACCGTGATCAGCCCCGCATGCTGCGTGCCAGAACCGTCATCCTGCGCCACCAGCCATTGCTGCAGATCCATCGGATCGGCGACGGTGGCCGACAGCCCGATCATCTTTAGCTTCGGCGCCAGCAATCGCAGACGCGACAGCCCAAGCGACAGGAGATGACCGCGCTTGGACGTGACCAGCGAATGCAGTTCGTCGAGCACGATATACTGCAGGTCCTTGAAGAACCGCTCGGCCTCCTTGTTGGCGAGCAGCAGCGCCACCTGTTCCGGGGTGGTGAGCAAGATATCCGGCGGATGCAGTTTCTGGCGCTGGCGCTTGCCCTGCGGCGTGTCGCCGGTGCGGTTTTCCACCGTCACCGCCAGCCCCATCTCGGTGACCGGCTTCATCAGGTTACGCTCGATATCCACCGCCAGCGCCTTCAGCGGCGAGATATAGAGTGTGTGGATGCCGGTGAACGGCGCGCCGGGCGGCAGTTTGCCGCGCCGGGTGAGATCGGTCAGCGACGGCAGAAAGCCGGCGAGCGTCTTGCCGGCCCCGGTCGGCGCGATCAGCAGCGTGCTTTCGCCGGCCTCGGCCCGGGCAAGCAGCTGCAACTGGTGCGGACGTGGCTGCCAGCCCTTGTCCGCGAACCATTTTTGGAATGGCGCGGGCAGCAAGGCGAGGGAATCTTTCGGCGCGCGGGATTTTTTTGTGCTCACGGATGCAAAATAGGGATGCGCGGGGGAAAAAGAAGGGGCGTGTCAGCCAGGTCAGCAAACATAGGTCTTGCCAAGGTCGCTCACATCTCAGGCGATATCCTACCGCAACGCGATATACCGGTCCGACCGGTGATTGATCGTCAGAAACAAATTCAGCACCACGGCGCTCAGCACCGAGCAGGCGACGATGAACGGGCTGACGACGGCAAAGGCAAACACCATGATCGTCAGGTCGAAGGCCATCTGCACCAGGCCGGCGCGGATCCCGAACTTGTCCTGCAGGTAGATTGCCAGAATGCCGATGCCGCCGAGGCTAGCGCGGTGGCGGTAGAGCGCCAACAGGCCGAATCCGAGCAGCAGGCCGCCCAGCAGCGCGCCCCAGATCGGATCCAGATGCTGGATGAGGAGGAAGCGCGACTGGATTTCGGTGAGAAACGAGGTGAATGCAATGGCGCTGAATGTCTTGAGCGAAAACGCCACGCCCATGCGGCGGAAGGACAAATAATAGAACGGCAGGTTGAGCAGGAAGAACAGCAGACCAAAGCTGTAGCCGGTGACATAATGCAGCAGGAACGCAACGCCTGCCATGCCGCCGGTCAGCAATCCGCCATCGTTGAGGAAATAGAGGCCGAGCGCCGCAATCATGCTGCCGGTCACCAGCCCTTGCGCATCTTCGACCAGTGTGTGGTGGTTGGGATTGGTGTTCCACAGCCCGAAAAGCTTGGTCGAATGCGACATTGAGCGACGTCCCCTGTTTGCCCCTCCCGCCGGCCAGTGTGGCGGGTCATGGAGCGGCAATCAAGCCAGCCGCGGCAAGATTGCAAGCGGGAATTAGAGGCAGCTGGAAATAGCAAGAATCGGAGGTTTATCCGGCTTTTTCGGCAACAAACAGGATGCCGAACAGCGGCTTTCCGGCATCCATGCGAATGGCCGTTCTCTCGCTCGCGCGGATGAGAAAGCCGAAACGAGACAGCAGCGCTTGCGTGTAGACGGCAGAGTGCAGATAGCGCAACGACGGTGCCAGCCGGAAACCGGTGGCTTCACCTGAATCCTCGACCGAAAAGGTGAAAATTCCACCGGGCGCGATCAGGTCGCAGACCAGCTGAAAGACGTTTTCGAGATTGCCGAGATAGATCATCACATCGGCCGCGCCGACCAGGTCTGCCCGGTGCATGGGCAGGTTTCTAGAAAACAGCCCGCTTGCCTCGGCGTTCAAGGAAATATCGGCCTGGGAAAGATGCGCGTAAACATGCTTGTGCTCCGCATGCACCAGCATCTTCGTTGCCAGATCAAACCCTTCGAGACGATCCGAACGGTCGGCCACTTCCTCGCCGAACAGGCCGGTGCCACAGCCGAGATCGACGGCACAGGCGAAGCGCCTATCCGGGCCGAGCGTTCGATACAGCAGTGCCGCAAGTTTTTTCGGCGCGGCATAGCCGAGCTTTTCCACCAGCGCCGTTTCGAACCGGTCGGCATAATCGTCGAACAGGCTTTCGACGTAGCGGCTCGGCGGCTGGTCAGGCACGGTGATGGCGCCGAGCACCGCCAGTTTCAGGCCGGCACCGAACATGTCGCCCGGGTCGAGAGCCAGAACCTCCTGAAGGGCGGCAACCGCACCCGCGACATCGCCGGACTTTTCGCGGTACTGGCCGAGCGTAAACCAGCCGCCGGCCCAGCGTGGAAACAGATCCAGCGCCTGGCGCATCAGATCGGCGGCGGCGGCGGGATCGCCGCTCTCGTCCAGCATCTTGGCATAATCGGCGCGACGGTCGGCGATCTGGTCGCCGGAGGACAGCATAAGCACGGGCATGATTTTTCCTGTCGCAAACCGGCAGTAGGGCCAAGCCACAGAAAAAGACAAGTTCTATTTCAAATGCAGTCGTGCCGGCCGCGCCGGCCTAAAAGCGCTTGCAGGCGAAACGGTGCGTGCCTATGTCTGGGCTAAACAGGAGTGTGACCATGTCGGATGTCAACAGGCTGCTCGGCGATTCGCCCGGCCGCACCATTTTGAAGCTGATCGTCGTATCACTGGTGGTCGGCTTCGTGATGGCGCTGTTCAACCTCGATCCCTGGGACATTTTCTACAGCATCCGCCGCTTCGTGCTCGATCTCTGGCATTCCGGCTTTGCGGCCCTGGGCAGCGTCGGCAATTACCTGGTGCTGGGGGCGACCATCGTCATTCCGGTGTTCATCATTCTGCGTATCCTGAGCTACCGGCGGTAACATGCACGATTCTCGCCTCCTGTCGCGTCGGCGGTTGCTGACACTGTCGTCCATCGCACTGGTCGCCGGGGTCGCCGGCTGCACCACCGTTGGCGTGTTGAAACCCGTGCCCGGTTCGGCCGGCGACGAGACCGTCGATGCCCTGCCGCTGGTCAATGCGCTCCGGGCGAAAAACGGCCTGTCGCCGCTGGTCGCCGAACCACGGGCCCGTAGCGCTGCATTGGTGCAGGCCGGGCGGATGGCGAAATCCGGCAAGATGAGCCACCTGATCGGCTTCAGCGACAGTTTTCTGGCGCGGATGAAGGGTGGCGACGTGACTTTGCCGGCGGCGGAAAACATCGCGGCCGGCCAGGACACTGTCACCCGTGCCGTACAGGCCTGGATCGATTCACCAAAACACCTGCACAACATGCTCGGCAGCTATCGCGGACTGGGCGTCGCCGTGGTCCGCAATCCCGCCTCCGGCAACAAGCCTTATTGGGCGATGGTGCTGTCGAGCTGAGACACAGTCCGCCGTTTTTTCGTGGCCGCCGTCAGTCAGGCCTCAGGCTCGGAAATCTCAAGCCTGAGACCCGAAAAGCCTCAAACTTCCGGCCAGTGGTCCAGACGGGTATCGCGCAGCTCGCGGATGGAGGCCACGCCCTCACGCGCCACCAGCAGTGACAGCTCCCGCAAAATTTTCGCCGGCAGGCCTGGGCCTTCATAAACCATGCAGGAATAGAGCTGCACCAGATCGGCACCGGCGCGGATCTTGTCCAGCGCCGTTTGCGCTGACGACACGCCGCCGACGCCGATGATCGGCATGGCCGGCCCCAGTCGCCGGCGCATCGCGGCGACCACCGCGGTGGATTTGGCAAACAGCGGTTTTCCCGACATGCCGCCCGCTTCGCCGGCCTGGCGCTGGTCGGTGAGACCGTCGCGCGACAAAGTGGTGTTGGAGACGATCAGGCCGTCCAGGTCCTGCTCAAGCGCAACGGCGGCAATATCGTCCATGCCCTCCCGCGTCAGGTCCGGCGCAATCTTCAGAAACACCGGCAGGCGTTTGCCGGATTTTTGCGCCTCGTCGTTACGCGCAGCCAGCACGGCCGACAGCAGTGCCGTCAAACTGTCGCGGGCCTGCAGGTCGCGCAGGCCGGGAGTGTTGGGCGAGGAAATGTTGGCGGTGAAATATTTGGCGACGGAATAGAAGCGGCGGATGCCGGCGACATAATCGGCGACCCGATCCTCACTGTCCTTGTTGGCGCCGATATTGACCCCGACGATGCCGGCGCCGCTGCGGGCGCTGAGCCTGGCAAAGGCGGCATCATGACCGTCATTGTTGAAGCCGAGCCGGTTGATCACCGCCTCGTCCTGTTCCAGCCGAAAGATGCGCGGCTTCGCATTGCCGGCCTGCGGTTTTGGCGTGACAGTGCCGATCTCGGTAAAACCGAAGCCCAATTTCAGCATCGCGTCCGGCACTTCGGCATTCTTGTCGTAGCCGGCCGCCAGACCGAGCGGATTGGCGAAATCGAGGCCGGCCACCGTTTGCCGCAGCTTCGGATCGGCCGGCACCCGGCAGGCCGGCAGCACGCCGGACTTCAGCGCCGCGATCGACAGGCCGTGCGCGGTTTCGGGATCGAACAGGAAAAGGCCGCGGCGGGTGAGCTTGAAGGGATCGATCATCAAAAATCCTCCGGAAACAGGTGGGCGCCGTCCGGCCCGAGCGGAAGCGGCTTTTCCCAGGCGATATCGGCAAGCGGCAGTTCGGCGTAAAGATGCGGAAACAGCGCGCCGCCGCGCGAGGGCTCGAATTTCAATGCATCGCCGAAAACAGCAGGATCGACAGCGACCAGCAGCAGCCCGTCGATACCGGCAAAATGCCGGGCTGCGGTCTCGCGCGCTTGTGACGCCGTGGAAAAATGGATGTAGCCGTCGGTCAGATCGATGGCAGCGCCCCGAAAAACGCCGTCTTTGCGTGCTTCCTGCCAGAGAGTTTCCGGCACGATCTTGTAGATCAAGGCTGTCATCGGCAAATTCCCTTCATGCAAGGCTGCGATATTGTTCGCGCCAGCGCGGTCTGGAACAGGGATGTGCCCAAAAGGACCGCGGATGTCCACGGCCTGGCATGGTTTTTTGGCATCGACCACACAATTTACGGAGGGATTGGCGCATGAACCTGAAATTTTGGATGACGCTGACAGCGGTGCTTCTGCCGCTGCAGGCATCGGCGCAGGAAACCGACCAGAGCCGCTTCAAGCTGGAAAAGACCGAGCACGGTTTCGTCCGGCTCGACAGCCGCTCAGGCGCTCTGTCGCTCTGCCAGGAAAAAGACGGCAATCTGGTCTGCCGGATGGCGGCCGACGAACGGGCAGCCTACGAGCAGGAACTCGATCTTCTCGGCAAACGCGTTGCCGTGCTGGAAGGCAAGGCCGGCGTGACCCCGCCCGCTGGCAAGGGCGTGCCTGACGACGCCGAGGTGGAGCGTTCGCTGTCGATCATGGAAACATTCATGCGCCGGTTCTTTGGCCTGGTGCAGGAATTCGAGGCGGAAAGGCCGGCGCCCGGCAAGACCTGAGCCGCTTTCGCGCGGCTGTGCACCGGCATTGCACAGTTTGCCACCCCCAGCTGCATGCAACTATTGTCTATGAACGAAAATCGGTGCTAAAAATAATCCGCCCGTGAGGAGACGGGCGGGAGACGAAGCTCTTGGGAGGGGGCGTAGTATGCCAGCACTGACGATTCTGATTGCCGACGACCATCCGCTGTTTCGCGGCGCCCTACGCCAGGCCGTCGGTGGCATCGACCCTGGACCCGTGATCATCGAGGCCGGAGATTTTGACGCAGCGCGCGCGGCGGCAGGACTGCATGCCGATGCCGACCTGCTGCTGCTCGATCTCGCCATGCCCGGCGTCAGCGGCTTTTCCGGGCTGATGTCGCTCAGGGCCGAATTTCCCGGCCTGCCGATCGT